>Ga0209131_1000948_pt1 | contig 20131 bp, 18 predicted proteins | sample GraSoi_2013_40cm_FD_185826 | JGI IMG/M metagenome (GOLD analysis project Ga0209131, IMG submission 185826) | Grasslands soil microbial communities from the Angelo Coastal Reserve, California, USA - Sample 9_17_2013_40cm (SPAdes) (version 2) | ecosystem: Environmental > Terrestrial > Soil >... | reverse complement strand
CTCCCGGTTCCCGCCGAGCCGTAGTAGACCTTGCCCGGGTTCGCTCTGGCGTAAGCGATGAGCCCCGCGAGATCCTTCACCGGAAGCGAATCCGGCACGACCAGAATGTGCGGCGCCTCGGCGAGGTTGAACACCGGAACGAGATCGACCAGCGGATCGAAAACGAGCGAGTGCTCGAGGAAAGGCTTGATGACGAGATTTCCCCCCGCGCAGATCATCAGCGTGTAGCCGTCTGCGGGGGATTTCACCACGTATTCGATGGCGACGTTGCCCGAGGCGCCCGCCTTGTTCTCGACCACGACCTGCCGGCCGAGCTGCTGCGCGAGACCCTCGGCGGCGAGGCGCCCGAGGATATCGGTGAGGCCACCCGGGGAAGTGTCCACGACCATCCGGATCGCGCGGCTCGGATACGCGCTCTGCGCGGCGACGGGCGTCGCCCCCGCGCCAAGAGCGAGGCCGAGAAGGCCCCCGGCCGCGATCCTGAGCGTACGCATGTCCCTCATTCTTTTCTTGTTCGGATGCCGATTGCCAGTCTACGCCATTGCCGCGTCGCCGGTCACCGCGCCCCGCTAGCGTTCGGCCCGCACCGCCACTTCCATTTCGCCGATCCGCTCGATGCTCCCTATCAGGTGGTCGCCGTCGGCGAGCTTCGAGACGCCCGCCGGCGTGCCCGTCGTGATGAGGACGCCGGGCTTCAGCGTCATCACATCCGAAAGAAAGCGGATGTGCTCGCGCAGCCCGCAGATCATATCGCCGGTATGCGCGCTCATCGCGAGCTTGCCGTTTTGCTCGACGCGGATCGCGAGGTTTTGCGGATCGTCGATCTCGTCGCGCGTCACGATCCACGGCCCGAGGCCCGTGAAGGTGTCGAAGCCTTTGCGGATGTTGCGCGTGTTCTGCCTGCCCCGCCCCCAGGGATCGCGCTGGCTGAAGTCCCAGCAAATCGTGTAGCCGAATACGTGGTCGAGCGCCCGGTCTTCGCCGACGTGGCGTGCCGTCTTTCCGATCACCGCGCAGAGCTCGCATTCGAAATCCACGTCTTTGGATATTCTCGGAAGGACCACGGTGTCGCCCGGGCCGATGATCGAGGACGCAGGTTTCAAGAAGAATTCCGCCATCAGCTCGTCCTTGGAGAGGCTAGCGCGGTCGGAGGAACCCATTTTTTCCCGCATCTCCGCCTGGTGCGCCTTGTAGTTGGCCGCGGCGGCCCAGATCGCCGGCGGATTTAGGATCGGCGCAAGCAGCTTCACCGACGCGAGCGACACCGACGACCCGGTCTGCACGGCGAATCGCGCCAATTTCATTGCGGCCGGTTCGTTCGCCAGTATCCCGATCGCCTCGAGCATGGTGTGGCCCGGCTTCAGATGGCCCGCTTTCATCAGCACATCACCGATCGGATACAGCTTTTCCCCGACCACGGCCCCCGCGAGGCCCTCGTTGTAATGGCAGATCTTCATCGCTTCTCCTCTCGATTCCGAACGACCTCAGTCGAGTTTCACGCCCGAGGCCCTGACGACCCGCTCCCAGGCGCGATAGTCCGAGCGCACGAGCTCGGCAAACGCCTCCACGGAGCCGCCGATGGGCTCGATACCGGATTCGAACAGACGCTGCCTCGTCTTCGGATCGTCGATCACCGCCTGCATTCTTGCATTGAGCAGGCGCACGGTCTCGGGGCCCGTACCTTTTGGCGCGAAGATGCCGAACCAGGTGGTCATCTCGTAGCCCGGGAGCCCCGCTTCGGCCGAGGTCGGCACGTCGGGCAAAGCGGCGAGACGCGTCTTGGAAGCCGCCGCGAGCGCCTTGAGCGCGCCGCTTTTCAAATGCGCCTGCACGGGCGACAGGCCCACCGAGAGCATCTGCACTCGGCCCGCGACGAGATCGGTGAGAGCAGGCCCCGTGCCTTTATAGGGAACATGCACCATCTGCACGCCCGCGAGCCTCGCGAAGTGATCGGCGGCGAGATGCGTCGTGCTTCCGGGGCCCGCCGACGCGTAGTTCATCTTTCCCGGATTCGCCTTGGCGAGCGCGATGAAATCGCGCAGATCCTTCACCGGGAGCGGACCCGGCACGATCAGCAGCTGCGGCGCGCCCGCGACGTTGAAAACCGGCACGATGTCGTGGAGAGGATCGAACGGCAGGGAACCGTACAAAAAAGGCGTGATGACGACGTTTCCTCCCGCCACGATCAGCAGCGTGTAGCCGTCGGGTGCCGATCTCGCCACGTGCTCGATCGCGAGATTGCCGGTCGCGCCCGCCTTGTTCTCGACCACGACCTGCGTTCCGAGCAGAGCCGCCAAGCCTTCGGCGGACACGCGCGCGAGGTAGTCGGTGATGCCGCCGGGGGCGGTGCCCGCCACCAGGCGAATCGTCCTCGCAGGATACCCCGAGGACTGCGCGAGGGCGGCGCCGAGAAAGAGCGCGCCGGCAAGGAGCGCCGCGAGCCGGACGGAGCCGATCGGATTCTCTTTCATGGAGCGGCGCAGGGGATCGATTCTTCCGGCAACGGTAGCACAGGTTTTCATATCACGAACGCTTGATGGTCGCTCCCGTTGAACTTCCCGCGCGCCGGGAGTAGCATGGATCGAACAACTCCAAGCGTGACAAGGGAGACCTGCCTTCACTTGATGCGAAAGGAGTCCTTATGTGCTACGAGTTCGACGAGATGTACCGGAAGGCGCGCGAGGCCGAGCAAGCGCGCAGGAAAAAGACGGCCGACGAGAGCAAGAACAAACCCTCCGTGCCGGCGAAGCCGGCCGCCCCCGAAGCGAAGCCTAGGGAACCCGTTCCGGCCTGATCGCACGCAGCCCCGCCGGCCTACGGAAGGACGGCGGGGTGTTTCTCTGCACGGAAGTTGAGCGTGCCGCGCGTGCCGCCGTCCCTGATGAAACGGATGAGGTCTTCTTCCACGAGCGGCGGCCGGCACAGATAGCCCTGGAATTCGTCGCAGCCCTCTTTGCGCAGCACGTCGAGTTGCTCGCGCAGCTCGACCCCCTCGGCGATCACGTTCATCTGCAGGCTGTGGGCCATCGCGATGACCGCGCGCGTGATGGCGACGTCGTCGCTTGAGTGCGGCAGATCGCGCACGAAGCTCCTGTCCACCTTCAGGTTGTTGATCGGAAAGAGCTTGAGGTAGCCGAGCGACGAATAGCCGGTGCCGAAGTCATCGATGGTGAGGCTCACGCCCATCGCGCGCAGATGGTGCATGAGCTTCACCGCCTGATCCGGGTCCCGCATCACCATGCTTTCGGTGATCTCGAGCTCGAGGATGTCGGCGTCCGTCCCGGTGGACTCGAGGATTTCCGCGAGCTGGGGTACGAGCTGCTCCTCGCGGAACTGGCTTGCCGAAAGGTTGACCGCGATCGGCATCCGCGGCAGGCCGGCGTCCTTCCAGGCTTTAGCGCGCATGCATACCTCGCGCAGCGTCCACAGGCCGATCGGAATGATCATTCCCGTTTCCTCGGCGAGGTGGATGAATTTCTCCGGAAGCAGCAGGCCCCGCTCGGGGTGCTGCCAGCGCAGCAGCGCCTCGACCCCGGTGATCGCGCCGGTCCTCATGTCGATCTTGGGCTGGTAGTACACGCGGAACTCGCCCCTCTCCAGGCCGTGCCGCAAGCCGGCCTCCAGCGCGAGCTTCTCCGGCGTATGCGATTGCAGCTCGGCGGAAAAGAAGCAGAATCCGTTGCGGCCCCGTTCCTTGGCGCGGTACATGGCGATGTCCGCTCCCGCGAGCAGCGCCTTCGAGTCGCGGCCGTCGGCCGGATAGGCGCAGATCCCGATGCTCAGCGTGACGTTGAGCTCCTGCCCGTCGATCTTGCGGAGCTCGGACACGGCCGCGAGCAGCTTCCGGGCGATCTCGGTCAGCGTGGCCGGGTCGCCCAGCTCTTCGACCAGCAGCACGAACTCGTCCCCGCCGAGGCGCGCGATGATGTCGCCCTCGCGCACGCAGCTTGCCAGGCGCTTGGCGGCTTCCTGCAGCACCCGGTCGCCGAACTGGTGGCCGAGCGTGTCGTTGATGTTCTTGAAACGGTCGAGGTCCATGAAGAAGAGCGCGACGGGCCTCGCGTGACGTTCCGCCCTGGCGAGCGCGCGCTGGAGCTCCTCGTTGAACAATACCCGGTTGGGCAGGCCCGTGAGATGGTCGTGCGTGGCGATCTGGCGCACGTTGCCCAGCGCCGAGCGGAGCTCCTCGTTGCTCGTGCGCAGGCGCTCGCTCAGACCGCTGATTCTGCCGCCGATGACCGCGAACAGTGGCAGCACGGCGGCGAGCCCCGCCCACTGGAACCATTCGTGATAGACGTTCACCGTCTCCGGCTTGAAATGCATGAGCAGATTGATCACCGCCGCATAGCCGGCGAGAATCTGCAGCGCGGTCTTGACGAACTCGCGGGTGGTGAAGCGAAACACGCCGAAGGTCAGCACGACCAAGCTCAGGTTTAGCACGACGGCGCGCCCCTGGTCGAAGCTGTAGACGGCGACCATCACCACGACGTTGCCGACGAAGACTTGCAGCCAGGTCAGGCTGGGGTCGCTGAATTTCCGATTCAAGCCCGCACGAAACACCGCGTAGAGCCCGACGTTCACCACGACCATCATCGCGACGAGGATCCACGCGGGCCCGCGCACGATCAGGTTGAATTCGCAAGCAAGCCAGACCAGGGGAATGCAGATCGCGTAGGCGGCCGACGCGAGCATGAGGCGGCGCAGCCGCGCCGCCTGCTCGGGGTCCCCTCCCGACATGGACAGGTAATTGATCACGGTTGATTCATCGAGTCGTGTCGCTGGCCTGAATCGAGGGAAGCAAGGCCTGTTCCAATCAGGAACACCGGCGTTGGCTTCCCCGATCGCCCGCAGCTCTCATGTTGAAGGGCTGGCGCGATTCTAACGTACCGTGCGGCCGGCGAGGCGATCGCGTTTGACTGCCGCGCCCCGATGCGGCACATTCCGCCCATGCGTCTGGGCTACTTCACCATGCCGTTGCATCCGCCGCGCCGCGATCCGGCGCAAACGCTGCAGGAGGACCGCGAGGCGATCGTCCTTGCGGACAGGCTCGGATTCCACGACGCCTTCGTCGGCGAGCATCTCACCGACCGCTGCGAGAACGTCACCAACGGCCTGATCTTCCTCGCCACGCTCATAGGCGAGACGAAAAGGATCAAGCTCGCCACCGGCACCTCCAACCTCTCGCAATCGCACCCGGTCGTGATCGCGGCCCAAGCGGCGATGTTCGATCACCTCGCGAAGGGACGCTTCATATTCGGAATCAGCCCGGGGGCGCTTTCCTCGGACGCGGAGGCGCTCGGCATCCTCGCCGAAGACCGCAACCGGATGTTCGCCGAGGCGATCGACGTGATTCTCGCGATCTGGGAGCGCGATCCGCCCTATGAGATCGATCTGCCGGGAAACCGCTACAAGGTCACGACGGCCAAGAGCTACGTCCCGGACATCGGCCGCGGCGTGATGTACAAGCCCTACCAGAGGCCGCGTCCCGAGATCGTCGGCACAGTGGTGGCACCGCATTCGAGGGGCGTTATCGCCATGGGCGAGCGCGACTTCCATCCGCTGTCGGCGAACTTTCTGCTCCCGCACTGGCTGCCGAGCCACTGGGAGAACTACGCCGAAGGCAGGCGCCGCGCAGGGAAGGTTCCCGATCCCGCGGAGTGGCGTATTGCGCGCACGATCTTCGTCTCCGACGACGACCGGGTCGCCGAGCGCTACGCGCGCGAGGATCCCGCCAGCCCCTACCGCTTCTACTGGAAGCAGCTGCGCGAAAAGATGATGCGCGCCAAGCGTCACGTCATCTTCAAGCTGCGCGAGGACGAAGACGACGGCGCGGTGACCCTCGAGCGCCTGCTCGGCGAGCTGGTTCTCTGCGGAACGGTCAACAAGGTCGTCGATGAGCTGCTCGCGCTGCGCGAGCGCTCGGGCGACTTCGGCGAGATCGTCTACGCCGGGATGGATTGGGTGGACCCGGCGCTCGCGCGCCGCTCGATGGAGCTGATGGCGAACGAAGTGATGCCGCGGATCAACAAGGCGATCGGCGCCCCGGCGAAGGAGCTGCCGCGCGAGGCGGCGCGCATCTGAACGATCCGGTTCAGGAACAATTCTTGCGTCTTCCCGTCCCCTGGGAACCCCCGAACCGGGACCCGACGGCGCACCATGACACTGCAGATGGAAGACGAAAGCACGATACAGAAGAACATCGCCGACAAGCTGATTTCGGCGCTGAAGACGGGCGGCTTCGTGCTCTACGCCCAGAAAATCCTACGGCTCGCGGCCTCCGGCGGAAGCGAGCGGCCGTTCCAGGAGATCCTGGTGCGCTTTCGCGAGGAGGAGGAGAAGCTGCTTCCGCCGGGTACGTTCTTTCCCATGCTGCAGGAGTACCGGCTGCTGCCGTACGTCGACCGCTGGGTGGTGAGCCGGCTTGTGAGCTGGATACAGGAGTCCGGCGGCCGGATGCCCGGCTCGCCGGTACCTGCGAACGGCGTCAACCTTTCGGAGGACACGCTGCGCGAGCCCAAATTCGCCGACTTCGTCGCCAAGAACATCCAGAACGCCAAGCTGCCCGAAGGGGTCTTCACTTTCGAGCTCGGCTGGGACACGGCGCTGCTGCACGCGGAGCAGGTGAAGAATATCCAGGCGCTGCTCGGCCCCCTGGGCTGCCGCTTCACCTTCGCTGGCTTCGACGGCAGCGAGGGCTCGTTCAACTTCCTCAAAGTGCTCAAGCCCGATTTCGTGAAGCTCACCTACGGGACAGTGAAGGACCTCGGCCGAGGCCTCGCGGCTTCCGAGAAAGTCGAAGCCCTCAATCAGAGATGCCACGCCATGGGGATCAAGACCATCGCGGAATTCGTCGAGAGCCACGAAGTGCTCGATCAGCTGCGCCTGATCGAGGTGGATTTCGCGCAGGGACTCATCATCGGCGGGCCGCAAAAGCTCGCGTAGCGCAGCGTTTTCAGCGTATGGCCGCAGGGGCGACGCTCGAACCCGAAGCGCCGTGGATCTTGAGCGGCTGCATGGTGAACGCGAACTCGTAGACGCGTTTCGCGACGAGCTCGTCGAGCTTCAGGTTCTCCAGGATGTGGATGCCGTTCACCACCAGGAAGATCTGGTGCACCGGCAGGCTCAGGTCCTTGTCGGGGTTCGGCGCCACTTCGACCGGCCAGTTGTCCGAGCCGACGAGAAGCGGATCCTGCTTCGCGAGCCATTCGGCGGCCGCGACGCCCACGCCCGGCGTCGTTTTCACGAAGCGCGCGTTGTCCTTGCCGTAGAGCTTGCCCCAGCCGGTGTGGATGATGACCGCGTCGCCCGGCAGAATCTTAAGCTTCTGCCGCTCGAGCGCCTGCTGCAAGTCGGCGGGGGTAATCTCGTAGGTGTCGCCGAGCATCTCCACGCCCTTGAGCGCCGCGATGTCGAGCATCACGCCGCGCGAGAAGAAAGTCGGCGCGTTCTGCACCCCGAGCTTGGAGAATCCGGAGCGCGTTGCGATCTCGCTTGTCTTGAAGCAATTGTAGTGCGAATCACCGTGGGACTGGTGCGCGAAGCCGTCGAACTGCGTGCCGACCTGACCGATCTCGGAGGTCACTACCTCCTCGTTGCTGCCGCGCGTGTTCCTTCCGGGATTCATGAAGGTGCGCTTGGTGTGCATATTGAAGATGCGCGTGCCGAAGAAGGGCATGCCGGGCCCGAGAACGTGTCCGAGCTCGATCACCTCGCCGGTCTTGATGAGCCGCGCGCCGCGCAGCACGGTCTCGGGGTTCTTCATGTGGTTGCCCGAGCCGCGCTCGTCGCCAGCGCCCCATTTCGAGGGGCAGCGCTGGCTTTCGGCGGGCAGGTTCCATTGCGCAAAAGCGAGCACGGGAGCGGCAAGGAGGGCGATCGCGATGGCAGTGCGTTTCATGTTGTCCCCCTAGTTGAGAATCTCGTAAAGACGCTCGTCGTAGAGCGCTCCGGCCATCCCCGCGAGCTTGTCTCGGAACTCGCGCTGGTGCGCCGACATGCCGTTCGCGTCGAAGGCCTCGCGTGAGCGCCAGACCTCGAACACGGTGAAGTGGTTCGGGCGGTTGGTCTGCTGCACGATTTCGAAACGGACATTCCCGGCCGCCGCGCGGCTCGCCTCCCCCAGCGCCTTGAGCGCGCCGATGGCGTTGTCCTTCTGCGGCGGGATCACGTCGACGTGGGTCACGCCGTAGACGGCCCCGGATGCAAGCTCCATTGGGCCGACGGAAAGCGAGTTGTGGAAACGATCGTCGGCCGGCGCGTTGCGCAGCGCGCCGAGCTTCTCGCGGAATTCCTTCGTGGCGGGAGCAGCCATGTGCGCGTCCCACGCCGCCTTGTCCTTCCAGGCGGCGGCGACGACGAACTGTCCCGGCCGCACGGCGCTGCGCACGACCACCGAGCGGAGGTTTCCCGCCGTTGCGCGGCTCGAGTCGCGATAGGACTTTAGCAGTGCGGCGGCTTCGTCCCGCGCGGTCGGCTTTGTCTCGACGTAGGTCACCACGTAGAGCGGGCTTACATCGGCGGGCACGGCGGGCGGTGCGGCGGCGGGCGTTTGGGCGATGGAGCTCACGGTGCAGAGGTACAGCAGAGCCGGCAGGACGAGCCCGGCCCGATCGCGGAATGTCATGCTTTTTCTCCCTGTTGATTTCCCGAACGACGGGCCGGGTCTCCCCGCCCGAGTGCTACTCCGCCACTCCCTTGTTCTTCAGGATCGTCCACACCTTTTCCGGCGTGATCGGGATGTCGAGGTGGGTCACGCCCAGATGCCGAAGTGCATCCACCACCGCGTTCGCGATCGCCGGAGGCGCGCCCACCGTCGCCGACTCGCCCACGCCTTTCGCGCCGAGCGGATGGTGCGGCGAGGGCGTGATGGTCTTGTCGGTCTCCCAGTGCGGAGTCTCCAGGGCCGTGGGCACGTAGTAGTCGAGGAAGCTCCCGCCGGAGATGTTGCCCTCCTCGTCGTAGCTGATCTCCTCGTACAGCGCGGGTCCGATCCCCTGGGTCAGCCCGCCGTGGATCTGGCCGTCGACGATCATCGGGTTGATGATGTTGCCGCAGTCGTCCACCGCGACGAAGCGCCTCACCTTGACGTCGCCCGTGCCGCGGTCGATGTCGACCACGCAGATGTAGCTGCCGAAGGGGAAGGTGAGGTTCGGCGGATCGTAGTAGTGGGTCGCCTCCAGCCCCGCCTCCATGCCCTGCGGGTGGTTGGTGTAGGCGGCGAACGCGCACTCCTGGATGGTCTTCGACTTCTGCGGCGCGCCTTTGACGGAGAACTTGCCCGGCTCCCACTCGAGATCGTCCTCGCTCACCTCGAGCAGGTGCGCGGCGAGCTTCCTTGCCTTGTCGCGGATCTTGCGCGCGGCCATCGCCGCGGCTGCGCCCGAAGTCGGCGTCGAGCGGCTGGCGTAGGTCCCCAGCCCGTAGGGCGCGGTGTCGGTGTCGCCCTCCTCCACCTGCACGTGCGCCGCCGGAATGCCCAGCTCCTCGGCGACGATCTGCGCGTAAGTGGTCTCGTGCCCTTGGCCCTGGCTCTTGGTGCCGAAGCGCGCCAGGGCTTTCCCGGTCGGATGCACGCGGATCTCGGCCGAGTCGAACATCTTGATGCCGAGGATGTCGAAGTCCTTCGACGGGCCGGCGCCGACGATCTCGGTGAAGCTCGAGATGCCGATGCCCATCAATTCGCCCTTCTTCCTTTTCTCCGCCTGCTCGCGGCGCAACGCGTCGTAGCCGATGATGTCCATCGCCTTCTTGAGCGCCACGCCGTAGTTGCCGCTGTCGTACTCCCAGCCGAGCACCGACTTGTAGGGAAACTGCTCGGGCTTGATGAAGTTCTTCATGCGCAGCTCGGCCGGATCCATGTTCAGCTTCTGCGCGAGCGCGTCGGTGGCGCGCTCGATCGCGTGCACGGCTTCGGTGACGCGGAACGAGCAGCGGTACGCCACGCCCCCCGGCGGCTTGTGCGTGTAGGCCGCGTCGACCTCGCAGAAGGCGTGCTTCAGGTCGTAGGAGCCGGTGCAGATCGAGAACAGGCCCGCGGGAAACTTCGACGGGTTCGCCGAGGCGTTCGAGTAGCCGTGGTCGGCCACCGTCTTGATCTTGAGCGAGGTCATGGTGCCGTCCTTCTTCGCACCGAGCTCGACTTTCATATGGTAGTCGCGCGCGAAGGAGTCGGCCTGCAGGTTCTCCATGCGGTCCTCGATCCACTTCACCGGCTTGCCGATCACGACCGAGGCCGCGATCGCAATCACGTAGCCGGGATAGACGGGCACCTTGCCGCCGAAGCCGCCGCCGATATCGGGGGACACGACGCGGATCTTCTCCTCCGACAGGCCGACGTGTCCGGCGACCAGCGCGAGCACCGTGCGCACCGCGTGCGGAGCCTGCGTGGTCATGTAGACGGTGAGCTTGCCCTGCGCCGTATCGAAGTCGGCGATGCAGCCGCAGGTCTCCATCGAGGCGACGTGGATGCGCGGAAGATAGATGTTTTCGCTCACCTTCACGTCCGCCGCTGCGAGCGCGCGCTCGGCGTCCGCCTTGTCGCCCGCCTCCCAGTGGAAGGCGAGGTTGTCCTTCTTGTCTTTCTTGTCCTTGCGCAATATCGCCGCGCCGGGCGCGAGCGACTTGTGCGGATCGACCATCACCGGAAGCGGTTCGTACTCGACCTCGACCGCGTCGACGCCGTCGGCGGCGATGTAGTGTTCGGTCGCGATCACCGCGCACACTTCCTGCGCCTGGTACATGACCTCGTCGATGGGCAGCACCATCTGCGTGTCGCCGGAAATCGTCGGCATCCAGTGCAGGTTGTACTTGGCGAGCGTCGGGCCGTCGATCACCGCGAGCACGCCGGGGATCTTGAGCGCTTTCGCAGTGTCGATCTTCTTGATTTTCGCGTGCGCGTGGGGGCTCCTCACGATGTCCATGTAGAGCATTCCGGGCAGCACGTGATCGTCGATGTACCGGCCCTGGCCGCGGATGAAGCGCGGGTCTTCTTTCCGCTTCATCGAATGGCCCATGCCGCAGATCTTGGCGTCGGTTCTGGGTTCGCTCATGATGTCTCCTGAGTCTCAGCGCATCTTCTCGGCCGCGTATTGCACGGCCTTCACGATGTTCACGTAACCGGTGCAGCGGCAGAGATTCCCCGAAATCGCTTCGCGGATCTCCTGCTCGCTCGGATTCTTGTTGCGCTCCAGGAGAGCGCTGGTCGTCATCAGCATGCCCGGCGTGCAGAAGCCGCATTGCAGGCCGTGTTTTTCGTGGAAACCTTCCTGCACGGGATGGAGCTTGCCGCCCTGCTCCAGGCCCTCGACCGTGGTGATTTTCGCGCCGTCCGCCTGCACCGCGAGCACGGTGCAGGACTTGACCGGGTTGCCGTCCAGTATCACCGTGCACGCGCCGCAATGCGAGGTGTCGCAGCCGACGTGGGTGCCCGTCATCCGGAACACTTCGCGGATGAGGTGCACGAGCAGGAGGCGCGACTCGACTTCGGCCTCGCGCGCCGCGCCGTTGATTGTTACGCTGATCTTGTGCGTCGCCATGGTCATCCCCCTTGAGCGCGCTGCACCGCCTTGCGCAGCGCACGCGTCGTCAGAACGCGCGCCATTTCCTTTTTGTACGCGACCGAGCCGCGCCGGTCGGCGCTGGGCGAGCTCTTCGCCGCCGCCATCTTCGCCGCTTCCGCGATGGTTTTTTCGTCGGGCATCTTGCCGACGAGATATTTCGCCGCCTCGGTCGCCTCGACCGGCGTGAGCCCCGCATTCGTCAGGCCGATCCCGGCACGCTCGATCGCGCCGTTCTTTCCGAGGGTCACTTGCACCGCCGCCGCCGCGACCGCGAAGTCCCCGGTCTTGCGCTTGAGCTTGGCGTAGGCCCCGCCGCTCTTGGGCGGCGGCGCCGGAATGCGGATCTCGGTGAGGATCTCGTTCGGCGCCAGGGCGGTGGAGTAAAGCCCTTTGTAGAACTGGCTCGCCGGGATGCTGCGCTCCTTTGCGCCCAGCGCGACGAAGGTCGCGCCCAGGGCGAGCATGATCGCCGGCTGGTCGTTGCCGGGATCGCCGTTCGCCACGTTTCCGCCGATGGTTCCGCGGTTGCGCACCAGCGGATCGGCGATCAGCGGAACCGCGTCCGCGAGAATCGGATACTTGGTCCGGATGAGATCGGAGCGCTCCAGCGCAGCTTGCCGCGTCATCGCCCCGATGCAGAGATTTCCGCCTTTTTCCTTGATGTAGTCGAGCCCGGGAATCCGGTTGATGTCCACGAGGTGCGCGAACGACGCGAGGCGCAGCTTCAGCATCGGCAGGAGGCTCATGCCTCCCGATAGCACCTTCGCCTCGCCGCCGAGCTTCTTCAGCAGCTTCACCGCCTCGTCGAGCGTACCCGGCCGGTGATAATCGAATGCGGCAGGAATCATCGGTCTCCCCTTTCCGCGCCTTCGGCGCCCCAAACTTCACAGACCGAAACGGAACGGACACGCCTGGACCGGCGCGCCGTGTCTTCCGGGTTAACGCATGCCGACGGAATATTATTTCTTATGCGGCCGACGATACATCACGCCACGAATCGGAGCAAGCCCTCGAGCGACTCCAGGTTGTGTGCCGGCGCGAAGTGATCGACGAAAGGCAGCGCGGCGCGCATTCCGGCCGCCTCCGGTCGATAGCGCGAATCGCCAAGTAACGGATTCAACCAGATAATTTTGCCCGCGCGCGCGCGCAGCTCGCGCATTGCGCGCCCGAGCAGCTCCGTGTCGCCGCCGTCCAGGCCGTCGCTTACGCAAACGACCGTGGTGTTCCTGTCTATCAGCTCTCGCTTATATAGGCTCACGAATTCGGCCAGGCAGCCGCCGATGCGCGTGCCGCCCGACCAGTCCGGAACACCCGCGGCGAGCCGCGCCAGGCTTTGGGGGATTTTCACCGGGGCAATCATCCGGGTGACGCGAACCAGCGTCGTGTTGAACGCGAAGATCTCGACGCGTTTCATGACGCGGCGCAGCGCGAACGCAAAAGCAAGGAGCACGCGCGTGTATGCGTCCATGGAGCCGCTGGTGTCGTACAGGACCACGAGTCTTGCCTCGTCGAGCGGGCGGGCGCGGCGAGCGAGCTCGAGGAACTCGCCGTCGCTCGCGAGCGCGCGCCGGAAGCTGCGGCGAAGGTCGACCGTTCCGCGGGCGAGCGTCGGGACCAGGCGGCGGCTCCTGCGCGTGGCGAGCTTCAGGGCGAGCCGGGCGAGCAGCCTCTCCATCGCCGCAAGCTCGCTCTCGGAGAACTGATCGAAGGGTTTGCGGCGCAACACCGCTTCCGGGCTGTAACCGGGTGATTCCCCTTCGGGCTGTTCCTCGACCCCCGCGAGGGCGAGCCGCACGCGTTGCCCGTCCCACTGCCAGGCCGGGGGTCCCCGACGATCCCGGGGCAAGGGCTGCCGCAAGGCGGGGTGCTCGGGCGCGCGGCGCCCGTCCCAATACTCTGCGAACAGCTTGTCGAACGTTTCCCACGCGTCGCGCGGCAGCTTGAAGGCGATGCGCAGGGCGCGATGCACCTCGGCGCGATCGAGCAGATCGACCAGGGTAAGCGCCGCAGCGGCGTCGATCTCGTCGCCCAGGCCCGCGCGGACGCCGGAGCGGCGCAATGCGCCGGCGAATTTTGCCAGCTGCGCGACGATGCCGTGCGCGCCGCTCACCTAGTCCCTCGCGGATGCAAAGGCCAGAAGTTCGGCCACCGCCTCTTGCCCGGTCGCCTTGATGTCGTGCTCGTCCTTGAGCAGGCAGCCCAGAGTCGCGCGCACCGTTTCCGCGTCGAGCGCGTCCCGGTGCAGGCGCACGAGCGCCTGCGCCCAGTCGAGAGTCTCGGCGACGCCGGGCAGCTTGCGCAGCTCCCGGGCGCGCAGCCGCTGCACGAAGCGCGTGATCGTCCGGGCGAGCTGCTCGTTCACTCCGGGCACCTTGCCGTGCAGGATGCGCAGCTCCTTTTCGAAACCGGGGTGCTCGATGTACAGATACAGGCAGCGCCGCCGCAGCGCGTCGCCGATCTCGCGAGAACGGTTGGAAGTGAGCACCACCAGGGGCACGTGCTCGGCGCGTATCGTTCCAAGCTCCGGGATCGTGATCTGGAAATCCGACAGCACTTCCAGGAGAAAGGCCTCGAAGCCTTCGTCGGCGCGGTCGATCTCGTCGATCAGCAGGACCGCCGGGCCTTCGCGGCGCGTGATCGCGCGCAGCAAAGGCCGCTCGAGCAAGTACTCGCGCCCGAAGATCAGGTCTTCGAGCTCGGCGGGATCGCGGGCTTCTCGCTCCGCGATGCGCAGGCGCAGCAGCTGGCGCTGGTAGTTCCACTCGTAGAGGGCGGTGTTGGTGTCCAGGCCCTCGTAGCATTGCAGCCGGACCAGGTCGGTAGCGAGCATGCTGGCGAGCACCTTCGCGATCTCCGTCTTGCCGACTCCCGCCTCGCCTTCCACCAGAAGCGGCTTTTGCATCTCCTTGGCGAGATACACGGCGGTCGCGACGGCGGGCTCGGCGACGTAGCCGAGGCGCTCCATCTCCGCCTGCATCGCGCGGATGTCTTCGTTCATGAGCCGTGCGCCCTCGCGGCCGCGTAGCGCGAGGGCTCGGCCAGGAACTTGGTGCGGCAGCCGGAGCAGCAGAAATACTGGCTCACGCCATTCATCTCAGCGGTGTGACGCGCGCCTGCGATCGTCACGCTCATGCCGCACACCGGGTCGATCGCTTCGCGCGGGGCCTCCGCAGGCCGCGCGATGGCCGCTTTTGCCACCGGGCGCCGGCGCCGCTCGACGATCTGCGCCATGATGCTGAGCGCGATCTCCTCGGGCGTGCGCGCGCCGATGTCCAGGCCCGCGGGCGCGACGATCTGTTCCAGAGCTTCGCGCGGAATCCCTCGCGCGCGCAATGCGTCGCTAAGCTGCGCGAAGCGCTTCGGGCTCGCGATGACGCCGAGATAAGCGGGCGCGCGTCCCGCGACCGCTTCGATCGCCTCCAGGTCGCGCTCGCCCATGGTGGCAACGAGCACGTGCGCGCCGCGCGGCACGGCCTCCGGCGCGATCGTCCGCGACACGCGCTCCGCTTCCGGAAAGGACCCGTTGTCCGCGTCGGCATCGACCACCTCGACACGGTATCCCATGGCGTGGCCGATGCGCGCCAGCACCCGGACCGCGGGGGAGCTTCCGAACAGGAGCAGCCGCGCGACCGGCAGTACAGGTTCTACGTAGATTTCCACGGTCCCTCCGCTGTCGCAGGTCATGGGCAGCGCGACGATCCCGGCGCGCCGCCCTTCCTCGCCCGGTTCGGGCGACAAGCTGAGCAGCCGCGGCTCGCCATCGGCGATCGCGCGCAGGGCCTCGCGCAGCACGGTCGATCGCGTGCAGCCTCCGCCCACCCAGCCGTGATACTCGCCGCCCGCCGTTATCACTGCGGTATCGCCGACGCGCGCGGAGCTCGGCGGCTCGCGCCGCACCACGGTGACGAGCGCGAAGCGCTCTTCGCGGGCCGCGAGGCTCGAGGCGAGTGTCAGCAAATCGGAGCGCAAGGCAGGCGTGCCTTCCGAAAAAGCAGAACGGGCATTGTAACCTGCGACGCGTGTTTTCCGGCCATCCGGAACGAGGCTGCCGCAGCCAAGCGATGATGCTGGTAGGATACCGGCAACTCGAACAATCGCCACGATTGAACCCTTCGGAGGAGCCATGAACCTGCTACGGCCGTTGTTGTCTGCGGCGCTCGCCTGCGCGGCATCCCTGCCGCTCGACGGAGCCTTCGCGCAGACCGAAAACCTGCGCGTCGGATTTCTCACCGTGCGCACCGGCCCGCTCGCCGCGGGCGGCCGGCAGATGGAGGAAGGCATCAACCTGCTGCTGAAGGAGCGCAACAACACGTTCGCGGGACGCAAGGTGGAGATCTTCTTCGCAGATACGGCGGGGCAGCCCGCGCTCGCGAAAACCAAGACGCAGGAGCTCGTCGAGCGGGAGAAGGTCCACGTGATCATCGGGCCGCTCGCTACTTTCGAGGCGCTCGCGATCGACGAATACATGCTGCAGTCGAAGGTGCCCCTGATCACGCCGACTTCGGCGGCGCAGAACGATCTCGCGCAGAAGAAGCAAAGCGACTACGTCATCCACGTGTACGGCACGGCGGCGCAGCCGATGTACGCGCTCGGTGACTACGCCGCGAAGAAGCTGGGCTTGAAGCGCATCGCCATGATCGCGGACGACTTCACCTACGGGCACGAGGGCGCGGCGGGCTTCCACCGCGTGTTCGAGGACGACGGCGGGCGCATCGTGCAAAAGCTCTGGCCGCCGCTCAACGTGCCCGACTACGGCTCGTTCATCGGCCAGCTCAAGACCAACGTCGACGGAATCTACGCCGGCTTCGCCGGCTCGAACCCGCTGCGTTTCCTGCGCGCCTACAAGGAATACGGACTGAAGCTGCCGCTGTTCGGCAACCCGACCTTCGTCGACGAGGGCATCCTCAAGAACATGGGCGATGAGGCTCTCGGCGTGTACTCGGCGAGCTGGTACACCGTGGACCGCGACACCCCCGACAACAAGCGCTTCGTCGAGTCGATCCAGCGCGAGTACAAGGTGACGCCCGGCTTCTACACTGCCGGCACCTATACCGCGGGCCTGTGGCTCGAGGAGGCGATGAAGCGCGTCAAGGGCAGGCTCGAGGACAAGCCGGCGTTCATCCGCGCCCTGCACGAGGTGAAGCTCGACCACGGGCCGATGGGACCGATCCGCCTCGGCGATTACGGCAAGCCCATCCTCAACATCTACATCCGCAAGGTCGAGCGCAGGGACGGTCAGCTCGTCAACACCACCATCGCCACCTATCCCGGTGTAAGCCAGTTCTGGACCTACGACCCGAAGCAGTTCATCGCCGGGCCGCAGTATTCGCGCGACGTACCGGCGGCGAAGTACCTCGAATAGCGGAGATCGATCGTGTGAATATAGCCGGTTGTTGGCAAGAAGTTAGCGCGCGGCTTATCCAGTCGCCAAGATGACGGAGGAAAATATGCGCCGAGTTGCTATCTTCTTCACGGCGATTGTTCTTGCCAAATCCGCAGGTGCGCAAACGCAACCGTGTACCTCCGCGACGGGTCGCGCCCTGACCGTGAGCGGTGCCGCAGCGCTCAGATTGAAGCCGGATCGTGCGTCCTTTTCGGTAGGCGTAGAAACGGATGCACCGTCAGTCTCAGACGCGTTCAAACGAAATACCGCGAAAGTGAACACCGTCGTCGCAGCGCTCAAAGAACGCAACGTCGCATCGCAGGAGATTCAAACCTCTAACTTCTCAATCTCATCGCGCGTCGAAAAAGGAAAAAAGTCGCCCGGTTTTCGCGTTTCCAATATGGTAACCGTCACGCGTGAAGACCTTGCGTCAGTAAGCGAGCTGTTGCAGGCCGCGGTCGCCGCAGGTGCGAATCAAGTTGAGGGGTTGCGGTTCTTCATAGGCGATCCCGGAAAATCGCAGCCCCGCGGGCTCGAAATGGCCTTTCAGAATGCGCGTGCCAAAGCTGAGAAGCTAGCGTCGTTGTCCGGTAGAGCGCTTGGCGAAGTCGTTTGCGTCACGGATCAGAGTGTCGGCGTCTTGTCCGAAGGGTTCGTCGCACATAGATATGACGCTGGAGCCCTCAATATCGAAGCGGGCACCGAGGCGCTCAACTTCAACGTTTCCGTCGTTTTCGAGCTGAAATAAACGGCGACTCTTCGTGGGTTGGGCCAGCCTTAGCGAGGACGCCTGTCTGCGGTTCGCGTCCGCCAGTGCCGCTGTCATTGTCATGCTTATCTCTACGCCGTCGCGTGCCATCGAAAGCACATGTTTCGGAACTCTGAGTAACGGGCGTCTTGAGAACGGCGTCAAACTTCCGCTCAACGGACCCAACTTTTCCTCCTATAGCCCGCTCGCCTCGACGCTCGGCCGAACTTACGTCCATTCCAAAGTGCTTGAAGTCGTCGTGGCCGCATACACCGCTTTGGAGCAATCGGCGCCGGGAAAAGTGTTCGTGTACGGCGAGACCGGTTGGGCCTCTGGAGGACGTATCAGACCCCACAGACAACACCAGAACGGTCTTTCCGTGGACTTCTTCGTTCCAGTCCGGGACCGGACCGGGCGCTCGGTTCCGCTGCCTACGAGTGCGGCCAACCGATTTGGGTACGACATCGAGTTCGACAAGGGTGGCCGCTTTGAGGACTACACAATCGATTTCGAATCGCTGGCGGAGCATCTGTACCGGTTGCAGGTTGCAGCAAAGGCCCGTGGCGTCGGAATCGCCCTCGTGATTTTGGACCCTCCCTATTTGCCCAAGCTCTTCGCTACACCGCGCGGTTCGTTCCTGGTGCGGAACGTGAAGTTCCTAAAGGGCGCTGCCTGGGTGCGTCACGATGAGCACTATCACGTCAACTTTGCCGTTAACTGCGTGCCCATCGAAGACTATCACGCCCGCGCGAGCACCACGACGCCGGCGACCGTCAGCGCGACCCCGAGCAGCATGCGCGGGCCGAATCTCTCCTCGCGCAGGAAGAGTGCGCTCAGCGCGAGCGTGAACAGCGGGTAGGTCGCGACGAGCGGCGAGACGACGCTCACCTGCCCGCGGTTGAGCGCCGCGTACATCGCTAGCACTCCGAGTCCGTTGCAGATTCCGACGGCGATGAACCAGAAGATGCCGCGCCGCTCGGGCGACGCGCCCGAGCGCGTTACGAAAGCGCGGTTCCCGGCGAAGATCGTCACCGAGGACACGGTGTAGCCGACCAGCGCCGCGACGAAAGGATCAGGCCAAAGCGCAAGTCCCCCTTTCACCGCCGCCTGCGCTCCGCCGCGGATTGCGGCGCCTGCGAGCGGCAGCAGGATCACCCACGCGGCCCACGCGCGCGGGCGGTCCGCACCGCGCGCCGTCAGCGCGACAACCCCGAGCACGATCGCCGCGGTTCCGGCGGCGGCGGCGGGGTTGAGCGGCTCGCCGAGGAAAAGTATCGCGCCGAGCACGGCGAAGAGCGGCGTGGTGCTCGAGATCGTCCCGGCGACGGTCGGTCCCGTCAGGCGGTTCGACTCAAAGTTGAGAAAGGTCACCAGCGCGGGAAAAATCAGCCCCACCACCGAAAAGACCGCGAACGCCGTCGCGTTCCAGCCTTCGCCGCGAAAGAGGAACAGCGCGAGCAGCCAGAAAAGCAGCGTCGTCGATGGGATGCTGACGAGCGCGCCGCGCGCCGGATCCAGGTAGCGCAGGCCGATGTTCGCGATCACCACCGCGGTGCCGAGAAACGCCGAGGCGAGGAGCGCGAGCGCCAGGCTGAGATCCGTCACTGCCGCCACTGTCTCCAGCCGGCGAGCAGCGGGAAGTAGAGGCCGAGCATCGCTTCGACCGGACCGAGGGCCCGCGCGTAGGATTCGAGCTGCGCGCGATAGCGGTCCTGCTGGCGATCGAGGAATTCCTCGCGGTCGGCTCCTTCGTGGCTGCTGGTCTTGTAGTCAACGATCCAGCGCACATCCTCCGCCGTGCGGAAGATGCGATCCACGATGTAGGTGTTCGCCCCGGCCGCGCCTGTCACGCGGATGCGATGCTCGCTGCGTGCTTCGGGATGCGGACCGAGAACCCAGCGACCGCGCTCGTCCGAGATCGCGTTCTTCAGGGCAACGCTGACCTGCTCGGTGGAAGCCTTGAGGTCACGCGGCGCAATGCCACGCCGCTCGAGTTCCTTTGCAAAGCGGCTCGCGAGCGCGTCGATGCGCGTGGCGTCCCACGTGCGCAACTCATCGTCGGCGACGCGCTGCAGCCAGCGATGCACGATCGTTCCGACATGACGCGCCGTTTCTCCGGCCCATGAAAACTCGATCTCCTCTTCCTGCCGTCCCTCGTCCGGCGCCGTCCACTTCACTGAAGCAGGCGCCTTCGGCAAAAGGAAGCCGGCCGGAAGGCGATGCAGCACATCGTGGATCGGCATGCGCTCAGGCTCGGCGATCGCATCGGCGGGCGCTTCGCCGAAATGTTCGCGCGCTTGCCACCAGATCTTCGCGAGGAGGGAGCGCTTCGAGGGTTCCTTGGGCCTCAAGTCTTCGTCGGCCTTCGCGCAGGCGAGGAGGTGCAGGCGCTGCTTGGCGCGGGTGGCGGCGACGTAGAAGAGGCGGCCGGACTCGATGTCG
>Ga0209131_1000947_pt1 | contig 20137 bp, 16 predicted proteins | sample GraSoi_2013_40cm_FD_185826 | JGI IMG/M metagenome (GOLD analysis project Ga0209131, IMG submission 185826) | Grasslands soil microbial communities from the Angelo Coastal Reserve, California, USA - Sample 9_17_2013_40cm (SPAdes) (version 2) | ecosystem: Environmental > Terrestrial > Soil >... | reverse complement strand
TGCTGATCGGTGACGCTGCCTACACGACGGTGCAGTACGGCGGCCCGGACGATGCGCAGCTGCCACCTGGCCAGGCTGCCGACACGACCGCTTGGCGCGCGTCGCTTGAGCGGATCAGGTCATCGGACCCGGCACGGGTGCACTTCTGCCATGACACCGCGATCGTCCACGGCTGAGCTCAACCAGAAGGCGGGCAATGCGCAGCAGGCAATACGAAGCTGACGTCCTGGCGGCGGGATCCCGGCGTACAGAGCACGCCGAATTCCCGCAGGTGACGGCCGAATACGGCCTGGTCGTCGAGGACCGCGCGGCTGAGTTCTGCGGGGCCGTCGTTGGCTGGGAGAAGGACGCCGTTTTGCTGGAGGACAGGTACGGCAAGCAACGCGCGTTTCCGTTCGGATCGGGCGCGTTCTTGCTGGAAGGCAGGCCGGTCACGCTGGTCAGGCCAACGCCGCGGGTCGCTGGGGCGCCGGGCCGGACGGCATCAGGGTCGATCGCCGCTCCCGTCACTCGGGCCAAGGTCGCCAGGGCGAGCAGGATCTACGTGGAGGGCCGGCATGACGCGGAACTCGTCGAGAAGATCTGGGGTGACGACCTGCGCGACGCGGGTGTCGTGGTCGAGTACCTCGGCGGCATCGACGACCTTGCCGCGATCATCGCCGAGTTCAGCCCGGCAGGAGGCCGCAGGCTTGGGGTGCTCGTCGATCATCTGGTGGATGGCTCGAAGGAGAGCATCATCGCCGCTCGGGTGCGTTCGCCGCACGTGCTGATCGTCGGGCACCCGTTCGTCGACGTCTGGGCTGCGGTGAAGCCGGCGGTGCTCGGCCTGGCGGCCTGGCCAGAGGTTCCGCGGGGCACGCCGTGGAAGGATGGCGTCCTCCGAGCCATCGGCTGGCATGCTGATACGGCTGCGGCATGGCAGCGAATCCTGCGCTCGGTACGGAGCTTCACCGATCTGGAGCCGGCTTTCCTCGGTCGGGTCGAGGAGCTGATCGACTTCGTGACCGAGCCGGGCAGATACTGAGCTGCCGGTAACAGACCCGGACGTGTAGGGCGGCTCGCCATGGCCAATGATGGGTATGTGACCCTGCTGCATGAAGTGGCCACGCGGACGCTGCCGCTGTCCAGGCTCGAGCCGGTCATCGGACAGGAACGCTATGACCGGCTGATCTCAGCGGGGGACCGGCTCAAGAACCGGCTAGGCCAGCGCACCGTCTGGAACATCAACTCGACCGCCGTCGGCGGCGGCGTCGCAGAGATGCTCCAGGTCATCGTGGGATATGTGGCAGGCTTCGGGATTCCGGTCCGCTGGCTCACGATCGGCGGCGACCCCGTATTCTTCGGCATCACCAAGAGGCTGCACAACCAGATCCACGGTGCGGCCGAGGGGACGGCCCTGGTCAGCAGCGCGGACGCGCGCCACTACGAGCAGGTCCTTGCGGCCAACGCGGAGGAACTGCTGACCTGGGTCAGGCCAGGCGATGTTGCGATCCTGCACGACCCGCAGACCGCGGGCCTCACCGAGGCCCTCACCAGGGCCGGGCTCAAGGTAATTTGGCGCTGCCACATAGGCATCGACCAGCAGAACGACGTTTCCCGAGCAGCGTGGGAGTTCTTGCGCCCTTACCTGTCGGCCGCACACGCCTACGTCTTCACCAGGCGGCAGTTCGCCCCGATATGGGTGCCGCGGGCCAGGCTGTGGGTCATCCCGCCCTCTATTGACCCGTTTTCGCCCAAGAACGCCGAGCTCGACCCGGAAGACGTGCAGACGATCCTGACCACGGTCGGGATCTACGCTGACGGCGGGTCAGCCGACGGCGGATCAACGCGGCACGGGAAGTTCCTGCGCAGCGACGGGACCTGCGGCGAGGTGAGGCGGGCCGGCCTGGTGACCGGCAACGGCCGGCCGGGGCACGACGACCCGGTCGTGGTGCAGGTATCTCGATGGGACAGGCTCAAGGACATGGCAGGAGTCATGCGCGGCTTCGCCGACCACGTGCTGCCAGATAAGGACGCGTACCTGATGCTGGTCGGCCCGTCGGTGAGCGGCGTGACCGACGATCCGGAAGGTGCCGTTGTCTTCGCCGAATGCCTGGCCGAATGGCATCTGCTCGCGCCGCATGCCCGCGACCGGGTGCTGCTGGTTACCCTGCCGCTCAATGACGTCGAGGAGAACGCGGCGATGGTGAACGCGATCCAGCGACGCGCCACCATCATCGTGCAGAAGAGCCTGGCCGAGGGGTTCGGCCTGACGGTCGCCGAGGGGATGTGGAAGGGCCGGCCGGTGATCGGTTCAGCGGTCGGCGGAATCGTGGATCAAATCGCCGACGGCACCGGCATCCTGCTACCCGATCCAAAGGACCTGGCGGCGTTCGGGTCCAGTGTCAGGTGGCTCCTAGAACATCGCGAGGCTGCCGAGCGGATGGGCGCCGCTGGAAAGGCGTACACCAGGGAACATTTCATCGGCGATATGCACCTGATCAGGTTCGCCGATGTGATCGAGGCCGTGCTGGCTGACTAGATAGCGTGGCCGACAGGAGACCCGTCCAGCTACGACGCGTGGCAGGCAGCCGGGGCGGCGGGGTGGAACTATGATGCGCCGGCGCCGCAGACGGCTATCGCAAGCCGACGGCCGACCGGCCCAACCTCACGGTACTTGCCATCGCCGAGCGGTCGGCAAGCTTCCTGACCGGAGAGCACGCTGCAGTGCAGGGCCGGTCCGTTTAGGGACTCGGGGCCTGTTCCGGCTGGCTGAAGCGTTCCATCATGATCGACTGGCCGCGGAAGTTCGGGTTCCTGCGGACCCGGCGCTCGATGGCGGACGCGGAGAGCGTGTAGCCGAGGAACAGCAGCAGCGACAGGGCCTGGACCAGAACCCCGACCCACACCGTGCTGAAGACCGTCAGCGTGTAGTCGTTCAGCGCGTGCAGGATGGACGGGATGCTGATGCCGAGCAGCAGCAGCGGGATCCGGCGCCTGCGGTAGTTGACGGCCATGCCGACAAAGAAACCGGACACACCGGCCCAGACGGCGTGCTGGAAACCGTCGACGAACACACGGAACGCGAATGACAGCGCGCCTACGTCGGCCTCGCTGATCGCGTGCGCGCCATGGATCTGGATCAGCGCGGCCGGGGTATAAATCGACTGCTCGACGATGCCGAAGGTCAGGCCGGCGACTGTGCCCATCAGGAACCAGGTCCGCGGATCCAGCTTCTGCTTCCTGATCTTGAGCACGAGGATCGCTGCTATCAGAACGGGCAGCGCCTTGGTGACCTCCTCGTTGTACCCGACAACGAGCGACCCGAGGATGGTATGCGTGTTGGCGAAATGGTTGTTGATGTAGATCGTGACGACATGCAGCCAGACGATTGTCCAGATGACGATGCCGATGCCGACTACGACTTCGAGCTTGCCAATCACCGGCGGCCGGATCAGGTACCAGAACGTCAGCAACCATAGCGGCGCGACATACAGGCTGTACGCCCAGCCCGGCGAGCTCAGCGACGTGGAGCTTGAAAACACCTGGAGAAAGATCAGCGGCAGCAGTGCGTAGGGGATGATTAGCAGCCGGATGCCCTGTCGCCAGCCGCGGTCGTGCAGCCAGCTCTTGACCGGGATCAGGATCTCGAAGAACGAGCCCATGTCCAGCTGTGACAGCGGGATGCCCGGCTGGCCCGGGACGGCCGGGCCGCCTTGGTAATTGGGTCCGCCGCCCTGATAGCCAGCACCGCCCTGATAGCCGGGGAACCCGGGCATGCCGGGCGGCGTGGCACCGCCTTGGTCTGGGTAGCCCTGAGCGGGCACGGCTCCCGCGAAGTTCTGCTGCTGGGCGCCCGGGTAATTCTGCTGGGCGGCGTGGTCCTGCGCCGGAGCGCCGGCGTAGTTCTGCTGCTGCCCGGCGCCAGCGGGATATTCCTGTGCGGGCCCGCCGGCGGCGGCTTGCCCGGCACCGACGCCCGGTGACTGACCGGCGACATTGGTCTGCCCGACTGCGCCTGCGGTGCCAGCTCCTGCTAGCTCGGTTCCGCCCGGGCCAGGGGCGCCCTGACCGTGGCTGGCCGCGGTCGCCAGCTGCAGCGACGGACCCTGCGGTGAGGCGAGGCACACGTCGACCTGCTGGCCGACCGCGAACTGCGCGACTGGCTGGCCGGCCAGGAAGGTGGGCGCCTGGCCGGAGTTCTGCCAGACCCAGCCGGATGCCTCAAAGGAGAGCTGTGCGTGTCGGCGGGAGACGGTCGGCTCGTTGACCACGATGTCGTTCTCTGAGCTGCGCCCGATCCGGACGATGGTCCCCGGAGCAAATGAGAAGATCCGGCCATTAAAAGTGACCTGTAGTGTGCTCATACGGGGTGCCCCTTCCGCGTCATCTAGCTGACGATCCTGCCATGCGCGGACCCGAAGTCAATCGTCATCGGGCGGATGCCAAGCCGCCGCTGCGGGTCAACGGTCTTCGTGCTCTCCCCGGCCGGGGTCATCGTCCAGGGCTTCGGGCTGACGTTGCGCAGCACCAGCTCGCCTGGGCGGGAGGGGTGATTCTCGACGACCCCGATGACGGTGTCGTGGTCTCGGTTACGGTTCAGGTGATGAGGCGTGATCGTGGCACCCTGAGACAGAGCGATCGTGCCTCCGGGCAGCTCAAAGAGCTGCGGCCTGGGCGGCACCTGGTTGCAGTTCCAGCAGCGCAGCCCGCGATCATCCGGGTCGAAGAAGACCGACGCCTGGCACGAGCAGACCGATACGCAGTCGCCGAGCCGGACCAGCGCTCGCCGCCAGACTCCCTCGGCCACTCGGCCGAGGCCGGATGGGTCACGCAAACCAGACGAGAAGGCCCCCTCGAACACGGCGCGGAAGAACCTCGGGTACAGCCGCCACCAGACGCTGACCGGGTCTCCGGGCCGCGGCGGGTTGGAATGGTCGTCGGGATCGAAAATAAAGACCGGCTCGGTGCCAAAATGCCGCAGCGCCAGGTCGGTCTCCGAGCGGTGACTTGAGTCGGCCCACGAATATGACTCGTCGGTCTTGACGCCTTCCAGCGGATGGCCGTGCATGAACAGGTAGAACAAGAAAACGGCCAGCGAGTGCAGGTCCGTGAGGCTCGACGGTGCCGCCTCCCTGCGGACGACCTCGGGCGCCATGAATCGCAGCGTTCCCCAGACGAACACGTCGCCGCCGTCGATGCCGACGTTGTCGTTGTCGATGATGGCGACCTCGGAGGCCTCGGCGTCCACCCACAGGTTGCCGAAGCTGATGTCCCGGTAACACAGCCCGGCAGAGTGGAGCGCCTCGAACGCTGTGACCAGTTGCCGCCCGATGGCCGACACGACACGGAAAGGCGGCTGGTCGGACCGCGAGACAAGCTGGGCAAAGGATGAGAAGCGGGGCTCCAGGCGCGGCATGACGTAGCCGAACCCGGACAGTTCATCACTGGCTACCAGGTCGATTGGCCAGATGAAGTCACGATGCGGGCGACCGCGTTCGACCAGTGCGGCGATCGACTTGCGCAGCTCGCCCGATGCTGCGTACCGGTACCACTTGAGCGCGTAGGGAGCCCCGCCGATCGTCACCGCGTGCACGACTCCCTGCCCGCCCTCGCCGAGCCGCTCGCCAACGGTCAGGGCGGTTCCGGCGCGCAGCATCCGCAGGGTCCGGCCCTGCAGGGTGAGCTGCTGGCTCATCGCTCACCGGTCCTTGGCGGCCGCCACTGGGTCGTCGGCGGCTCGTCGCCCGGATCACCGCTGCTCTGGTGGCTCGCCGTGTCCTTCTTGACTCGCGGGATCGAACGCTCGAGTATGACCGGTTCGGGTGCCGTGCGATGCGCGAGCCGCCGCGTGGTGACCGGATCAATCGGCGGCTGCGCCACCGGCAGGTGAACCGGCACGGTATCGGCGTGCGGCACCGCGGGAATCGTGGTCTCCTCCGACCCGGCGTCCGCATCCTCTCCTTGCTCTCCGGCCAGCGGCCTCGCGCTGGCGGGCGAGATCAGCAGAGCCACGGTGGTGTCGTCGGCGCTGCCGTCCGACGACGCGCACCTGGCCGCCCAGGACGGAAGCTGGCTGGCCAGCCAACCCGCGTCCCGGTCCCTGAGCATCCAGGCCAGGTCCTCGCTGAACGCTTTCGGCCACTCGTCGACGACCTGCGCGTTGCCGTATCCGTCGGTGGCGAGCAGCACTGCACGAAGCTGGTTCTGCGCGGCGTCCACAGCCGCGACCCTGAAGTCAGCCCGCGGATCGCTGCCGCACAGGCTGGTGGTCACCAGCCCGTCGAGCTGCGGATCGGCTGGAACGGGTTCGACGGCGCGGCCGTCGGCCCGGACGCCGATCACGTCGCCATCGCCGATCTGCGCCAGGATCAGCCAGTCATGCAGCACCATGCAGAGCAGCAGCGTGGAACCATATGCGATCGTCGCATCGTCGCCCGAGTGTCGCTGCGCCTGCTCGGCCTGGGTGAACGGATCGGCCTTAACATCGGCCAGCACGGCCTCCCGCCATCTGGACACGACCGCTGGCACAAGGAACTCCTCGGTCAGCCTGCTGATCTCGTCGGCTGTGGCGGCCGCAGTCGCCGGTGGGTCCGGTTGGGAAAAAATGGCGGTTCCGGCCTCGAGCCGGTCGGCCATTTCCTGCGCCACCTGGCAGCCGACGGCAACCGCTAGCTTCGACCCCCGCGCGCTGCGCAGGTGCCGGGGGTGGCCGTGTCCGTCGGCGACGGCGGCGACCACCCCTTCGGCGCCGGCCCGCTCGGTCGCGACCGCGTCCTGGTTCGGTGACCTCACCGCAGCATGTGATGCACCGCGCTCGGAGGCGGTGAGAACGAGCCAGCCGGTTCTGCGCCCAGGCGGATCGGATGGTGCCGCCGAGGGAGTGGTCGTCACAGGATGTCCTCGAAGTAGCCGTCTTGGCCGCTGCCCCGCGCTGTCGGCACTTCAGGCTGCGAGCGCCTAGTCGGTTCGGCGAGGTTGAGCTGCTCGGCGAGCGTGCCGCGGTTGACCCCGACCTCGGACATCCGCGACACCGCGATCGAGGCCGTGACCAGTCGGTCGGCTATCTCGTCGGCGCCGTCGGCGACCAGCACGGGCACGTCGGGGCTGCGGAACCGGTCAAGCGGCTCGGAGTTGGCGTCCTTGCCGATAGCGACGGCCAGCCGCAGGGCGGAGCGGCCGGCCGCGATCTCGAGCAGGGACGCGAGCCCGGTTTCGAATCCGCCGGGAGGATCAGTCGGCAGCCCGTCGGTGACTAGCAGGATCGCTGGCCGGAGCGCCCGCCGCTCGAGCTGGTCGGGCGAGAGCACCTCAGCGACCGCGCGAAACGCCGGGCCCATGTTGGTCCGGCCCATCGGCATGTACTCCAGGTTCCGCCAGTGCGCGCTGAGGTGCGCGACCGGGACGGGATCGGCCACGAACCAGTGCGGCGCGGACGCGAACGCCAGGATCCTGATCAGCAGCTGCGCCTGCAGCTGATCGCGTTCCCAGTCGACCAGGTGCGGCAGCATGGACCTGAGCGCATAGTTCAGGGCCTGCATTTTCTCGCCCTTCATCGAGCCGGAGCAATCGGCCATCACGATGAAATGCAGCGGGCGTCGCGCCACCCCGCCGCCTGGCATCAGCGTCTCGGTCATCAGCGCCGGTCCGTGCGCGCCGTCCGTGCGGTCTGCGGGATAGCCGTCCGGGACCTGCCAGAGCGGGCTCGGTTAAGGGCCATAATCGAGCGTCTCCCACCAGTTGATTATTGTCTGAATAGAGCTGCCTTTTACCTTGTGCTCACCGATGAAGAAGACATCCTGTGTGGGCATGGTCCAAATGAGCACTGGCTCTTTCGCGTCGATGAGGCATTCGATGTCCTGTCCTGACCGGGAAAAATACTTCGGATTGTGCTTCGAATGCCAGCCGATCTTGCCCTCTGTGCTGCCCGACGGCGGGGGACAGGTGCTGCCCGGCGTCACTTTATCGAAGCCGACGTAATGGTTGATGTGAGCCAGGCCCGCCTGATAATCCGGGGAGTTGTCGAACTGGTAGCCCCACACCACGATGTTCGCTCTTGTCGTGTGGTTGCAGAATGTGCTGGCATCGAGGGTCGAGGAATCAAGCCCGAAGGTCTTGGCGGCTCTGCAGTCCGTGCCGACCGGCTTCACGCCGGCGCCAACCGGGTTCATGATCGTCACCAGCGCGTCGGTCCCAGGGGGGTGAATGGGGCTGCGCGATGGCGTCGGGCTCGCCTGGCTCGTGCTCGGCGAGGGGTGCGGGGTCGGGGAATCCCTGTGGTGCGTTGTTCCACCACTGGACAGGCTCGTTGCGACGACAACCGCCACCACAACGACGGCTGCGATGCCGCCGCCGACGAGCCATCCGCGCCTGCTGCCCCGCGGCTTAACCGGCCCGCCAGGCCCGCCAGGCCCGCCTGGGATGATCGGTCCCATCGGCCCGGCCGGGCCGTACTCGCCTGGCTGCTGGATGCCGTATCCGCCCGGCTGACCCGGGCCATGGCCGTAGCCGCCGCCCTGCCAGCCTGCGCCGCCCGGCTGACCGTAGCCCGGCTGACCGTAGCCCGGCTGACCGTAGCCTGGCTGACCGTAGCCCGCCGGCTGGCCGTAGCCAGGCTGGCCGTAGCCCGGCTGACCGTAGCCCGCCGGCTGACCGTAGCCAGGCTGACCGTAGCCGCCAGCTTGGCCGCCGGGCCCCTGCCACGACCCAGGCGCGGTGGCTTGGCCGCCCGCCTCTGGCCCGCCCTGACCGGGTGTGGCGCCGATGCCCTGCACGGGCTGCGGTCTTGGCGTGTAGCCGGGAATGGGAGCGGCCTGGGTCGGCATGCCCTGCTCCCCGGCGTCAAAGCCGGGCGGCGTCCCGGCCACCGGCCCCCCGACCACCGGCCCGCCGACCACCGGCCCCCCGCCGCTGTGCCTGAGGCCAAGGGCGGTGGCGATCTCATTGGTGACCCACGTACAGGCTTCGGGGGTGAACGGCGTAGTTGAGGAGAATGACGAGGCGGTGAGCCTGATTGCCGTATTCGGGTCCATACCCTGATCGACGTGCTGACGCAAGGTATTGGCCAGCCCGGCTTCGGCGGCGGCGACAAGTATGCTCTTCTCCCGCGGCGCGTCGGGCAACAGGTCCTTCAGGAGGTTCGACATCGTTTGAGCGCTGGAAAGAGCGGCTACGCCGTGCTCAGGATCGGTGATGATGGCGTTGAGCGCCGCTCGAGCCTCGGCTGCGTGCTCCCATGACATGTCGGTCAACCCGACTCCCCTCCGCGTGGTCAGCACGCTGACCAGTGATGACGCCAATTGGTCCGTCAGCACGGCTGATGGCGTCGTCGCTGCCGAAATGACAGAAAGCGCATTTGGCGGTGATGGCATGCTAACCGGACGAGCCTGGCCATGTCACGCGGCACCGAAGGGCGGCGGTTACGCACTGATAACGAACCGGTGGGGCTGCGCGCGATGGCGCACGCTGTCAGATGCGCCCACGCAACCAGCTGCCGACATGCACAGTCGCTGAGTCAGGCAGCCGCAGGCAAGGCTGCCTGACTCAGCCGAAGCTGGTCGTATTCCACCAGAAATCAGGCCGGAAACCTGGAGCGCAGGAATGGATTTCAGCGAATTATTGCCGAGCTTATCGAATTGGGCGGCCCGCACGAGGACGTAATTGTTACCCGGGCATGAGCGCCGTACAAGTGTCGCGTCAGCGTTGCCGTGCCACGTCCCTGCGAGGGGGCGCGCGGCCGCGCTGACTGGCGCGAGCGTCGCAGCGCACAGTTCATGATCTTGGCGAGCGGTTTCCGACCGTCGGCCACAGGTCCCGGTCATGAGCCGGGACGCAAAGCACTGAGCCTGGTCAGCGCCTCGGTCAGGATCTCTTCCTTCTTACAGAACGCAAACCGCACCTGGAACTGCCCGGCGTCGGCATTGTCGTAGAAGACGACGCTCGGAATCGCCACGACCCCGGCCGTGTAAGGGAGCTTCCGGCAGAAATCCAGGCCGCTCGGCTCGCCAAAGGGCCTGATGTCAGTGGTGATGAAGTAGGTGCCCTCCGGGCGATACACCTCGAAACCAGCGGCAGCCAGTCCGTCGCACATCAGCTCACGCTTGCTTACGAGGCCGCCGGCGACCGACCGGTAGTACTCGTCCGGCAGCGCGAGTGCCTGCGCGATCGCGTACTGGAACGGGCCGCCGCTGACGAACGTCAGGAACTGCTTGACGGTGCGGACGGCCGCCACTAGTTCCCGCGTTCCCGTGACCCAGCCGATCTTCCAGCCAGTGAAAGAGAACGTCTTCGCCGCCGAACTGATCGTGACGGTCCGCTCGCGCATCCCGGGCAGCGAGGCGACCGGCACGTGCTCTCCGGTGAACACCATGTGCTCATACACTTCGTCGCTGATCACGAGCAGGTCGTGGGCGCAGGCAAGTTCGGCGATCGTCGTCAGCTCGGCGCGGGTGAAGACCGAGCCCGTGGGGTTGTGTGGTGAGTTCAGCAGGATCAGCCTGGTGCGGCCGGTGATCGCGGCGCTCAGCTCGTCGAGGTCAGGCCTGAAGCCCGGTGCCCTCAGCGTGACCGGCACCCTTACTCCGCCCGCCATGGCGATGCAGGCCGCGTAGGAGTCGTAGTAGGGCTCGAACGCGATCACCTCATCGCCTGGCTCTACCAGCGCGAGGAGCGACGCCGCGATCGCCTCCGTCGCGCCCGCCGTGACGAGCACCTCGCTGTCGGGATCGACTGCCAGGTCGTAAAACCGCTGCTGGTGGGCAGCGATCGCGCTTCTCAGCTCGGGAATGCCGGCTCCTGGCGGGTACTGATTGCCGCGGCCGGTCATGATCGCATCGGCGGCAGCCCTGGCGATCTCGCCGGGACCGTCGGTGTCGGGAAAGCCCTGCCCGAGGTTAACTGAGCCGGTCGCCACGGCGAGCTCGGACATCTCGGCGAAGATCGTGGTACCGAGGCCGGCGAGCCTGCGGTTCAGCAGCGGACGATTCATGTGGCTATGACATCACGTCTGGCTCATCGGTTGGTGCGGACCAGCGCCGACGCGACCGATCCGGAGCCAGTCCACCAGCCCGGCCATCCTGGACGCTGCTCGACTGGACGTCCGCACTCATTGCCGACCCGGCCTACGACCTGGCGTTCACCACGCTCATGCTCCGCCGCGCTGTTCGGCGATCTGCATGAGCCGGTCCCAGGCGGGCGACCACGCGCCGGCCGCCGCCGTTACCAGCTGGACGATGGTCGGGTCCGGGACAGCCCGCTCGCCGCTCTCGGACCTTTCTGGCCGGCTGGCGAGCCACCGCTGGGTGCGGTCCGCCAGCGCGTCGAGGCGCGGGTCGTCCGGGGACCAGTCGAACGCCGCATCGTACTCGAGGTAGATGGCCCGGAACTCCGGATCGGCGATCGCGTCGCGTTTGTCGGCGATCCAGATGGCCGCCTCGTTCGGCGCGAGCGCTTGCAGCAGGATCCAGCCGTCGCGCTCCATCTGCACTGAGCGCTGGCTCACGCCGAGCTCGCGTAGCCGATCGAGGTAGTCGGCGACCTCGGCGGCGACGAACAGCCGGTCACCGGCGCTGAGCTGGGCGATCCGCTCGCGGGTGCGGAGGAGCTTAGTGGCCCGTTCCTGCAGGTTGCGATCGATCTCGGCGATCGCCGCGGCGAACCGGTCTGGGTCGGCGGCCAGCAGCTCGTTGATGCGGGCGAGCGGCACGCCGGCCTCGGCGAGCGTTTTGATCTTGACCAGGTCGATGGCGTGCTGGGCGCTGTAGCGCCGGTAGCCCGATGAGTCGCGTGGTGGCTCGGCGAGCAGGCCGCGCTGGTGGTAGTGGCGGACGGCCTTGATCGTCACGCCGGCGTAGGCGGCGAGCTGACCGATGGTGATCATGTGGTTCATCATGCGCGGGTGCCGCGGCGGAACCGGGCCCTGGCCCACAGGTAGCCGGCCAGCGCGATCGCCGCGGACCAGGCCAGGGCCAGGTAGGCGGTGTTGCCGAGCGGCGCGCCGGTCAGCAGCGCGCGCAGGGACTCCACGACCGGAGTGAACGGCTGGTGTGCGGCGAACCAGCGCACACCAGCGGGCTTCGCGCCGGCCGGCACGAACGCGCTGGACAGGAACGGCAACAGGAACTGGATCGGCAGGCTCGCGCTGTTCGCGCCGGCGACGCTCTTGGCACCCAGGCCCAGGGCGACCGAGAGCCAGGCCAGCGCGAAGGCGAATGCCGCAACGATGCCGACGACGGCGAACCACCCGGCGACCGAGGCCTGCGGCCGGAAGCCAACCAGCAGGGCCACCCCGGTGATGACAGTGGTGGTGATGAGCGTGCGCAGGACGGTGCCGCCGACATGCCCGGTCAGCACCGCCCCGCGGCTGACTGCCATCGTGCGGAACCGGTCGATGATGCCCGCGGTCATGTCGGTGCACACGGTGATCGCCGTGGTCCCGGAGCCCGCCGCCACCGTCATCATCACGATGCCGGGCACGAGGAAGTCGACGTACGGTGCGCCCCGCGCCGCGGCACCGAGCCCGTTGCCGATTGGCCTCCCGAGGATGTAGACGAACAACAGCAGAAACACGACCGGCCCCAGGATCGAGCCGATGAGCAGCAACGGGAACCGGAGGGTGTGCTTGAGCTCGCGGCCGATCATCGTGGCGGAGTCCTGCGCGGCGATGGTCAGCGTGGTCACTGGGTCTGCTCCTTCGAGGGCTGGCCGGTCAGGGCGAAGAACACGTCGTCGAGGTCTGGCGTGTGGATGGACAGGTCGTCCACGGCGACGCCGTCGCCGAGTCGGGCGAGCACGTCGCGCAACGAGGCGATGCCGCCCTCGTTCGGTACCCGCAGCGCCAGCTCCTGGTCGTCGCGGGTGCTCTCGGGCAGCGCTCGGGCGGCCGCGTCGAGCGAGGTGGCATCGGCGAAGCGGAGCCGGATGTGCGCGCCGGGGATGCGCCGTTTGAGGTCTTCCGGCGTACCCTCGGCGACGATGCGGCCCCGGTCCAACACGGCGATGCGGTCGGCGAGCTGGTCGGCCTCCTCCAGGTACTGCGTGGTCAGCAGGATGGTGACGCCCTGCGCAACGAGGTCGCGGATTAGCTGCCACGTGGTGTGGCGGCTGCGCGGGTCCAGGCCGGCGGTGGGCTCGTCGAGGAAGATCAGCCGTGGCCGTCCCATCAGGGTCATCGCGATATCGAGGCGGCGCGTCATGCCGCCGGAGTAGGTGGCGGGGGTCCGCTTCGCCGCCTCGATGAGGTCGAAGCGCTCCAGCAGCCGGGCGGTCCTCGCCCGCCGTTCGGCCGCCGGCAGATGTAGCAGGCGGCCCATCAGGAGCAGGTTCTCCTCGCCGGTGAGCCAGTTATCGACCGCGGAGAACTGCCCGGTGACCCCGATCGCCGCGCGGACCGCGCCGGCCTCGCCGCGTAGGTCGTGCCCCAGGACGCTGGCCGTGCCGGCGTCCGCCGGGATCAGGGTGGACAGAACCTTCACGGTGGTGGTCTTGCCCGCGCCGTTCGGTCCGAGCAGCGCGAAGACCTCGCCCTCGCCGATGCTGAGGTCGACGCCGTCGAGGACGACTTTCTCCCCGTACGCCTTACGCAGGCCGCTCGCGGAAACCGAGGTGCGTGTCTCGTGCTTGGTCGATGCGTTCATGCCACACATGCTCAAACCCCGACCCGGGGTCAAGGTCAAGCCTTTGTCGCGACTTTCCTCGAGGCAACGCACGACGCGAGGACCGAGCAAGGACATTTCAGGTACCTGACGCCCGCCAGTCCGCAGCCTGCACCTCAGACGGTGACGCGGTCACCGTGCGTGGGCGGGCCAGGAGGGCCCACGGCTATCCTGGTCTCATGCGGGCATGGGCCGTCCATGAGCCAGGTCCGATCGCGACCGGACCGCTTGTACTCCTCGACCGGCCGGTTCCCGAGCCAGGCTCGGGCGAGCTGCTGATCAGGGTGCTGCGCTGCGGCGTCTGCCGCACCGACTTGCACCTGGCCGAGGGAGACCTGCCGCCGCGGCGACCGGACGTGACGCCCGGGCACGAGGTTGTCGGCGAGGTAGTCCAGGCCGGTCGGGGGACCACCAGGTTCGCGGCGGGCGACCGGGTCGGGGTGGCTTGGCTGGCGGGGACGGACGGTTCGTGCCGGTACTGCCGCCGCGGCAGCGAGAATCTCTGCCCGCGCTCGGTCTACACCGGCTGGGACCGTGATGGGGGCTATGCGGAGTACCTCGCGGCCGCCGACGCGTATGTGCACCCCTTGCCGTCCGGCTTCAGCGACGCTGAGCTTGCCCCGCTGCTTTGCGCGGGGATCATCGGCTACCGCGCCCTGCGCAGGGCCGAACTGCCGCCCGGCGGCCGGCTCGGCATCTACGGGTTCGGCGGCTCAGCGCACCTGGCCGCCCAGGTCGCGATGGCTGGTGGAGCGGCAGTGCACGTATTCACAAGGGCTCCAGCCTCGCGCGAGCTCGCGCTGGAACTCGGGGCGGCCTCGGCCCAGGACTCGTTCGACCCCTCGCCAGAGCCGCTCGACTCGGCGATCGTGTTCGCGCCGGTGGGCACGGTCGTGCCGCCTGCGCTGCGTAACCTCGACCGGGGCGGAACGGTCGCCATCGCCGGCATCTACCTGACCGACATCCCCGCGCTGAACTATGAGGACGAACTCTTCCAGGAGCGGAACCTGCGCAGCGTGACCTCGAACACGCGCGGGGATGCCGAGGAGTTCCTCCGGCTCGCCGAGCGGCTGCGGCTCAAGGTCACCGTGACCCTATATCCGCTGGAGGCCGCCGATCAGGCCCTGTCCGACCTCGCCGCCGATCGCGTCACTGGCGCGGCGGTCCTGACGGTCGCTTGAGTGTCGGCGAGGCCAGCCAGTCCGCCGGGGCGCGGGCGGCTAGTTCGCGCAGGGCCAGGGGGAACACCTCGGCGGGCGGGGTCACCAGGCCCGCGCCGACCTGCCCAGTCCCCGCGACCTTTCCCGCCATGCCGGTGTTGATCTGCGGCAGGATCTGAGTCCGCACGACGAGCGTGGAGTCGATGCCGGCCGGGGTGCCGCGGAACTCGAGCGCAGGCACACCGAACAGCGGATGTTCGGCGAGAGTGATCTCGTACATCCGGCGGGTGGCGGCTAGCGCAGACGCCGCGGTCCCGCCGACCAGGCGGACGATAGCCGGTGCCGCCGCCATGGCGAACCCGCCCAGGCCGGCCGTCTCGGTGATGGCCGAGTCACCGATATCGGGGTTCGCGTCTCCGGGACCGTAGCCGGCCAGGAACAGGCCCTGAGGCACCAGCGCCGGCGCCGTGAACCACTGGTTCCCGGTGCCGGAAACCTGGATCCCGAAGTCGGTGCCATTGCGCGCCATCGCCACGAGCATCGTCGAGCCCGGGAGGTCGCGGGCCGCGTCGAGCGCCAGCTTGCAAGCCGGCATCGCCAGGTTGAGGAAGAAATGGTCGTTGCCGGCGATGAACCGGGCAGCGCCGGCGACGTCGGATGACGGGAACCCGGACTCGACCATCGACGGCAGCAGGTCGCGCAGCAGCATGAGCGTGCCTGCCCGGTTCCTGTTATGTGCCTCATCACCCATCTGGACCATCTGGGTCAGGATCGCGGTGGTGTCGACCGGGCCGTGCCGGCGCACCGCGGCCTGGAGCAGCGGGCCGAGCACGGCCGACATCCAGCCCAGCCGCTCGATCACGTCCGCCGAGTACGCGCCGTACCGCAGTACCTTGCCCAGGCCCTCGTTGAGCGAGCAGTACGCGCGCCGCCCGTCCGCGGGATCCTCCAGGACGAAAACCCACATCGACGGCGAGACCACGCCGGCCATCGGACCGACGGCACCGCGGTGATGACATGGTTCGAGGCCAACAATGCCCAGTGCTGACTCGTCCTCGGCAGCCTCGGGGTCGCTTGCCAGGCCTTCGAAGACCGCCGCACCCATCAGTGCTCCCCGCAGCGGGCCTGATGCCCGCTGCCAGTCGATCGGCGGGCCTGCGTGCAAGAACTCCCCGGGCGCGAGACCCAGTGCCGGCCCAGCCGGAACCACGTCGACGAGCAGAGCCCGGACCGCCAGCATGCGCTGCACGGCGAGGGCGTTGGCAGCGGGCCGGCGCGGGTCGGCCAGCACGGTCGCCAGGTCGGCTTCGGTCCCGGGCATCGGCGGTGCCCAGTCAACGCGCGTGACCTGGGCAGCCTGTTGTGCGGCGGCGTCGGCCAGCAAGCCGGCTCCTGCGGCAATCACGTGCGGCTCGCGGCGTAGCAGGGCGGTCATATAGTTCCGCCAATCCCGCCTACCAGACCGCAGGCAAACCTGGCGGCCTGGGCGTTCGACGCGAAGACGTGCGCGCCCGCAGCCGCCAGCGCGGTGGCCTGGGCCGTCAGTCCCTGCGGGTCGGAACTCGCCCCGATGAGCGAGACGACGACCGCCAGTTCCGTGCCGAATCCCGCGGCGCTGGCGGCGCTAGCGGCCCGTGCAGCGTGGGCGGCGGTGATCGTGGGCGCGATCTCGGCGGCGGGATCCGGATGAGCCGCGTGGCCGAGCACGACATCGAGCATGATCACCGCGGTGGCCGGGTCGGCCACCTCGGCGGCGAGCCGGTCGAGCCTGAGGCGATGGTCGATCATGGGGTGCGGGCGCCCGGCCGTCAGCTCGTCATCGCCAAAGTCAATCATGATATGCCAGGGGCCGGACTGGTCGGACGCGACGGACTCGCTGGACCCGCGCGACCCGCGCGACCCGCGCGGGTCGGCCGGCCCGCGCGGGTCCAGCCGCCACTGCGGCCGTAGCGGGGTGTTCGAGTAGACCGGGCCGAGCCGTTCGGCCGCGATGACCATAGCCTCGTCGCAGAGCGTTCCCCCGGCGAATAGTCCGCGCAGCGCGCCGGTCCCGGCTCGGCCGGCTGGCGGGGCTGCATCACCGGCCGCAGGCCAGACCGGCCAGGCCGGCACCTGCTGTCCGGTCGCGCGCAATGCCGCCTCGGTCGCCGCTGTCAGGTCCGGCTGGCCGGAGCCGATCAGCGCGAACTGCACCGGGGTGGCGAGTGTGGCCGCGTACTCCCTCAGCTCGGCCGCAACCCGTTCGGCGGGTGGCTTGGACAGCAACACGATCAGCTCGGTCGCTGGATCGGCGTCCAGCGCCGCGAGCGCGGCCCGCGCTGAACGGCCTCCGACCGCTGCCGACAGGTCGCGCCCGCCGACGCCGAGCACGGCGCTGACTCCGCAGCCGGCCGCGTCGAGCAGGCATACGACCTGCTGAGCGCCGGTTCCTGACGCGGCGACCAGCCCGATCGGACCAGCCGGGACGGAGTGCGAGAAGCCCAGCCCGATCCCGGCGACAATGGCCGTGCCGCAGTCGGGTCCCATCACGAGCAGGCCGCGCTCGGCCGCGCGGTCCTTAAGCCACACCTCCTCCTCGACCGGCACGTTGTCGGAGAAGATCATCACGTCGCAGCCCGCGTCGAGGGCGTCGACGGCTTCGATGAACGCGAACTGGCCAGGCACCGAGATCAGCGCCAGGCCGGTCCCGGCTCGGCGGGCTGCGCTGAACGTCGTCCGCGGCGGCTGCTCTGCAGCACCGGCCTGATCCGCTGGGCGCGAGCGGAGCGCGTTGTCAACCGCGGCGAGCGCGGTCGCGAGCGATTCGCCGTCGTCGGCCTGGACGGCGACGAGCATGTCATTGGGCCCGGCGCGATCTGGCGGCTGCAGGCCAAGATCGGCCAGCAAGCCCAGGTTCAGGTCGGTCGCCATCGCGACGAGGGCAGCCTGGACTCCAGGGATCGCCTGTGCCTGTGCGGTGACCTGCATGAGCGTCACCGAGTCCGCATACGCGCCAGCCCGCGCCTCGACATGCCGCATCGCCTATGCGCCCCGCTCCGGCCGGCCGATACTCACATCAACTCCCGGGGAGTAATGCGCCAGCGGTTCGCCCGCCGGCGGCGGCAGACCTGCAGCGGCGATCAGGCGGTCGTTGAGCCCGCGCACCTGCGCCCGATGCAATGGCCACGGGTCATGACAGGCCCGGGCCAGCCGGTATCTGCTGCCGGAGACGCTGAACAGGATCCACCGGGCGGTTAGGAAGTGATCGCGCTCGCTGACCTCGTCGTCGCCGTACCGGGCGCCGATGCTGATCTCGGCCTCGCTGGCCGCGCCGCGCGGTCCCGGCAGCCTGCGGCGGCAGCGGTAGGTGAGGCTGTCGCCGGTTCCAGCGATCTCCATGTCGGACCAGAAGTACGGCAGGCCGTACGTCGTCCTGGCCACGACGACTGCGCTCAGCCTGGCGGCATCGAGCGAGAAGAACCAGATTCCGGCCCGGCCAGCGCTGTCGCGGACGTAGGTGCGGACGTTGGTCTCGCAGAACCTCGACACCCACGCAAACTCGCGTCCGCCGGGCATCGCGACATGCATGAAGAATGGCACGAGCCCCACCCAGGCGGTTCCGTCGTGCAGATCAGCTTGCAGGCCATCGGGCAGCAATCGCTGGACGGCGGCCGACTCGAACTGCCAGTGCAGGAACGTCAGCCGCTGCCATCGCTGCCGCATCACGGGCCGGTCGATGGTGAACGGGCACACTCCAGCGGGCACAGGGACTGCTCGGTCGGCGCCGGGCTCGCGGGCTTCCACCGCCCCATCATGGCGCGGCGCGGCACCGCGACGAGCCTGCGGGGCGCGGAATCCCTACCACACCTCGAAGTCCACGTTGTCGCCAGCGGGCTTGAGCCGGACCAGCCGACCGTGGTCGATCCAGCCGTTGACCGCACCGCTAGGAGGACCTGCGTCCAGGATGAAATGACGGCCGGATGGATCGGAGCTGAAGCAACGGTAGGAGAAGCCGTTTCCGGTGTGCATTAGGAATACGACCCGCAGGCGCTTGCCTGTGGCCGCAGAGTACTGAGCCACCGATACGCTGCCTGACCGCGGACCCGGCCCTGAGCCCACGATCGCCAGTGTCACTGTCGAGCCGTCCGGGCTGACGACGGCAGCGTTGATGTAATAAGCGGAGATGCGCATGATCTTCCCCTGCCGCAGCAGCACCCGGCTGCTGGCAACCCGGCCTCCGCGTGCCGCCGGGGCCAGGGCGCGCACCTGCTCCCCGCCGGTGACCTTGCACGGGGGCGCGTTCGGCCCCTTGATGCACCGCGGCGACGTCAGAAACACCAGCTCACGCCCGTCCCGCGTCAGCGATAGGTCGATGACGCTTAGCCTGACCGTGCCCGGGACGTGCGGGGTGCCTTGCCACACCGCGTGCGCGCCTGTCCTGGCGTTGATCACGATGATCCCCGGAGCCACCGAAGTACCCTGAGCGCTGCCAGGGGTCACGCTGACGGCGATCTCCTTGCCGTCCGGCGTAGCAGCGATGCCACCGACCCGCAGACCGTCGAGCACTCCGCCGCGCACCAGCGAATAGCCGCGGATGTGGCCCGAAGCTGTGACCCTGAAACGGTAGATCCGTGATGCGGTGACGACGAAATCCTGCCCAGTGGTCTTCGCGCAGACGGCAAAGAACGTCTCATTGCTCGCGGCGGCCACTGACATGAGCAAGGTTCGCGTCTTCGGCCACGGACAGTGGACACTGGCCGTTACCGCGCCGGTCGCTCTTGCCCGGACGACAGTCTCGGGATGACCTCGCGAGACAATGCCCTGCTCCACGTAATAGCGAGGAACGCCGACTGGCCTGCCAGAGCCGCCAGCCGGGCTCGTCCCGTGGCCTATGCCCGCTGCCCAGGCGGACACGATCGCGCCGAAGCCGCCGACCAGCAGGACAGCGACTGTGGCAGCCACGGCGGCAGCGGCGCGGCGCCGCGCGGCGCGGCTGCGCACCGTTTCGGCGTTGACGTGGTGTGGCGGGTCCCCGACGGCGATGTTCATCAGTACTCGCAATTGCCTCTCCATTTCGCTCATCGGGTATCCAGCTCCATCAGACTTCCCAGGCGCGGGTCGTCGCGCAGTTTGGCCAGCGCGTGCGACATGGTGCTCTTGACCGTCCCGATCGCGCAGTCCAGCACCTGAGCTACCTGAGCCTCGGAAAGGTCGTCGAATATCCGCAACACGAGCACCGCCCGCTGCCGATCGGTCAGTGACTCAAGCGCACTACGCAGAACCATCCGGACCGCAACCTCGGTCGCGACATCACCGGTCGCAGGGCTTTCTGGCATGATCTCGGAGGCCTGCTCGGCTCGCCACCGC
>Ga0209131_1000944_pt1 | contig 20171 bp, 17 predicted proteins | sample GraSoi_2013_40cm_FD_185826 | JGI IMG/M metagenome (GOLD analysis project Ga0209131, IMG submission 185826) | Grasslands soil microbial communities from the Angelo Coastal Reserve, California, USA - Sample 9_17_2013_40cm (SPAdes) (version 2) | ecosystem: Environmental > Terrestrial > Soil >... | reverse complement strand
GTGCTCGCGCAACTCCGCCGGCTCGGCCTGGAGCCTCGCCTGGTGTGGGTGACGAGCGGAGCGCATGCACCCGGCACGGCGCTGTCAGTGCAACCCGGCGGCAGGCTGCTGCCCGGAACCATCGTTGTGGTAACTGCCGCGGCTCAATTCGTCCAGCAGGGTGACCAGAACGGTGGAGCGGGAGCCGAACCCGGCGGCGGCGGCAATGGCGGAGGTGATGGCGGGAGCGACGGCAACGGCGGAGGCGGAGGCGGCCATTGAACCATCGCCCGACGGTTAAGTTCTCCTCTTGGTTGGTTCGGCCGCGTCACCCGGAGCGGGCGAATCCGTACCACGGCTTGCTGCCTGGGTGTGCTCACTCGCTCGTGAAGCGCTGCTAGGCCCTCGCGCCGGGCCCGTAGGCGAAGCGCAGCGGCCGCGGCGCCGTCGCAGGATGGAGCGGGCTGATGTCGATGGCGGGCGTGCGGCCAGCCAGTTCGTCCGCGACGGCCTCGCCGACCGCAGGGGCGAGCTTGAGTCCGTGGCCTGAGAAACCGACCGCCAGGTAGAGGCCGTCAACCCCGGGCCATGGGCCTAGCAGGGGATGCCAGTCCGGCGTCACGTCGTAGACGCCCGCGATGGTGCTGACCACTTCGGCGGAGGCCAGGGAGGGCAGAGCCGCCGTGAGCGCTCGGCGCAACCTGGGCTCGGCGTCGGCAGCGACCCGGGCGTCCTGCGGGCACTCTGGCTGCACGGCGTTGGCTGGGTAGGCGACGGCAACGCAGAAAGGACCGCTGTCACAGCGGGCGACCAGGCCAGAAGGCGCGTGGGTGACCGCCGTGGTCAGCCCGGCCATCTCGGGCGGGCGGCGGAGCACACTCAGCTCCAGGGTGTGCAGCCGCAAGCCCAGGTCGATTCCGGTACCGGTCAGGAGCCCGGGCGTCCACGGCCCCGCCGCCAGCACCACTGTCTTCGCATTAATGTCGCCGGCGTCGGTAATGACCCCGGTGATCTTTTCCCCGTTTGCGCGCAGCGCCCGTACCGGGCTTCCGAACAAAGTCCTGACCCCGGCCATTTGCGCTGCCACTGTCGCCGACAGCGTTACCTTGACCGGGTCGATCAGGCCGCTGTCCGGCTCCCATGCGCCGCATGCCACGCCGTCGATCGCCAACAGCGGCTCGATCTCGCGCAGCCGCGCAGCCGGGACGAGTTCGGTGCGTACGCCCAGGCTGCGGCCAAGCTCAACGTTGGCCGCGCAGCCCGCCGCCTGGTCGTCCGCCACAGCAAGCAGATACCCGACGGGCTGGTATCCGGAGTCGCCGACGCCGACGTGCTCGCTCCAGTCGCGCAAGATCTCAATGCCGCGGCGCGCCAGCCGGGTGGTGACCTCGTTGCTGTAGTGGGTGCGCACCTGGCGGAAGCTGCGTCCTGACATGCCGGCGGCAGGTTCCCTCGCATCGACGAGCACGACGTCGCCGATGGCTCGGCGGGCTAGCTGCAATGCGATGTTGGTCCCAACGATGCCGGCACCGACGACGACGACTTCCGCCCGCAAGGCTCTTCCTCAGCTCCAAGGGAACGGCGAGTTGCTGACGGGATGCAACTTGCCCGTGCCATAACGGGAGAAGCGGAAGGGCTCGAGCAACGCCTGCTGCTCGCCGAGAAGTTCCTTGGCGACCAGCGCGCCCACGCCAATCATCTTGTAGCCGTGGTTCGAGTCAGCGATCACGTATGCGTTCTCACGGAAGGTGCCGAAGACTGGGAAGTTGTCCGGGGTGAACGCCCCGATACCGCCAGAGGGTTCCTTCTTGTAGAGGTGGCGCTGGTTCTCGAACCGCTTGAGGCAATGCGCCAGTCCTGAGGTCCACATCCGGGTGAAGTCCTCGCCCACGACAAACTCGGGGCTGGCAGGGCCGTACGGGTCGATCGCGACCTCTCCAGCTGGACGGTCAACGATGTACGGCGCACTGCCGCCCTGGACGCCGCCGAAGCTGAAGTCTGGCTTGAAGTAGATCCCCCACATGGCGTCGGTGATGAGCGAGCCGTCGATGTCGTCGTAGAGCGGTGCGTCGGAATCTACGTGCACCACGGGCGGGAAGCCGCCGGAGGAGGTCTTGAATGTATCCGGATCGACCTCGACCGTCCCCTCCTGCAGCGCCCAGTAGGTCCACATGGGCCGGGCCGGGTAGACGGTCCCGTTAGTGTCGGTGACGTCGACGCGGTCGGGCAACTCGAGCATCGCCCAGAAGTCGCGAATCCATGGGCCTGCCGCCACGACCAGCCTGTCGCAGGCAATCGCCCCGCGGTCTGTCTCGACCGCCGTGACCGCGCCGCCGGACAGCCGCAGGCCGGTCACCTGGGTACCGGGATAGATCTGCACGCCCATGGCCCTGGCCTTGGCCGCGAGGCCGTCCAGTGAACTCTGGTTGTTGGCATACCCGCCCTGCTTCTCATGCAAGACAGTGGTAGCGCCGGGCGCCTGCCAGTCAGGGAACATGTCCAGCATGTAGGCCCGGCAGGCCTCCTCTCCCTCTACCAGGACGGAGTCGTATCCGATCGCCTTCTGCTCGGTGTAGATCTGCACCACGTCCGAATGCATGGCCTCGGGCGCCGTTTGGAGGAAGCCGACCGGGTGGTAAGAGAAGGCTTCAGGGTCCGATTCCCACACCGATACGTTGTGGGCCATGAGTTCGCGCATGGCGGGCTGGAAGTAGTTATTGCGGATCGTGCCGCAGGCAATCCCGGAGGCTCCTGCCCCCACATCGGACTTGTCGAGAATCAGGACATCCCGGCCGCTGCCGATGCCGCGCGCCTCCAGTTCCCTGGCCAGGTGCCAGGCCGTGGACAAGCCGTGCATGCCGGCGCCGACGACGACGTAGGAAGCATGTGCTGGTGTTTTCACGCCTTATCCCCTCGCATTTGTCCTCCTACAAGTTGGGGGCATACTCGCGGTAACTCGCGGTGACGCCTGGGGCCGAGCCGAGGAACGAATGCTTGGACATGTCCGGCGAATAACGGGACGCCGGCGGCGTCTTGCCTGCCGCTTCGGCCACGGCCCGGACGTGATGCGGCCCGGCGCCGCAGCAGATGCCGAGGTATCGCACACCGAGTTCCAGGGCGGCAATGGCGAAGTCGCCGAGTTCATGGCGTGTGCAGGTGAAGGGGTCGAGCGCGGTTGGGAAGGCCTGGGCGCCGCCGCGTCCCGGGTCACGCAGCGCCTGCATCGAAGGCTGCGCAGCGGTGGTCCTATATGGCACTGGCAGGGCCGCCACCGGGCACGACACGGCCGCGCGGATGGGAGCAAGCAGCGGCAGCATGGTCAGCGGGCCGCGAATGCAGTTGAGGCCGACCACATCTGCCCCGGCCTGCTCTGCCCGGCGGCAAGCATCTGCCGGGCTGATTTCGTCGCGCAAGGTGCCTTCCCTGTGAACAGCGAACGTGACGACGGCGGGAAGACCTGCGGCACGGATGGCCGCCAGGGCTAGCAGCGCTTCGCCGACCCAGCTGAAGGTCTCGGCGATGACGAAGTCCACGCCTGCCTCAGCCGCCCACATCACCTGCTCGGCGAACGCAGACCTGACGGCCCGCTCGGCGGACGCACCGGGCTCGTAGACATTTGTATTACACAGGTTGCCTGCAACCAGCGTGCCCGTTTCGCGGGCTACCCGGGCGGCGATGGACAGAGCCTGGCGGTTGAGCGGCTCAAGGACGTCCTCTTTGCCGATGACCCGCAGCTTCTCGCGGTGACCGTAGTAGGTGAATGCCTCCACGACATCCGACCCGGCGTGCACGAACTCACGGTGCAGCTCTTCAACTACCTCGGGGTGGTCCAGTACGACCTCGGGGACGAACGCCCCCGCTTGCAGGTAGCCCCTCCGCTCACACTCGAAAAGGTAGCCTTCGGCGCACACGAGCGGGCCATGCGCCAGCGAATCGAGCAGATCAGGCACGCGATCCTCCACGATCGTCTCGCCCGTGGCTCAGCCATCCGGCAAGCCGGGCGACAACTCGGAGCACCGGGCCGCGCTTCGCCGGATGACACTCCGGCCCAGGCGCCTAGCGTACGCGGTGGGCCGGCACTTCCCATTGCCGGGCGCATCGGCTCGCGAATGAGCCCGCGGTCCAGGCACGGCACTGGTCGCCGTGCCAGGTCGCGTCGGGGCGAGAATCCGTGCATACTGCTCGCCTGACATCGATGGAGAGGTGGCCAATGGCCCAGGAGCGGCTGGTAGCGGTGAGCTACCCGGCAGATGAGGAATTCGCCCAGATGAATTCCGAAATCCTGGCTGGCGATGCCAAGGTCGTCTACACCTATGAGCTTGATGATGCGCAGCGTCAGCAGACCCTGCAACGCGCAGAGGCATTGCTCGCCTGGGACCTGGCCAAAGAGATTCCGGCCGGCGCGCTCCTGGATCGTTCACAGCTCCGTTTCGCCCAGCTTCTATCGGCAGGTGTTGACGCGGTCGACTTCTCGGCGCTGCCGGAATGGCTGACAGTGGCCAGCAACGCCGGCGCATACGCGACAGCTGTGTCAGAGCATGCCCTCGCGATGACGCTCAGTCTCGCCAAGCACTTGCCGCAGCGGCATGCTGCCCTAGCCGCAGGACGGTTCGACAAATGGGCGCCATCGCTTGCCTTGGACGGCGCGATCTGCACCGTCCTCGGCTTCGGCGGGATCGGCGCCGCCACGGCGCGGCTGATGACGGCGTTCGGCGCGCGGATCTACGCTGTGAACAGGAGCGGACGGACCACCGAGCCCGCCGAGTTCGTCGGGAGCCTGGCAGATCTGGACGAGGTTCTCGCGGTGGCCGATGTGCTCGTGATATCGCTGCCCTTGACCCTGGCCACCCGCGGGCTGATCGGAGCGCGAGAACTCGCCCTGATGAAGCCGTCGGCAATCTTGGTGAATGTGGCCAGGGGCCCACTCGTCGACCAGGGCGCGTTGTACGAGCACCTGTGCGCGCATCCGGAGTTCAGTGCCGGAATCGACACCTGGTGGACCGAGCCGCCGGGAGATGGCCCATTCCGGACTGATTACCCATTCCTCGACTTGCCGAACGTGCTGGGTTCGCCGCACAACTCCAGCATCGTGCCAGGGACCATGCTGTCCGCCGCCCGGCTAGCGGCCGAGAACGTGCGCCGGTACCTGCGGGGCGAAGCAATCACGGGAGTCGTCCGCCGATCCGACTATGTCGCATAGCTATCGCTGCAGCTGACCGCCGATGAGCTCAAGCCCGACGGCGTCCGTCTCGATCAGCCAGAGCGAGCCGGTGCGCTCTGACGCCTCGATGTCCGGCGTACGGGTGGCGGTCACGTAGAGCGTCGAGCCGTCGAAGACACAGTTCGTCGCGTGCTCGTCAAGATCGATCTCGGTCAGCACTTCACCGTCCGGTGAGAGCACGGTGACCCCGCCGAAGGTCGTGTTGGCGACGAAGAGCCGGCCGTCAGCAGCGAACGCCATGCCGTCCGGCACGTGGGTGTCGGGCAGCTGGCAGAACGTCACCGCCTCCCCGCCTTCCAGCAGGCAGACGCGGTGCGCCTTCGACTCGCTCCAGTAGAGCTGCCCCTTGGCGTCGAAGGCGATCCCATTCGGGTAGCTGCCAGGCCGCTCGAGCAGCATCTCGCCGGCGCCGGACGCGTCGACCGCGAACAGCCTCCCCGGGCTGGGCACGTCGACGCGGTCGTCCAGCTCCGTACCCGAGTCGGTGATGTACATGCGGCCGTCCGGCCCGAACGCCGACTGATTCGGGCCGGCCAGCGTGTAGCCGGCCACCTCGGAGAACAGGAACTCGACGGCTCCGTCCAGGCTCACCCGCTGGATCCCGGGGACGGCGCTGAAGTCGCCGCTGCCGGGAACGTCGCCACCCTGGTTCACGTAGAGCTTGTTGTCAGTGCCCAGATAGGTGCCCCAGGGCGACCCGCCGGTACTGGCGAACAGGGACATATTGCCGTCTTGGTATGCCAGCAACTCGCCGGTGTTGCCGTCGCAGAGCACGATCCTGCCGTCACCCAGTACAGTCGGGCCCTCAGGAAAGCCGAGGCCGGAGGCCAGCAGGCTAGATTCCATCCTTGAAGTCCTTTCGCAGGTCAGACGAACGAGTAGTGCTCGAAGTCAAAGTCGGACAGCGGCTGGCCGACTCTGGCGGTCGAGTAGCCGGTGATCTTGGTGCTGTACGCGTCCAGGGCGTCGATGAAGGCCGGGATGATGTATCCGCCTTCGTTGAAATCGATCTGCTGCATCTCGTGCTCGATCTGCTTGCGGGTGGCCGCGTTCGCGGTGGCATTCGCCTGGTGATAGAGGCTGATGTACTTGGGCAGATGCCAGTGCGTTTCGTTAAACGGCGATGTCGGCAGCAGCGATTGCGCGACCTGGGCCAGGTACGGCGAGTAGTTGTAGAAGTCCTGGGAGAAAGTCCAGCTCAGGTAGTTCGGGCCGAAGAAGGTAGTCGGGTCGACTTGCTTCAGGTTGATGGTGATGCCCGCGGCCTTGGCCTGCTGCTGCAGCACCGTCGCCATCGCAACAGTGCCGGTGGCGACGGCTGAAGTTACCAGCTGAACGGCGAGGTTCTGCTGCCCGGCTTTTCTCAGCAAGTGCTTCGCCTGCGGGATGTCCTGCGCGCGGTGCAGCGACGTGTCGTAATCAGGGTCGTACGGGGAAGACACGTCGGAGCCCGCGACCGCGTACCCGTTCAGGGCCGAGTTGATCAGCTGCGGACGGTCGACCAGCAGGCGCATGGCCTGCCTGACCCTCACGTCGTTGAACGGCGCCTGGTCGACCCGCATCGTAAATGGCGTGATCGCGCCGGTGTGCGAGACGACGGTCAGCACGCCAGGAGCTGACTTCAGCGCGGTGATCTGCGGGCCCTCCAGCGCGCCCGCGCCGTGTATCACTCCGGTCGTGAGGGCGTTCTGCATCGACGCGCTGTCGCTGAAGTCGATGATCGTCAGCGTATCCACGTAGGGCAGGCCTGACTTCCAGTAGCTGCCGTTCCTGACGAATACGCTGCGCTGGCCCGGCGTGAAGCTCTGGTATTTGAAGGGACCGGTGCCGTTCGGCTGCTTCGGGTTGAAATCAGCCGGTACGACGTACAGGTAATACCAGTACGCCAGCTGATCCAGGAAGCTGCCGTAAGGACTGGTCATCGGCACCAGGACGGTTAGCTTGTCCAGGGCCTTCAGCCCCTTCGTATCAACGGGGCCAAGCGGCGTGGCGCCCGTCAGCTTCTGGGTAAGGATCCTCCGGAGCGTGAAGATGACGTCGTCAGCAACCAGCGGCTTGCCGTCGTGGAAGGTGATGCCCGGCCGGAGGCGGATCACCCACTGCGATGTCGAGCCGCGCGGGCTGATCTCCTCGGCGAGAACGAACTCGGTCTGAGCCTTCGTGTTCAACTGGAGCAGCGGCTGGTACAGGGCCTGAGCGCGGGCGGTGTCCAGGTATGTGAGCCCCTTGTGCGGATCGAGGGTGTCCGTGCCAGAGCCGCCAGTGAGGCCCACCTTCAGGTTGCCGCCCCGTCGTGGGGGACCGTTCGCCGACGGGGATGACGAAGCGCCTGGCGAGCCAGCACCGCCGGAAGAGCACGCTGAGAGAATGCCTCCCGCGCCCGCCAGCGCGCCCGTCGCGGCTACACCCCGAAGGAACTGACGCCGACCCAAAGGGTCACGCTGCTCCCAATTCCGAGCCGATCCGTCGCGGGTCTCAAAGTCTTTCATGAGCTTTAGCCCTCTCATTCTCCGAAGTCAGGCAGGCTCGCGGTCGGCGCATCCTGGAAGGCTTGCGACAGCCCTAACGTGTGGAACCGTCCGCGTCGTGTTGTTAAGCGGCTGCGAGGCAGGAATCCGCGAGCTCCCTGAGGAGCCAGCCTGGGCCCTGGATGCCCGAGACGGGGCTGACGATCGCAGCCGGGAATCGGCGATAGACCATCTGGGCGTGGCTCTTCGCCTTCGCTGCGAGCGGAGCCAGTGGCTCGGCCGTTCAGCCCTCAAGGAACCGCCCAATTCCTGCAAGGATGCGTCGCTCGACGCAGGCTATACGGTACATGACATATCTCGAAGTACCCCACCAAACGTGAGAGTTCCTCGCAGTCCGATCGCGCATCCCACGCCGACTGGCAGATCCCGATTCCGGACCGAGCCACACGAGCCCTAACGTGTTTATGCGCTGGCCGCAGGGGTCAGCGCGATGCCATGCTGTACGGGTCAGGAAGGAAGAATCCCGTGCGCGTCACCCAGCGGAAACATTGGGGATGGCGCCTTGGCCGCGGATTGGCTGTCGCGGTATCGGCGTTGTTGCTACTGGCTTCGTGCACGTCGGCCTCCGGCCATGGGTCGGCGGCAGCCGCGCCCAGCGCCAGGGTTATCTCGCTGACGACGATCTCGACATTGAAGTCGCTGTTCAACCGTTCTGCCGGCCATCCCCGGCTGCTGCTGCTGCTCTCGCCGACTTGAATGACGTGTCTTGCGGGCGCCAGTTGGGTGCAGAGCAACATCTTGAGCAGGATGCCCGATCCCGCGCTCCGCGTCCTCGTGGTGTGGGTGCCATTCATGTCCGGCACCCGGGAGGCGATCAACCCGTCGGTATTCCCGGACCGCCGGGTCACCAGCTTGTGGGACCCGAACACGGTCGCCAGCCAGTGGCTGTCCGACCATGTCACGCATCAGCCAGGACCTACCTGGGACTACTACCTGCTATTCCCCGCTAATGCCCGGTGGCGCGCCGTGCCCGGCCCTGTCCTGAGCCAGGGCGGGACGGTGATCGGAACCAGCTCCCAACTGCTGGCCGCCATCGAACCGCTCTTGCATCAGGCCGGGTAACCAAAATGGCCGTCGAGGACGGAGCTTCCCTGCGCCGGCCAGGCCGGACCTGGGTGGCAGCCGGGGTCAGCGCAGCGATAGTGGCGCTCGCGGTCACCGCCGGGCTGCGTTCGTCCCCGATGTCGCTGGGCCCGCTGATAGCAGTCGACTCGGTATCGGCGCGGGTCTCCGGCGCGCTGCTCGCGCTGGGAACGGCGGCACCACTCGGCTACGCGTTGCTCGCCGGGATGGTCGCGTCGGTGAACCCGTGCGGTTTCGTGCTCCTGCCCACCTACCTGGCTTATTACATCGGCGACCGACGCGATGCGGCCAGCGTCCGCCAGGTCACCGGCCGCGCGGTGGCAGTGAGCGTCACGATGACCGCCGGCTTTGTCATGCTGTTCGGGCTCGCCGGGATCCTGGCAGGCGGCGCCGCGTCCGCGCTGGCCTCAGCCCTGCCCTGGCTTGGCACAGCCGTCGGCGTGAGCCTGATCGCGCTCGCCGGCCTCTTGGCTTCCGGTCGGGCGCTTAACTTCACGCTCGCTCCACGGGCCGCCCGGCGCCTCCGGACAGCGACCAGGAATCTCGGCCTTGGCGGGTACCTGGCTTACGGACTGGCCTATGCGCTCGCTTCGCTTGGCTGCACGCTCCCGGTCTTCCTGAGCGTCATCGGCACTTCCCTCCAGCTGCACGGACTGGCCGACGCCGTGGGACAGTTCCTGTTGTTCGGGCTCGGCATGGGCATTGTCGTCACCGTGCTGACCGTCAGCACTGCCTGGTTCGGCGACGGACTCATTAAGCGTGTCCGCATCATCGGGCGGCACATCGGATGGGCGAGCGCTGTCATGCTCTGGCTCGCGGGCGCGTACGTCATCTACTACTGGCTGACTACCGCCATGCTGGTGTAGCAGGCCCACCGGGGCAGTGACGGCCTGGGGGAGACCGTCACTGCCCCGCTTGCACCCGACCCAAGTTTCGGGACGGCGGGTTAGCCCGCCATGTGGGTTAGCCCGCCATGTGGGTTAGCCCGCCATGCGGATTAGCCCGCCATGTCAGCGACGGAGCGGAGATGCGACTCGTAAGCTGCCCCAAACGGGGTGGGGTGGCCGTTGTAGTTGGTGATCAGGCCGGGGCCACTGGCGCAGTTGAAGTCGGAGTTCCACGTCCAGGCCAAGTAGTTTGCGGCCTTCGAGTCCAGCCACGTCGTCAGGCGGTTGATGTAGGAACCTGCGCAGTCGTTTTCGCCGATCTCTCCCGCGATGAACGGGACCTTGGCGATCACTGGAGCGAGCTGCTTGTTCCAGCACGCCTGCGTGCTACAGGCATTGAAGTTGTAGGAGTGCCAGGACGCAGCCAGGTTGTGGGCAGGGTCGGCCGGCTCGTGAGACAGCCACTGGGACAGGTCGTTGGACCACGTCAGCCCACCCAGCATGATGACGTTGTTCGCGCCCGTCGACCGGACCGCGTTGACAAGGGTCTGCATTCCAGCCACCTCGTACGGAATACCTGCGCAGTCTGCCCCGCCGTGCAGCCAGCACCGCCAGCCCGCGGACTGGCTGTTGTGGTTGGCCTGGTCCGGATACGGCTCGTTGAACAGGTCGAAGATGACGGCGTTGTTGCCTCGGAATGCCCGCGGCACCGACTTCCAGAACGGGACTGCCCCGGCCGCGTCTGGCATGGGCTTCTGGCACATTGCTTGATCCGATGCGCACGCCGACGCGGCGCCCATGTACTGCCCGCCAGTCCAGTGCAGGTCGAGGATGGCGTTCATGCCGTTGGCAGTCAGCCGGTTCACGTAAGCCGTTACTGCCGCTCGGTACGGGGCACCGGCCATGGAATGCTTGACGTACGACTCGCCATTCCAGCAGGCCTCGTTCAGCGGGACCCGCACCGCGTTGATCCCGTGCTGCTTCATTACCCGAATCGACGCCAGGCTGTCGGGGCCGTCGAAGATCCCTGCATTGTGCACGCACATGAACTCCGTGCCCGAGCGGTTAACCCCATGGAGCAACACACGCTGGCCGGAGGCGCTGACCAGATTGTTGCCGGACACGTGCAGCTGCGGCGCGGCATCGGGGGATGACAGCGCGGCAGCGGTAGCAGGGGAGGTTGCTGTGGACTTATTAGTGCCGGAGCTGAGAGCAAGGGACAGCAGCGTAGCTGCCACGACGGCAGCAGCCAGGCTGGCGACTCTGACTCTCCGAGATACTCGCTGCCACGGACGCTTAGTGACGGGTTGCTCGCCACCCGTTGCGACCGGTCCTCCGCTCTGCTCGCCACGAATAAGGCGGACGATCGTTGACCGGAAATCCAATTTCGACCCTCCAGACTAGGTCTAGGTTGCTGGTCTCTGAGTTCATGGGGGCGCCAATGAAGGCTGACCTTCATGCACGAAGGTCGGAACCCAGTGCTACTGGCAGCCTTGAGCCCGTAACCCTTAGTAAGCAGGGGTCTTCAGGGCGCAAGGCGCCGCCGTGCAAGCAACCGAGCCTAGAAAGAGGCCACGTTGAAATCGCCGTACTAATGAATGGATTCTGCGTCCACCAATGGGTGGACTCCGGTCTACTACGATTGAATGAGGCGACGCGCCGGTCAGCCAGAAACCGGCAATGTCAGGTAGAGCTCGCGATCTACCGCGTGACTACGACGGGACGGGTGTATCGCCGCGCTGGGCGGTCAAGCAGGCAGACAACGGCCACACACGACGCCATGGCGCCTTGAGCCTGCCATCGTGAGTCCCGGCCGTGGTGAAGAGTAGGCAGCGTAGTCCGGTAGAAGCGGCGCTTGAGTGCCTTATCGCGGGCAGTGCGGGCCGCAGCCCACCCTGAGGCTAGTGATGGCAGACGCCGAGAGCGCCGTCACTGGGCAGGAGGGCTAGTCCGAGTGCAGCCCAGGCTCCGCCGTAATAGGTGGGGTAACTTCTCTGCTTAGTCATCGCTTGCCGGAGCAGATGCGAGGCGGCTGTGGCGTCGCCGGCTGACTTCGCTGCCGCTGCGGATGCAACAAGTGACAGCGGCACGGGCGTGGCCGTCATGATTGCGCCGTTGACGCCCAGCGCCAGCGCCCGTGAACGAGCACGGGACCTTAGCAGTGGCCACCAGCGCGCAGCTAGCGCTCTGGCCTGGGCATCGCAAGAAGCGGCGAACCAGATGACCGTTCTCGCTGCGTCTGGACCGTACTCCACCTGAGGCTCGCTGCCGTCCGGAGCGGGCTCAGGCTGGACCGCTCCTGCCGAGTCCAGTCTTGCCCAGTCGGGTGGCAGGACCTTGCCGTTCTTGCTGAGCTGGCCGGTCAGGGTAACCGCACCGACCGCCAGGCGATGCCACACATCGCTGCCGGTCAGCCGCGCGAGGCTTTCCATCGCAGGCAGCGACCAATAGCTGGGATTCAGCGTGGATGGTCCAGCTGGCGATCCGGTGGCCCAGGGCCCGGCCGTGAGGACCAGCATCCCGTCAGGGCCAGAGGCGAGCTCATACGCCAGGATCGCGTGGGCAACGCGGCGACCGGCCCGGTGCCAAACTGCTGCTCGCGGCCCGGAATAGCGAAGCAGCGCCCAGGCAATAAGGAGGTCGGCGTCGCTGGCAGGCTGCCGGCTGGTGACCCTACCTCTTGCATTCGCATGGAAGCTGAACAAGCCATCGCGGTGCTCTAGGTGACGATGCGTCCACAGCCAGATGCGCTGGAATGCGCGGTGGTCGCCCGCCACTTCAGCCAGCAGCATCCCGTAGGCCTGGCCCTCACTTACCGTGTCGCGGCCCTGGTCGAGGCGCACAACTCTGCCATCTGGCCGCGTGTACTTCGCGAGGAACCTGGATGCCGCTGCTTGCTGCGGGCTTGAGGGTGCGCTGCAGCTCGAGACTCCGGCGGCAAGTACGGTGCATCCTGCGATCACCGCCAAGCTGACCACAGCTTTCTTCATGCGCTTCATTGCCGTCACGGGCGGAAGCCCAGTTGAGTTGCCTTCGCAACCGCGTCAAGCTGAGAGCGGGCGCCCAGTTTGCCGAGGATCGAGCGAACATGCGTTCGCACAGTCGCGTAGCTAATATGCAGCCGCTTGGCCATAGCCCTGTTGTCGACGCCCTCGATCATGAGCCCCAGGATCTCTGTTTCCCTAGCAGTCAGGCTCGCCAGCAACTGCTCTTGCATCGAGCGCTCGCGGGTGATTCTGCGACGTTCCGCAAGGGCGGCAGCGATCGTACCGGCAGGTATAACGGTCTCGCCTGCTGCAGCCGCACGTATCGACTCGATGATCTGCTCGCCGCTCGCCGACTTGAGCTGATAACTGCTCGCACCAGCCTCGATAGCTTCGAGGAGCCGCTCATCGCTATCGTCCGCGCTAAGGAAGACGATAGCCGTCTCGCCGCATCGAGCGCGGATCTGCTCCGCGGCATCGGCTCCGGTCCCATCGGGCAGATGAAAATCGACCATGGCGACATCAGGGCACACCGTGCCCGTGGCAAGAATCACCTCGGCGACCGACGTGGCAATGGCGACTACTGCCAGATCCGAGTAGCTCCCCAACAGTGATGCGAGGCCCTCGGCAACGACGAGGTGGTCCTCCACGATGAGCACCCGGATTGGGTTAAGAGGCTCACGCGGCCCGCTCATGTCCTGTCCTGGGTCGCCTGGGCAGCCCGCGATCCGGGACCCAGAACTCCACCGTCGTTCCTGCTCCTGGAGTGCTTTCGATCCGACACCATCCTTCGGCGATCTCGGCTCGCTCACGCATGAGACTCAGGCCGATGTGCCCTGGGCGATCCTCAACTTCAGCCGGGTTGTAACCAACCCCGTCATCGACGATCCTCGCCAGGCAGCCGCCGCCCACGTCCCTGAACTGGACCAGCACGTTGCTAGCCCTGGCGTGCTGGCGCACATTTGCGAGCGCCTCACGGGTCGTTCGGTATATGAGCACAGCCGCGCTCGGGCGCAAATGGGTTCCGCAACGATCGTCGAGCTGATAGGAGATCCCGAGGTCGGAGCGCATCTCCTCGAGGACCACATGCACGGCTGTGGAGAGGCTGCCATGTTCCAGGCTGGTCGGCCTCAGATCGAAGATGAGCTGACGAAGATGACTTAGCGCCGAGCCCAGCGTTTTCTCGAGTTTGTCAACTGTGTCCAGTTCCTCAGGGTCGCGCAGCCGGTTCTTAAGCTGTTGCAGTCGCAGATTCGCCGCCGCAAGTACCTGGATGGTGTCGTCATGAATACCGGCGGCGATGCGGCCTCGCTCCTCTTCCTGGGCCCGGATGAGGTGGTCAAGCAGAGCCCGCCGGTCTCGGTTGGCCAGCTCCTGGGCGTCTAGGCCAAGCTCAAGGACGAATTGGGCCCGCTGCTCCTCGGTGATGTCCCTGATGCTTACGACGTTCTCTGCGCCCCGCTCAGTCTGTAGCGGGATCACGTTGACTTCCGCCGGGAACTGCCTGAGATCGCTGCTGCTGCCGACCAGTTGCAGGTGCCGGCCAAAGTTCTCGGCCGGCCCTTGGCCGCCGGGCAGAGCTATTGGCTGGCCAGGGAAGAGGGTCTGGACTGACTCACCGCGCAATTGGTCCCGGCCGTAGCCGAACAGCTCCTCAGCCTGCTTGTTGGCCTGGTGAATCTGGCCGGTGCGATCGACTATCACCATGGCCTCGGGCGAGAGCTCAAAGAGCTGAATGAACCGGCTCTTCATCGTGCGTCCGGGCCGCTCATGCCTGCCCCGTGTGCTCCGAGTTGCTGGGGGGCTGGGACCGTCTTTGCTCGGCTGTCGCCGGCCGCATGAGCCTCGCCCCGCGCTGCCGGCTGGACCGCTGGGCTGGAACCTGGACAGCACCGCGACCCTGCGACAGAGACGGAAGCACCGTCATGAGCGGGGCGGTGAGAATGTCGTACTCGCTGCCGCTGTTATCGTCTGCGGCAATTGCCGTCGCCGCATCCCACGCCGCGGCCCAGAATGCCCAGTCCGTTCGGTGATGCATGTATGCGACATCCATCGCTTGCCTGCGCGCGACGGACGCCGCCGCCAGGATCCGGTACCGGTCTTCCCTCGAAGCGGCACGATTTAGCTGTGCCAGCGCCTCGGCGCGGTTCAGGTCACTGGCCTCCTTCCAGGCCCTGGTCACCTTGTTGATCTCCTGTGGCGACAGGCGCCAGAGATCAGAAAGGAGGGCCAGTACCTGCTCCGTATGAGGCCCGAAAATTGCCCTCATGAGAAATTTCCATTTCTTTCGGTTATCAGTCGATCGGTGCTGCCTGTCATGGATGTGAGCTGGCCCCGCCTGAAGCGGAGCCCGACGGCGACGTGCTGGGCGAACCATGCGCAGGCGAGCGAGTCGCCGGAGGCTTGCCGCCCAGGCTGGGGGGCAGGACGTAGGGGCGCTGCGGCGGGACCGACACCGACCCCGCCCCTGGGCTGACCGTAATTTTCGCTCTCCCGGTGCCGCCACTCTTTTGACCGACCAGGTTGAAGTTCACCTGCGGCCCGGCCCCGCTGGGGACAACATAGCTTCCCGCTGCTGACGCGCTGCCGCGGCTGTCAGCCCGGAAGGCCGTAATGAGTTGTCCGCCATTGTGCCCGCCGCCCGCGAGGTAAACGAGCACTACTTCGTTGGGGGCGTAGCCCTTGGCGTAAAAACTCACGGTTGTGCCCGGAAGGGCGCCGTACGTGCTTGCCTGTGCCGACGGAAGGTAGGGCAAAATGAGGAAGCCTGAGCTCACCGAGGCACGGCTCATCTCGCCGACCGCGATCAGTCTCTGCCTGCCCTTCAGCCCGAACGGCACCACGAAGTTGACTGCGAAGCCGCCGCTGGCATCGGCTTTCGACGTCAGCGCTGGAACACCGCCAGAAGCATCAAGGTAGATTTCTACCGGTTCGCCGGGCGCGAACCCGTGCCCCTTGAACGCGATCGATTTACCGGCCTTGATCGCATAGGGATGAAAAATCGTCGACGGATACAAGCCGAGCATCAGGTACGGGACCGTCGCCGTTGTGTGGGTTCTCGTACCCACCAGCACCAGGCTCGTTTGACCCACCGGGGCAATTCCCACCCGGATGCTCGCGCTGCTGACCGATCCGCTGCTGCCGGCGGTCAAGGTCGCTGCCGGAATGCCGCTGATCCGGCCCCAGAATACCTTGATCTGCTCGCCTGGACCGAACCCTCTGGCGGAGACAGTGACATGGTCGCCCGGCCTCCCTGCCGCCTTGCCGGCGATGGTGGCGATGCCCACCCCGCCCGGAGTCACGAGCGCGGCAGATGCCTGCGCGCCGTCGGCCTGGCGGACTATCACGGTGGCCTTGGACCCGGTGAACGCCATCGGCATGCTGAATCCCGTATACAGGGTGCCGGACACCGTTGTGCGGCCGTGCGTCACCACTTTTGCTGCACGCTTGCGCGACGTCTGCAGCGAGACGACGACGGTGGTCTTCCGAGCAAAGCCCTCTCCGGCAAGGGATACATGGCCGCCGGGCGTCACCAGGCCAGGGTTAAGCGCGATGACCGGTCCGCTTCCGGCCGCGACCCGGTGGCCGCCCAGGGTGACCGTCGGGGTTGGTGTCGGCTTCGCCGCGGGAGCCGATGTGCTCGGCGGCGTGGCCCTGCCAGCGTTCTTCCCTTGACCCTGCACAAACGCATGGACTAGCTGCCACGCGATAATGAGAGCGACGAGAAACCCCAGGACAGACTTCCAAGTGACCTTCCTATGCTTCTTCACACGTGGGTCATCAGGCGGCGTCCTGTTAGGCTCGATTTCTGCCATCTCGGCCTCCGCGACTATTTCAGCACTCGATAGATTGCGAGCTTCACGTTCCCGCGCCTGGCTTGCCAGACCTTAGTCGAATGATAGTTGAGGGCGTACAGCATCCAGCCCTCCTGGCCAGTTGGATTGTTCAGGTTCATTGCATATTTCATGCCATTTGAAAGCACAAAGTAATCAATATTCCGCCAGTTCGCGTGGAATATATTGTTCCGGACTTGCGGATCAGAGGCGGCATTCCAGTGGGACTGCGCGTAAGGGTAGTAAGGACGTATATCATGTAGCGACACCCATATATCCTCGTCGGTAATAATCTTTTCGCTGGTAGGGATATGACGGCGAACCCACGCTATCTGCTCCTGTTGAAGATACGTCAGCGGCAGGTAGTAGACGTCTGCCAGCTTGAGTTGGTGGTGCTGGCCTCGCGTAATGAAATATGCGCCCGACGGGTCGAGCATCAGCACCGACGCGAGGCATGCAACGGCCACGGGCACGGCGACGCGAGCTGTATGCGCAGGGAGCCGCCGCTTCGCCCGGTCGGCGACCAAGCCAATATTCAATGCGAACAGCGGGATCAGCGGGATCACGTAGAAGTCGAGAATTACGCTGCCCCGAGCCAGGTAGAAGGCAATCTCGAAGGCCAGCGTGCCCGCCACAAGCAGGCCCGGGTCGCGTCCCCTCTCCCGCCACCCGACGTACAGGCTGATCAGCATCGCCGCCGTCCCCGCGGCCAGCAAGAAACCGTCCTTCGGCAGCCACATCGTGTAGAGATAGCTGTGGTGGGTGTGATGGAACAGAGTCCCCTGGCTGCGGTGGATCTGGAACCAGAACTCGTATAGCAGCGAGACGTGTCCCTGTGGAGTACGACTCAAACTGAAGTCGAGACTTGGCGGCAAGAGCTCGCCCTTGAGCGTCGCGAAAAGGAAATAGATGAGTATCGGTGTAATTGCCGCAAATAGCCAGAACATCTGCGCGAAGTCGCGATTCGGATCTCCCCTGAATCGACGGTTAAGAAGATAGAAGATCGTCGGCGCAAAGAATATCGCGTTCTCCTTCGTGATGACGGCGAGCCCGCAGGCAAAGCCCGACCACAGGCCGGTGAAAATCCGGCTCTCGCGCCGCAGTATGAGGTAGATGCTCAGTAGCACCCAGAAGACCATCATGTTGTCGAGCAGGACCATGCGCTGGTAGTAAATCGCCAGCGGCGAAAAATTGAACAGGAATGTAGCGATGACCGGGGCGAGCAGCCCGCCAGAGAGTTTGCGCGCGATCTCGAACAGCAAGAAAACACTGCCAACATGCAGCAGCAGCATGAGGACCCGGCCGCCGTTTACAGGGTTACCAAACGCCTCGAAGTGTCCCGGCAGCACGAACTCCCAGAAGGCGAGGATGACCCAGCCACCCGGGGCGTGGTCGTAAAAGTATGTTTGAGGGCTGAGCCGACTCTCCCGGATCAGCGACCAGGCCCGCTCGACGTAGATTCCCTCATCAGTATTGTAAAGCGGGTAGTCGAACAGGTGGTAGCCATGCGTAATCAGTCCGCTAACTATCGCGAAGGTGAGCGCGACTTTGCCCACCCTACCTAGCGGCTGGGACCGGCCAAGCGCGTTAGACCAGCGGTCCCGCCCTACTTCCACTGTGCCTTTAGCGGGTTCTACCACCCGCGGCGCCCCCCGGAGGGGGGCGACCCGGTCACGCTGCATTGTCGTTCACCTGCTCGATCGCGCGGTCCCGCAGGTGTGCGCGATGAGCGCCAACATGCTGGGTTTTCTCCCAATTGGTGACGCCACGAGCCTGACGTCTCACCGCCCGAAGAGCTGCGTAGGAAAGGACAATCTGGTAGGGGAACCAAGCGACTGCCAAACGGACAACAGTCCGCAGCGAGATTTCCAGCTCATGTGCACTACTGAATTCATGTAGTCCGACTACGGCGGTGAGGAAGTGGGCTAGGAGCATGACTACCGGCAGGTAGGAGATAAGCGCGACTAGGACAGGCGCCTTGAAGGCCAGCATCGTCACGAGCGAAAACGGAACATAAATAGCCAGGAAAGCCTGGGCTTGTGGAAAGGCCAGCGTATACCAGGCGAGCCAACGCTGTTTTCGGGTCGGCAGGTTGCGCCAAGCACCTTTCCGCAGGGTCTGAATGAAGCCTTGGTTCCAGCGCGTCCGCTGACGAATGAAGTGCGCGAGCGTCGGCGGTGTCTCCTCTCTGGTCACATACCGGTCGTCGTAGACAACGCGGGCTCGCTCGCCGGCAGCAGAGAGTCGAAGGCCGAGATCGGCGTCCTCGGTTAGGTTGTGTTCGTCCCAGCCGCCCACGTTCGCGATCAGCGCTCGGTCGAAGAAGACGGTATTCCCGCCGAGTGGGATCGCGCCGAGGCGTGCGTGATAGTGCAATCGGCTCTTGAACCAGAAAAAGTATTCGAGGACGTTGAGAGCCGAGTACCAGCTGGAGTCAAGGTCCATCAGCTGCACTCCAGCTTGGACGATCCTCACCAGCTCGTCTAGCATGATCGTATTTACGACATTGAAGATGTCGCTATGGAGGTCGTCTTCGGCGTCGAAGATAGTAATGACGTCATTAGCGGCGTGCGGCAGGGCGCAATTGAGCGCGTGCGGCTTGTTGACCGGCCCGTCGTGGAATACCACGAGGGAGACGTTTTCCTTCCCCTCCCGTCGCAGCGCATCGATTTTTTCCTCGGCTTTGCCGATGGTCCCACGGTCGTCTGCGGAGCACACCACCAGTACCTGAATCAATTTCGACGGGTAATTCGCACCCGCGACTCGCCCCATAGTGGCCTGGATGACTGATTCCTCGTGACGGCACGGGAGCATGACGGTGAAGGACAGCCCTGGAGCTCTGAATGTCTCTGGCGCGCTCGCCTGGGACCGCGGCTGGTTCCAGGTATACAATGTCAGGTATAGCGTGTGCCCCGATTGAAGCGTCACCAGAAACGACACCAGCAACAGTATTGCGTAGATAAGATCTCGCGCCATCAGAGTCGGCCCCACACCCAGGTGGCGCTCGAGGCATAATTGCTTGGGACTCCATGTTCGCTGCGGACATTATTACTTATCACCGCGAGTCCAGTCGCGGTGGCTGACGATACCGTCGAGAGCATCCGGTCGGCTTGAGGGCGCTTGGCTTGCATCGTCGTTGAGTCGCTTTGCAACAAAGCCTCCGCAGTAAGAAAGCCAACACTCATGCAGGCGTGTGCCCTCACGCTCGACAGCTTCACCCGGATGCTGATCCATCGAGGCAGCAGGACCCTACTTAATTTCTACGGGTCCGCGCCAGGGACGCCATCCCTGCGATCAACCATCTTGGCTTTATGGGCCACTATGCAGATCGATCGCTCCACCACAGCTGCGCCTAGCGGCGGCCGTGACCGGCCATACGCAGGCGGCTGATGGCTTGGGGCACCCGGATGCACGCCAGGAATCGAGTCCGCTGTCCAGGCAGGGCAACTGTCTAGGCAGGGCAACGGCCCTAAGTGCCCGCGCATGCGACACCCGTGGCTTGCCGCCGCAATATAATTTCTACCGGCCAGCAATAAGAAAGGCATCCATGCGATCGACCATCTTGACCACTGATCAAGTGTCAGGTGATCAGCTATGCAGCGAGAGCCTGGCAGACATTGGACTACGCAGGCGGTGCCCGTTCAGCGGCTGCCAGG
>Ga0209131_1000943_pt1 | contig 20223 bp, 17 predicted proteins | sample GraSoi_2013_40cm_FD_185826 | JGI IMG/M metagenome (GOLD analysis project Ga0209131, IMG submission 185826) | Grasslands soil microbial communities from the Angelo Coastal Reserve, California, USA - Sample 9_17_2013_40cm (SPAdes) (version 2) | ecosystem: Environmental > Terrestrial > Soil >... | reverse complement strand
GAGCGGGCAGCAGCCGAGGCGGAGCGGGCCGCCGACGCTGCCGCCACCAGCGAGCGCGAGATCGCGGAGTCGATCCTGTTCATGCAAGAGCGGCTCAACCGCGAGCAGCAGCGCCTGAATCAGGCCAAGCGCGAATCCAGTCAGGCCGGCGCGGCGCTGAACCGAGCGCGGCAGGCTCTGCAGCGGCTTCGCCGTCAGTCCTGGTAGCCGACGACTTCACTCGTCGTCGTAGTGGGTCGGCGGAAACACGTCCTTGTCGCGGCGGAATCTCAGTTCACCTTCCGCGGCCCTCTTACGCAACTCAGCCTGCTCCCACTCGTACACATCGGACTGCGTTATGTCCGGCGCCGGCGGAGCGTCGGTCGCTGGCGGGACCTCGTCAGGGTCATAATCCTCGAGGCCGGCCTCCACTCGCTCTTCCTCAGCCAGCCTTGCCAGCTGCTCGTCGTCCAGATGATCGGATGCGCCCCCGTGGAAGCGCCGGTCGCGGTGGAACTCGGCGTCGGGTTCTTCGGGGTCCAGGTCTGGCATCGCCCCTCCAAGTCCTGCGGCATCAGACTCTGGCGCCTTACCCGCCAGCGCCCAGGCCCACACACCAGCGCCCCGGCCCCAAAGTGGTGCCGCTGGATACCGCGCGGCGGGCGGGACGCATTACCAGGCCAGCGCGGGAACGACCGGGCGACGACACGATGGTGGCTGATGACGTCGTGCTGGCCGGCGCCGGCTTCAGCGGTCCCGTGCGCCTGGTGATCGAGCAGCCATCGGGCAGCATCATCGACGTATGTGACCCGGCGCCGTGACTGGTCACGGCGCCGGGCGGGACAATCTGCTACGGCGTCATCAGCACCTCGTAGGTGGGGTTGTCGCCGTGCTGCTGCGTGTAGAACCAGCGCCAAGCCGGATCGCTGAGGTCAGGAACCTCGGCGCCCAGGATCCCCTCCGCAGTGGGGTCGCCATTGGAGACGTGCACGCCAGTTATCTCGTTGTCGCCTTCGTTCTTGCCGAAGCCTCCGAAGGCGGAGTCGATCGTCGCCGACGGATCGCGGCCCTCTGCCAGCCACCGCACCGGCTGATTCGACGGGTCCGAGTAGTCGACGTTGGTTCGGAAGACATACCCCGAATCCAGCGCGTTCCGCTGGGTATGGAGCCCGTCCCCGGCATCTTCGACGAACGTCACCGAGTTCTTGGAAACGAACGTCACGTTATCGAACCCGCTGTGAGCCTCATCGGACCTGTAGAACATCGTCAGCGTGCCGGTGCCGGCGCTCGGGTCTCTCTGCGTGAGCTTCATGATCGAGCCCCAGCCGCCAGAAGAGGGGTTCTCCGCACTGGTGGCATTGGTGTCGCCCGTCTCGTCGAAGAAGAAGTTGCGGAAGCCGTTGCCCGGCTGGAACTGGCCGTTCTCTGGCCGCTTGAACGGCGTGGCTCCCGCAGCCTTCGCGGCGAGGTTCGCGTTGAAGGGCGAGCTGCCATCGACGGCCGTGTTGTGCACCGTGACCCAGCGGGTCTGGAACGTGTTGCCGTAGGTGTGCAGCGCCACCTGGTCGGGAGTGTTCAGCGCTGCCTGGCTCTCGAAGGTGATGGGATCGCCGGAGCTGTTCAGCACCTGCAGCGCCTCAAGCTTGCCGTGCTGCAGGTCGCCGGGCGTTGCCGGCATGTAGCGGTAGATGAAGCTGTTCGGCCGCTTGGCGGTCGTGCCGGTCTTGTTCGGACCGCCGATGTCCTCGATGATCCAGATGTTGCCCGCCGAGTCGTTCTGGACGCCCTCGTAGCCGCCGCGCCCGAGGGCACCGGAGACGTCGGTCACGACGGACGGGAAGCCGGGCGTTGCCGCGTAGGTGGGTGCGTTCTGGTTCTCGGTCGTGAAGAGCAGCCGCTTGGCCCACGGGTCCCAGGTCGAGCCGTCGATCCCGGCGATCGGTTGCCCATTCGTGTCCTTGGTGGCCAGCAGCGTCACGCGGTGCGCGGCGTCGGCGTCAAGGTTGATCCTGGTGATGTAGCTGGCGCCGGCCACGCCGAGTTCGTGGCCCTGGAAGAGGAAGTGGGTGCCGTAGTCATAGGTGGGGTCGGCGCCCGGGAGACCGTGACGGAACATAAGATACGTGTTCTTGTCCGGCTCGGACTTCTGTGCTTCGGTCAGCGCCCCGGGCAGCGGCAGCATCTGCGGCTGCCCGGCTGCATTGAGCACATCGTTGTAATAGCCGTAATAGGACGTCAGCGCGCTCGGATTCTCGACTCTTGTGGATCCTTGCGCGACGACGACCTGGCTCAACTCGGGCGAAAGCCTGCTCGCCGGCGAGTAGCCGTCAGACTTTGTGTTCGCCGTGGGTACGTTCGTCAGCGCAGGGCCGTCTGGCTGAGATGCGAGGCCGACGCCAGTTAGCGTTCCGCCGATCGTGACCACAACGCCGACGGTAGCCGTCAGCGCCCACATTCTTCGCTTCATGCGAGTTGCCCTCCAGAACCCTCCAAGCTGGACAGATACTCCGCGCGAACCTAATGGCGCAAGGCGACATTGTCATGAACAGCCGGATCACGGATGATGTCCAATACATGGCCGTGGAACAGGCCACGACACTGAGCAAGCTCCCGCCACACTGAGCAAGCTCCCGCCACACTGAGCAAGCTCGCGCCACACCGGAAAGCATTAGGAGTCGAAGCCGAGGCCGATGCTGTCGAGGGCGCGCAGCCAGGCGTTCCTGTGGCCGTGCCGGCGGTCGGCGCGGGCCAGTGACCACCTGGTCAGCCCGATGCCGGCGGCGCGGACCGGCTCGGGCGGGAACGGCAGCGGCTTCGTGCGCACCATCTGGAGCTCGGTCCGCGCTGTCCGCTCGCCTGCGAGCAGGTCAAGCACGACGTTCGCGCCGAACCGCGACGCCCCGACGCCCAGGCCGGTGTACCCGGCGACGTAGGCCAGGCGGCCGCCGCGGGCCGTTCCGTAGAACGCGCAGAACCGGGAGCAGGTGTCGATCGCGCCGCCCCAGGAGTGAGTGAACTCGATGCCGTCGAGCTGCGGGAACGTCGCGTTGAAATGGTCGGCCAGCATCGCGAATGTCGCCGGGCGCTGGTCCAGGCTCGCGGCGATCTTATTGCCGTAGTGGTAGACAGCGTCGTAGCCGCCCCACAGGATGCGGTTGTCGGCCGTGAGGCGGTAGTAGTGGAACTGGTTCCCGCTGTCCCCGATCCCCTGCCTGTTCCGCCAGCCGATGCTGGCGAGCTGCGCTGGCGAGAGCGGCCTGGTCATGAGCACGTAGTCGTACACAGGCACGAGGTAGTACCTGAGCCTGCGCAGCAGCGGCGCGAATGCCCCGGCGGCGAGCGCGACCCGGTCCGCGAGCACCGTGCCCTCCGGTGCGGTCAGCGCGAGCCGGCCACCCCGCCGTTGGGTGTCGATGGCCGTGACCGGCGTGTGCTCGTAGATCCTTACCCCGGCAGCCAGGCAGGCGCGCCGCAGCCCCCAGGCCAGCCTGGCCGGATCGACCGTCGCGCAGCCATCTCGATCCCACAGCCCGCCCAGGTACGTAGGCGAGTTCACCTCGGCTCTGACCTGGCCGACGTCAAGCAGCTTCACGTTCACCCCGAGCTGGCGGGCCGCCCCGGCGGTTTCGGCGAGGCCGTCAAGCTGCCAATCCTGGGTGGCCACGGCAAGCTCGCCGGCCCTGGCGAAGTCGCAGTCGATGCCGTACCTGGCCACGGCCTGCTCGATCTCGTCCAGGTTCTGCCGGCCAAGCCGCTCGAGGATCCCGGCCTCCTCGGGAAAACGGTCCAGGCCGTTGCGGAGCCCGTGCGTGATGCTGGCCGAGCAGAAGCCGCCATTGCGTCCCGTTCCGCCCCACGCGATCTTGCGCCCCTCTACCAGGACGACATTCCTGCGCCGGTCGCGCTCTTTGGCCAGCAGCGCCGTCCACAGCCCGCTGAAGCCGCCGCCGATCACGGCCAGATCTGCCTGCTCGGTTCCGGCCAATGGTGGCAGCGGCTCGGGCGCATCTGAATGGTCCAGCCAGTACGGTTTCTGGCTTACGCCAGAAAGCGCCCGTGGCAGCGCGGTCAGGTCCGCCTTCTGGAGATCGCGATGCTGGCGAGCGCGCAGATGATTCCGACCGAGAAGATCGCGGTGCCGAACACGAAGACCTGCGGCGGGATCCCGATCCTGGTCGCGTTGTACACATAGACGGGGAAGGGGATCGAGGCGCCGCTGACGAAGTTCGACGTCACGAAGTCGTCGATGGAGATCGCGAATGCCATCAGGGCGCCGGCCAGGATGCCCGGCATGATCAGCGGCAGCGTGATCTTGCGGAACGTGGCCCAGCTGCTCGCGTAGAGGTCAAGCGCGGCCTCTTCGAGCGACCTGTCAAAGCCTGACATCCGCGCGCGGACGGTGATGGCGACGTAGGCGATGCTGAATGCCACATGCGCGAGCAGCAGGGTCACGAAGCCCCTGGCCAGGTTGATCGTGACGAAGAGGCCGAGCAGGGATGCGCCGAGCACGATCTCCGGCGCCGCGATGTTGAGGAACAGCACCTGCTCGATCGCCGTCCTGCCGCGGAATCGCGGCGGCCGGTACCGTACGAGGGCCAGCGCGAGCAGGGTGCCGAGCACCGTCGCGAACAACGTGGTCGCGACGGCGAGCCTGACCGACAGCCAGAACGACGTCGTCAGCTGGGGGACCCCGTTCCACTGCCGGTACCACTGCAGCGTGGGGCCGTTCCACCCGAAGCTCACCTGGGGCAGGCCGGTGGTGACCTTGTTGAAGCTGTAGGCGATCATGATCGCGATCGGGAAGACGAGGTAGGCGATGATCAGCCACGAGTAGCCGGGCAGGATGAACCGAGTCCACCGGCGCCGGCGCCGTGGCCTGGTAGGCCGCTGGGCGCCGACCTGCTGCTCGGCCGCCGCCGTGGTCAGCACGGTCACAGGTACTCCTCGATCGTGCGCGAGCCAAGCAGCCGCGCGTAGGCGAAGATGCCGATCAGCGCGATCCCCAGCAGCATCGCTGACAACGTCGAGCCGGCCGCGTAGTCCAGGGTCTGGAAGGCGTTCTGGATCACGGTACCGATCATCGTGTTGCTTGTGCCGCCGAGTACCTGCTGGTTCACGTAGTCGCCGAGAGCCGGTATGAAGGTCAGCAGGAATGCGGCGAACAGCCCGGGCACCGTGAGCGGGAGGATAACCCTGGTGAATGCCTCCCGCCTCGTGGCGTACAGGTCGTACGCCGCGTCAAGCACCGTCTTGTCGATCCGCTCGATCGCCACGTAGAGCGGCAGCGCAGTGAACGGCAGGTAGTTATACGCCAGCCCGGCGACCACCGCGTAGCCGGTCGACAGCACATGGAAGCCCTGCGGCAGCAGGTGAGCGTGCTTGAGACTGCCGAGAATGAAGCCGTTGTCGGAGAGGATAAAATTCCAGATCACGGTGCGGATCACGAACGAGACAAAGAACGGAACGAGCAGCATGAGCAGGAAGAAGTTCTTCTTGCTGCCGCCGTAGAAGGCGATCCAGTAGGCAATGGGGTACGAGATGACGAGGTCGATCAGCGCCGCCGCGCCCGCGTAATAGAAGCTGTTCAGGAACTGCCCGTGATACAGGCTGAGCTGCTGGCCGAACTCGGCCCAGTGCCAGGTCATCACGCAGGCCCCGGTCCCCAAATTGCAGGTCTGCAGGGAGAGCGAGAGCATGGTCACCAGCGGTATCAGGAACAACGCAAGCAGCCACAGCCCGGCGGGCAGGCTCAGCAAGTACGGCGCGAGTACCTTGGAGAGCCTGGCCCGCGGGCGGCGGCCGGTCAGGCGCCCTGCGTGATCGGCAAGAACAGGTTGTTCCACGCCGTCAGCTCTTCCTGGCTCTTGTACAGGTAGTAGGGGCGCGAGTTCTTGACGTACGCCGGGGTCGGGAACACGGTCGGCGCGTCGGCGGTCTTGCTGGTCGGCAGGCCGATTTCCGGCGCTAGCTCCTTGAGGGCCTTCGCGGCCCATCCCGTCGGGCTCAGCAGCGCCTGCTTGGCGGTCGGCACTGGGCAGATGTAGTCGTCGTAATACTCCACGACGGCTTCTACGTCTGGCTGGTAGTAGAAGTCCATCAGCGTCATGGCGTCCCTCGGGTTCTGCGCGTACATCGGGATGCACATGTTGTCGGTCCAGAACATGCCGCCCTCGTCGGGAATCAGCAGCGCCAGGTCGCGGTACTTGCTGTTCAGGTCGGCCTGGAAGATGTCGCCGGACCAGGCCTGCGTGACGACCGTGTCGCCGTTCTTCAGGTGGTCGATGTAGCTCTGGTCGTAGTAAGCGCGGACGATGCCGTCGCTCCTCTGCTGCTGCAGCTTCTTGGCTGCCTTCGCCCAGTCGGACTCGGTGGAGGTTGCCGGGTCGACGCCGATCGCGAGCAGGCCCACGCTGCCGAGTTCCTGGGGGTCGTTCATCATCCCGACCTTGCCCGCGTACTTCTTGTCGAACAGGATGTCGACGCTGGTGCCGGGGTTCTTGATGATCGCCGAGTTGTAGCCGATCGCTGTCCAGCCGGACTGCCAGGCCATGGTGTACTTGTTGCCGTGGTCCCAGGACGGGTTCTTGACCAGCGGCCCGGCGTTCTTGTTGAAGTTGGCCATCGCGCTCTGGTCGAGCGGCGTCAGCCAGCCGAACTGGATCAGGTAGCCGATCGCAGGGCTGTTGTTTGTCATCACGATGATGTCGTAGCCCGTGGACTGCTTCGCCGATAGCGACGTCCTGATCTTGGCGTAGAACGGCATGTTGTTGCCGATCGGCTCGGTGTAGTTCACGGTGATGCCGGTCGTCGCGGTGAAACGCTCAAGCGACAAGTGTTTGCCCTTGACGACGTCGATGTAGTACGGCCAGTTCGCGAAGTTGACGGTCTTGGTGGACTTCTGCTTCGCCCACCACGCCGCCGTGCCTACTCCGCCGGCCGGCTTCGATCCCCCCGACGATGTCGCGCCCTTGACGCCGCAGGCGGCCAGGACGGCGGACATGCCGAGCATGCCCGCGCCGGTGCCTGCTGAGGCGAGCAGCTGTCTGCGTGACATCCTGCTCTGGGTCATGCCGCGCCACACGGACGGGTCGATCGCTGACTCGTGCGGATCTGAGCCATTCCGCTCGGTCATGGGTTCCTCCTCTGGGGCTGTTAGCCGATCAGGTACGAGTGTTCTGGCTGCCAGGACAGCCAGATGCTGTCGCCGCGGCCGGCCACGTGGCCTGCCGCGGCCGAGTTCTGCTGGAACACGACCATGTCAGCGCCGGTCGTGGTCGATACTGTGAAGTTCGTGGATGTGCCGAGGTAGACCACCTCGGTGATGGTGCCGCGCAGCGCGCAGCCCGCGGTGGCCGGCCGCTCGGCGGTGAGCTCGATCTTCTCCGGGCGGACGGTGATCTCGAGGTTGTCGCCCACGCCGGCTTGAACTCCCCGCAGCGGGACCACGATCCGCTCGTCTGAGCTGACCTCGATGACGGCCTCGGTGTCCGTCACGCGGCTCGCGGTGCCGGTCAGCAGGTTCGACGTCCCGATGAAGCCGGCCACGAACCGGGTGGCCGGGTGCTCGTAGATCTCTCTGGGCGCGGCCAGCTGCTCGATCACGCCGTCGTTCATGACCGCGATCCGGTCGGACATAGTCAGCGCCTCGTTCTGGTCGTGCGTCACGTACACAAACGTGATCCCGACCTCGCGCTGGATCCGCTTGAGCTCGACCTGCATGGCCTGCCTGAGCTTCAGGTCGAGGGCGCCGAGCGGCTCATCGAGCAGCAGCGCCCGCGGATGGTTGACCAGTGCGCGCGCCAGGGCCACCCGCTGCTGCTGGCCGCCCGACAGCTCCCTCGGCCTGCGGTGACCGCGTCCGCCGAGGTCGACGATCTCGAGCATGTCGTCGACCTGCCGGCTGATCTGGTCCCTAGGCACGTTCCTGCGCCGCAGGCCGAACGCCACGTTCTCGAAGACGTTCATGTGCGGGAAGAGTGCGTAGGACTGGAACACCATGTTCACGTCGCGCTTGTTGGGCGGCACCCCGGTGACGTCCCGGCCTCGGAGCCGCACCGTCCCCGTGGTGGGATCCTCGAAGCCGGCGATCATGCGCATGGTGGTCGTCTTGCCGCACCCGGACGGCCCGAGCAGGGAGAAGAACTCACCCTCGGCGATCTGGAGGTCCATCGCGCGGACCGCCGCCACGACGTCGCGCCTGGTGCGGAACTCCTTCGACACGCCGGCCAGCTCGATGGCCGGCAGCGCAGCGTTCTCGGCTGAGTCGGCGCGCGGCTCGGCGGCCGCGAGGCCATGCGCGTGCGTGTCGGTCGTCTCAGGCACTATCCCTGCTTTCGGTGGCCTCCGGGAATGCCTCCCGGTCGGGGCGGCCCGCTCGGGGCGCCACCTCGGACGTTCATGTGATATTTGCACGGTAGTGGATCTAGATCAACTAATTCAGTAACGATCTGAGCACAAATCAACTGATTCCGCATGGATAGTAGCGCAGAACGTGCGAGTTCCAGTGATTCGAGCAGTCCTGCGCCTGCTGATAGTTACGTCGTACTTGTTGCTTACAACCCTATATAACTCATTACGTGCTTGACCCGTGTGTAGTCCTCGAGGCCATAGACCGACAAATCCTTGCCATAGCCGGAGTGCTTGAAGCCGCCGTGCGGCATCTCGGAGACGAACGGGATATGCGTGTTGATCCACACGGCGCCGAAGTCCAATGACCGCGCCGTCCGCATCGCCCGGCCATGGTCCCTGGTCCACACGCTGGCGGCGAGGCCGTACTTGACGCCATTCGCCCACCTGATGGCCTCGTCCTCCGAACTGAACCGCTGCACGGTGACTACCGGCCCGAAGATCTCCTCCTGGATCATCTCGTCGTCCTGGCGCAGGCCGGAGATCACCGTCGGCGCGTAGAAGAAACCCCGGTCGCCGACCCGCTTGCCCCCCGCCTTGATCTCTGCGTGGCCTGGCGCGCGGTCGACGAAGCCGGCCACCCTCGCGAGCTGCGCCGGGTTGTTCAACGGGCCGTAGTAGGCATCGGCCTCGTCCGGACCCGCGGTCTTCACCTCAGCGGCCAAGCTCGCCACCGCGTCCGTCAGTTCGGCAGCGACGCCCGGCCCAGCCAGCACCCGGGTGGCGGCCGTGCAGTCCTGGCCGGCGTTGTAGTACCCCGCGTCGGTGATCGTCTGCGCTGCACGCCCGATGTCCGCGTCGTCGAAGACGACCACAGGAGCCTTGCCGCCGAGCTCCAAGTGCACCCGCTTCAGCTTGGCGGCCGCGGCCTGCGCAACTTCGATCCCGGCGCGGACCGAGCCGGTGATCGAGACCATTTGCGGTATGTCGTGACCCACCAAGGCCCGGCCGGTTTCCCGGTCCCCGCAGATCACGTTGAACACGCCCGGCGGCATAATGTCGGCCGCTATCTCGGCCAACAGCAGCGTCGATACCGGCGTGGTATCGGATGGCTTGAGCACGACGGTGTTGCCGGCCGCGAGCGCCGGGGCGAACTTCCAGACCGCCATCATCATCGGGTAGTTCCACGGCGTTACCTGCGCGCAGACGCCAACCGGCTCGCGCCTGATCATCGAGGTATGGTCGGCCAGGTACTCCCCGGCCGACCGGCCCTCGAGCACTCGTGCTGCGCCGGCGAAGAAGCGCAGCTCGTCGGCGAGCGGCGGCACCTCGTCGGTTCGTGTCATCGCCACCGGCTTGCCGGTGTTGCGGCTCTCGGCCCTGACCAGGTCATCGGACCTGGCCTCGATCGCGTCGGCGAACCTGAGCAGCGCGAGGCTACGCTCGGCCGGAGTCGTGTCACGCCACGTCTCGAAGGCGGCCGCAGCGGCCCGCAGCGCGGCGTCCACGTCGGCGGTATCTGACACCGGCGCGGTCGCGTAGGCCTCACCCGTGCTGGGGTCCACCACCTCCCTGACGGCACCGCTGGCGGCGTCGGTGAACTGGCCGTTCACGAAGTTCCGCAGGGCGGTCAGGGCTGTCAAGTCGGCCTCCTTCGGTCAGACCTACGACTTTGGCATGCATGTTCTCGTCACACAAGCGATTCAGCACTCATAGGCCCTGATGGCGACGAAATCAGTTGACATGCTGCGCTTGCATGGCAGCATGGGTAAAGGCAAGGAGGCACCCATGGCACACCTGCAGGCCGCCGGGCCTGCTCAGGAACCGCCTGCCGAGCGCTTGAGCGGGCGGGACAGGAACCACGCTCCGATCGTCCTTGATGCGGTCTCCCGGCACATCATCGACCAGCTCCAGCAGGACGGCCGTCGGTCGTATGCGGCGATCGGCAAGGCGGTCGGGCTGAGCGAAGCGGCTGTTCGGCAGCGCGTCCAGCGGCTGATTGAGGTCGGCGCGATGCAGATCGTCGCGGTAACCGACCCGATGTCGCTGGGGTTCCGCAGGCAGACCATGATAGGGATCCGCTGCAACGGCGACCTCCAGCGGATAGCCGACCTGCTCGCGGGCATGGACGCGATCGACTATGTGGTCATAACGGCTGGCTCGTTTGACCTGCTGATTGAGGTTGTCTGCGAGGACGACGACCAGCTACTTGAGATACTCGGCGAGGTGCGCTCGCTGCCCGGCGTGACGACAACAGAAACATTCGTGTACCTGAAGCTGCGCAAGCAGACCTACCACTGGGGGACCAGATGAACGCGACGACGGCATTCGACGCCGCCGCCCTGCAGGAAGCCGCGAAGCGGAACCTCTGGCTGCACTTCACCCGCCACTCCGGATTCTCCGGCACTGACATCCCGATGATCATGCGCGGAGAAGGTCAGTATGTCTTCGACCAGCATGGCAAGCGGTACCTGGACGGGCTGGCTGGACTGTTCGTCAGCCAGATCGGGCACGGCCGCACCGATGTCGCCGAAGCAGGCGCCCGGCAGGCGGGCGAGCTCGCCTACTTCCCACTCTGGTCGTATGCTCATCCCCGGGCGGTCGAGCTGGCCGAGCGGCTCGCCAGCTACTCGCCAGGCGACCTGAACCGGGTCTTCTTTACAACCAGTGGCTCGGAAGCGGTCGAGTCGGCTTGGAAGCTCGCCAAGCAGTACTTCAGGCTTATAGGTCAGCCAACCAGGTACAAGGTGCTGAGCAGGTATATCGCCTATCACGGCACCAGCCTCGGCGCGCTGGCGATCACCGGCCTGCCTGACATCAAGATGCCGTTCGAGCCGCTGCCGCCTGGCGGCGTCCGGGTGCCGAACACGAACTTCTACCGCGCGCCTGAGTTCGTCGCCGACGACGTGACGGCGTTCGGGATATGGGCGGCGGACGAGATCGAGCGGGCCATCGTCCGCGAGGGCCCCGAGTCGGTCGCGGCCGTCTACCTCGAGCCGGTGCAGAATTCCGGCGGCTGCTTCCCGCCGCCGCCCGGATACTTCCAGCGCGTGCGCGAGATCTGCGACAAGTACGGTGTGTTGATGGTCTCCGACGAGGTCATCTGCGCGTTCGGCAGGCTCGGCTACATCTTCGGCTGCGAGCGGTATGGCTACACGCCCGACATCATCACGTTCGCCAAGGGCGTCACCTCGGGCTACTCCCCCCTCGGCGGGATGATGGTCAGCGATCGCCTGATGGAGCCCTACCTGAAGGACCAGAACACGTTCTTGCACGGCGTGACGTTCGCCGGGCATCCCGTGTCCTGCGCGGTCGCCCTGGCCAATCTTGACGTCTTCGAGAAGGAAGACCTGCTCGGCAATGTCAGGGCCAACGAGGGGGCGTTCCGCTCGACCCTGGAGAAGCTGTATGACCTGCCGATCGTCGGTGACGTGCGCGGCGACGGCTACTTCTACGGCATCGAGATGGTCAAGGACAAGGCCACCCGCGAGACGTTCGACGACGACGAGTCAGAACGGCTGCTCCGCGGCTTCCTTTCGCACGCGCTCTTTGACGCCGGACTGATCTGCCGTGCCGACGACCGCGGCGATCCGGTGATCCAGCTCTCGCCGCCGCTGACCTGTACCCAGGAGCACTTCGACGAGATCGAGCAAATCTTGCGCACCGTGCTGACGGAGGCTTGGTCGCACATCTGATCTCGCCGCCGCACCTGGACCTGTTCGGGCTTCGCTTCGGGCCCTGAGTCTGCACCCGATTGCCGGGGTTGCCGGACTCATCGCGAAGAGTTGCCATCTCGTTACCTGCCTGTTGAGGTCGCAGGACCTCTCCGCAGCGTCTGTATTAGTGAGGGCACGCTACGGCGCGCGCACAATGCCGCAGCGGGCCCTGACGGGGTCGGTTTGCTGGCGGGAGGCACCTATGTCAAGCAGGAGTACATCGAGCGCGGCGAGCACCGACAACAGCGAGCGGTGGGCAGCGCTCGATAAGCAGCACGAGCGGCTCGTTGACGCCTCGCATCCGCTGCTGGCCGAACTCCGCCGCGACCTCCCTGACATCGACCGGAGCCTGCCGGCCGCCAGCTAGGGCGCATTCCGCCAGCGGCCGGACACCGAACGTCAGCCGAGAGCCGCGGTGATCGCCTGGCGCACCCAGGCGACGGCCTCGCCGACGGCGACCCGCTCCTTCTCGCCATTCGCCCGCTTGGTGATCTCCACGATCCCGTCCGCCAGATCACGGGACCCGACGCTGATCCGGTACGGGATGCCGGTCAGTTCCGCGTCGGTGTACTTGACGCCAGGGCGCACGTCCCTGTCGTCGATCACCGCGTCGACCCCGGCGTCGAGCAGCCTGGAGTACAGCACCTCCGCAGCGGCCCGTGCCTCCGGGTCCCGCACGCTGAGCAGGAGAACGGTCACCTCGGCCGGCGCGACCTGGACCGGCCAGGCCAGGCCGGCGTCGTCGTGATGCACCTCGGCGATGACCGCCATCGCGCGCTCGATCCCGATGCCATAGCTGCCCATGATCGGAATGACCGTGCTGCCGTCCGGCATGCTGACCGTGACACCCAGCGAGGTGGTGTACTTGCGGCCCAACTTGAAGATGTGGCCGACTTCGATCGCCCGGACAAACTCCAGGGCCGTGCCGCACCGCGGGCAGGGCTCGCCCTCGGTGACCTCCCGCAGGTCCGCCCACAGGGTGACAGTGATGTCGCGGCCGACATCCACTCCGGAAAGGTGCACGTCGTCGATGTTGGCCCCGGTGCTCAACCCGCGGCGGCCGCGCAGTGCGAGGTCCGCGATGACCGGCAAGTCGGTCACGCCCACCGCGCCGAGGCTGCCGGGTAGCGCGCCGAGTGCCGCCTTGATCTCCTCCGGCTGAGCCGGGCGGATCGTGACCGCACCCGTGGCGTCGATCAGCTTCTGCTCTGACAGCGGATGATCGCCGCGCAGCAGAACCAGCGTCAGTTTGTCGTCGATAATCTGCACCAGCGTCTTGATCTGCCGGTCTGCTGCCAGCCCGTAGTCGGTGGCCAGATCCTCTATCGTCCGCACGCCAGGAGTATCAAGGCGGGCTGGCGCCGACGGAAGTTCGCTGGCAGGCGGATCCTCGATCGGCGGCAGTGCGGAGGTCGCCTTCTGCAGGTTCGCCGCGTACCCGCAGTTCGGACACGTCGCGACGAGGTCCTCCCCGGCCGGCGACGGGCACATGAACTCGATCGAGTCGCTGCCGCCCATGTTGCCGCTCGATGCCTCCACGGCGATGGCCGGGATCCCGAGCCTGGCGAAGATCCGCTCGTAAGCGCCCCGATGTACCTCGAACGAGGCATCGAGCCCGGCCTCGTCTACATCGAAGCTGTAGGAGTCCTTCATGGTGAACTCACGGACCCGCAACAGGCCGCTCTTCGGCCGCGGCTCGTCCCTGAACTTGGTCTGGAACTGGTACCAGAACTGCGGGAGCTCACGATAGGAGGCCAGCTCGAGCGCGAGGTAGGCGAAGATTTCCTCGTGCGTCATGCCGAGCACGACCTCGGTGCCCCTCCGATCGCGAAGCCGGAACATCTCCTCGCCCATCACATCCAGCCGGCCGGTCTTCTCCCAGAGCTGGGCCGGCTGCATGGACGGCAGCAGGAACTCCTGTCCGCCGATCCTGTTCATTTCCTCCCTGATGATCTGCATGACCTTCGCGCGCACCCGCACGCCGAGCGGCAGGAGGCTGTAGTGCCCTGCCATTAGCTGGCGGATGAAGCCGGCCCGCAGCAGCAGCCGGTGGCTCGCAGCGTCCGCGTCGGCGGGATCGTCACGCAGAGTAGGGATGTGCAGCTGTGACCAGCGCATGTCGTTGCCTTGCCTAGGAGTGCAGATCAGTGCGGCAGTTCCGGATGCCAGCGTAGTCGTGCCGGGCGTCAGCCTGAGCGGCGTCGAAACCGCACGGGTATTGTAGGCCGTTCGAATGCGACCGGGAGCAGGCAGGAGCATGGCCGTGATCGCACCCGATCCGGTTCCCGCCGTCAGCCGCCGCCGCGAACTGGGCCTCTCGAGCGCGCGATCGCTGCTGCTCACCGTGCTCGGAGAGTACGTACTCCCGGCGGGAGAGCCGGTGTGGACCGGCACCCTCGTGGCCGCGCTCGGCCTGCTCGGCGTCGCTGAGAAGGCCGCCAGGCAGGCGCTGGCCCGCACCGCGGCCGAAGGGTGGATCACCTCAAGCAGGCACGGCCGCCTGGCCCGGTGGCGGCTGACCGACGCCGGCCGGCGGCTGCTCACCGACGGCGCCCAGCGGATCTACTCCTTCGGCACCGGCGGCCAGGAGTGGGACGGGCGCTGGCTGATCGTGTTGGTGAACGCGCCGGACCTGAGCGCCCAGACCAGGCACCGGGTCAGGACCAGGCTGGCCTGGGCCGGCTTCGGCGCCCTGCCCGGCGGAGTTTGGGTGAGCCCGGATCCGCGCCGCGAGCCAGAAGCCGGCCGGATCCTTGACGAACTCGGGCTGACGGACGCCGGCGTGTCGTTCATCGCCAGATTCGGCGGCATCGGCGCCCAGGAGGACATCGTCTCCCAGGCCTGGGACCTGCGGGAGGTAGAGCGGCGCTACGAGGAGTTCATCAGAGCGTTCGAGCCGCTCGAGCCGGCCGGTGACGAGCAGAAACTGATCGCGCAGACGATGCTCGTGCACGAATGGCGCAGGTTCCCCTTCCTAGATCCCCGGCTGCCGCGTGACCTGCTGCCTGAAGGCTGGGCTGGCGCCCAGGCCGCCGCCCTCTTCGGGTCCAGGCACGCCCACTGGCACGCAGGGGCCGCCCGGGGCTGGGCGCGGCTCGCGGCAAGGCGTTGATGATCAAGCGGTGTTGGTGCAAAGAGCCGCAACACCCGCTTGATCATCGGTCATTCAGGTGGGCGGTGTCGTTGAAGCTCCGCACGAACCAGCGATCAGCGGTGACGATGAGCCTGGAGATTGATGCGTTGTCCGCTGCATTGAAGGCGAACGGCCTGGAGCCGCTGGCCAGCGCCAGCGCCTGGCCGATCACTCCGCCGTGCGTGAACACGGCCACCCGCTGGCTGGGGTGCGCGGCCGCCAGGCGGCCGATCGCTGCCCTGACCCGGCCATCGAAAGAGACCAGGGACTCAGCGCCGGGAATCACGTCCCAGCGTTCCTCGGCGAACATTCGCTGCGCGATCGGGTGAAACTCCGCGACCATCTTGCGGTAAAGCCCGCCCTCCCACTCGCCCAGATTTACCTCGCGCAGGTCGGGCTCGACCACCGGCGCGAGCCCGAGCCGCTCGGCCAGCGGCGCAGCGGTCTGCGCCGTGCGGCACAGCGTGGTGACGTAGATGGCGTCGATGCCCGCTCCGGCCACCCGGTCAGCCACCTTGCCAGCCTGGTCGCGCCCCAGCGCTGACAGCGGCGGGTCACCGTGCCCATCGATCAGCGGAAACGGCCTGCCCTCGACATAAGCCTCGGACTGGCCGTGCCTGATCAGCAACAGATCCATCGCGCCATCGGGCACTGGGAACGGCCGCTGCCGGTACGCGCGGTCTTCCTGGGGTGTGGTCACAAGCACCGAAGCGTAACGTAAACGATTGTCTACACAAATCTACGTCTTGCCGAAGTTGCTGTAGCACGTCAGGATGGAACCGTGCCCACTGTGCAGACTTTCGCCGCCGATCCCGGTTCCTACCGGCACTGGCGGCTCGACATCGACGGCGCGATCGCGACCCTGACCTTGAACGTCGATCCAGGCGCCGGCCTGGCACCCGGCTACGAGCTCAAGAAGAACAGCTACGACCTGGGCGTGTACATCGAGCTGAGCGATGCCGTCCAGCGACTCCGCCTCAGCTATCCGCAGGTACGGGCCGTGATCATGACCAGCGCGCTGGAGCGGATGTTCTGCGCGGGCGCCAACATCGGCATGCTCGCGCAGGCTGAGCACGCTTTTAAGGTCAACTTCTGTAAATTTTGCAACGAAACGCTCGGGGCCATCGAGGATGCCAGCGATTCTGGTCAGGTCTACATCGCGGCCCTGAACGGGACGGCGGCAGGCGGCGGCTACGAACTCGCCCTGGCCTGCGAGAAGATCCTGCTCGTCGATGACGGCTCGTCGACCGTCGCGCTGCCCGAGGTGCCGCTGCTCGGCGTGCTGCCCGGTACCGGCGGGCTGACCAGGCTCACCGACAAGCGCGGCGTCCGGCGGGACCTGGCCGACGTCTTCGCTACCACGGCCGAGGGGGTCAGGGGGCAGCGCGCGGTTGACTGGCGCCTGGTCGACGAGATCGCCAGGCCCACGGATTTCCAGGCAGCTGCCCGCGGCCTGGCTGAGGATGCGATCGCAGCCGCCGGGGCGCGGCCGGCCACCGGGACGACCGGCCTGACGGGGGTAGAACTGACCCCGCTGTCCTGTTATGCCGGCAGTGAGAGCTTGCGGTACGGGCATGTGCGCGCGGAATTTGACCGGCGCGCCGGTACGGCCACGCTGACCGTCTCAGGTCCGGCCGCCGCGCCGTCGAGCATGACCGAGCTGCGCGACGCCGGTGCTGCAGCCTGGCCGCTGGCCGCTGCGCGCGAGCTCGACGACGCGATCAGCAGGCTCCGGTTCGGCGAGCCGGAGCTCGGCACCTGGCTGCTGAAGACGACCGGCGACCCGGCGGCCGTCCTGGCCACCGACGAGCTGATGGCCAGCGCCGACCACTGGCTCGCAGCGGAGATCACGGGGCTGTGGAGGCGGACGCTGCGCCGGCTCGACGCGACCAGCCGATCCCTGATCGCGCTGATCGAACCTGGCAGCTGCTTCGCCGGCACCCTGCTCGAGCTGGCGCTTGCCGCCGACCGCCAGTACATGCTGGACGGCGTGTTTGCCAGCGATCCCGATGAGCGGCAGCCAGCCGTGGTGGTCGTCGGGGCGACGAACGCGGGGCCGCTGTCCGCGGCCAGCGGCCAGACCAGGCTGGCGGTCCGGTTCGGCCAGGGCCCAAGGCTAGAGGCCGCGCTCGCGGCCTGCGGCAAGGAGCTCACCGCGGTGCAGGCCGCCGAGCTTGGCCTCGTCACGGCGACGCCAGACGACCTGGACTGGGACGACGAGATCCGCCTGCTTGTCTCCGAGCGGGCCGGTTTCTCTCCCGACGCGCTGTCCGGGATGGAGGCCAGCCTGCGGTTCGCCGGGCCCGAGTCCACGGCGACCAAGATCTTCGGCCGGCTGTCGGCCTGGCAGAACTGGATCTTCCTGCGGCCAAACGCGTCGGGCCCGCAGGGAGCGCTGCGCAGGTACGGGACTGGACAGCGGGCCGACTTTGACCGGAAGCGAGTCTGACCATGACCGAGAGCGACTTCGTTGGCGCAGCACCGCAGCCAGACGGGCCGGTGAGCGTGATCGACTACTCCGAGCGGATCCCGAATAACGTCGATCTCGCGACCGATCGCAAGCTGCAGCGCGCGCTCGAATCCTGGCAGCCGAGATTCCTCGACTGGTGGGCCGCGCTCGGGCCCTCGCTGCCGACGAGAGATGTCTACCTGCGCACGGCGGTCGCGATCGGCCGGGATGGCTGGGCCAGCTGGGCGCGGGTGCCGATGGAGCAGTACCGGTGGGGCATTTTTCTGTCCGAGCGCGGCGGCGAGCCGCGGCAGATCGGATTCGGCCAGCACAAGGGCGAGCCCGCCTGGCAGCAGGTTCCCGGCGAGTACCGCAGCGAGCTGCGGCGGCTGATCGTCGTCCAGGGCGACACCGAGCCCGCCTCGGTGGAGCAGCAGCGACACCTCGGCGCGACGGCGCCCAGCCTGTACGACCTGCGGAACCTGTTCCAGGTCAACGTCGAGGAGGGCAGGCACTTGTGGGCGATGGTGTACCTGCTGCACGCCTACTTCGGCCGGGACGGGCGCGAGGAGGCCGAGCAGCTGCTCAGGCGGCACTCCGGGCACCCGGACAGCCCCCGGATCCTCGGCGCGTTCAACGAGGAGACCACCGACTGGCTGTCGTTCTTCATGTTCACCTACTTCACCGACCGGGACGGCAAGTACCAGCTCGGCACGCTGAAGGAGTCAGGCTTCGACCCGCTGTCGCGCACGTGCGAGTTCATGCTCCGCGAGGAGGCGCATCACATGTTCGTGGGCACCACGGGCGTCCAGCGCGTCGTGCAGCGGACCGCGGCGGTGATGGCCGAGCATGGCGGCGACGATGACGTCTGGGCCTGCGGCGCGATCCCGCTGTCGGTGATTCAGAAATACCTCAACCTGCAGTACTCGCTCTCTCTCGACCTGTTCGGCTCGGAGACGTCCTCGAACGCCGCGGCGTACTTCACTGCCGGACTGAAGGGCCGGTGGATGGAGACCAGGCGGCACGACGACCACGTACTGACCGATGCGACGGCGCAGGTTCCGCTGATGTCAGAAGGTGCGGTCTCGTCCAGGAGGGTGCCCGCGCTCACCGCGCTCAACCTGGACCTACGCGACGAGTACGTGGCCGACTGCGAGCGCGGCCTGCGGAAATGGAACGCCGAGCTGGCCAAGGCCGACGTTGAGCAGCGGCTCGTGCTGCCGCACCCCGGGTTCAACCGCGCCGTGGGCGCGTTCGCCGGGCACTGGATCGGCCCGTCGGGTGAGGTGCTGACCGAAGCCGGCTGGCGGGCATCGGCGGACAGCTGGCTGCCGACCTCCGACGACCGCGCACGGGTAGCCGAGCTCATGGTGCCGCACTACGAGCCTGGCGACTTCGCCTCCTGGCTGGCGCCGCCGCCGGTCGGCATCAACGATCTGCCGGTCGAGTACGACTACGTACGGTTCTGAGCCTGGGTGCGTGCCCCTATGCCAGCTTTGCCCAAGTCGTGCCGCCACGGCAGAACCACAGGTTCGTGTTGTGGTCGACGAACAGGTCGCCCTTCAAGCCAGATGTCGGATGCGAGCCGGCGTGCGGGGGGAGCTGAATGGCGGCCACCGCGCCGGAGAACACGCCGCCGCGCTTGCCATTACCGCTCACTCCGATGCCTGACACGCTGCTTCCAGCCACGCCGGTGTTCGAATTGCTGGCGCCGGTGACGCCCTTGCCTGACGTGCTCGACCCGGCCACGCCGCTGCCCTTGTCGCTGGCGGCGTGAATGGCGTCCGCGCCATTGGAGCCAGACGCAGCCAGGGCTAGCCCGGTTGTGCCCTGGGGGCCTTTCGCGGCCGAGGTGATGATCCCGGTCCCGCCGGCATTTCCGTTGACGGTCAGCGCGATGCCCTGCAGCGAACCCGGCCCATCCACGATCATCGAGGTCGACGTCCCGCTGAGGCCGCGGCCGTCGACGCGGAACAGCGGTACCAGCGTCGCACCGTTATTCAAAGGGGTGAGGTGCAGCTGTGTCGTAGCGTTCGCGTCGTTGGCGGTGCCGAGAACGAAGTTGCCGCCGGTCGCCGCCTCCGCGCGGCGCTGGTCGAGCAGAGTCAGCCCTGCCACCGAGGCGGCGGCGACCACGCCACTGCGGCGCAGCATGTTGCGCCGCGTGGTCCGAGTCTGGGCGCTCTGGCGCAGCAATCCCGATGTGCTGCCCTTTGCCGCACCCGAGTCACCCGCATTTAGCCTGTCATTCATCGCTCGCCCTCTTTCCTCCCCTGATGAACATGCCTGGGCCGATGGGGCAGCCTATCGGTCGAATAGCCCCGATGTCACCAAGCTGGAAGCTCGTATTCGACGAGGCCGGCGGCATCGTCGTGGATGCGCAACGCGCCAGGTCGCGGCGGGCATCGGTAGGTACCGGGAAAGCGGCGCAGCAGCTCGAAATGCGTGTCCTTCACGACCGGCCAGACCTGGGCGTGGATGTCGCCGCTCCACCGTTCCGCGTCGAAGCTACTGATTGGCTGCAGGCCCAGGACCTCCCCGTTTTCGGCGACCCCGATGACCGGCCGAGGCTGGCCAATGATTGCCGCGTGGCTGATCAG
>Ga0209131_1000941_pt1 | contig 20229 bp, 17 predicted proteins | sample GraSoi_2013_40cm_FD_185826 | JGI IMG/M metagenome (GOLD analysis project Ga0209131, IMG submission 185826) | Grasslands soil microbial communities from the Angelo Coastal Reserve, California, USA - Sample 9_17_2013_40cm (SPAdes) (version 2) | ecosystem: Environmental > Terrestrial > Soil >... | reverse complement strand
CATCGTGGTGGCTTTGCCTTTCGTGCTGCCCCTGGTCTATTTCATGATGCGGCGCCTTTCCGGTGACGAACAGAAAACTTCTTAGAGAGGCGAGGCTGTGGCTGATCGCGATCCCGATCGCGCTGTGGACGCTGATCCCGATCTATCACATCTTCCTGTTCGCGATCTCTTCGAAGGACTCTGCGTTTTCCGGCGCGCTGTGGCCCGACAAGCCGACGCTGCGCAATTTCGTCACCGTGTTCCGCGAGGAGCACTTCTACCTGCATCATTTCTGGGAGCAACTCTGGAACTCGGTGTGGATCGCCGTCGCGGTCGGCGTGCTCACCCTCGCGATCGCGACCTGCGCCGCCTTTGCCATCAGCCGGCTGAAGGTGAGAGGCGGCCGCACCGTCATGAACGCGGCGCTTTTCACCTACTTCATCCCGGCGGCGTTTCTCGCGGTGCCGATGTACAAGGCGATGGGCGCCTACGGGCTGCTCAACAGCCGCTGGTCGCTCGTGCTCGCCATGGTGACGCTCGCCTCGCCCTACGCCATCTGGGTGCTCAAGCAGGCCTCCGACAAGCTCCCATGGGAGCTCGACGAGGCCGCGCGCATCGACGGCGCGACGCCGCTGCAGCTTTTTCGCCTCGTCTACCTTCCGCTCATGCTGCCTTCGCTCGTCGCTATCGGTACCTACGCGCTGCTCCTCGCGTGGAACGAGTACCTGTACGCCTTCCTCCTGCTCTCGCACGAGAACACGATTCCGCTTGCGGTGGGACTCGGCCACTTCCTCGCCGCGGATGATTCGCCGTGGGAGCTGCTCATGGCCACGGCGCTCGTCTACGCCCTGCCGCCGGCGGCGATCTACTACGCCTTCCGCCGCTACATGGTCGGCGGATTGACCGCCGGGGCGGTGAAGAGCTGATGGCCTCGGTTTCTTTCGAATACGTTCAAAAATCGTTCGGAGCGACGAAGGTCGTCCACGGAATTTCTCTCGACATCGCCGACGGCGAGTTCATGGTGCTGGTCGGTCCCTCGGGCTGCGGCAAGTCGACGCTCTTGAGGATGCTCGCCGGCCTCGAGGAGATCAGCGGCGGGGCGATCGCGATCGACGGCCGGGTCGTCAACGACGTCGACTCCAAAGACCGCGACGTCGCGATGGTGTTCCAGAGCTACGCGCTCTATCCGCACATGACGGTGCGGGAGAACATGGGCTTCTCGCTCCGTTTGCGCAAGGAGAACAGGAAACTCACCGAGGAAAGAGTCTCCGATGCGGCGAGAATCCTCAATCTGGAGCCCTATCTCGACCGCTATCCGCGCGAGCTTTCGGGCGGACAGCGCCAGCGCGTGGCGATGGGCCGCGCCATCGTGCGTGACCCCAAGGTATTCCTGTTCGACGAGCCGCTCTCCAATCTCGACGCCAAGCTCCGCGTCGCGATGCGCGCCGAGATCAAGGCGCTGCACCAGCGCCTGAAGACCACCACGGTCTACGTCACGCACGACCAGGTCGAAGCGATGACCATGGCCGACCGGATCGCGGTGGTGAACGACGGCCGCGTCGAGCAGTTTGGCGCGCCGCTCGAGCTCTACGACCGGCCGGCGAACCTGTTCGTCGCGCAGTTCATCGGATCGCCGGCGATGAACATCGTAGCGGGCGCTCTCGAGAGAACGGGCGATTCCTCCTGCGTGAAAGCGCTGGGACAGCGCTGGGCGGTCGAATCGACGGGCGGCACCGACGGCCAGGCCGTGAAGTACGGCATCCGTCCGGAGCACATCGGGCTCGCCGGCAAAGGCAGCGGCGGCATCGCCGCCGAGGTGGTCGTGGTCGAGCCGATGGGTGCGCAAACGGAGCTCGTGGTCCGAGTCGCCGACGCCTCCCTGACGGTCGTCACGCCCGGGCGGGCGAGCCTGCGCCCAGGCGACAGGCTCTCCCTTTCTCCCGAAGCCGGACGCGCGCACGTCTTCGATCCCGCGACGGGACGCCGCATCTGAGAAATTCGCTATCCGCAGTTTCCTGACAGGGTCCTGACAGCGCGCCAGCGCTTGACGCGGCTCGCTCGGCGCGCGCATGATTTTTCGAAACGCCGGCTGCGGCGCGCCTGCAAAAATCACCTGCAGTTACCCACCAAAGGAGGATCACGTAATGAAAAACATCGTTCTTGCGTCTTGGGCCGCTTTCTTGCTGTCGATCCTCGCCGCCGCGGACGTCGCGCTCGCGGACGACACCTTCATCCTCGCCACCGGGCGCAGGGACCCGCGGATCTACGCGATCGACTTCCGCGCGGCGCTGAAGCGACGCAACAACAACACGCCGAACGCCATCGTGAGCCGATCCAAGGTGCACCCGGACCGCCTCGACGGCACGCCCGTGGGCGACCCCGCGAACATCGTGCTGAGCGAGGATCGCCGCACGGCATACGTGATCAACCATCACGGACCGGTGAACAACGCCGAGTTCCTCCAGCACGGCGGGCGCGGAAGCGTCTCGGTCATGAACGTGAGGCAAATGCTCGATCCGGGATCCGACAATACCGATCGCGCAGTCGAGCACAATTACGACAGCGGCTACTTCGGGGCAGTCGGCCTCCTGGTCCTTCCCGAGCTTCTCCTCGTGAGCCACTCGGAAAACTGGCTGACCGAGGACGGCTCGAACCGCATCAGCCTCATCGATCGGAACACCGGAGGCCGCCGCGGCCAGATCGAGATGGCGCTCGGGCATCCGGCGCACGCCTGCCCGAGCTTCCCCGTTCCCTTCATTTCCCCGACTCCGCCCCCCGTCGTTCCATTCGAAGCTCCCGATCCGCAGTTCGGTTGCTGGCCGAACCCCGAGTTCCTCGCCCTGGGCCGCGGCAGCGACGGAAAGACTTACCTGTTTTCGGGCAACGCGGGAACGAACGACGTGTCGGTGATGGATCTCCACCAGGCACTCGCGGGCGTGCCGGTCGTCGAAATCGCGCCGCGCATTCCCGTGCAGACCGGCCCCTTCGGCATCAAAGCCAGCCCGAACGGCAAATTCATAGCCGTCACCGCGCGGGAAAGCGGACAGGCGGACTTCGAGGGGAACACGATCTCGATCATCGACGTGGACCGCGCGCGCGCCGGCGCGCCGGGCGCGGAGGCCGCCCGCGTCCGTGTCGGAACGGACGATCCCAACGGCCAGACGCGGCCGTTCACGGTCGCCTGGACGCCCGACGGGCGCCAGATCATCGTGGCGAATTTCCGGTCGAACAACGTGTCGATCGTGGATTTGCGCCTGGCCCTCGCGCACGATCCGCGCGCGGAGGTCGCACGCATCCCGGTCATCCGGCCGCCGGAGACCGACGGCAGCGTGCTGCCGGGCCGCCCCAAGGGCACGGCCGTCACTTCCGACGGACGCTACGCGGTCGTCTCGGGCGGGCCCCGTCTCGCTCCCGACGTCCCGCCGAGCGGGACGGTGTGGGTGATCGATCTTCATGCGCGCGCCGTCGTCGCGACGGTGACTGGCGTCGGCAACGATCCTTACGGCCTCGCCATTCTCGAGGACGGACCGGATTAAAGAAACGCCCCGGCTCTCCGGGGCGTTTTGCTCGAGGGAAGCGCCCGCGCGCCGGGCAGGCCGGCGCTCAGCCGCCTTTCACGGCCCGGTAAGCCGCCTCGACGTTGGTCGGGAAGCGTTCCTGCGCGGCCCAATTCTCGTACTCGGGCATACGCACTTCCTTCTTGATCTGGTCCAGCGACTTGCCCTCCTTCGCCAGCCTGCCGACGCGCTCGAGGAGCAGCGCGTAGTATTTTTCGCTGTCTTCGAAGATCTTCACCGTGCCGGGCATCCCGTGCCCGGGAACCACATGCACCGGCTTCAGGGCCTTCATCGTCTTCGCGGCGGCGAGGATGTCGGGAATGGACACGATGGGCCGGAGGTTGTTGATCTGGTCGACGACGATGCCGGCCGCGGAGAAGAGCACGCGTTCCTTCGGCAGCCATACGGCGGTGTCCGATTCGCTGTGGACGCCTTTCAAATGCATCAGCTCGAAGGTCCGCTCCCCCACATTGAGCGTCATGTTCTGGTGGTACTCGATCTGCGGCGCGACGAAGCGGTAGCCCCCGAGCGCCGCGCGCATCTCAGGCGACGTGGCAGCGAGCTTCTGGATGCGCTCCGGGTCGCCGCGCTCGCGGGAGCGCATCGAGTCGCCCGCGCCTTCGGCCGCGACGATGGCCGCGGGAGGAGAAAAGACGAAATGCCCGGTCGTGTGGTCGGGATGCGGCTCGGTATCGATGAGGAAACGGACCGGGAGCGGAGTGAGCTTCTTCACGGCCGCGAGGATCGCGCGCGAATCCGTCGGGTTGTGCCCGCTGTCGATGAGCACGACCCCGTCCCGGGTGAGGACGATGCCGCAATTGGAATTGAAGTTCTTGCCGACGTAGACGTAGACCCCGTCCTCGAGCTTCCGGATCTGCGGGCCCAGGTCCTGTGCCGACGCGAAGCCGGCGGCGAAAACCGGCATGAAGACCGCGAGTACGCTTGCCGATTTGAGTTTCATGGCGCTCCTTTGAGTCATTACCTGAGTCCGAAATTGAGGGTCCTTGCTTTCAGGCGACTGACGGCTCCGCCTATCGCCGTGAATTTATCACAGACTCTTGAGAGCTGGCCCGATCCGTGCTCCAAATGGATCAGGTGAACGCTGGACTGAACGCGGGAATGGAGAAGAAAGCGATGCAAGCCACGGCCTCAGGATTGTCGAACAACCGCTGGACGATCGCCGCGGGCGGTGCGGTGTTCATGATGACGCTCGGCACGATCTACTCGTGGAGTCTGTTCGCGCAGCCTCTGCTCGCGTGCTTTGGATGGTCGAGCACGACGGTCACCTGGACTTTTGCGCTCGCCATTTTTTCGCTCGGCACGGGCGCCGTGGTCGGCGGGCGCTGGCAGGACAAGGTCGGGCCGCGCAAGGTCGCGCTGACCGGGGTGCTGCTCTGGAGCCTGGGCAATTTTCTGGCGGGCCTGGGCACCGCGCATTTCGGCGCCGGCTGGCTGTACCTGACCTACGGATTGATCGGCGGCTTCGGCGTCGGGATGGGATACGTGACTCCGGTCGCCGTGGTGACCAAGTGGTTTCCCGAGCGTCGCGGTCTGGCCGGCGGAATGGTGGTCATGGGATTCGGTCTGGGTGCGGTCATCTATAATTTCGTCGTCAAGAGCATCCCGTCATTCGCGGCCGCCGCGCAGGCCGCCGCCGACTATTCCGCCCAAGTTGCGGCGGCACAGGCAACTCAGAATCCGGCCGTGCTCGTGCTCGCGCAGCGCCACGTCTCGGCCGTTCTGGACGTGTTCCTGTATTCCGGTATCGCGTTCGCCGTGCTCGCGGGGGTCTGCGCCGCTTTCCTGAAAAATCCTCCGGCGGAATCGCACGGCGACACCATCGCCCCATCATCCGACGCCGTCGCGCGCACCACTCGTGAAATGCTGCGCACTCCGCAATTCTATCTGCTGTGGCTGATGTTGTTTCTGAACGTGACCGCCGGGATTCTCGTCATCAGCAATGCCGTGCCCATGATGCAGGAGCTGACCAGTCTGACGCCCGCGATGGTCGCGGCGACGTACGGCGGAGTCGCGTTGTTCAATGCGCTCGGTCGCTTTTTCTGGGGCGCCATATCCGACCGCATCGGGTCCGTCCGCACGTTCGCGCTGATATTCGGAATTCAAGTCGTGGTGTTCGGGTTGATGGACGGAATTCACAGCCTCTTCGCAGTAGCGGCCGCCTATGCCATCGTGCTGCTGTGCTTCGGCGGCGGATTCGGCACGATGCCGTCGCTCATCGCCGAATATTTCGGCGCCCGCCATATGGGCGCCAACTACGGCGCGATTCTTACCGCGTGGGGCGTGGCCGGTGTCGCCGGCCCGCTGTTTGCTGCGCGAGTCAAAGACGCGACCGGGTCCTATGCCGGCGCGCTGTTGCCGGTCGCGTGCATGCTGCTCGGTGCCGTGCTGCTGCCCATGATCTTGAGGAAACCCAAGCCTTCGAGTTCCGTCCCGCAGGGCGGCCAAATCAAGTACCTCCCTGTGATCGTTGGACGCGCCGCGGGCAGGCCGGACTGAGGTCAGGTCAGTTCGCGGCCCGGCCGAAAAGCCCGACGAGGCCCGCCGCGCCCTTGGTGTGGCCCTGCAGCTTCGCGAGGAGCTCGTCGCGCGCGAGTCCCGCCGGCAGCTCCTTCGGATCGAGGTCGGTCGCGATCAGCGTAAACGTGTAGTGATGCATGCCGGTCGCCGGAGGCGTGCACGGTCCGAAGTAGTAGCCCAGGCCTTGAGTGCTCTTGCCTCCGACGTACTTGTCGGAGAGCTGGCTCGTCTCGCCCTCGGCGAATCCGGTCACGCTCACCGGGATGCCGTAAGCGACCCAGTGATTGACGCCGAGTCCCTGCCGGCCTTCGGGATCGACCATCAAGAGCGCGTAGCTCTTGGTTCCCGCGGGCGGGTTCGACCAGGCGAGGGGGGGCGACACGTTCTGGCCGATGCAGTTCGGGTTCTTCGGGTTGTTGCCGGCGTTCTTCTTCTCGAGCATCGTGCCGTCCCCGAAGGCGGACGAGGTGAGCGAGAACACGTTCGCGCCGGTCGAAGGCGTGCCGCTCATCATCGCGCAGCCGCCGAGATGGAGCACCGCGATGCCGCCGGCAAGAAGCACGAGCTTGGATTTCGGGAACATTTTGATTCCTCCGGAGGGTGATGTGCCGCCACGGATTGTATCCCCGTCCGCTCAAACCGTCGCCCCCTGGGCGTGGGCCTAGGCGGAGCGGCCTCCGGCCTTCAGGTTGCGCGCGATGAAAGCCTTGACCATCTCGCGGGCGCGGTCCGTTTGCGGTCCGGGTTTGGCGACCCATTCGTGCTCGCTGTCCGGGAACACGTGGAAGTCGATCTGGCCGCCCGCCGCCTTGTAAGTCGCGGCGAATTTCTCCTGCGCCGCCGGCAGCACGTTGTCGTCGAGCGCGCCCTGCATGACGAGGAGCGGCACCATCGTGACCGGCTCGCGGCGCTCGAGAATTTCCTGCGGGTTCGCCTCGTGGATGGTCTCCCACGGAACGAAGAAGGTCCTGTTGTTCTTCATCATGTTGTCGCGCTTCTTCTCCTCGGCGTTCTGGAAGCGCGCGAAGGTGTTGCTGATCGGCGAGCGCGTCGCCACGTACGCGACCGTCGCATCGAAATTCGACGCCTCGGCCAAGGGAATCGCGTTGTAGCGCGCATCGCGCGGACGCATGCCGAGCAGCTCGGCGACGTGGCCGCCGCTCGAGCTGCCATATACGCCGATCCTCGAAGGATCGCCGTTCCAGCCGGCGGCCTTCGACTTCAGCCAGCGCGCGCCGTAATTCGCGTCCTGCACGCAGGCCGGGTATGGCGCCTCCGGAGCGAGCGTCATGTCGATCGCCACCACCAGCACCCCGCTCGCCGCAATCGCGCGGTCCATCGGCTCCTCGGCGCGGCGGTCCTTGTTGTTCCAGGCGCCGCCGTGCAGATCGAGCAGCGTCGGGAACGGCCCCGCGCCCTGCGGCTGATAAATGCGGGCCATCAGCGTGCGCCCGGCGGCGTTGCGGCGGAACTCCACCTCGCTCACCTTTACCTCGAACTTGGCCGCGGGATCGTATGCCGCGTGGGCGGCGCGAGACCCACTGACGAGCGGCACGCCGGCGGCGCCCAATGCGGTCATCTTCTTGAGAAAGTTACGGCGCCCGAAGGAATGCTTGTCCATGCTGGCCTCCTTGGAACAGGATTGTGCGACACGCTGCGATCCGAGATCAGTCTTTCTATCGGCTGAGTTTGAACACGGTTTTGAGAAATTCACGCACGCCGGCGAGTGTCGCCTGGTGGGCAGCTGCGTTGTAGCCGACATGCGGCCCCTTCTCGACGCACGGATCGGAAAGATCGTAAGGCTTCCCCGTCTTGACGTTGAGGATGCCGCCGTTTTTGCCCTCCTTGAGCGTGCAATTGCGCGTCGTCTGATTCGCCGGGAAGGCCGTGGGCACCGGGATCGCCGGGTTGTCGTATGCGTGATGGGCATCGGCGAGCTCGGTGAGCTGGACGTCGGCACCCGCCTTCTTCAGCCGCTGCACGTAGGTCCGGCACGGGCCGATCGCGACGTAGTCGTCGGCGATGCCGTGGAACAGACGGATCGGCTTGCGCGTTGTCTTCTCGTCGTCGCGGTACTCGACGTTGCACGGCGTGTAGAGCCCAATGTGGGCGGCAAAGTCAGCGCCCTGCGGTGCATACATCTTGCGAAACCGCTCATTCGCAGAATAGACCGAGGCAACCGCGCCTTTGGAGAAGCCCATGATCGCGATGCGCTTGGGGTCGATGCGCGGATGCTCGGCGAGGAGCGCGAGCGCTCGATAGGAGTCGACCATCATCGCAAGCGAGTTGAGCTGCGACTGGTCTGCCACCGTCGAAACGATGCCGCGCCCCGAGAATGTGTCAAGGATAAAGGCGGCGACGCCGATTGCGTTGAGCTCGCGCGCCCAGGCGTCAGTCGCGCCGCTGATGCCGCCCGAGCCGTGGACTAGGATCACCGCCGGCACTTTCGTGCCCGGGGGACCGGGAATGCGCAGCTCGCCCCCGAGCGTTACCTTCTCGCCGCCCTTCTCCTCCCCGGTAAGGAACTGCCCGCCCGAAAGCGTGACCGAGTCCAGGGCGCGCATTTCGAGGCGTACCACAAGCGGCGCCTGTGCCAAGGCCGCGAACGGCAGTAGCGCGGCGAGCGCGAAGGCTATCGTCCGTCTCATGTCATCCTCCTCACCAGGCAGATGAGCTCAAAGCGGCTTCGACCGCTCGTTGAGCTCGATCCGGGTACCCCAAGGATCTTTGATGAACGCCAGCTTGGAACCGTCCGGGCGCGCTACGATCGGTCGTTCGAGCGGAACGCCTGCGGCCTCGAGCTTCTTGGCGAAGGCGACGAGGTCCTTTACGTCGAAGCCGACGTGATCGAGGTGGCGGCCGCTGGTCGGGATGGTCGGCTTGTCGCTCTTGGTGAAGGTCAAGTTGGCGCCCGGAACGTCGGCGGCCTGGTTGCGCCCGCGTTTGCCTGGCTTGGCTCCGAAGTGCTTGGCGTACCACGCCTGCATCTCGGGGATCACGCTCTCGGCCACGTAGAAGTGCACGTGGTGGTGCCGGATCGGGATCGTCTGGCTCTTGTCCTCCAGGATCTCGACCTTCAGGCCCTCGCCCGTCATGATCCAGGCTTGGTCGGTGCGGCCCTCGTTGCCGGGGGCCACCGCGACGCCGGCGGCCTTCCATTTGGCGACCGCCTCGGCCACGTTGGGGACGATGAAGCCGACGTGATTGATCACCGTGCCCTCGGTGCCGCCGGTCGGCGGCGGCGTGCCCGGCGCCTGATGCAGGAACACGGCGACGCCGGGGAAGCGGACGATCTCGAAGTCACCGGGCTTGATCGCGGTTCCGCCGAGCGCCACGAACAGCTTCTTGTTGGCCTCCACCTGCTGCGAGTTGAGGTGCCAGTGCCCCATCGTCACGCCCGCCTCGTTGGGCGCGTAGGCCTGGGCGAACGTGGGGCCTGCCGCGAGACTCCACGGCAGCAGCAACATCGAAACGAATCCTTTCATGGTGTCCTCCCGGATGGTTGGTCGTGAGTATCGTTGACGGATGGTAATTCGACCAGGCGGTATCGCTTGTCACTGCCGTGAAAGAGCGAAAACGCCTACCCCAACGGCCCCAAAAACGGCTCTCCCAAGAACGTATCGCTGTGCCCCTCCACCGTTTCGGGCCATTTCGTGTTGTCGATTTCCAAGCGCTGCGATTCGGGCCGGGGTTTGCCGTCCCAGCCGATTTGTTCCATGTAGTAGTAGAGCTGGAAGGCGAAGCCGTCGGGGTCGATGGCGAAGGCGCAGTAGTCGATGCCGGGGAACAGTTCGGGCGGCAGGTATTTGACGGTGACGCGGTTTTCTTTCAGGAACGCGACGGCGTCCTTCAGCTGCTTGTAGTTGCCGAGCTGCAGGCCGAATGAGAGGAGCGTGGTGTCGGCGCGCAGGCGCAGTTCCTCGCGCAGCGCGAGGGGATAGAGCGCCATGGTGTGGTGCTCGGTGTTCGCGCGCAGGAACACGCAGCGGTGGCCCTTGTAGTTGACCTCCTCGGTGATGGTCAGGCCGAGGTCGTCGCGGTAGAAGCGCACCATCGGCTCCATGTCCTCGACGAACAGGCGCACCGGGCCGATTCTCGCGATCTTGAAAGGCCGGGCGAGCAGGATGCCGCCGACGTCGTAGGTCTCGGGGCCGCCCATGTCGCTCGCGCGCAGTCCCTCTTCGATGGCGATGCCGTCCTTCGTCGCCTGCATCACTTCGGCGTACTCGGACTGGTGAGGCAAATTCGGCGGCTTGGTGTAGCGCACGCCGTACATCTCGCGCGGCTTCGAGTACCCGTCCCAGCCGATCTGCTCGATGCCGTAGTAGAGCTCGTTGGTGTGGCCGTCGGGATCGGGCGGATAGAAATGCCAGTTCGATCCCGGCAAATCGCGGCCCGCGCGGCGGATTTGCTTGCCCCGCCGGGTAAACCAGTCGAACGCGTCCGACACTTCCTGCAGCGACCCCACCTGCCAGGTGATCTGGTTGAGCGTGCCCGAGGGCTTGAGCGAATGCGGGTTCAAGACGGCGTAGGCGTCCTTGGGGAAGAAGACGAAAGAGTGGTGATCGGTGCCGTGACGCGAGAAATAGCCGACCGTAGTGCCGACGCTTCCGCGCTTGCCCTCGGGCAGCCGCGGGCCAAAATCGAGCGGATCGGAGATGCGGAAGCCGAGCAACCGGCAGTAGAAATCCTTGCTCTTCTCCGGATTGGCGACGTTGACGCCGAAATGACCCAGGCGCCGGATGCGGAACGGCCGGCGCATGCGCACGCCGCCCACCTGGAATTCCGCCGCCGCGACTGCCGAGGCGAGGCGTTCGGGTTTGTTCATGCGGGCTCCCTGCTGACTGCCGGTCGGCGCATTGTACGCCTGCCCGGCGGCGCCACCGCCCCTCCCGCCCGCGTCATGAAGTAACATCCCGGAAATGCAATTCGGCGTTTTCGATCACATGGATGCGAGCGGCGAGCCGCTCGCGGAGCTCTTCGAGAACCGGCTCAAGCTCGCGGAGGCCTACGACCGGATCGGCCTGCACGCCCTGCACATCGCCGAGCACCACTCGACGCCGCTCGGGATGTCGCCCTCGCCTTCGGTTTTCCTCGCGCTCGCGGCGCAGCGCACCAAGCGCCTTCGCCTCGGTCCCCTCGTGTATACCCTGCCGCTCTACCATCCCTTGCGCCTTGCCGAGGAGATCTGCACCCTCGACCAATTGAGCGGGGGGAGGCTCGAGCTCGGAGTGGGCCGCGGCGTGTCTCCGCTCGAGATCGCCTCGTTCGGCGTCGATCCCGCGAAATCGCAGGCGATGTACCTCGAGGCCTACCAGGTCGTGATGAAGGCCCTCGCCTCGCGAAGCGTCAGCTTCCGCGGCGAGTACTACACATTCGACGACGCGCCCGTAATCCTCGAGCCGGTGCAGAAGCCGCATCCGCCGCTGTGGTATGGCGTGTTCAACGCGGAGAGCACCGAATGGGCGGCGAGGGCGGGAGTGAACGTCGTCACCAACCTGCCCGCTGCGGCCGTGCGCGCGATCACCGACCGTTATCGCGCGGAATGGGCAAAACTCGATGGGGATCCCAAGCGCATCCCGTTCATGGGAATGAACCGGCACATCGTGGTCGCCGAGACCGACCGCGAGGCGATGGAGATCGGGCGGCGCGCCTACCGTCGCTGGTTCGCCAATTTCTCGAGCCTGTGGCGCAGGCGCAAGGTCCCCTTGCCGAAGAACATCGCCTACTCCGAAGACTTCGACGGAATCGTGAAGAGCGGGCAGGCGATCGCGGGATCGCCGCAGACGGTGCACGGGGCGATCGCCCGCCAGGCGGCGGAGAGCGGCGTCAACTACGTCCTCGCGCGCCTGGCCTTCGGCGACCTGACCCTGGAGGAATCGCTCAATTCGGCGAACCTGTTCGCGAGGGGCGTGATGCCCGAGCTCGCGGCCGCGCCGGTGAGCTAAAGCGCCCGCGCCAGGACATCACGAACGAGGAGCGATGAATCGAATGCTGCGTGGCCTGCTCCTTGTGGCCTTGTCCTGCGCCTTCGGAGAAGCCGGAGCGCAGAGCTGGCCCGCGCGGCCCATCAGGGTCATCGTGTCCTTCGCGGCGGGCTCGGCGCCCGACATAATCTGCCGCTTCGTCACCGACCGCCTCTCCCGCGCCGTCGGCCAGTCCATCGTGGTCGACAACCGCCCCGGCTCCGGGAACATCATCGCGGCGCAGGCCGCGGCGCGTTCCGCTCCGGACGGCTACAACTTCTTCTGCGCGACGGCCGCGACGCTGGTCTCCAATCCCCACACCTTCAAGTCGCTTCCCTACGACCCGGTCAAGGACTTCGCGCCGGTGGCCATGATCGCAAAGGGCCCGTTCTTCGTCCTGGTGCACCCGAGCGTCCCGGCAACGACGCTCGCCGAGCTCGCGACCTACGACAAGGCGAATCCGGGCAAGCTCACGTTCGCGACCGACGGCCTGCGCAACTTCACCGGGATGATGGCGGCGTGGCTGAACAAGATTTCCGGGATGAGCATACTGACCGTGCCCTACGCGTCCATGCCGCTAGGCATCCAGGACACGGTGACGGGCCGGACCCAGGTCACCATACTCGCGGTCCCGGCCGCCGCGCCGCGCATCAGGAACGCGGAGCTGCGGCCGCTCGGCGCGAGCTTCGCCCAGCGCGTCCCCGGCTACGAGAACGTGCCGGCGATCGCCGAGACCTATCCCGGATTCGAGCTCGTCGGCTGGTTTCTCATGGTCGCCCCCGCCGGAACTCCCTCGCAAATCGTGCAGCGGGTCAACCGCGAGATGGACAGGATCCTCAAGGACCCGGAAACCGCGCAGCGGCTGCGCGGCCTGGGGTTCTTCACCGAAGGCGCGGAAACGCCCGAGGCGGTCGGCGAAGCCATTCGCGCCGACCGCGAGAAATGGGGCCGGATCGTGAAGGAAATCGGGATCCAGCCCGAGTGAGGCGGCGCGGTCCTTGAGTCCCGAGCGGCACCGACGGGTCGTCACGGGACACGACGCTGAAGGGCGCTCGGTCGTCCTCATGGACGGCGAATCGCCGCACGGTTTCTTCCTGGACAAGGCAGGCGGCCTGCAGGTGACCGAGCTGTGGGAGACGCGCTCCTCGCCCGCGGACAATTCGGGCGCGCAGGACGCGGCCGATCACGAGCGGCGCATTGGGCCGGTGGGCGGGGGCACGGTGTTCCGCATCATCGAGTATCCGCCCGACAGCGTGCGCTTGAAGACGCTGGACCCCGAGTCGTTCTTTCCTGAAATGGGCGCGCAGGCGGCCGACCCGGCGCATCGCCGCCATCCGGGAATACACAAGACGAACACGGTCGATTACTGCGTCGTGCTCTCAGGAGAAATCTGGGCGGTGCTGGACCAAAGCGAAGTGCTGCTTCGCGCCGGAGACTGCCTGGTCCAGCGCGGCACGAACCACGCCTGGAGCAACCGCACCGAAAAACCCTGCGTCATCGCGTTCGTGCTGGTCGCGGCGAAACCGTTGCCGTGACCGCCAAGCTGCCCATCGCGCTCGACAAGGACGTCGCCGTGACTATGCGCGACGGGGCGGTGCTTCGGGCGAACGTCTTCCGCCCCGACGTTCCCGGAAAATTTCCGGTGCTCATGACCTTCGGCCCCTACGGAAAAGACGTGCACCTCTCTCAATTCATGCCCGAGGCCTGGGAAGCGTTGAAGCGCCGCCATCCCGAAATCCTGGAAGCCTCGTCCTGCAAATACCTCGTGTTCGAAACGCCGGACCCGGAGATGTGGGCGCCCGAGGGCTACGTCGTGATGAAGGTGGATTCGCGCGGCTCCGGCAAGTCGGCGGGGAAGCTCGACGTGAACTCGCCCGGGGAATTCCGCGATTTCTACGACGCGATCGAATGGGCCGCGGTGCAGCCCTGGTCGAGCGGCAAGGTGGGCCTCCTCGGCATCTCCTACTACGCAGCGGGGCAGTGGATGATCGCCGCCGAGCGCCCTCCGCACCTCGCGGCGATCCTTCCCTGGCAGGGCACCTACGATTTCTACCGCGACCGCGCCCGCCAGGGCGGCATTCTCGGCAGCGGCTTTCTCAAGCGCTGGTGGAACCGCAGCGTGTTGAGGAATCAATACGGCAATCCGGACACGCCTCTCACCGACCTCTCCACGTGCGAGCGCAACACCGGGCCGGCGAGCCTCGCGCCCGCGGAGCTCGCCGCGAACCGCGTCGAGTACATCGAGAATCTCCTCGCGCGTCCGTTGAACGGCCCCTGGTACGAGGAGCGCAGCGCCCGCCTCGACCGCATCGAGATCCCGGCGCTCGTGGTCGCGAACTGGGGCGGCCTGGGTCTGCACCTGCGGGGCACGATCCTCGGGTACCTCGGCATCGCCTCGCGCGAGAAATGGCTCAAGGTGCAATCGGGATCGTACTTCCTCACCTTCCTCTCGCCCGAGAGCGTCGCGCTGCAGCGGAAATTTTTCGACCGGTACCTGAAGAACATCGACAACGGCTGGGAGCTCGAGCCGAAAGTCGAGGCCGCGGTGCGCGCGGCGGACGACACGGTGAAGCGCGTGGCGCGCGACACGCAGTGGCCGCTTACGGGAACGAAGTGGTCGCGGTATTACCTCGACGCATCGAGCCTGACGCTCGGTGCGAGCGCGCCGGACAAGGCTGCAAGTGCAAGCTACGCGGCGATCGGCGACGGCGTCACTTTCAGCACGGCACCTCTTGAGCATCCAATAGAATTCGTCGGGCCGATCAAGGCGAAGCTCTGGGTGTCATCGAGCACCGACGACATGGACCTCTTCGCGACGCTGCGCGCCTTCGATCCTCAGGAGAAGGAAATCACGTTTCTGTCGGCGGTCGAGCCCAAAGCGCCGGTCTCGCAGGGCTGGCTGCGCGTGTCGCAGAGAAAGCTCGACGCGAAGCGCTCCACCGAATGGCAGCCGTGGCACGCGCACGACGAAGCGCAAAAGCTGAAACCCGGCGAGGTCTACGAGGTGGACGTCGAGATCTGGCCGGCGAGCCTCGCCCTTCCTGCCGGATTTCGTCTTGCGCTCACGCTGCAGGGCAAGGACTTCGAGCGCCCGGGCGAAACCGGCGCGCAGAAAGGCTCGGGCTGGTTCCTCCACGACCATCCGCGCGACCGCCCGCCTGAGACCTTCGCGGGCACGCATACCGTATATAGCGGCGGCGAGCGGGGGTCGTATCTGCTATTGCCGGCGATCGGCCGGCGACGCATCTAGCGCTCCGCCGGCTCGTTCGCATCGATCAGCACGAAGGCGACGCGGCAGTTTTCCTTTCCGCGGTTTACCCAGGCGTGGTTCGTTCCTCGCTGCACCAGAACGTCGCCCGCCTTAAAGTGCACTTCGGAATCGTCGAGCAGCATGTCGATCTCGCCCGAGATCACGACGGCGTAGTCGACGCTCTTGGTGCGGTGCATGCCCGCGTGGCGCGCGCCGCCTCGACCGGCCGCGATTCCCATTTCGCGCAGCATGGCCGCGTTGTCGACGGAGCCGAAATCCGCGGCGGGGGGAAAGTCGACGACGCGGAAGATCGAGCCCCGGGGCGGCGGCGCGACGCCGATCTCGCGCGATGCGCGGTCGGCGTCGCCGGATACGTCGGCCGGCGACTCCTCCGTCACCCACAAGAGCGTCGAGAGGAGGCCGGTCGCTTCTCTGAGCTTGGCGTTCTGCGCGGCGCCGTCGATCAGGACGACCGCCCTGCCCTTTGCGTCGTGGCCGGTGACCACGCGCCTGGTCGGCTGCCCCATGCCTTCAGTGGAAAAAGCGCGTCAGGCGGCGAGCGGTCTGAAGCGGAATTTCCGCTCGGCCCGCGAGATTGCGTCCGCGTTTCGCGCCGAGACGCCCCAGTGATCGTTCCGGTTGGGGGGCCATTTCCAATCTTCGGGCTTGCCGGTCTTGTACGAGCTGCCGACGCGCTGGACCTCCGAGGTGTACTCCACCGCGGCGCCGAACGGCGCAACGAAATACGCGAAGACGTTGTTGCCGGGCCCGTGACGCCCGGGACCCCAGAAGGTCGCCATCCCCGCGTCCTTCATCCTGCCGATGCCGCGCATGACCGCGTCGATGTCGGTCATTTCGAACGCGATGTGATTGAGTAGGGAATTGTCAGACTGCGCATAGGCGATCGCGTGGTGGACGCGGTCGCAGCGCACGAAATCCATGAACCCGGTGCGATCGGAAAGCCGGAACCCGAGCACCTCCACCGCGAAGCGCGTGCAGGCTTCGCGGTCCCGCGCGTTGAGGACGACGTGCGTGACCTGCAGGGGCCTGTCCCGATCCGGGCGCAGCTTCTTCACGCGCTTTCTTTCGGTGACGAACCGGAACACGTGGCCCTCGGGCCCTTCGACGAGATATCCGGATCCGCCGCCGGGCTCGTCGAAGCCTCGCAAGGGGCCGAGCGGCGCCCCAGCCGCAGCGGCGCGCTTGCGGATTCTCGCGAGCTCGGGCTTCGAGCCGCAAAAAGTGATCGCGGCCACTGCGGGCTCGCTTGCCTGCGCAACCGAGACCACGTACGGGATGTCTTCGGTGCCCCGGAGATAGGAGATCCCGTTTCGCTCGCCGGTCTCCAGCAGGCCCCAGGTGTCCCGGAAAAACCGGACCGCCGATTCGCGATCGGGCACTTCGAGCTCGATGCTTCGCAGCTTCATGTTTTCACTCCGGATTCGTGCGATGTTCCGATCGACGACAGCGCGGAGGCAATTGTATTACTCCGAAGTTCGGAGGGCACGCTCGGAGCAATACTTGCCCGGCCAGCAAATCCGGATACAATCCCAAACCCGAGAAGAAGAAAGGGAGGGAAATGAGAAAGGGCCGGAGCCTCGGGCCTGCCGAGGTCGACCATCGGAAATCGCTGTCGCTGCTCCGTGCGACGCTCGAGTCCACGGCCGACGGCGTTCTGGTCGTGGACAACCTCGGCAAGATCACGACCTACAACCAGCAGTTCGCGGAGATGTGGCGCATCCCGCCGCAAGTCCTTGCCTCCAGGAACGACGAGGACGCGCTCACTTTCGTCCTCGATCAGCTGAAGGAACCCGACCACTTCCGCAAACAGGTGAACGAGCTTTACTCGCATCCCAGCCAGGAGAGCTTCGACACGATCGAGTTCAAGGACGGCCGCATCTTCGAACGCTATTCCAGGCCGCAGCTGGTCGAAGGGCAGACGATCGGCAGGGTGTGGAGCTTCCGCGACGTGACCGAGCACCGCCGCGCGGAAGAGCAGCTGCGCGAGAGCGAAGAGCGCTTCCGCCTCATCGCCGAGAACGTCGGCGACTTGGTCGCGATGGTCGATACCGAAGGGCGGCGCATCTACAACAGCCCGTCCTACCGGACCGTCTTCAAGGACGGCGAGATCCAGCCGGACACCGATTCCTTCAAGGAGATCCACCCCGAGGATCGCGAGCGCGTCAAGGCGATTTTCCGCGAGACGGTCGAAACGGGCGTGGGGCGACGGACCGAGTTCCGCTTCGTGCTCAAGGACGGCGGGATCCGCTACATCGAATCGGAAGGCCGCGTCATCCGGGACGCGGCCGGGGAGGTGTCGAAAGTGGTCGTGGTCTCGCGCGACATCTCCGAGCGCAAGCGCGCCGAGCAGCGCGAGAGGATGGAGCACGCCGTGACGCGGGTGCTCGCCGAATCGGAAACGCTCGCCGAGGCCATCCCGAAAATCGTCCAGACCATCTGCGAGACGCTGAACTGGGACTGCGGGGCGCGTTGGAGCATGGACGAGCGCAAGAAGGCCATCAGCTGCGTCGAAGCCTGGAGCATCCCCGACAGGGCGTTCGCGGACTTCATCGCCGAAGTGCGCGAAATGACGTTCCAGCCGACCCATCGAGGCCTGGTGAGGCAGGTGTGGGTGAGCGGAACGTCGCACTGGATACCGGACGTGAGCCGCGACGAAGGCTTCCAGCGGGCGCAGCTCGCCGCCAAGGCGGGGCTCCACGGCGCGTTCGCCTTTCCGGTCCTCGCAGGCAACGTGACTCTCGCCGTGCTGGAATTCTTCAGCCGCGAGATCCGCAACCCCGATCCGTCGCTGCTCCAGATGGTGCGCGTGATCGGCAGCCAGATCGGCCAGTTCATGGCCCGCAAGCAGGCCGAGGAGAACCTGCTGTACGTCGCGACGCACGACACGCTGACCGGGTTGCCCAACCGCTACATGTTCAACCAGCGCTTCGCCCACGCGCTCAACAACGCGCAGCGCTACCACAAGACGATGGCGCTCCTATTCCTCGATCTCGATCGCTTCAAGTTCATCAACGATACGCTCGGCCACCCGTTCGGCGACCGGCTGCTCCAGGAGGCGGGGGGGCGCCTCAGAATGTGCCTGAGGGAAAGCGACACCATCGCCCGTTTCGGCGGCGACGAATTCGTCGCGCTCATCGAGGACTTCGCCGCGCCCGGCGACGTGATCAGCGTCGCCCAGAAAATCCTGCATGCCCTGCGCTGGCCGTTCATGCTGGAAGGCGAGACCTGCCACCTCTCCGCGAGCATCGGGATCAGCCTGTATCCGAACGACGGTGCGGACCTCGCGAGCCTCCTGAAGAACGCCGACATCGCCACCTACCGCGCCAAAGAGCAGGGCAAAAACAATTATCTGTTCTATTCAGGGGAAATGAACGATCACCTGTCCGCGAGGATCGCCAAGGAGACCCGGCTGCAGGGCGCTCTGGAGCGAAACGAGTTCATCCTCCACTACGAACCCAAGGTCGAGATCAATACCGGCCGGATCACGGGCATGGAGGCGCTGATCCGCTGGCAGCACCCCGAGCTCGGATTGCTTCCTCCCCTGGAGTTCATCGGGCATGCCGAAGACTCCGGACTGATCGTTCCGATCGGAGCCTGGGTGCTCAGAATCGCGTGCGCGCACAACCAGACCCTCCAGGGCCGCGTTCCGACCCCGCTCACCGTAGCCGTGAATCTGTCCCCGCGCCAGTTCGAGGACAAGCACCTGCTTCGGGAGATCGAGCGGGCCCTCGCCGAAAGCTCGCTCAAGCCGAACTGCCTCGAGCTCGAAATCACCGAGAGCATGGTGATGCGGGACACCCAGAACTCCAAGAAAATACTCGACGGAATCAAGTCGATGGGCATCCGCCTTGCGATCGACGACTTCGGCACCGGCTATTCCTCGCTCGCGTCCATCAAGCGCTTCCCGTTCGACTGCATCAAGATCGACCGCTCTTTCATCAAGGACATTCCGCAGGACCCGGACGACGTCGCGATCACGCAGGCGATCATCGCGATGGCGCATAGCCTCCGGCTGAAGGTGATCGCGGAAGGGGTGGAGACCCAGGAGCAGCTCGATTTTCTCACCGAGCACGGATGCCACGAGTTCCAGGGATACTTCTTCCGCAAGCCGCAGCCCGCGGAGGACTTCTCCAAGCTGCTGCGCGACAACGCCGGAGCGATGGTGGCAGCCGCCACGTGAGCCGGTCGCGGGCGCCCTACTCCGGCTTGATGCCGGCGCTCGTCAGGATCTTTCCGTACTTGGCGTAGTCGCGCTTCAGGATCGCTTCGAATTCCTCGGGCGTCCCGCCCGTGATGTCGAGGCCGCCGTCGGCGAATCGCCGGCGGATGTCGGGCTCTCCCAGCACCGCCTGGATTTCCCGGTTCAGCCGCAGCACGATTTCCCTCGGGGTCGCGGCCGGCACCATCACTCCGTGCCAGGTGACGAGCTCGAAATCCGGTATGGTCTCGGCCAGCACCGGGAGCTCGCCGAAGGGACCCATGCCGCGCTTTGGGTTGGTCGAAGCAATCGCGCGCACGCGGCCCGATTTGACCTGTCCCTGCGCAATGTTGACGACGTCGAAAAGCAGGTTCACCTCCCCGCCCATCAGCGCGTTCAACGCAGGCGCATTGCCTTTGTACTGCACCATGATCATCTCGGTGTTGGCGTGAATTCGCAGCATCTCGCAGCCGACTTGCGGAAGCGCGCCGGAGGAAGCGCAGCTCACGCTGCCCGGCTTCGCGCGCGCCCGCGTGATGACCTCCGCCACCGTGCTCGCGGGAAACGCGGGGTGGGTCAACAATACCATCGAGGCGCTGTCCAGATGGATGACCGCGGCGAGCTCCCTGAACGGGTCGATGCTGGCCTTGAGGAAGAACGGGTTGGTGATGATCGCCGGAACGACGAACACCACGGTGGTGCCGTCGGGCGCGGACTTCG
>Ga0209131_1000939_pt1 | contig 20260 bp, 17 predicted proteins | sample GraSoi_2013_40cm_FD_185826 | JGI IMG/M metagenome (GOLD analysis project Ga0209131, IMG submission 185826) | Grasslands soil microbial communities from the Angelo Coastal Reserve, California, USA - Sample 9_17_2013_40cm (SPAdes) (version 2) | ecosystem: Environmental > Terrestrial > Soil >... | reverse complement strand
CGATGACCAACAGCCCACCTGGTCGCCTGATGGCAACTGGATCGCATTTACATCAAACCGCGATGGCAACCAGGAAATCTATATCATGCGCAGTGATGGCTCTGAAGTTCGCAATCTCACCTCGAATGCCGCCAGTGATTTTGCCCCCAGTTGGTTTTCTGTGCCGCGTTTTCTGGGTTTGGGCACCGAAGACTGGATCACATTTACATCAAACCGCGATGGCAATCAGGAAATATATCGGATCAGGCCGGATGGTTCGGGTTTGACAAACCTGACGAAAAATCCTGCAAACGACTACTCTCCTTCCGGCTTTGCCGGAGGCAACTTACTTGCTTTCGTATCAGATCGGGATGGCAATCCAGAAATTTATACAATGACCAATGACGGAGGCTCGCCTACCAATGTTACAAATAATTTTGCCCAGGATCTCGACCCGGCTATAGATTCCAGCGGGAAATGGGTCGCCTTTGCATCAGACCGGGATGGCAGCCTGAATATCTATGTGGTCAATCTGGCGGATGGCAAAACTTATAACATAACCCGGGGTCCCAGCCAGGATCAGTATCCAGACTGGTAAATCTCGACGCATCTATAAAACGTTTAAATACGAACAGCAAACAGGCAAAGTATCATTTCAACTCTGCCTGTTTGTTTTAAGGAGACATTTTAGAAAGTTAGTTTAAAAATTCAAAAGCTAGATGAATGAAGGAGCCCAAGCTTATCAGGATCGTTTTCAAGAATGTGGATCAAATCATTGAGAGACAAATCATCCAAATTCTCTTCGTGAGGTTCCAGCCATTTCATTTTAACTTTACTACTGTCAGTAGAGACAGCCAGGAAACGTATAAAAGGATGTTTCGAAATATACTGATCCACCCAGTTAGGGACGCCTTTGTCGAGGGGTAAAGAAATGACCAACCACTCAGCCTCAAATTCTTCAATGGCAGATGGCAGCTCTTCCTGATCACTGACTTCCCTTACCACCTGCAAATGCTCCGTCTTACCAAAAATAACATGTAACATCTCACGCAACAGGCGTGAACTATTCACCAAAATGATCCGTTGTACGTCAGACATAATTGATACTGCCTCTCTTGATAAAACTTTCAAGAAAAGCATAACATCACACGCAATAGAACTCCATGTGCATGGTCACAGGCAGTGGATACAAATTCGGATATATGTTACTAGGGGCGTTATCGTACAGCCAGCAAATTTATTTTTTGATAAAGGCCAGATAAGCAGCTGCTTCTCCCCGGCTATTAACGTTGAGCTTATCCAATATGTTATGGACGTGATTTTTGACGGTTCCAACTTCAATCACAAGCTGCTCAGCGATCCTTTGATTAGTCAACCCGTCACCGATCAATTGCAACACTTCGAGTTCGCGGGAAGTTAATCCGGCCGTATCTGAAATGCTGTTTTCAATACCTGAAAACATATGCGCCAGGTCTGAGAGTCGTTCCATAAGGGCCGCGGCAATTTGTGGTGAAACAAAGACCTTACCATCCTGGGCTGCACGCACCGTTTCGATCATATCTTCCAAAGAGTCGTCTTTCAAAATATAACCAGTTGCGCCAGCTTCAACGTAGCGTAAGACACGCTGTTTCTCTTCAGTTAACCCAAGCGCCAGCACTTTGGTGGAGGGCGTCAATTCCGTGATGGCACTGGTCAGTTTGAGTGCGCCTTGATCTGGCAAGCGCGTACTGACGAGGGCTACATCCACTTCCTTTTCGCGGACGATTTGCATGGCATCGTCCATATTCGTAACGCAGGCTATAACATGGATATCGGGTTCATCTTCCAGGGCGGCCGCAATTACATTCCCCATTAGACGAGTTTCATTTACAAGCAAAAGATTGATCTGGCGTTCAGGCTTTTCGCTCATTTCGCTCATAAAATTATTATACCCTTCAAAATAATATTGATTAAGAATCAGCCAACTCAATGATACTCCATTCCCGGGTCCTAAAATTAAAGCGTCATTAACTTATGTGAAAAATTGGCATGCTTAGATATATCCAAATCTGTATCCCGGCTTTGTATACCGATGCATATTCTTATCAAATTTTGTATGCTATTGTTGTAAGCAACCAATTATTGCAAACAATAATCGACGGGAACACACTATCCACGCCACATCCTGTTCAGGGGTCCGGTTGTAAATGTGTCAGGCCGTTCTTGGATGTTTCACACACGACAAACCTGCAACTGGAAAGGAGTTAGTTCATGATCAAAACAAAATTACATACTCTGGCTGAAGTTGGACAATCGGTCTGGCTCGATTACATAGACAGGTCTCTGATGGCTTCAGGCGGTTTGACTGCCTATGTATATCGAGGTTTGCGCGGAGTTACCTCCAATCCCACCATTTTTCAAAAGGCAATTAGTGAGGGCAACGAGTACGATGTCCAGATACAAAGAATGGCACTTTCCGGTAAATCAGCAGAGGAGATCTATCAGGGGTTGGCAATAGAGGATAGCCGTATGGCCGCAGATATATTACACCCGGTCTTCGAAGCAACTGAAGGTAACGATGGCTTTTTTAGTCTGGAAGTAAATCCGCATCTTGCGCATGATAAACAGGGAACCATCAATGAGGCAACCCGGCTGTTTGCGCTGGTGAACCGTCCCAACGTTATGATCAAAGTCCCAGCCACGCCGGAGGGTGTATCGGCTTTTCGGCAATTAACAGAAGACGGTATCAATATCAATGTCACGTTGATGTTCTCTCTCGAACAGTATGATCAAATTGCAGAGGCTTATATTTCCGCATTGGAAAAGCGGGCTGCGAGTATTTACAGTCTACAAGAGATTAATTCAGTCGCCTCAATTTTTGTTAGCCGGTTGGACACCAAAGTGGACAAGATGTTGGAATCATACAAGTCGCCTAAAGCCGAAGCTCTCAGGGGCAAAATTGCGATCGCGAATGCAAAAATGGCATACCAACATTTCAAGGAGGCTTTTTTAAGCGAGCGTTGGAAACGCCTTGAAGAAAAAGGCGCGCGATTACAACGTGTCCTCTATGGCAGTACTGGCACTAAGGATCCGTCATATTCTGATGTGAAGTATATAGAAAACTTGATTGGTCCAAATACTGTGAACACTATTCCGCCTAAAACGCTGGAAGAGTTTCTGGATCATGGCATGGTGGCTCTCACCCTTGAAAGTGACCTGGAAGAGGCCCGTGCCCAACTGAATGATCTGGCAGAGCTGGGCATTCAACTTAAGGATGTGACACAGCAGTTACTCGACGAAGGCGTGGAACATTTTACAGAATCGTATGACGCATTGATCCAGACCATTAATGAGAAGAAGCTGGAATTGATCAGTGCGTGATCTTTCCGGTGGAAGGCCTAACTACAAGAAAGGAACTCAAGAATGACAGAGTTCAATAGAAAAGCCGGTGTGCTATGGAACGGCGATTCGAGGAGCGGCGTCGGTATGGTTAGCACTGAAAGTCAGGCGCTCTATGAACAACCTTTCAATTATCAAACCCGCTTTGGCGCGCAATTGGGCACAAACCCTGAAGAGTTGCTCGCGGCAGCTCATGCAGCATGCTTCAGCATGGCGTTGGCAAGCACACTTAAGAAAAATGGCTTTGAGCCCAAGAAGACAGATACGAACGCAACTTGCACAGTGGTACCAAAAAATGGAGGCTATGAGATAACTCGCATGCAACTTCATGTCCGCGCTGAAGTGCCAGGTATTAATGACACAGCTTTCCTAAAGCTGGTCAAAGAGGCTGATAAGGGCTGTCCCGTTTCCAATCTGTTACGGAGCGGGCTTGATATCGAGATTGATGCCGTGTTGAAATGAAAAGGATTAATACTATGGGTCTTAATGTTTCACAGAAGCTAATTCAGAGTCATTTGGTGGAAGGTGAAATGATTCCTGGAGAGGAAATCGGAATTCGCATTGATCAGACCTTAACGCAGGATGCTACCGGAACTTTGGTGATGCTCGAACTGGACTCCATGGGACTCGACCGTGTCAAAACGGAGGTCTCGGTTCAATATGTGGACCATAATCTGATTCAAGCCGATTTCAAGAATCCAGACGATCACATTTTTCTGCAAAGCGCCTGCCGGCGATTCGGACTTTGGTTCAGCCGACCCGGCAACGGAGTCAGTCATCCGATCCATATGCAGAGATTCGGCAAACCTGGAAAAACATTGCTCGGCTCAGACAGTCACACACCAGCGGGTGGTGCACTTGGGATGCTGGCAATCGGCGCAGGTGGCTTGGATGTTGCCATGGCGATGGCTGGTCAACCCTTTTATATGGTGATGCCTAAAATTTGGGGAGTCGAATTAACTGGCAGATTGCCCAATTGGGTTAGCGCGAAAGATGTGATTCTCGAAATGCTTCGGCGTCATGATGTGGATGGAGGTTTGGGTTATATCATCGAATATTATGGCCCTGGCTTGAAAGAACTCAACGCGATGGATCGCCACGTCATCGCCAATATGGGCACGGAATTGGGCGCGACCTCAACAGTCTTTCCGTCAGATGAGGTGGTGCGCCAGTTTTTGCAGGAGCAGGAACGAGTCGAGGATTGGAGTGAGTTGGTCGCTGATCCAGACTCCACATATTATCGCTACGATGAAATTGACTTATCCGAACTTGAACCGTTGATCGCCAAGCCAAGCAGTCCGGGGAATGTCGTGCCGGTGCACGAGGTGGCTGGGTTGGAAATTTATCAAGCTTATATTGGTTCATCAGCAAACCCTGGTTACCGAGATTTTGCGATTGCGGCGCATATTGTCAAGAGTCACAAAGTGGCGGATAACGTTTCATTTGATGTCAACCCGACTTCGCGCGATTTGCTCGAGGAGTTGATTGAGAGCGGAGAGTTAAGTCAGCTCATTCATGCTGGTGCACGGCTGCATCAGGCTGGCTGCAATGGTTGCATCGGCATGGGACAAGCACCTGCCAGTGGCAGAATCAGTTTGCGTACGGTACCGCGTAATTTCCCCGGACGCTCCGGCACGAAAGAGGATCAAGTTTACTTATGCAGCCCAGAGACAGCCGCGGCTTCTGCTTTAACAGGCGTGATCACTGATCCGCGACGAATGGTGATTCCCTATCCAGTTTTAAAACCTCCACGAAAACGAATCATTAATCAGGAGATGTTGATCCCGCCACTTCCTATTGAAGAAGCTCATAATGCTGTTTTGGAAAAGGGATCGAACATTGTGGCTTTGCCTGATTTAGACCCATTCCCCGATGAACTTGAATTGCCGGTCTTATTGAAAGTAAAGGATAATATTTCAACCGACGAAATCATGCCTGCTGGCGCGCGTGTTTTGCCTTATCGCAGTAACATTCCCAAGATCAGCGAGTATGCTTTTGAGATCATTGACCCAACATATGCCAAGCGCGCGCGCACGCAAAAAGAGAAAGGCTATCACACCCTGATTGGCGGACAAAATTACGGTCAAGGTTCGAGCCGTGAACATGCTGCGCTGGCCCCAAGATATTTGGGTTTGCAGATGGTGATCGCTCAAAGCTTTGCCCGTATCCATTTGAAGAACCTGATCAACTTTGGAATCCTGCCAGTTACGTTCGATAATTCTGCAATATATGATAAGTTGGAACTGGACGATGTCATCCTGTTAGATCATGTACATCAGCAACTAAAAGAGGGAAGCGGCAAACTGAATGTGCGTGTTCCAAAAAAGGATTTGACTTTCACAGTAAGCCATGCATTAACACCACGTTTGGCTGAAATCCTTTTCTCCGGCGGTCTCACCAATTGGGTCCGCAATCAAAGTCATATCGTAGCTTGATGAAAAGCGGATCGAATTTAATTAACGTGAGTTCGGGATAAGGGGCCCTCATGGATAGTCTACTCGAACTATTTTGTGATTTCGATGACTTTTGTCAAGCATTTCTGCCGACCTAGCGAAAGCAATTACTTGCAACAGGTGAGATCTAACGACAATGGAACCACCAGCTGAGCCTCAGTGAGATTATGACGACCCTGATCCATTTTCATCAATCGTACTATTGTAATTACAAGGCGTATTACACGGACTATGTGCTGGAGCGTTTGCGATGTGAATTTCCAAGCTTGGTCAGGTCAGTTACACGCATTTTGTAGAGTTTATTCCAGCGATTCTCATTCCGTTATGTATCTATCTGAGAACCTCCTGTTTGGGAACCTCTACTGAGATCTCCTTTATGGACTCCACTGCCTTGGTCGTGTGTAAAAACCTAAGAATTCACTCCCACAAGGTCTTTGCTGGTTTGGCGCAGCGGGGGAAAACTTCAACCGGCTGGTTTTTGGCTTCAAACTATATCTCATCTTCAATGACCGAAGGGAGTTGCTCAATCTCCTGCTGACACCCGACAATACCGATGACCGTCAACCCGCTCCCAAGATGGTCAGAAAACTCTTGGGAAACTGTTTGCCGATAAAGGCTATCTATCCAAAAAACTCTTTGAGGAACTGCTCCGAACTTCAATGTCCAAGATGAGTCAACTCAATTTATCGGCGCATGCCTATCATCGCATCCTGAAACTGGCACACACGATTGCAGATTTGGCAGGCAGTGAGTAGATCCAGTCAGCACATCTGGCGGAGGCGCTGCACGCTTCGCAGCTATCCAAAGTTGATGATGGATATAGAATTAACTTAGAGAAAATTTCAAACATAGCCTTTCAGTGATAAATGGAGAAAATCGACGAGCTTGGTGGAATGCGCGAATGCTATAATTTCAATTTATATGGAGCTTTATCGTATCCTTGTCATTGAAGATGACCCCGCCATCGGTCAAAGCTTATTGGATGGATTTCGCAAATATGGCTTTGAACCGCATTTATGTAATACCGGGGAGACTGGCGTTGAGTTTGCAAAGAAACAAGCGCCTCATTTGGTGCTGTTGGATATTCGCCTGCCAGATGGCTCAGGGTTCGATTTTTGTCGTCAGATGCGCCAGTTGGGATTACGCCAACCCATTATCATGTTGACCGCTCAGGGCGATGAAGTGGATAAAGTGCTGGGCCTGGAAATGGGCGCAGACGATTACATGACCAAGCCGTTTAGCATGCGCGAGTTGGTTTCGAGAATTCGGGCGCAGTTGCGGAGGGCCTATGGGGATTATTCTTCAGCAGAGTCGGCTGTAGTGGTGGTCAATGATCTTGTGCTTGAGCAGGCTACCGGTCAGGTGCGACGCGGAGATGAAGTCATCGCGTTGACTCCGATTGAGTTCCGTCTGTTGATGCATCTGGCTCGTCATCGCGGACAGGCTTTATCCCGCGCACAAATTGTGGAAGCAGTGTGGGGCTATGCTCCGGATATCGAGAGTGAGAAGACGGTCAATGTGCATGTTCGAAGATTGCGGGAGAAGATCGAGCTGCAGCCAGATCAGCCGTCTCTGATCCTGACTGTGCCTGGGATTGGGTATCGCATGGCGAAGTAGATTACGGAATCTTAATCACATCACAATCTGGTTGCAATCTCAATGTTATAGACTTACAGACAAGACAAACGCTTGTCTGTATTTTTCCCTGGAGTGTTGTGGTGAGCAAACGCGCTATATTTTTCTTTGTTCTTGTGATGGTCTTGATCGTATCGTTGGCAGGATATTTCGGTTTTGCCACATCGATGCCGCCTGAACCAACGCCCACGCCGCAGACTGTTGCGGTGACGCAATGTGATGTGGCACAAACCGTCACCGCGCCGGGAAATTTGGTGAACGTCAACGAAACAGATGTGAAGATGCCAGCAACAGGAAAACTGTCGACGGTGAATGTACGAGTTGGTGATACAGTGAAAGCCGGACAAGCGCTTGCCGATCTTGACCCCGTGACGACCACCCAGGCACAAGTGAATTTTCTCGAAGCACAAAAATCATTGGAAGATTTACAGAAACAAAGGAATATCTTGAATTATCCGCGTGCTACAGATGTATTCATCAAGGATTTACGCAGGAAAATTAAACTTGCAAAAGAGAGTGTGTCTTATCTGGATGGCTTGTACAAAAACGAGGAAGACCCGCTTCTCCAGGCGCAGTTTTTCTCTTCACTGACCAACGCCAAGAACGATTTGGCGAATCTCGAATCAAACCTGAATTGGTATACGAGCAAGCCCAGTGAGAATGATATTACCAATGCTGATTCAGAACTTGCGCTTGCTCAAGCGAAATATGACGCGGCAAAAGCCGTTTTGGAAAGTTTGCAGATCGAAGCTCCATTCAATGGTGTGGTATTTGCCGTCAAGGTGGAAAGCGGACAAACATACCAAGCCGAGGCAACTTTGTTCACCATTGGTGACCCCAAGGCGTTGGAAGTTCTTGCGAACGTGACCGAAGAAGATTATCCCTTGTTGGCGATTGGTCAAAGCGCGGAAGTGTATTTCGATGCACGTCCAGATGTCACTGCGAAAGGGAAAGTGGAACGCATCATCCCCAAACGTATCGAAGGTGAAAGTCCGCTTTATAACATTTACATTTCTTTGGATGAAATTCCCGATGGCTTGGCAGATGGCATGACCGTGGATACCAACGTGACGATTGCCAGCCGACTCGGTGTGCTCTGCCTGCCTCGCAGTGTGGTTCACGCGTCTGGGAATGATAAAGCTGTCGTGCAAGTTTGGAATGGTTCTTCCACCGAGAGCCGTGAAGTCACAGTAGGGTTGCGCGGTGATTCCAATATTGAGATCATTTCAGGACTCAAAGAAGGGGAGCGGGTGGTGGTGAGATGAGCGTCATCCGCACGGAAAACCTGAAGCGAACCTATATCGTCGGAAATAGCACGGTCAACGCTCTGCGTGGAGTGAATGCTGAAGTGAAAACCGGTGAGTTCGTCGCCTTGATGGGTCCATCGGGCAGCGGCAAATCTACGATGATGCACATTCTGGGCTGTTTGGATACACCCACTGCGGGACGTTATCTGCTTGAGGAGCGCGATATAAGCACCTTATCGAAAGATGAACGTGCCCGCGTCCGTAACAACCGTATTGGATTCATCTTTCAGACTTTCAATTTATTGCCGCGCCTCAACGCTCTCGAAAACATCGAACTACCACTTCTCTATGGACAACATAATGGTGATGTTCACCAACGCGCCCTGGATGCGCTCAAACGAGTTGGCTTGATCCAGCGTGCTGAACACCGACCGAATGAACTCTCAGGTGGTGAACGTCAACGCGTTGCCATTGCTCGCGCATTGGTGACGAATCCAGCGTTGATTCTGGCAGATGAACCAACTGGCAACCTCGATAGCAAAACCGGCGCGGACATCATGCACCTGCTAGTTGAACTTTGCGCAGAAGGGCACACCATCTTAATGGTAACCCACGACGCAAAGGTGGCGGCGAATGCCGAGAGAATTCTTCACATGCAAGACGGCGAAATTGTGAATGGAGAGTTAGTCGATGTCGCTGCTTAATACGCTGTTGACTGCCCTGCGCGGAATCAGCAGTAACCTCTTGCGCACAGCGCTCACAACCCTCGGTATCATCATCGGTGTGGCTTCAGTCATTGCGACGTTGGCTCTTGGTAACGGCGCGCGCGCCTCAGTGGAGGCGAATTTCCGCTTTCTTGGATCAGATCAAATCCAGATCGATCAAGACCTCCAGATGGACAAAGGACAGATGAAAGCAGCGGGTAAACAGTTAACCTATGAAGATGGTGTGGGCATTTCTGACGCGGCGCCGCTGGTGGATCGTGTGGAGATGAAAGTAAGCGGAGATGCCAAGCTGCGACACGGGCGGGAAACGGTAGACCTTAACTTTCAAGGTACGGATGCAGGTGCGCTATTGAGCGTCATCGCTGAGGGTCAGGTACAGCCTGTTGGTTGGACTGCAAATAAACCCTTGACGCCGGATGCATTCATTGGGCAGGGACGTTTCTTCACCAACGCTGAAGTGTTGGGCGGAGACTCGATCTGTGTGCTTGGTTATCAGACCGCGTTGGATTTATTCCAAGGTGATGACCCCATTGGTCAAACCATGTGGGTTGATCGAAAACCATGCCAAGTGATTGGCGTTTTGACGGAACTGGAAGCGGTCAGTGTGCAGGACCGAATCAATACGCGTCCGAACGAAGGAATCATTCTTCCGATTAGTTTCGCCATCCAGAATCTCTTCAACGAGGAACCCTGGGTGACGGTCATCGCACACGTTAAGGATGAATCCAAAATGGAAGAAACCAAGGCGCAAATCGCAACGTACTTACGTCAACGTCATGGCATTACACAGGACGCGGAAGGCAATTACGCGGACGATTTTCACATGACCACCAAGCAGGATGTGCTTGGTGCACAGTTGCAATCGGCGGCCACGTTTTCGATTCTGCTCACCGCGTTGGCAATCGTCTCACTGGTTGTAGGCGGCATCGGCGTTATGAATGTGATGTTAGTCAGCGTGAGTGAGCGTACTCGTGAAATTGGCGTGCGAATGGCAGTGGGCGCGCGCGGCCGTGATGTGATTGCCCAATTCCTCTTAGAGGCGATTCTGTTGAGCGCGGGGGGTGGGGTGTTGGGAATCGCCGTAGGCGTGTTGACAATTCCCGTTGCCGCTTCGTTGAATCAGGGTGCGGCGCTCCTTGACCTACGCAGTATACCCCTTGCATTCGGCGTATCTCTGGGGACAGGTCTGGTCTTTGGACTTTATCCAGCATTACGCGCCTCGCGCCTCGATCCGATTGAGGCGTTACGGTATGAGTGATTGATCTTACGAAGAACGTTCTGAAGGTTTCCTTAAATATCTTTGTGAATTTGTAAACCTTTGTAGCAATGCAAAAAAAGAAAAGGAGATTTAAAAATGGAAATACAAGAAACACCGACTCCGGCCCCTCGCAAGCCTAAATTGATTTATATCATTGGCGGGGTCATACTCATTCTCTTTCTGGCAGGCGCAGCCTTCGTTGGCGCGCGGTTGTTGAATGGACAGGGATTGCCGCTGATATCCTCTGGTGGTCCCATCTTTTCTCAGGGTGGCGGTGGCAAGAACGTGCGAATCAATGCTAGTGATATCCTGCCGGCTAAAGAGTTACCACAGACGCCCGCAGATGTGCGCGGAATTTTTGACCACCGCCAGGATAAAAGCATCTTCGTTGGCACCGGCAAAGTAATGATAAGTGTGAAAAAGGACCAATCTGGCAAGGTGGATACGGCATCCAGTCACGATGGGCCAACAGTGGAGATCGTACTCACCGCTCAAACGAAAATCTACAAAGATGTGACGATGCAGCAATTCAGCGGCCCGCCGCCCGAAGGTCAGAAGATACAGCAGGTTGTTGAGTTAGGCTCGCTGGATGAAGTCGGACAATCCAGTCTGATCACAGTTTGGGGCAAGAAGACAGGTGACCGCTTCATCGCGGAGATCCTAGTGTACTCTCCTCCAGCGTTCATTACAAAGTAAGGTGAGACAAATAGGCTTGACAGCCGCGCTGAATGAGTTACCTTTATTCTGATTGGAGGCATGAAATGATGTTTAAATCCATTCGGTCGCGGCTGGCGTTGAGCTTTGCAGGGATTGCCTTGGTGGCGGCCCTGGCTTTGGGTGCCGTGCTGCTGGCAATCCTGCGGAATTACTACTCGAATCAGGAGTTTGATTATCTACTTGGCAATGCTCAATCCGTCGGCAAAGTTGTTACAGCGATGATGTCTGCCCATGTGCCGCACGATCAAATGCAATCGCAGATCGAGAACCTGGCATTTCTCACGCAAACGCGCATCCAGGTTTATTCCCCAGATGGACAGTTGCTTGATGATTCCGGTTCGCCCGAAAATGTGAGTATCAATTTCGGCGTCATGAAGCAAACGCTGATTCAGACCAACGATGCTCTACCACCAAACAAGGTCTTCATCTCTGTGGGCGATTCCCAGTCGGTACCCATTCCCTCAGCAGGGGAGCCGGGTTCCAAAGATATCTTTGTCTTTCATTCCGTACAGGCGGGCGGCTCCGAGTATGGCTTCGCACTAAAACTACCAGGCGAGGCTACTCCGGTGACTAAACGTTCCAGTCAGAAGATTACGGCATTGATGCTCGATCCGAAAAATAACGGGAAGATTGGCACTGTTCAATTATCGGAAGGGCCAGCCTATGGCACTGCCATATTGACAAGTGTAGCGTACGGCTGGGCGCTTTCGAGCATCATCGCGGTCTTACTTGCGGCGCTGATTGGATGGTATATCAGCCGTCGTATCAGCGCGCCGGTGCTGGCGTTGACCGATATTACAGCACGCATGACTCAAGGCAATCTATCAAGCCGTGCAGATGTCAAAAGCCGTGATGAATTTGGACAACTGGCGCGCTCGTTCAATGAGATGGCTGAGCAAGTGGAACAGACGGTTTCAACTTTGCGTGAATTTGTTGCGGATGCTGCGCACGAATTGCATACTCCGCTCACGGCATTGCAAGCCAACATAGAATTGGCACGTGACGAGAAGAAAGCGTCAGACCGGATCCGCTACCTGTCACGCGCGCAGGAACAGGGTCAGCGGTTGGAAGCGTTGGTAAAGAGTCTGCTCGATCTGTCACGCATCGAAGCGGCAGAGTCCAAATCCAATTTTGACCTAGTTGATTTGATCCAACTTGTCAGAGAGCTTGGCGAACAATTCGCATCGCGCGCCGAACAAACAGACCGAATTTTCACGATGAATATGCTGGATACTTCGGCGAGTGTATTGGGAAATGAAATGCAACTGAAGCAGGTTGTTATCAACCTGCTGGAGAACGCGTTTAAGTTCACGCCTGCCAACGGAACGATTTCACTCAACCTTGAACATGCTGCGAACGAAGTCACCCTGACTATTTCTGATTCGGGCATTGGCATCCCGCTCGAGGATTTGCCACATCTGTTCGAAAGATTTCATCGTGCGCGAAATGTCGCTGATTATGCCGGCAATGGACTGGGGCTTGCCATCGTCAAAGCAATCGTCAATTTGCATCAAGGCAATGTAGTTATACAATCCGAAGTAGGGCAGGGCACAGTGGTATTTGTATCTGTTCCTGTTATGCGAGGATAAAGATCAAAGTCTGATGCGGGTGGTGACATAGTGTTGTGAATGAGTTGCCTCAATTTGTCAGCACGCGCTTATCATCGTATATTGAAACTGGCGCACACCATTGCTGATTTAGCGCGGAGTGAAGAGATCCAGTCCACATATTTGGCGGAGGCTATACAATATAGACCGAAAATAATGTTGGGGTCAACCAGCTCGCGGACAATTGCTTAAGTTTTGCTTTAAGTATAACTCTGTCTATCTTCATGTTCCTTCACACAATTTATGTGTTTATTTTTTAATTCAATTGTCTGGGAAGTAATTATTCATTTGCGCTATACTAGGATGAGCCATACTTGTATTTTTGCCAGGCATAAGTTAACCAGAGAAATATTGCTAGAAGGAAGAGTCCATTATGAAATTCTATCTCGATACAGCCGAAGTTTACATACCCGATAATGAACCTGTGGAATGGGCATTGGCACGGACTACTCATCTTTGTTTTGCTGCGCATCAGGATGACATCGAGATCATGGCAGCACAGCCGATCATCGAATGTTTTCAGCAGGGGGATAAATGGTTCACAGGCGTGGTCGTGACCGATGGTCGCGGCTCACCACGTGATAGCCTGTATCAGAATTACACTGACGACGACATGCGCCTTGTCCGTTTTAAAGAGCAGCGTAAAGCAGCAATCGTCGGTGAGTTTGCGGCACAGATCATGCTGGATATTCCCAGCAAAGTTATTAAGGATCCATCACGCAGCGAACCCGTAAATGATATTCTTGCGATTCTCCGTGCGACCAAGCCAAAGGTGGTGTATACCCATAACCTCGCGGATAAGCACGACACGCATGTAGGAGTTGCTCTCAGGGTAATCCAAGCCCTGAGAAAGTTGGATCAGGCTGAACGTCCGGAACGAGTCGTTGGGTGTGAAGTCTGGCGCGCGTTGGATTGGATGGTCGACTCTGATAAAGTCAAGATGGATTTATCCAGTCATGAAAATTTACAAGCCGCTTTATTGGGTGTGTTCGATTCGCAGATTGTGGGCGGCAAACGTTATGACCTCGCTTCGCTGGGACGTCGCCGCGCGAACGCCACCTATTTTGAAGCGCATGGTGTGGACGAAACGACAGGGCTGAGTTATGGGATGGATATGACTCCTTTGATGAGCGATGTAAATCTCAAACCCGCTGAATTTGTTGGGCAATTCATTCAGCGGTTTGCAATGGATGTTAAGGAACGAGTGAGCCGAATCAGTTAACAGAAATTTCCCGCCCGTGTACGAATAAAACCGTTTAATTTCATCATTGATTTTTGAGTTGTTGTTTGGTATAACTGGTACATACCAGTTATACCAAGATAGACCATGAGACTCAAACGCGAAGCTCCCACACCTCTCTATCTCCAGCTCAAAAATGCGCTGGTGACTGATATTGATACTGGGCGTTACAAGCCCCATGAGCGGCTCATGTCTGAGCGGGAGTTGGGAGAAAAGTTCAAGGTGAGCCGTATGACTGTGCGTCAGGCGTTGACCGATATGACGCGTGAAGGTATCCTTTACACGCAGGCGGGAAAAGGCACCTATGTCAGTGAGCCCAAAATCAAACAGGAGCTGGAAACTTTAACTGGTTTCAGTCAGGATATGGCGGCACGTGGCAGTGCTGCATCTGGACGGGTGTTGGAAGCAAGAATCATCCCGGCGACCTTGAGCCTGGCTGCGATTTTTTCGGCGCCAGCGAATACCGAGCTTGTGCTGCTTTCGCGCCTGCGCCTTTCAGATAACATGCCACTGGCAATTGAAGTAGCGTACATACTTCATCAGGTCTGCCCCGGCATCCTTGATTTTGATTTTTCTAAAGAAAGTCTTTATAACATTCTTGCCACTCGCTACAATACCAACTTGGTGCGCGCTGAACAGACTATGGAAGCTGGTCTGGCATCTCCCCAAGAAATCGAATTACTCCAAACCACTTCTCCCGCTCCCGTATTAAGAATCGAGCGCCTTTCCTATAACGAACAAAACACACTCGTTGAGTTTGTTGTTTCAGTATATCGTGGAGACCGTTACAAATTCCACACTACACTCCACCCCCAGGCATAGATATGATCAAAACCGGGCTGGAGATTCTTGTACATGAGCAAGCTCGTTTGCTTGAAAACCAGAGGGTGGGGTTGGTCTCGATGCCTGCCGCTGTTATGCCTGACATGACTTCGTCGTTTGATGCTCTATGCATAGCTGGTGTCAACGTCACGGCGCTCTTTGGTCCTGAGCATGGTTTTGGTGGCGTGGCACTGGATGGTGCAAAGGTTGGTGATGCCATCGATCCACGCACTGGTTTGCCAATCTATAGTCTGTATGGGGCTTCGACAGAACCCTCAGAGCAGGCGCTTGAGAAGATTGATGTATTGGTTTTCGATATGCAGGATGTGGGTGTACGGTTTTACACCTACCTGAGCACACTCTTTTACATTTTAAAAGCCGCAGGGAAGGCTGGTAAACCGGTCTATCTGCTTGATCGCCCCAATCCAATAACAGGCGAAATCGTTGAAGGTGGCGAGGTTGAGCCGGGCTTTGAGTCTTTTGTTGGCATCGTCAATGTGCCCATGCGGCATGCAATGACGTTAGGAGAACTGGCGCAGCTCATGAATGCGGAACATACACTCGCGGCTGATCTGCATATTGTTGAAATGCAAAACTGGCGACGCAATATGTGGTTCGATGAAACTGGCTTACCATGGGTGCCGACCTCTCCAGCGATGCCACACCTTTCGACAGCGACTCTCTACCCAGGCATATGTTTGCTGGAAGGAACTAATCTCTCTTTAGGGCGCGGAACTAGTTTGCCATTCGAAATCTGCGGTGCGCCATGGTTGGATGGATATTCTTTGGCGGAAGAAATGAATGCACTTTGCCTGTCGGGTGTCCGCTTTCGCCCAATGGTGTTCACACCCTCGGCTTCTACTCATGCTGGGAGTGAATGCCAGGGCGTACAAGTACACATCATCAATAGAGACGCACTGCGACCCGTGACAATGGCCTTGAATCTGATTGCAACTGCGCGGCAGCTGGCAGGTGAGGCTTGGATGTGGAATCCGCATTTTGAACGGCTGGCAGGCGGCAGTAGCGTCCGTTCCGCCTTGGAGGCCGGAACAAGTGTGGCTGAGATTACTGCAACTTGGGCAGAATCGATTTCCAGTTTTATCCATCAAAGAGAAAAGTACTTGTTGTATTAAGGAGACCTATTAGGTTATCCCATGACCACACTCACAACTCCCGCAACTTCTCAACATACGTTGTTGACTGGCATCCAGAAGATCGCATCCAGTTATCTGTTGCGACGCCTCGCCAAAGCCGTATTCAGTATTTGGCTGGTCACTACCATTACCTTTTTCGTGATCCGTGCCATGCCCGGCAATGCAGTGGATATCATGATTCAGGACTTAACGGCGCAAGGGGTGTCGCCCGAAGATGCCAGGAATCAAGCGTCTTCATTGATGAACATTGACATTAACCAGCCATTGCCCTTTCAGTATCTGGATTACCTGAACAACGTGCTGCATGGTGACTTGGGTAATTCCTATAAGTCAGCTGGGCAATCGGTTGCCAAATTAATTTCTCAAGTGCTGCCGTGGACGTTATTCAGTGTCGGCTTGGCTTTGCTTATCACCTTTGTATTGGGTATCGCATTGGGTGCCATTATGGCGTACAAACGTGATACGTGGATTGATCACTTGCTGAGCAATATCGCAGCTACCCTCGACGCCGTTTCTCCATACCTCATTGGGCTACTCGCCATCTTGTTGTTTGGCATCACCTGGAAGCTGGTGCCGATCATGGAAATGCGCGGCGCGATGTCGCCGGGGATTAAGCCCGCATTCACTCTGAAGTTCATCGCGGATATCTTTATGCATGTACGGGTCTTGTTGTTGGTCTACGTACTCTCGTCCATCGGTTCATGGATGTTACAGATGAAAAGCAACACGGTAGCGACGCTGGGGGAGGACTATGTTACTGTGGCGCGGGCACGTGGGCTCACAGATTATCGTATCCTCACTGCTTATGTGGGCCGTAATGCCACATTGCCTCTGTTTACCCGACTGGCTACTTCTGTGGGATTTGTAGTAGGCGGCTCGGTGTTGCTGGAAACATTATTTACCTATCGAGGAGTCGGGTTCCTGTTGGCGCGTTCCATCTCTGAGCGTGACTACCCCGTCATGCAGGGCGTATTTCTGATCATCACCATCTCCGTGGTTTTGGCCAACCTACTGGCTGATTATGTATACGGCTGGCTCGATCCGCGCGTTCACATCTTGGGAGAAGATAATTGACATGCACACCTTTTACAACTTTGTGATTGGCTTCGGGCACGAGAGTGTCAAGACGTTCAAGATCTTGAGTCGTAACAAGATGGGCCTTTTTGGTTTCACCATGACCATCCTGATCATCTCAATTTCATTTGGCGGTCCGCTGATCTGGCCACCGGAGACTTCAGCCAACGTTGCTGAGATTAATAAAGGCAGCTCAGCTCAGCATTGGTTGGGAACTGATTTTCAGGGCCAAGACAACCTGCGCAAAGTCATCAATGGTGGCAGGGATATCGTGGTCATCGCGTTGCTGACCGGCGTGTTATCAATGTTGATCGCCGTTGTCGTTGGCTCAGTCAGTGCGTTTGTCGGTGGGCGGGTGGACAGTATCTTGATGGAGTTTGTCAATATTTGGCTGACCATTCCCAAATTCCCTTTGCTGGCTGTGTTAGCTACAGTGCTGGCTTTGAAGGATGTGGTCATGCTGTCGGTGTTGATGGCGATCTTGGATTGGCCCGCACTGGCCCGACAAGTACGCAGCCAAGTGTTGTCGCTAAAAAGTCGGGAATATATCGAAGCTGCCACAATGTTGGATTTGGGTACGCCGCGAATTATCTTCCGTGAGTTGTTGCCCAATATGATGTCGTTCATTGCTATTTCGACGATCTTTGAAATGACCCATGCCATTTATCAGCAAACCGGTTTGGTCTTTTTGGGCATCGTGCCATATTCCAGCTCTAACTGGGGTGTGATGATCAGCGCAGCGGAACGCCGCGGCGTGTTGTTCAACCCGCATGCAGCCTGGGGAATTTTGGCGCCGATGGCGGCCATTGTTCTCTTCCAACTTGCTTTGGTATCATTTGCCCGGTCATTAGATGAAGTATTCAATCCGCGTCTGCGCACAAGTGTGTAAAAGTAACTATGAATTCATTGACGATCTCCTCTAGGGTAAATACATATGCCTGAACCTGTACTATCAGTTCGCGATCTTTCGATTGCCTATCAAGCTCGTCGTGGTCAGGTACAAGCTGTACGCAACATATCGTTCGATGTGGAACGCGGTGAAGCTGTGGCATTAATTGGCGAGAGCGGCTCTGGCAAAACGACTGTGGGATTGGGCTTGATGCATTTGTTGCCAATCACGGCCAAAGTGCTCGGAGGTAGCGTTACGTATCGTCGCCATACGAATGGTTTGGAAGCTGCCAGCCATGCGATCGAAGTTTTAAGTTTGAAGGGCGATAACCTGCGTCAGTTTCGTTGGCATGAGTGCGCAATGGTATTTCAGTCGGCTCTTAACGCATTGAATCCAGTGTTGCGCATCTCTGAACATTTCATTGATACAGCCAAGGCACATGGTTATCTCTCAAGTTATCAGCAGGTGTCCGCGTTGCAGGAACGTTCGTCGAAATTACTGTCCATGGTACGGCTTGACCCTGAACGGGTCTGGCATTCATTCCCACATGAGCTTTCGGGTGGTATGCGTCAGCGTGTATTGATCGCCTTGGCTTTATTGTTGGAACCACAACTGATCATTCTCGATGAACCGACCACTGCTTTAGATATTCTCACGCAGCGGAATATTATGGATGTACTGAAAGAGTTACGCAGCAAACTTGGTTTTGCTATGCTGTTCATCTCGCATGACCTCGCACTGGCCGCTGAATTGGCAGATCGTGTCGCTACAGTCTATGCAGGGGAGATTATCGAAATCGGCGATGTGCGCACTGTTTTTAGTCGCCCATATCATCCGTACACGACTGGTCTCATCAAGGCCATACCGACTCTGACTGGTGATAATGCCAACCTCGTTTCTGTCCCTGGCTCACCGCCCGATCTCATCCAACTTCCGACCGGTTGTAAATTCCATCCGCGTTGTCCTCTAGCTGATGAACGTTGTCGTCGCGAAGAAACGAAATTGACCGAAGTTGAAGCCGGGCATAAAGTGGCGTGTTGGCATTGGACCAAAGCCCGCGAAGTCCTGAAGACATTTCAGGTGTAAGGGTTAAGACCCACCCTGTTTTCATGTCAACTTGTGAATCTCGCAGCAACGAATATTGAACTAGGATAACTGCATGTCCGAACCGCTTATCGCTCTCGAACACGTGAATCGAACTTTTATGGTTAAGGGGCAGACCATTAAAGCCGTAGACGATTTAAATCTATCTATCTCCGCCAGTGATATCTTGTGTCTAGTGGGTGAATCGGGCTGCGGTAAAACAACGACCGGCAAAATGATCGCAGGTTTGTTGCCGACTTCATCCGGTCGCATCTTATATCGCGGCAAGGATATTGCGACGATTACTCAGAATGATCGCAAGGAATATCGTCTTGGTGTACAGATGGTTCATCAAGACCCATACGCATCACTCAATCCAATCCAAACTATTCACCAAATTTTGGCGGCTCCGTTGCAACATCACAACTTCACTCATGGCGAAAAAGAGACGAAGCGGCGCGTTCGCGAATTGCTCGAGATCGTGGACCTGACCCCGCCAGACGATTTCCTGGAAAAATATCCCCATCAGCTCAGTGGTGGTCAACGTCAGCGTGTTTCGGTGGCGCGTGCTCTAACGGTGCAGCCCAAGTTCATTGTCGCCGACGAAGCTGTGTCGATGGTGGACGTTTCCATCCGCATTAGTTTGTTGAAGATGTTTACCCGCCTCAAAGATGAAATGGGTGTGGGTGTCTTACTCATTACACATGACTTGGCACTGGCAAAGTATTTTGCCTGGGAGGGGCGGATCGGAGTGATGTACCTTGGTCGTCTAGTAGAGATCGGTCCCGCGCGTGAGGTGGTGGGGCATCCGCAGAATCCTTATACCCAGGTGTTGTTATCAGCCATCCCGGAAGCTGATCCAGAAGCGACCCTCACCAAGAAACGGATCGAGCTTCGTAGCACAGATATGCCCAGCCTATTGCAATTGCCAACGGGTTGTACGTTCCATCCCCGTTGCCCGGCCTTTATAGGCGAGGTCTGCGAAAAAGTCGTGCCGCC
>Ga0209131_1000938_pt1 | contig 20275 bp, 17 predicted proteins | sample GraSoi_2013_40cm_FD_185826 | JGI IMG/M metagenome (GOLD analysis project Ga0209131, IMG submission 185826) | Grasslands soil microbial communities from the Angelo Coastal Reserve, California, USA - Sample 9_17_2013_40cm (SPAdes) (version 2) | ecosystem: Environmental > Terrestrial > Soil >... | reverse complement strand
CCCGCCACGAAGCCGCGGACCTTGCGGACTATGAGGTGGAGGATGCCTCAGACACCCTCGATGGAGACCCTGGAGATGATCCGCTCGACCGAGGCGTCATTCCCCCGCAGCGGTGGTCAGCGGGGATGAAGCTCGCTGAGGAGGACGAGGACAGCGAGTCCTTGGATGAACTGCTGGCCGAAGAAGAACCGGACATCAGCGCGGACAACGATGATGAGCCACCCGAGGACACCGCAGGTGACGCAGACGCGGCAGATGAGTACGTTGATGGACTCCTGCTCGACGACGGTCCTGATCCTCGGGCGGGCAGGCTCGTGGCCGAGGATGAGGGAGCCCACGCTGTTGGTGAAGCCGACCTGATCGCGCATGACGCCGGGGTCGACGGTGGTGCGGCAACCGCGGAGGAAGCGGCGCTCCACGTCGTCGAGGACGACGACCACGATGTCCGTTCGGGCGACTGACCGGGAGCGGCCTGACGATGGAAGCGATCATGGTCAGCCAGTCCGGCGGACCCGAGGTGCTGCAGGTCGGTGAGGTGCCGGTGCCGCAGCCTGGTCCTGACGAGGTCCTGGTCCGCGTGCTGGCCGCGGGAGTCGGCCCCTGGGACGTGAGCCTGCGCAGCGGCGGCTGGACCGGATCGCTGCCATATATCCCCGGCGGTGACTTTGCCGGGTTCGTGGAGGGTGACACTGGCGCCAGCGCTGGCCTGTACGACGGGGCACCGGTCTACGGGTGTCCCGGGCTGACCGGCTGCTACGCGCAGTACCTGACCTGCCCGGCAGAGCAGCTCGCTCCCGTTCCCGCCGGGCTGCCGATCGCTGATGCGGCGGGGGTGCCGATCGACGCGCTGACGGCCGATCAAGGGCTCACCGACGTGCTGGGGGTCGGCGCGGGAGAGCAGGTGCTGATCACCGCCGGTGCGGGCGGGCTCGGCCACTTCGCCGTGCAGATCGCCCGGATACTCGGCGCGGTAGTGGTGGCCACCGCCAGTCCGCGGCATCACGAGTTCGTGCACGACCTCGGCGCGGCCACGGTCGTCGACCACACCAACCCTGACTGGCCCGACGAGGTTCGCGAGGTGACCGACGGCGGCGCGGACCGGGTACTGGCATGCGCCGCGCCCACCCTGGAGGGCGCGGCGCGGGCGGCCAGGGACGGGGCGCTGCTTGCGACGCCAGTGCACGCCGAGCTTCCCCGCTCCGAGCGCGTCCGCTGGCAGCAGTACGACGGACAGCCGAGTGGCAGCCGCCTGATCCGGATGGCGCCGCGATTCGACGACGGGTCACTGTCGGTCACCGTTCAGACGAGGTACGACTGGCGCGACGCCGCCCAGGCGCACCGCGATATCGAGAGCGGCCACACCCGCGGCAAGATCATTCTGATCGTCGATGATGATCTCGCGGCCACCATGGGGATTTGATGGAGACAGCAGGAGGGAATCGATGAGCGGACAGCCGGACGCGTCAGCAGCGGGAACGATCAGCATCGGCGGGGACCTCACGGTGAACCGCCTGGGCTTCGGCGCGATGCGGATCACGGGCGAGGGAATCTGGGGTCCGCCCCCGAACCGGGACCAGGCGCTGGCCGCGCTGCGGCGCGCGATCGAGCTTAACGTCAACTTCATCGATACCGCGGATTCCTACGGCCCCGAGGTCAGCGAGAACCTGATCGCGGAAGCCCTCTACCCGTACCCTGACGACCTGGTGATCGCGACCAAGGGCGGCTACACCCGGCCCGGCCCGGGACGCTGGGTGCCGGACGGGCGGCCCGAGCACCTGCGCGAGGCCTGCGAAGGCAGCTTGCGCCGGCTGCGGCTCGACGAGATTCCGCTCTACCAATTCCACGTTCCTGACCCTAAGGTGCCGTACGCGGAGTCGGTCGGGGCGCTGGTCGAGCTCAAGGACCAGGGCAAGATCCGCCACATCGGGGTCTCGAACGTGACAGAGGGCCAGCTACGCGAGGCGCAGCGGCTCACCCCGGTGGTATCGGTGCAGAATCGCTACAACGCGGCCGACCGGTCGTCGGAGTCGATGGTCGATCTCTGCGACCAGGAGAAGCTGGTGTTCCTGCCCTGGGCGCCGATCCAGGACGCCGACCGTTTGCCGCCGGTTCTCAGCGCGGCGCACCTTCACGGCGCGAGCACGCGCCAGATCGTGCTCTCCTGGCTGCTAACCAGGTCGCCGCAGATGCTGCCGATTCCGGGTAGCGGGTCACCCGATCACGTCGCGCAGAACGTCGCGGCCGCATCGATTCAGCTGACCAACCTCGAGGCAACGGCCATCTCCGAGGTGGTGAAGTAAGCGTAACGACGCAGCCGTCTGGGGCCGGCGAGGAAGCGACCTGAACTTGATTTCCACCTGACCGATGCTAGGGGCACCGCATCAGGGTGACGTGCCAAGTGACTGGCTGGGTTTCTGTTGGTCGACCCGGCCTGGCTTGTTCAGTAGGCGGGCCGCGCCAGAACCCAGGCCGGCTAGCTGGACCGGGCCCCCGCTGACCCTCGTTGTGGCGCGGTGGCGCGGGGAGTGCCTGTCGTCTTGGAGGTGGAGGACTATTCCCGCGGCGAGCACTACGATGACGGCGGCCGCTATGAGGCGAGGAATCCGGCGGCCTGGGCCGCGCCCGGCGCCCAGCCTGATGACGTCGTTCATAACCAGTCCTGCGTGTCCGTTCGGTCCGCCGGCTTCGGCGGGTCCGGCGGCTCGGATCCGGCGATCAGTTCTGATCAGGCACCGCCATCTCGCCGAGGAGGGACCAGTCGTCCTGCGGGATCGTTACGTTGACGATCCGGGGCGTCCTGGCCAGGTATGGCGGCAGGGTGCGCCGAGCCTCCTTGAAGTGCTCGGACTGCACGTGGGCCCCGCCGGCGTCAGCGTCGCTGAAGGCCTCGACTAGGACGTACTCGTTCGGATCGTCCAGGCTTCGCGACCAGTCGAACCACAGGCAGCCCGGCTCGGCCCTGGTCGCTTTAGTGAAGTCGCCGGCGATCTCCGGCCACCGGTCGGCGTGCTCGGGACGTACCGGGAATTTCGCCGTGATGAAAATCATCGAGGTCCTCTCGTGGCTCTCGTCTCGTGCTTGTCGGTCATTCGCCGGCCCCGCTCCGACATCGTAATCATGACGATTCGGCGCGACCGTCTCAAGAAAGCGCAGCCAAGGCGCTGGCGCGAGGCCGGGCCCCAAATGCTGTCAAGCTCAAGGAACGCGGCGCTCGGTTGGCAGGGTTTGCCCAGGTCATGCAGACTGAAGCGGTGTCCGGATGGTTCTCCGCGCAGATCGTGCACAGCGGGCGGTTGCCGTTGTTCTGGTTTTTCGTGGCATTTATTGTCGGATTTGTCAGTATTCGCGTGTCGGTGCGGCTCATTCGCGCGGGAGTGCGCTGGTGGCCAGGGAACCTGATCGCGGGCGCCGTGCACGTCCACCACATGGTGTTCGGCGTGATCCTGATGGCCGTCGGCGGCGTCGCCGGGCTCGCCGCGCCGACGTTCGACTTGTTCTGGCGAGCCGGAGCCGCCGCCGTTTTCGGGCTCGGCACGGCCCTGGTGCTTGACGAGTTCGCGCTTATCCTGCACCTGCGCGACGTGTACTGGGCCAACGAAGGCCGGCTCTCAGTCGACGCCGTGTTCACGGCTGCCGGGGTGACGGCGTTGCTGCTGATGGGGGTCAGCCCTATTGGCGTCAGGAATGTGGCCAATATTAACCAGCTGCCAGGCAGCCCGCCCGCCGAGACCACTCTCGTTGTGACGGTGACTGTGCTATTTGTCCTGGCCGTCGTCACATTGCTGAAGGGCAAGCCATGGACCGCGCTGCTCGGCATGGTCGTCCCTGTCGCGCTGATCGTGGGTGCCGTGCGCCTCGCCAGACCACGGTCGCCGTGGGCACGCTGGCGCTACCGGAACCAGCCGGTCAAGCTGGCCAGGGCCACGCGCCGCGAACAGCGGCTGCGGGAGCCGGTGATCCGGGGCAAGGACCGCATCGAGGATCTGCTCACCGGCCCGCACGGCAAGCCCCTGGCTCGGCTTGCGCACCAGCTGCCCGCCGCTGACCGGATGTCTCCCAGGCAGCTAAGGGTCAGCAGAGAAGATCGGCGAAGCGGCTCCTGACCTGCAGGGCCGTCTCGTCGGCCGGGGCGTCCCAGATTTCGGCGTTCAAGATCTCCACCTCTGCGTAGCCGGTATAGCCGGCAGCCAGCACCAGATCCGTGATCAGCCTGAAGTCGATGTAGCCGTCGCCGAGATGGCCGCGGCCGAGCAGGACCTCCTGCGGCAGCGGCAGGACCCAGTCGCAGAGCTGGAAGCCCGCGATACGGCCGGCGGCCCGCGCGATGTCAGCTGCCAGCTGCGAGTCCCACCACACGTGATAGGTGTCCACCACGACGCCGACAGCGTCGGCGGGGAACCGCATCGCCAGGTCGAGTGCCTCGCCCAGGCGGGTAATCGCGCAGCGATCCGCGCAGAACATCGGGTGCAGCGGCTCAATGCCAAGCCTGACCCCGGCGTCCTGGGCGACCGGGACGAGCTCGGCGATCGCATCGGCGATCATGCGGCGGGCGAGGGCGAGGTCTTTGCTGCCGGGGACCAGCCCGCCAGAGACGAGGATCAGCGTGTCTGCCTGAAGCTCGGCCGCCTCGGTCACGGCCGCGAGGTTGTCAGCCAGCGCGGCGGCCCGCGCATCGGCGTCGGCGTGCGTGAAGAACCCGCCCCGGCACAGGCTGGAGACGTGCAATCCGGCGGCCGTGACCGTCGCCGCGGTCCTGGCCAGCCCGAGTTCGGCGACGCGGTCCCGCCAGAGGCCAATTGCAGGAATCTCATGCTTAACGCAAAGCCTTATGGCATCTGCCGCAGTCAGGTTATGCACTGTCGCCTGATTGAGGGACAGCTTGCGCAGGCCGATCACGTTCGCGCCGTCCCGGCGAGGTACTCGGTCATCCGCGCGACCGACAGATCGGGATCGAGCAGCGCCCGCGCCGCGGCCGCCAGCTCGAACACCCTGATCAGGTGCGTCCCTGGCCGGCGCGACTGCAGCCCGTCCAGCATCGCGAAGTGCGGCTGCAGCCCGTTGAGCCAGGCGAGGAAGGCCACGCCGACCTTGTAGTTGTAGGTCGGCGGCTCGAAGGTCAGCCGGCTGAGTGCGACGGTCGGGCCGATCGCGGCGTCGAAGCCGGCCAGGTCCGCGCGGTCGAGCGCGTGCAGGGCTGCGGCGGCCGGCGCGGCGATCGCGGCGAAAGCGCCGAGCAGCGCGTCGCTGTGCCCCTCCTGGTCACCCTTGATGAGTTCGGCGTAGTTGAAGTCATCGCCGGTGTAGAGGCTGACGCCGCCTGGTAGCCGCCGCCTGAGCGCGCGCTCGCTGGCCTGGTCGAGCACCGACAGCTTGACGCCGCGAACACGGCCGTCGGCCCGCTCGATCAGCTCGATGACCGTGTCGGCGGCGGCGGCGAAGTCGCCGCTGCCCCAGTAGCCCCGTAGTGCCGGGTCGAACGCCTCGCCCAGCCAATGCAGCAGTACGGGCCGGTCTGCGACCTTCAGCACCTGCCCGTATACCTCGAGGTAGTCGCCGGCCGTCCGAGCGCTTGCGGCCAGCGCCCGGCTGGCCATGATGATGACCTCGGAGCCGTGATCTTGCACGAAACCGACCTGATCGGCGTAGGCCTCGACGATCGCGGCCAGCCGGTGCCGCCCTGGAGCCAGCTGGTCGGCACCGGCTCCGCTGGCAATCACCATGCCGAGCTCGGCGGCCCGTGCGGCGGAGCGGGCGATCAGTTCCCGCGCCTCACCGTAGCCGAGCCCCATTCCGCGCTGCGCCGTGTCCATCGCCTCGGCTACGCCGAATCCGTAGCGCCACAGGTGCTCGCGGAAGGCCATCGTGGCGTCCCAGTCGATGCTCCCGTCGGGAAAGGCGGCGACGTGCGCGGCTGCGTACACGCTCCGGCTGACGGGCGGCGGATAGGAGGACTTCCAGCCGGGATCGGGAACCTTCACCACGCCGGTCCGGCCTGGCAGGGCGATCACCGCGCCCATCTCAGACCGCCAGTCGGGGGACCGCCACCCGGTGGCCCTCAGCCGAGGCCTGCAGTGCGAGCTCGGCAAGCTGGACGCCTCTGGCGCCATCCGCCAGATCCCACCGGAACGGCCGGCCCTGCGCAGCGGCCGCGAGGAACAGCTCCCACTGCGCCTTAAAGCCATTGTCGAAGGCCTGGTTGTCGGGGACGTCGGTCCACTGGGCGAGGTAATCGATCGGGTCGGGCAGGTCAGGGTTCCACACGGGCATCGGGGTCGAGACCCGCTGCTGGACCGCGCAGTGCCGCAATCCCGCGACCGCGCTGCCGTGCGTGCCGTCGACTTGCAGCTCGACAAGCTCCCGGCGGTTCACCCGGACCACCCAGGAGGAATTCACTGACGCGAACGCGCCGGACGCGAACTCGAGTACCGCATAAGCAGCATCGTCCGCGGTCACCTCGTACGGCTGCCCCGACTCGTCCCACCGGCGCGGCAGGTGCGTCGCTCGCCTCGCGTACAACGCCGCGATCGGGCCAAACAAGTCCTCAAGCAGGTACTGCCAGTGCGGGAACATGTCGAGGACTATCCCGCCGCCGTCCTGCTCGCGGTAGTTCCACGACGGGCGCTGGGCCGGGATCAGGTCGCCCTCGAATACCCAGTAGCCGAACTCGAGCCGGACGGCGAGGACGCGGCCGAAGAACCCCGAGTCGATCAGCCTGCGTAGCTTGATCATGCCCGGCAGGAAGAGCTTGTCCTGGACCACGCCGTGGGTGATCCCGGCGTCTCGGGCGGCCGCGGCTAGCCGTACCGCGCCGTCCAGCGAGCCCGCCACCGGCTTTTCCGTGTAGATGTGCTTGCCGGCGGCGATGGCCTTCTCCAGGCTGGCCTCGCGCACGCTGGTGACCTGGGAATCGAAGTAGACGTCGAGATCCGGATCGCTGAGCACCTCATCCAGGCTCGTCGACCAGCGCGCAAGCCCATGTCGCGCGGCAATGTCCCGCAGCCGGCGTTCGTCACGGCCGACCAGGACCGGCTCGGGGTAGACGACGCAGCCGTCCGGCAGCAAGACGCCACCTTGGTCCCGGATCGCGAGGAGCGAGCGGACAAGGTGCTGCCGATATCCCATCCGGCCGGTGACGCCGTTCAGCGCGATCGTGATGACCTTGCGCTCCATCGCCTGCCCTTCAGTGCTCGACTGCCCTTCGGTGTTCGACTGCCCTTGAATGTTCGACTGCCCTTGAGTGTTCGACTGCCCTTCCCTGCTCGATTGTGCTTCAGCGTCCGACCGGAGGGCCTGCCCGATTTGGGAAAGCACTTTCCCGAAGACTAGGCTGAGCCCCGAAGCCGGGTCAAGCGCGGGGAATCGCGGCCGGAGATCGGGCGGGAGACGAACGTGACCGTTGGGAGCGCAACCGGCGGCAGCCGCTCCGACCGCGGGCGGCGCGACGAGCCGAAGGGCGCCCGGGTAAGGCGGGAGGACAGGAACGGCGTGCAGGTGACGCTGCAGGACGTCGCTGACCGGGCTGGCGTCTCGCTGACCACCGCGTCACGGGTCGTCAGCGACGGTCCGAGGCGGGTCGGCCGGCAGCTGGCCAGCCGGGTGCATCAGGCCGTTGCCGAGCTCGGGTACACCGCCAATCTCCAGGCCCGCGCGGTGGCGACCGGGCAGAGCAACATGGTCGGCGTCGTGGTGCACGACATCGCCGACCCATACTTCTCCTCGATCGCCGCCGGTCTGATCGACATCGCCTACCCGCGGCGGCTGCTGGTCTGCCTGTCGAGCGTGCCGGGCGAGGCAGGGGAGCAGGAGTACGTGGCCCTGATGCGTGCGCAGCGGGCACAGGCTGTGATCCTCGTGGGAAGCAGGTCCGATGATGAGTCCGCGCTGACCGCGCTGCGGGCCGAGATCGAGGCATTCGCCGGCACGGGCGGACGCGTCGCCTGCGTCGGCCAGGACCTGCTCGGGGTGGACACCATCCTGCCGGAGAACGCCGCGGGCGCCGAGGCTCTCGGCCGTGCGCTCGTGGTGCAGGGCCACCGCAGGTTCGCCGTGCTGGCTGGTCCGCGCAGCGTGCTGACCGCGCAGGACCGGCTGGCCGGGTTCCTCGCCGGGCTCGGCGAGTGGTCGGTCAGCGTCGAACCGCGCTACATCGTGCACGGGGCGTTCACCCGCGACGGCGGCTATGAGGCGATGAGCGCCGTCCTTGCGATGGGCGACCAGCCGCCAGACTGCGTGTTCGCGGTCAACGACGTCATGGCGGTCGGCGCGCTGGCCAGGCTGCGGGCCCAGGGCCTGTCGGTCCCCGGCGACATCGGGCTGGCCGGTTTCGACGACATCTCCACGCTGCGCGACGTCTATCCGCACCTGACCACTGTCCGGCTTCCGCTGACCAGGATGGGCGAGATGGCGGCGCGGCTCGTTCTCGCTGAAGCGAGCGCCGGCGGCCCGAGCGTGGTCCCGGTTCCGGGTGAAGTGATTCTGCGCGAGAGCACGCTCCAGCATCCTCCCCGGCACTGATGTGGCGACCAGGTGCGGAGTGCGGCGGCCGGATGCGGACGGTCCGTCGACGGCCCGATCCGCGCCCTCTTGCGCGTGTTGCGGCCATCCTGTACCTTGCGCATAGTTGGGAAAGCGCTTGCCAAGTTCGACCACGGTGCGGGCCAACGACAGCCACGGACCGCGCTGGAGGGGCGCCAGAGGGTGCATGTGACAGAATTTCCGAATTTTGGCTTGTGCGCCCTTCCCCTCGCCAGATCGGCGCCAGGCAATTCAGGCAGCGGCATCCGTCAGGGCGTCCGAGATGAGGAGGAACAATGAGCGACGCGGCGTCCGTGCCATTCACTGAGACCAAGGCGCCCGAGTCCGCCGAACGGCTGCACCGGGGCGCGCTGAGCCTGATCGACATCTCGGCCTCGACGATGGCCAATATCGGCCCAGCCTACAGTTTCTTCTTCGGCTTTGGATTCCTCGTGTTCACGGCGGGCGTGGCGGCGCCGCTGACCATCCTCGTGGCCGGCATCGCGATCGCGTTCCTGGGCAACACACTGGCCCAGTTCTCCAGGGCACAGCCGTCCACTGGCGGGTTCATCGCGTTCGTCGGCAAGACCTTCGGCGGCACGAGCGCGGTGACCACGGCACTGCTGGTCGGCGCGGGGTACATCATCGCGATCTCCTCGGTGTTCGCGATCTCTGGCGGCTACCTATCCGACGTGCTGAAATACTACTTCGGCTGGAATATCCCGTGGATCGTCCTGTCGGTGGTGCTGACCGCGGCGGCAACTGTCATGACGGTCCGGGGCGTCGGCGTCTCGACGAAGCTGGCCGGCCTGTTCTTCGCGTTCGAGATGGTGATCCTGGTCGTTGTCTCGGTGGCCATCCTGATCAAGAGCGGCGGCCACCTCAGCTTCGTGCCGTTCGAGCCGAGCCACATCACCAACGGCTTCTCCGGCCTTGCGGCCGGGTTCCCGCTCGCGATTTACCTGTTCATCGGCTGGGAGAACTCCGCCGCGCTGGCCGAGGAAACCGGCAACCCGCGGCGGAACGTTCCGCGCGCGGTCTACATGTCGATCCTTTTGATGGTGGCCGGTTACATACTCTTCGCGTTCGCCACTGTCACCGGGTACGGCTACAGCGGGAACAAGCTGACGGCGCAGGCGATCCCTTTTATCCCGGTAGCGCACGACGTCGCGGCGTTCCTTGGGTTCCTTGCCTACGTGGCCGGCTTCACATCTACCATCGGCGTGCTGATATCGGCGATCAACTCCCAGGCCCGGCTGATCTTCAACGCCGGCCGGGAAGGCCTGCTGCCGCGCTGGATCGGCAAGATCCACTCGAGCCGCCGGACCCCGATGAATGCCATCTACCTCTTCGTCACGATCGCCAGTCTCATCATCATCGTCTGGGCGGTCGGGCACCTGATCGGCAGCCATGCCCAGCGGGGTCAGATGAACGCGCTGAACTTCTTCGTGGAGTCGTCCACGATGGGCACGATCCTGCTGCTCGTGGTCTATTTCCTGGCCAACCTGGCGCTGCCGTTCTACTACCGCAAGTACCGGCCGTCCGAGTTCAACGTGTTCAAGCACGCTGTGCTGCCGGTCCTCGGAATGATCGCCATCGGGGTGCCCGTGTACTACCTGTGTAAGCCGGGACAGGCCGCTCCTTACGACTGGTTCCCCTATGCGGCCCTCGCCGTCGTCGTGGTCGCGTTGATCTACGGCTACTGGCTGAACCGGCGCGACCCGGCGCTCGCCGGCCGGGTCGGGTCGATCGTCGCCGATGAGTAGGCGGAGCCAGGTCAGCCTCCGCTGCGCGGATGCGGCCTGAGCTATTCGTTGCCGAACATGGGAGATCTGCCATGACGGACACCGCTACGGTCCGGACCGACGCCGGCAGCGCGGGGCCTGCCCACCCGCTTGATCCGGCCAGCGCGGCCGAGTACCTGGCCGGGCGGCGGATCCTGGCCGCGGCAGGGCTCCTGGGTGAGTCGGTCAGGTTCGCGTACTACGGACTGGACGAGCCGGCCAAGGACGAGGTGCTGGCTGGGACGGGCTGGGCCGCGGGCCGGTCAAGCCCGTCCCAGCCCGACCGGCGGCTGCGCGCGTTCCTGATCGACGTGCGCACCGGCGAGTCGTCCGACGTCTTGGTGTCGCTGACGAGCGGGCAGGTGGTCAGCCGCCGGGTGCTCGACCCCAGGATCGACGGGCAGGTCCCGATCATTACCGGGGACTTCGCAACGGCCGAGGAGATCGTCCGGGCAGATCCACAGTGGCGGGCAGCGATGGCCAGGCGTGGCCTGACCGACGTCACGAAGATCAGGACCTGCCCGCTGACGGCCGGCTCGTTCGGCGACGACGACGAAGCCGGCCGACGGATGGTGCGAGTGCTCGCGTTCGTCCAGGCCGACCCGCACGACTACGCGTGGTCGCATCCGGTAGATGGTGTCGCGGCCTATCTCGACCTGATCGAGCGGCGCGTGTTTAGGGTCGTCGACGAGTTCGAGCGGCCGGTCCCGGCCGAGTCAGGAGATTACGACGATCCTGCCGTCCGCGGCCCGCACCGCACCGATCTGCGGCCGATCGAGATCACCCAGCCGGAAGGGCCGAGCTTCACGCTCGATGGCACCAGCCTGCGGTGGCAGAACTGGTCGATGCGGATCGGGTTCGACGCGCGGGAGGGGCTGACGCTGCATCAGATCAGCCTCGCCGACAGCGACGGCGAACGGCCGCTGATCTACCGGGCCTCCGTGCCCGAGATGGTCGTCCCGTACGGCGATCCCGCGTTCCGCTACTGGCAGACGTACTTCGACTCGGGCGAGTACTTGGTCGGCAAATGGGTGAACTCGCTTGAGCTTGGCTGCGACTGCCTGGGCGAGATCGCCTACCTGGACGCGACCATTCCCGACGACTTCGGCGAGCCACGCTTGGTGCCGAACGCGATCTGCGTCCACGAAGAGGACCACGGGATCCTGTGGAAGCACACCGACATCTTCAACGGCTCTGCTCAGTCGCGCCGCCAGCGGCGCCTGGTCGTGTCGTTCTTCACCACGGTCGGCAACTACGACTACGGCTTCTACTGGTACTTCTACCTGGACGGCACCATCGAGTGCGAGGTCAAGATGACCGGCACGCTGTTCACGGCGGCCTATCCGGGCGGAGATTATCCCTACTCGGCGGAGGTCGCGCCGGGACTTGGTGCGCCGGTGCATCAGCACCTGTTCAGCGCGCGGCTCGACATGACGGTGGACGGGCTGACCAACGCAGTCGACGAGATTGATGTCGGTGGCTGCCCGGTCGGGCCCGACAATCCCCACGGCAACGCGATCATCCAGACGATCACCAGGCTGGGCTGCGAGTCGGCGGCCGCCCGCCGCGCCGACGCCACGCGCGGCCGCACCTGGCGAGTGGTCAGCACCGAGCGGGCGAACAGGTTCGGCCGGCCGACCGCCTACACCCTGTACCCCGAAGCCGCTCCCGTGCTGCTCGCCGATCCCTCGTCGTCGATTAGCGCCAGGTCCGGTTTCGCGACTAACCACCTGTGGGTCACCCGGTACGATCCCGCTCAGCGCTACCCAGCCGGGGACTTCGTGAACCAGCATCCCGGCGGCGCGGGGCTGCCGGCCTTCATCGCCGGCGACCAGGACATCGACGGCGCCGACATCGTGCTGTGGCACACCTTCGGGCCGGCCCATTTCCCGCGGCCTGAGGAATGGCCGGTGATGCCGGTCACCAGGTGCGGGTTCACGCTGAAGCCAACAGGGTTCTTCGACCGCAACCCGACCCTCGACGTCCCGCCGCCTAGCAGCCACTGCTGAGCGATTGCCGCCGCCCGGTTTCGTGGCGCGCAGCCAGGGAGCGCACACTGGGTGGGCAACGCTTTCGCGCGAGGCCGAGGGAAGTGGCTGCCGTGGGCCTGACCTGGAGAGACCTGGTGTCGTCGGTCGCCATCCTCGCGATCATCCTCACCTGGTGGGCCTACGAAGTGCGGGTAGGCCCGCTGCTGCTGTCGAGCGCAGCGACCACTGGCGTCACGGAGCTCGTTCTCGCCGCGTGCTGTGCTGTGGCGGCGGCCTTCGACCTGCACACCACGCCGCAGCCGAGGGCCGGCGTGATCTTCCGGCGGATCACTACGGTGACCGGGGCGATCGCGCTGGTCGCAGGGCTGATCGGCACGCTGGGAAGCAGCGGCCAGGCGCTGGAGATCCTGGTCGTGTCGACGGCCGTGCTGTGGACGGCGGGCACCATCTGGCATGTGCTCAGCATCGGCGCCGAGCCGTAACCGCGCTGTCGGCACCGGGTGGCAGACTCTCCGGCATGACCGGAACTGATCAGAAGGCCGACATGCATAGGTACCTCAAGACCGGCCGCGAGGTACTGGTCTGGAAGCTGGAGGGATTGTCGGAGTACGACATACGCCGGCCGCTGACGCCGACCGGCACCAATTTGCTCGGCCTGATCAAGCACCTGGCCTCCGTCGAGAGCGGGTACTTCGGGGATGTCTTCGGCCGCCCGTTCGGCGAGTCGCTGCCCTGGAACGACGCGGACGCGGCACCGAACGCGGACATGTGGGCCACCGCCGACGAGTCGCGCGACCAGCTCGTGGGACTGTACAGGCGGGTGTGGGCGCACGCGGACGTGACGATCGAGCAGCTGCCGCTCGACGCCACCGGGCATGTGCCGTGGTGGGGTGAGCGCGGTGACGTCACATTGCACCTCATCCTCATTCACATGATCGCCGAGACTGACCGGCACGCGGGCCAGGCCGATATCGTTCGGGAGCTTATCGACGGCGCGGCCGGCCTGCGGAAGGACAACGACAACCTGCCCTCGGGCGACAAGGCCTGGTGGGAGGACTACCACGCGAAGGTCGAGCGCGCAGCGCGGGAAGCGGCCGCGCTCTAGCCGGCTGCGCGATGGGAGCAGCGGGACGTCCCGTTAATCCCGCGGTTATGCGCAGCCCTCGCCCGGCCGGTAGAAGCCGTTGCCCGCCAGCCCGGGGCCGGTGAGCTGCGGCCGGTGCCTGCCGCCGCCTGCCGGGTAAGCCGTGTCGAACCACTGCCGGAAGAATCTGCCCAGGTGCGCCTGGCAGGCGCTGGTTCGCACCGGCAACCACTGGCGGAAGACCGCCTCAAACTGAGCCTCGGTAATGCTGGCGCCGCCGTAGGTGCGCTGGATCTGCTCAAGTGCCCTGGTGAAGTTGCCGTGTCCGAGGATCTGCCGCAGCGCGATATAGGCGATGCCCGGCCTGGCGTATGTCGACGACCCGCTGAACAGGCCGGAGGCCCGCGGGTTGGACGGCGCGACCGTCCAGAAGCGGCCGCGTCTGGAATAGGTCATCTTGAACTGGTGCGCGAGGCTCGCCTGGAACGCTACCTGCCCGGTGTGCGTGTACGGCCCACCCGCCGCCTGTTCGGCTCGCCGTGCCGCGTACAGGAACTCGGCCAGCGTGGCCATACCCTCCTTGAAGAAGGTCATCTGGTAGCCGCCCTCGGTGACGTTGTCGCCCCACCATTGGTGCATGTTCTCGTGGTAGAGGGTGTCGGTGTCGATGATTCCGTCAGCGAAGGCGATCATGGTCTGCATTTCCTCGTCGAAGCTGACTGGCGGCGTGCCGACGACGACTCCGTCCGAGGTAAATGGGAAGCTGCCGGTGAACTGGCTCTCGAACTCGGTGATGTTCTGCTGCAGGTTCATGATCTTCTGGTTGTTCCGCTGCTGTGCCGGGCCGATCGCTCGGTCCTGGGCCTCGTAGAACCTGATGCCGTTGTCGGCCGTCCGCTCGCTCAGCCTGAACTTGCCTACGCTGTCCTCGACCAGGTAGCTGGCGACTGGAGCGCCGGAGTGCCAGCGCCAGGTGACGGAGCCGCCGGGGAACTCATGGCTGGGCGGGTGGCGCCGGACCGAGACAAGGATGCCGTTGGCGAGCACCGCCCGCCCGGCCGTGACAGTGTCGGAGAAGTCGTAGGTCGGCTTGGCCGCCGGGTAGTCGTTCAGCGGCATCCAGTCCTCAGTTCCGACCGGCTCGGTGGTCACGAACCCGCCGTCCGGCGCGCGGAACCAGCCCTCCGTGGTGCCGTCCCCATCGTTGTGCACGCCTGGCCGGCCGGTGTAGCTGACCGCGACCTTGAAGACGGATCCGGTCGCGATCGCCGCGGCGGGCGTGATCACCAGCTTCGTCGCCGGGCACTGCGTCCCGTTGAGCGAATTAACCCCGGCGCTCGTGGACCGCAGCTCGGGCGTGCAGGCCGGCGGCAGCGGGTTGTGGTGCGGACCGCCGACCGGATTGGTCTGCGAGGCTTCGTGGGCTGCCGGGTCCGGGTCATTCTGGCCGTTCGGGTCGCCGGGGTAGGTTGGCTGCGCGAACCTGAATGTGGCCGGGCGGCCATTCACGATGACGGACTGGACAGTCATGTCCGGTCCAGCGCTCGTGTTCTTCGACTTGCGCTCGAAGTCGAGGCTGAAGCTGGTCAGGCATTGTGTCGCCAGGTCGGTCAAGATCACCTTGTTGCCCGGCAGGAACCTGTTCGCCGTTGCGTCGTACACCAGGTGCACCAGCGTGTGCTGGCTGGTGTAGCCGCCGTTGCCGGTATCGGGGTACAGGCGGCTGCCTGGCGGGGCCAGGGTGTGCGCGCCAGCCGAGCAGGCGGCCTGGCTGGCAGTCGCGGGGGCGGCCACGGCTATGGCGGGCAGGACCAGCGCGGCGCTCGCCGTTGCTGCGACGATCAGCAATCCCCGGCCCGCCATCGGTCCTCCTGATCTCCGGTCATCTCGGGTCGTCTCATCTTGACGGCGCCTGGCTGGGGCGCGCCAGCCGCCCGCCGGGACGTGATGGAACCGGTACGTGCCTTAACCGGTGGCCGGGGTCGTGGCCGGGGTTGTGGCCGGGGTCAATGGCATCCCGCGCTGGCCGGTATCGGCTCAGCCGCCATCCTGATTGCCTACTGGATGTGGCCAGTGCTCGGCGCTCAGTTGTGCCGCCGCGTCAATTGCCTCCTGGCGACTCGCCAGCCGCCCGGTGCCGCCCCAGCCCGTGACCGCGATCGACCCTGTGCTCACGGCACGCTTGAGCGATTCGGTCACGGTCGAGCCGTCGAGCAGGGCCGCGATGAACCCGGCGTCGAAGCAGTCGCCGGCGCCTGTGGTGTCTACCGGCACGGCGCTGCGCCCGCGGACCCGCACCAGCATGTCCGGCCCGACAGCCAGCGCGCCTGCCGCGCCTAGCTTGACGGCGACGACCGGGCCTAGCCGGTGCAGGGCTTTCGCGGCATGCAGTGCCGAGAACTCCTCATCTGGGTGGTCCGGGTGATCGCCGCGGGCGGACCTGCCGTCCAGGGCCGCGGCCAGCTGCCCGCACTCGGCCGCGTTCGGCAACAGGTAGTCGGTCTGGGACAGGACAGGTCCCGCTTCTGCCCATTCGCCGTGTGGCGCCCAGCCCGGGTCGAGTGAGGTCGTCGCGCCCGCGATCCTTGCCTCTTCGAACAGGGCGGGCAGATCGGCTTGCAGCCCGCGCTGGAGAAAGAACGAGCTGGCATGGACGTGCCTCGCGGCGCGAACCAGGTCAGCGGGCACATCGCTCCTGGACAGCTCGCTCATCGTGCCGCTGTACGTCAGGATCGCCCGATCCCCGTCGGGACGAGTCATGACAACGCTCAGCCCGGTTTGGAGCCCGGCCCGGCGCACAACGCACCCGACGTCGACGCCGTAGCCGGCCAGGAGCTCGGTCGTCCAGGCGCCGATCGGGTCGTCCCCGACTACGGCGCAGACCGCGACGCGCAGGCCCTGGGCGGCCACGGCGGCCGCAGTGATGGCGCCGGAGCTGCCGAGGGTGATGGTCGCGTTGTCGACGAGCTGCTCGACCTGCCCGAACCGCACGTCGACCTCGCCCGCCGACACCAGGACATCAGGGTTGAGCTCGCCGAGGACAAGCAGGTCCAGATCCATGGTCACGGCACCACTCCTCGTCTGATTCGGCCAGCGCCTATTTTCGCGCGGTGTCGCCTGTGCTGATGTGCTCCCTCAGTGCATCATGTTGCCCGGAGGCGACATGATGCAGACATACCAGGATGCGGCCGCGCTAGAGGCCGCCGTCGGAACCGAGGCCGGGCCGACGGAGTGGTTCACGATCGACCAGAACCGGATCAATGGGTTCGCCGATGTGACCGAGGATCATCAGTGGATCCATATAGACCCCGAACGGGCGGCGGCGGGCCCGTTCGGGAAGACCATCGCGCATGGCTTCCTCACCCTGTCGCTGCTCTCGCACCTGGTGGGCGAGCTGCGCCGGGTCGACGGCGCGCGGATGGGGATCAACTATGGCCTGAACAAGGTGCGGTTCCCTGCCCCGGTGCCGGTCGACAGCCGAATCCGGGCACGCGCCAGCATGGTCAGCGCCGAGGCGACCGGCGACGGTGCCGTACAGGTCGTGACCAGGGTCACTGTCGAGGTGGAGGGCAACCCCAAGCCGGCCTGCGTCGCCGACCTGGTGAGCCGGTTCTATTTCGACGGGGCCGCTAGCACGGGGTGAGGCGGCGTGGCCGCTGACGCCGCGCTGCGCACCTCCGCCCATGCTGCCGGCCCGCTGAGCTCGCTGGTCAGGCCGGGAATGACGGTGGCGGTCGGCGACGGGTTCGGCGCGCCGCGGTCCGTTTCGCGGCAGCTCAGCGATGCCTCGGCCAGGTGCGGCGGGGTCCGGCTGATCCTCGGCTGGGTGCCCAGGACCGATCCGGGTCTGGACTTCACCGCGTTCGCCGACGTCAGGACCTTCATGCCAGGCTGGGGCCTGCGCCAGGCGACCGACGCAGGCCTCGCGAGCTTCGCGCCCGTGCGGATGTCCGCCGTGCCGGCGCTGCTGCACGACCCGTGGCGGCCGGATCTGCTCGTCGCGACCGTCGTCCCGGCGGACGGCGGCTTCCAGTTCGGCAGCGAAGTGTCCTGGCAGCGGGCGGCGATCGCCGCGGGCGCAATTGTTGCCGCTGTGGTGTCTTATGGCACGCCGCGTGCTGACGCCGGAAGTCCGCTGCCGGCCGGCCAGGTGCTGGTCGTGGGGGAGACTCGCGAGCCGCCGGGAGCGATGCGGGAGGCCGCGGCAGCGCCGGAATACCAGGCAATCGCTCGGCTGATCGCTCCGCTGATCGCGCCGGGTGCGCGGCTCCAGGTCGGGCCCAGCCCGGTCGCGGCCGCCCTGTTGCGCGAACTGGCCGCGCCGGTGCGGCTCGACTCGGGACTGCTGCCGGAAGGCGTCGTTGACCTGGATGAACGCGGGCTGCTCGGCGCCGAACCCGTGGCGGCGTATCTGGCCGGCGGGCCGCGGCTATACGGCTGGGCAGATGGCCGACCGTTGCTGCACCCGATCGAGTACACCCACGACCTGGGCAGGTTGTCGGCCGATCCGCTGTTCGCGGTCAACACCGCGGTCGAAATCGATCTCGACGGCCAGGTCAACGTCGAGGGGACGGCGGCCTCGGCGCTCGGCGGCATCGGCGGTCACCCCGACTACGCGGCGGCCGCGGCCCGATCGGTCGGCGGGCTCAGCATCGTGGCGGTCCCGACCACGCATCACGCCCGGTCCACGCTGGTCACCCGGCTGTCGCGACCTGTATCTACGGCGGCGCATGACGTGGACATCGTGGTCACCGAGCGCGGCGTGGCCGACCTGCGCGGCCTCTCGAGACCCGAGCGATACAAGGCGCTCACCCGACTGTGGGACGGCCAGGTGGCTGTCGTTTCGGGCTGACGCCCGCAGAGGCGGTCGCACTGCCTGTCATATGTGGTGGGCACTGGCCATTCACTGGAACTGCAGTTCGTTGATTCTGTTTGACTGTCAGTGGGTCTCGCTAGAATGGTCGAAGATCACGACCACAGTTCCGAAGATCACGACCACAGTTCAAATGCCGGGAGGGAGGCTGGAAATGGCGGATTCGCCCGGCGACCTGACGCCTGACAGCCCCGGCGCGGACGATGATGATGCCCAGCCTGTCTTCGGTGGAATGTCGTGGTCCTGGGATTCGGACACCGACTTTGAGGCCTTGATCGACGCGGCGAACGGCGCGGCACCGTGGCTGCGGGACACTGAAGCAGCTGACGATCCGCAGGCCGCGGACGTCGACCCCGAGGCGGATGAGGCGGCGTATCAGGAGGCGCTGGCGGCGGGACGGGTGAGCGAGATGCCGCTGTCGGTGGTCGCAGGGCGGATCGCCGAATCTCTGCCTACCGGGCCCGGGCTGGCAGGCTGGCTGGCGCAGGCGCCCGCGCCAGAGATGGAGGATGGCGCTCTGGCCGGTGTCGCGTCGTCGTTCCGGCGGCTGGCCTCCTGGGCCGCGGCCGGAGAACTGGCCGCGGTAGCGCAGATCGCGTCCCGGTCCGCCCGGACTGACCGCCGGGCCTCGGTCGACCTATCGGGGCGACCGGATCGGGTGACCGCCGACGCATCTGGCCAGGTCTCGCTGGCTCTCGCGATGTCCCCGGATGGCGCATCCGACTGGACCGACCTGGCCGTGACATTGACCTGGCGGCTGTCCGCCACCGGCGCAGCGCTCGCCGCAGGGGAGATTGACCTGTCGCGGGCGCGGATGATCGCCCGGGTGACCGGGCCGCTCAGTGACGAGGCGGCCCGGCAGGTGGAGGCGGCGGTGCTGGGCCGCGCCGGGTGGCTCACTCTGGGCCAGTTGTACGCCGCGCTCCGCCGCGCCGTGCTCAAAGCCGACCCCGAAGGCGCCGAACGCCGCCGCAGGGAGGCTGAGCGGAACGCCAAAGTCGTGCTATATCCCGAGGACGAGGGGACCGCGACCCTGGCCGGCTATTCGCTGCCTGGGGTGCAGGCCGCTGCAGCGATGGCCCGGATCACCGCGCTGGCCAAGGCCATGCAGGCGACCGGCGCGGCTGGGCAGATCGACCTCGTCCGGGCCCAGGTCTTCCTGGGCCTCCTGCTCGGCACACTCCCGTATATCCCGCGAGCTCCCGGCGCCCCGCCTGACCAGCCCCCGGCCGACGACTCACCTCCTGACGACTCGCCTGCTCACGATCCGCCTCTTGACGATCCGCCTCTTGACGACTCGTTTCCTGATGATCCGCCTCCAGACGACTCACCTCCCGACGATCCGCCGCACGGCGGAGCTGAAGAGAGCCCGCCGCCGGACGATCTGCCGAACCCGCCGGATACCCCGGATGATCCGCCCTCCGGACCAGGCTTGCCGTGGCCGGCTGTGCCGCCGTACCTGCCGGCTGGGCCCGGGACGCTGGCAGGCCTGCAGCCCGCGACCGGGCCGGGCGGGCGCGGGCTGCTGAACCTGACCGTGCCGCTGGCCACCCTGACTGGAGCGTCGGCCGCGCCTGGGCAGCTGTCCCGTCTCGGCTTCATCACGACAGAGCAGTCTCGCCAGCTCGCCGCCCTGGCCGCCCGGCATCCTGCCGCCCGCTGGCGGATCATTGTCACCACACCCGGTGGAGAGGCGATCGCAGTCACCCACCTGGCCCGCTCCCGGAGCCCCGACGGTCCCGGGGCAGCCAGCATTGGCCTGATTGGCCGGGTCACCCTAATTGTCCGGGTTGATCAGCTGGGTCACGGCCCGCCTGATGAACAGCGTCATGGTCCCGCGCCGCCCGGCCCCGCCCCGCCGCCGCCCGGCCCCGCGCCACCCGACCCCGCCCAACCGCGCCACCCGCCGCCACCGTCGGGTTCGCCGCTGGCGAAGATCGTGGACCGGGCCCTGGTGGCGGCAAGGCGGGAGGCCGCGGCCGCCGAGCAACGCCGGGAGAATGACGAGCGGGCCGGCGGGTGCGCTCAT
>Ga0209131_1000937_pt1 | contig 20283 bp, 20 predicted proteins | sample GraSoi_2013_40cm_FD_185826 | JGI IMG/M metagenome (GOLD analysis project Ga0209131, IMG submission 185826) | Grasslands soil microbial communities from the Angelo Coastal Reserve, California, USA - Sample 9_17_2013_40cm (SPAdes) (version 2) | ecosystem: Environmental > Terrestrial > Soil >... | reverse complement strand
TCAGAGACGCGGCGGCTCACCGCCTAGCGAGACCCGGCGGCTCGCCGCCTGAGGTTTCATGCGTAAGTTTTAGTCAGCCCCGAACAGTGTTTTGCTTGCCGGCCGCCCCTGGCTGCTACCCTTTTTGCTCGGATCACAGGGGAGAACGAGGTGCACAACACTCGGTGGCGCGCAGTCCTGCTCGCAATCGCGGCCCAGCCCGCTTTCTGGCTCGCGCCACAGGCAAGCGGACAGGACCTGGTGGTGGGGCAGGTGGCATCGCAGACCAGTCCGGTCACCGCCGCCAATTCCAAGGGCATGTACATCGGCATGAAGACGTATTTCGACCATGCCAATTCGCAGGGCGGCGTCAACGGGCGCCCGGTCAAGCTGGTCTACAAGGACGACGGCCTGAAGCCCGGCGCCATGGTGGCGATGACCAAGGAGTTCGTCGCGGACAAGGACGTCCTCGCGCTCGCGGGCTACGTCAACACCGGCGGCCTCACCGAGATGGCGAAGGGGAACGTCGCCGGCGAGGCCGGCATCGCGCTCATCTCGCCGCTGCAGGGCGACAAGAGCATCGTCGGCGCCCCGAACATCTTCCCGTTCCGCTCGGGCTACCCGGACGAGGTGCAGGCGCTCATCAAGGAAGCCGCCGCCACGCAGAAGAAGAAGGTGGCGATCGTCTACTGGAACGTCACCTTCGGCCCGGCGATCGTGCCGCTCGCCAAGGAATGGGTGAAGAAGGACAACCTGAACGTCGCCGCGTGGGTCGAGATCGACGCCACGCCCGGCGCGCAGGACAAGTTCGAGCCGATCATGAAGCAGGCGGTCGCCGAGGTGGTGAAGCTCCAGCCCGACGCGATCATCATGCTGATCTCGGGGCGCTACTCGGTCGAGTTCGTGAAGCAGATCAAGAATTCGGCGGCCGCCGACACGCAGCTCTACGCCATGTCGATCGTGCCGGTCAGCGATATCATCAAGAACGTCGGCGAGAGCAAGGCGCGCGGCATCGTGATCGCGCAGGCGGTGCCGTTCCCGTTCTCGGCGACGCTGCCGGTGGTGTCCGAATACCAGAAGGCGATGCACCAGTACGCGCCCGGCGAGCCTTACTCGTTCTCCACGCTCGAGGGCTTCATCACCGCCAAGATCACCGTGGAAGCGCTCAAGCGCGCCGGGCCCAAGCCGACGCGCGAGAAGGTCCTCAAGGCGCTCACCGCGATGGGCGAGCATAACCTCGGCGGCGTCTACGTGAACTACTCGCCGAAGGAGCGCCTGGGCTGGGGCGGCGTCGACCTCACCATCATCGGGGCGAACGGCAAGCTGCTGCGCTGAGCGGCAGGCCGGGCCCGCGCTCGCGGCGGGCGGTTATCATTCGGTCACCATGGAAATACGCGCGACGGTGGATTCCATCTACCGCGCGGAGTCGCGCCGCGTCTTCGCGACGCTCGTGCGCCTGCTCGGCGACTTCGACCTCGCCGAGGAAGCGCTGCACGAAGCGTTCCGCGCGGCGCTCGAGCAATGGCCGGGCGAAGGCGTTCCCGCCAATCCCCGCGCCTGGCTCGTCTCCGCGGGACGGTTCAAGGCGATCGACAGCATTCGCCGTCAAGCCCGCTTCGAACCTTTGGAAGAAGAGCTCGCGGAAACTCTTTCTGCAGAGAATTCTCATGAAAAGGAGAGCATCGAGGACGATCGCCTGCGCCTGGTCTTCACCTGCTGCCACCCGGCGCTCGCGCCCGACGCGCAAGTCGCCCTGACCTTGCGTGAAGTGTGCGACCTGAAGACCGAGGAGATCGCGCACGCCTTCCTCACTCCCGCGCCCACCCTCGCGCAGCGCATCGTGCGCGCGAAGACCAAGATCCGCGACGCCGGCATTCCGTATGAAGTGCCTGGCGGCGCCAACCTCCCTGAGCGGCTGGACGCGGTGTTGCGAGTGATCTATCTCGTGTTCAACGAGGGCTATTCCGCTTCCTCGGGCAGCTCGCTCACGCGCGCCGATCTTTCCGGCGAAGCGCTGCGCCTCGCGCGCCTGCTGGTCGAGCTGCTGCCGGAGCCGGAGGCGCTCGGCCTGCTCGCGCTCATGCTGCTGCACGAGTCGCGGCGCGCGGCACGCAGCTCGAGCGAAGGGGATCTGGTCCTGCTGGAGAACCAGGACCGCGCCCTCTGGAACCGCGAGCTGATCGCCGAAGGCGTCGCGCTCGTCGAAAAGGCGCTGGGCGCCCAGCGCGGCAGGCCTCGCATCGGCAGCTATTCGCTGCAGGCGGCGATCGCCGCGGTGCACGCGGAGGCGCCGAGCGCCGCGGCGACAGACTGGGCGCAGATCGTCGCGCTCTACGACGTGCTCGGGCGCATGGAGCCGTCGCCGGTGGTCGAGCTCAATCGCGCGGTCGCGATCGCCATGCGCGACGGCCCCATCGCTGCGCTGCCGCTCGTCGAAGGGCTGCTGAAGGAGGGCGACCTCGACGATTACCACCTCGCGCACGCGGTGCGGGCCGACCTGTGCCGGCGCCTGGGCCGCAGCGCCGAAGCGCGCACCTCCTACGCGCGCGCCCTCGCGCTCGCCCGGCAGGAACCCGAGCGCCGCTTTCTCGAGCGGCGGCTGGCGGAGCTGAAAAAGGCGGGCTGAGAAAAAGTTTTCGACCCGCCTGTCGATTTGCGGAACCCGGCTTCGACCAGAAGCAAAGGAGCCGCAAATGAAACTGCTTCCCTACCTCTTGCTGGAAATCGTCATGCCGGGCGGGACCCTGCTCGCCCTCGCGCTGTACCTGTACCGTAACCGGAAATCTTTTTCCGGCCCGATGTCGATCCGGCGCGCCGCCGTTCGACTATTGGGTATGAAGCCGAAGCTCATCGATTGCTAACTGATTGATAATTCGTTAATTCACAAGGAGATCAGCATGCGTTTCATCATTATGGTCAAGGCCACCAAGGACTCCGAAGCGGGCGTGATGCCCTCCGAGAAGATGCTCGCGGAGATGGGCAAGTTCAACGAAGAGCTGGTGAAAGCCGGCGTCATGCTCGCCGGCGAGGGACTGCACCCGAGCTCGAAAGGCGCGCGCGTCCGGTTCTCCGGCGCCAAGCGCAGCGTGATCGACGGCCCCTTCGCGGAGACGAAGGAGCTGGTCGCCGGGTTCTGGATCTGGAAGGTGAAGTCGAAGGCAGAGGCGATCGAGTGGGTGAAGCGCTGCCCCAATCCGATGCCCGGGGACTCCGAGATCGAGATCCGCCAGATATTCGAGGCGGAGGACTTCGGCGAGGAGCTCACGCCCGAGCTGAAGGCGCAGGAACAGCGCCTGCGCTCGAAAATCGCCGCGAAGAAATAGAATCTCGAGGGCAGCCACAGGAGAAGCGCCATGAAATATCTCTGCCTCGTCTACGGCGAGGAAAAAGCCATCCAGTCGGTCGACGACCACCACTGCCTCGCCTTCGACCAGTCGGTCCGCGCGAGCGGCCACTGCCTCTCGTCGGAGGCGCTGCAGCCGGTGGCGACCGCGACCACCGTGCGCGTGCGCAACGGCAAGGTCTCCGTCACCGACGGGCCTTTCGCCGAGACGAAGGAATACCTCGCCGGCTTCTACATGATCGAGGCACGCGACCTGAACGAGGCGATCCAGATCGCCGCCAGGATCCCGCCGGCGAGCGTCGGCAGCATCGAGGTCCGCCCTATCCGCCCGATCCGCGAAACCGCCAGCCCCCTGACAAGGGGGCCGCAAGCGCAGCGCGCGGGGGGTTAACGGGAATAAATCGACGCTCCCGCGAGTCTTGCTGGGAACGGGCATCCCGCCCGAAGGAGCGTCGAAATGCCGGCCGTCAACCGCAGGGGCCTCCCTGTCAACCGCAGGGACTTTCTCAGGATCGCAGGCTTTGGAGGGGTGGTGTTCGCGTCGGGCCTCGCGCGCGGCGCCGACGCGTATCAGGCGGGCGAGCAGGAGTTTTTCTTCGTCCAGCTCTCCGACACCCACTGGGGCTTCCAGGGCGCGGCCAACCCCGATGCGCTCGGCACGCTGCCGAAGGCGGTCGCCGCGGTCAACGCGCTCGATCCCCAGCCCGACTTCATCGTCTTCACCGGCGATCTCTCGCACACCACCGACGACCCGGCCGAGCGGCGCAAGCGCCTCGCGGGCTTCAAGGAGGTGATCTCGGGCCTGAAGAACCGCAACATCCGCCTGATGCCCGGCGAGCACGACGCTTCGCTCGACCGCGGCGAGGCCTACAAGGAGCTCTTCGGCCCGACGCGCTACAGCTTCGACCACAAGGGCGTGCACTTCATCGCCCTCGACAACGTCTCCGATCCCGCGGCGCGCATCGGCGAGGAGCAGCTCGCGTGGATGAAGGCGGACCTCGCGAAGCAGCCGCCGGAGGCGCGCATCGTCGTGCTCACGCACCGGCCGCTCTTTCCGCTCTACCCGCAGTGGGACTGGGCGACGCGCGACGGCGACGAGGCGATCGCGCTGCTCATGCCTCACCGCAACGTCACGGTGTTCTACGGCCACATCCACCAGGAGCACCATTTCAAGACCGGGCACATCGAGCACCATTCGGCGAAGTCGCTCATCTTCCCGCTGCCCGTGGCGGGCTCGGCGCCCAAGCGCGCGCCGATCGCGTGGGATCCGGCGCAACCGTATCGCGGCCTCGGCTTCCGCCAGGTCGAAGCCGAGCCGAAGCCGGTGGAATACAAGATCACAGAGCTGCCGGTCGTGCGCTCGTGAAGAGACGGACGCTGCTCCTCGGCGCGCTCGGCCTCGCCGGCGCGTCGCTCGCGCAGAACGCGCCGGCCGAGACGATCCGGATCGAGGCGCGCAAGTTCGAGTTCGTGCCGGAACGGGTGACGCTGAAGCTCGGCGTTCCGGTGGTGCTCGAGTTGACGGCGCCGGAAGTCACGATGGGATTCAGCGCGCCGGACCTGGGCCTGCACGCCGAGATCGCCCCGGGCAAGCCGGTGCGGCTTCCCTTCACGCCGCGGCGCGCCGGCGAGTTCCCGTTCGCCTGCGACATCTTCTGCGGCGAAGGCCACGAGGACATGACCGGCGTCATCCACGTGACAGCCTGACGGCGTAGCATGGACGCGCCTTGAACGACCGCCGCGAGCGCTTCGAACGCATGGTGGCGCCGCACGCGAGCGCCGCCTACAACCTCGCGCGCTGGCTCACCCGCAACGACCATGACGCCGAGGACGTGGCGCAGGAAGCGATGCTGCGCGCCTACCGCCATCTCGACGGGCTGCGCGGCGAGGCGCGCCCGTGGCTGCTCGCGATCGTGCGCAACGCCTGCTTCTCCTGGCTGCGCGCGAACCGCCCCGCCGAGGTCGAGCCGCTCGAGGACGACGTCGCCGACGCGCTGCCGGGACCGGAGACCTACGCGGCGCGCTCGCTCGACCGGCGCATGCTCAACGAGGCGATCGCCGCGCTGCCGGTGCAGTTCCGCGAGGTCCTGGTGCTGCGCGAGCTGGAGGACCTGCCCTACCGCGACATCGCGCGCATCGCCGAGATTCCGATCGGCACGGTGATGAGCCGGCTCGCCCGCGCGCGCCGCCTCCTGGGCGAAGCGATGCGCGTCGTGACCGTTCCCCGCCTGAAGGTACACAAATGAGGGTGCACAAATGAACGCCGAAGACGCCGCCCGCGCCCTGCACGCTTACGTCGACGGCGAGCTCGACGCCGTGAGCAGCCTCGAGCTCGAAGCCGAGCTCGCGTCGAATCCGTCGCTGCGCGCCGCGCATGAGCGCTTGCGCGAGCTGTCGGCGTCGGTCCGGGCGGACGCCGAGTATTACGCCGCACCGGCCCGGCTGAAAGAGGCGCCGGAGGCCGAGATGTCTGCGGCGCCCCCCGCGCCACGGCGGCGCTTCGCCACCACATTGGTTCCGGCGTTCGCGCTCGCGGCCATGCTGGCGGTTGCGGTTGCTGTGGGCCTGTTCGCAGTGCGCCCGGGCGAAGACGAGGCGCTTGCGCGCGAGGCGGTCGCGGCGCACGTGCGCGCGGGCCTGTCGGGCCGGCGCATCGATGTCGCCTCCTCGGACCAGCACACGGTCAAGCCCTGGCTGAGCGCGCGGCTGCCGTTCTCGCCGCCGGTCCCGGATCTTTCGCAGTCGGGCTACGAGCTGACCGGCGCGCGGCTCGACTACCTGGACGGCGCGCCGGTCGCCGCGCTCGTCTACCGGCGCCGCCAGCACGTGATCGACGTCTACGTCTCGCGCGGCGCCGACCCGTCGCCGCGCAGTCTTTCGCGCGACGGCTTCAATCTGGAGCATTTCGCCGCCGCCGGCCTGCGCTACTGGATCGTCTCCGACCTCAGCCCCAACGAGCTCTCCGACTTCTCGCGCCTGTTCGCGCAACGCTAGGCGCCTCACGTATAGACACTTTCAGGTACTTCTGAGCGCTGCGGAACGCGCAGGACGCCAGGCGCGGCAGGCATTACCATCCGCAGCAGCCAATCAAGGAGAACCGGAATGTCCGCCTCGTCTTTCGCCCACCAACGCCTCGCCCGCCCGCCCCTCGCGCTCCTGCTCGCCGCCTTCAGCGCGCTCGCCCTTGCCCAGGCGCCGCAGCCCGCGCCGAGCGCGCCTCCGGCCTACGAGCCTTCGGTCGGCCAGGAAGGCAAGGACGTCGTCTGGGTGCCGACGCCGCAGGTCGTGGTCGACCGGATGCTCGACAAGGCCCGGGTGCCCTCGCGCGATTTCGTCATGGACCTCGGCTCCGGCGACGGCCGCACCGTCATCACCGCCGCGAAGCGCGGCGCCCGCGCCATGGGCATCGAGTACAACCCGGACATGGTGGAGCTCTCCAAGCGCAACGCCGCGAAGGCGGGCGTGCCTCCCGAGCGCGCGACGTTCATGAAGGCGGATCTGTTCGAGACCGATTTCTCGAAGGCGACCGTCATCACCATGTTCCTGCTGCCCGAGATCAACGAGAAGCTGCGCCCGAAGATCCTCGACCTGAAGCCCGGCACGCGGGTCGTCTCGAACACGTTCGAGATGGGCGACTGGAAAGCCGACGACGCCGTCACCGTGACGGGCCAGGAGGGCTGCGACACCTCCTGGTGCACGGTGCTCCTCTGGATCGTCCCGGCCCGCGTCGCCGGCTCCTACAAGACCGCGCAGGGCGATGTCACGCTCAAGCAGGACTTCCAGATGCTCTCCGGCACCCTGCGCGCGGAGGGCAAGAGCGTCCCGCTCCAGGGCAAGGTGCGCGGCGAGGAGATCAGCTTCAAGGCCGGCGGCCACGAGTACCACGGCAAGCTGAAGGGCAAACAGCTGGAGCTGCGCTAAGCGGGCACTTCCTCTTCGAGGCCGGAGTACTCGCGCAGGGTGTGGAAGCGGATCTTGTTGAAGCGCTCCTGCCGGACTTCGAGCTCGGCCTTGCTCGGCGCGAGGAAGGTCAGCACGCCCGCCGCGTCGCGGGCGATGAGGTGCGGATAGGCATCGGTGAAGCGCCCGAGCTCGACGGCGTCGCCCGAGATCCAGCGCGCGCCGTAGTAGCCGGCGGGCACCAGGCGCACCTCCGCCCCGTACTCGTGGGCGAGGCGGTGCACCACCACCTCGAACTGCAGCGGGCCGACCGCGCCGAGGATCGGCGCGCCGCCGTCGAGCGGCTGGAAGATCTGGATCGCGCCCTCCTCGCCGAGCTGCTCGAGCCCCGCGCGCAGCTGCTTGGTCTTCATGGCGGTGGCGAGCTCGATGCGCGCGAACACTTCGGGCGCGAAGAACGGCAGGCCGCGGAACTGCAGCGTCTCGCCCTCGGTCAGCGTGTCGCCCAGGCGGATGGTGCCGCGGTTCGGGATGCCGATGATGTCGCCGGCGTAGGCCTCGTCGACGATGTCGCGGCGCTGCGAGAGGAAGGTCACCACGCTCGCGGTCTTCACTTCCTTCGCGCTGCGGCAGTTCACGAGGCGCATGCCGCGCTCGAAGCGCCCCGAGCACACGCGCACGAACGCGATGCGGTCGCGGTGCCCCGGGTCCATGTTGGCCTGGATCTTGAACACCAGGCCGGCGAATTTCTCCTCGGTGGGCGCGACCACGCGCTCGAACGCCGGGCGCTCACCGGGCGCGGGGGCATGGTCGACCAGCGCGTCGAGCACCTCCTGCACGCCGAAGTCGTTCAGCGCCGAGCCGAAGAACACCGGCGTCTGCCTGCCGGCGAGATACGCCTCGCGATCGAAGGAATGCCCCGCGCCCCGAATCAGCTCGGCTTCCGCCTGCGCTTCTTCAAACAGGGTTTTTTGCATTTCAGTGCTTCCAAAGGCCTTGACTTCATTCGAGCGTAAATCAAAGACCCCCATGAAATCCCGCCCCATGCCGATCGGCCAGGTGAACGGCGCCGCCGCCATGCCGAGCTCGCGCTCGATCTCGTCGATCAGCTCGAGCGGCGGGCGCACGTCGCGGTCGAGCTTGTTGATGAAGGTGACGATGGGCGTGTGGCGCGCGCGGCAGACCTTGAGCAGGCGCAGCGTCTGCGGCTCGATGCCCTTGCCGGCGTCGATCACCATCAGCGCCGCGTCGACGGCGGTGAGCACGCGGTAGGTGTCTTCGGAGAAGTCCTGGTGCCCCGGCGTGTCGAGCAGGTTGATGACGCAGCCGCGGTACTCCATCTGCATCACCGAGCTCGCCACCGAGATGCCGCGCTGCTTCTCGATCTCCATCCAGTCGGAGGTGGCGTGGCGCGCGCTCTTCCGAGCCTTGACGGTGCCGGCGATGTGGATCGCGCCCGAGAAAAGCAGCAGCTTCTCCGTGAGCGTGGTCTTGCCCGCGTCCGGGTGCGAGATGATGGCAAAGGTCCTGCGCCGCGCAACTTCCTGCGCGATCTGCGGCTGGCTCACGGGTAGCGCCTGCTAGTGCGTTGAATCGAGGCCGCGATTGTACCGTCAGCGAGCTCCCGCGGCGGCGAGGCGCGTGCCGCGCTCGCCCCAGCCGAAGCCGCTCGCGAGCGCGAACAGGTTGATCCCGCCGAACAGCAGGTACGACGCGGCGACGATCCAGTAGAGCCCGTTCAAGGAGCCGCCGAGGCCGTTGATCCAGTAGCCGCCCAGGAGCAGCACCGCGGCGAGGCGCACCAGGCCGGCGCTGAACGGCCAGGCCATCCTGCCCGCGCCCTGGCTCGCGAAGTAGATCGACATGCCGGCGCCGAAGAGCGCATAGAACGGGCCGACGCGCGCGAGGTACGCCGTGCCGGCTTCCACCACCGCCGGCTCGCTGCTGAAAAGATGGATCCAGGCCTGCGGAAACGCGGCGACCGCGAGGCCGATCGCGCCGGTCGCGAGCGTCGAGAGGCCCGCGCCGACCCACGCGATACGGCGCGCACGGGCATGCAGACCCGCTCCGACGTTGGTGCCGACCATCGTGACCGACGCCGTGCCGAGCGCGAAGAGGAGCGGAATGAGGATGTAGTCGAGCCGCGAGGCGAGGCCATACCCCGCGATGGCGTCGCGGCCGTACGCGCCAGTCAAAGCGGTAGTGACTACCACCGTGAGGTTGGCGGTCACGGTTCCCACCGCGGAGAGCAGCCCGACCCGCAGGATCTCCTTGAAGAGCCGCCACTCGAGCCGCGCCGGCGCGAGGCGCACCGGACTGCGCGCCGAGCGCATGTACCAGACCAGCACGACGAGGGAGGCGACGTTGAAGCAGATGAGCGCCATGCCCGCCCCTGCTACGCCCAGCGCCGGCACCGGACCCCAGCCGAAGATGAGCAGCGGCGACAGCGCGAGCGTGCCGAACGCGCCGGCGGCCGTGACGATGGCGGGGAAGCGCACGTTGCCCGCGCCGCGCAGGCAGGCGGCGAGCAGGGCGCCGACCCAGCCCGGGATCGCGGCGAGGAACACCACGTTGGCGTAGAGGATCGCGTTGGCGAGCGTCGCGCCGTCGCCGCCCATGCGCCCGAAGAATGCCTTGCCTCCGGCCCAGATGCCCACGGTGAACAGCGCGCCGAACGCCACGCCGAGGACCGCGGCATGCAGCACCAGCGACCCGGCGTCCTGCCGGCGGCCGGCGCCGATCGCGCGCGCCACCGCGGAGGACACGCCGCCGCCGATGGCGCCGTTCGACATCATGGTCATGAGCATGAAGAGCGGAAACACCAGCGCCACGCCCGCGAGCGCGTCGGTGCCGAGGAAGCTGACGAAGTAGGTCTCGGCCACCCCGACGAAAGTCTGCAGGGCGAGCACCACCAGGACCGGCCAGGCGAGGCCGAGCAGTTGCGCTGCGACGGGGCCATTCAGCAGCGCGCTGCGCGGGGCGGGATTCATGGGAGAAGCCTCATGGGAAATGCCTTTCCGGAAGTAGTAACTACATTTATTGTAGTAACTTGCTAAATTGAAGTCAATGGGGTATTTTCAAGGCATGGCCCGCTATGCCAGCCAGAAGAAATGCCCGGTCGCCCGCACGCTCGACATGATCGGCGAGCGCTGGACGATCCTGATCCTGCGCGACCTGCTGCTGCACGGCCCGCGGCGCTACCAGGATTTCCAGGACTCGCTCGCGGGTGTCGCCCCCAATACCCTCGCCGCGCGGCTGAAAGCCATGGAAGCCGACGGCCTCGTGGAGCGCAAGCTCTATAGCGAGCGCCCGCCGCGGCTCGAATACCACCTTACGGAAAAGGGAAAATCCCTCGGGCCGGTGCTGAGGGCGTTGCGCAGCTGGGGGCGCGCGCACGCCTGAGGCGGCCGTTCCCGGGCGCGGCCGTGCCACAATCCGCGCCCATGGCTCTCAAACGCCCGAAAGGGGACGCCGGCACGCTCGTCGTGCTCGAGCACGTCTCGCAGATCCTCAAGGACAACCCGCTCGGCGACCCGCACGTGCGCAAGCTCGCCGTATGGCTGCCGCCGCAGTACGACGCCGGGAGCGGGCCGCATTTATCCAAACCTCGCTTTCCGGTGCTCTACGACCTCGTCGGCTTCACCGGCTCGGGCCTCGCGCACGTCGCCTGGAAAGCGTTCGGCGACAACGTCCCCGAGCGCGCCGCGCGCCTGATCCGCGAGGGGAAGATGGCGCCGGCGATCATCGTCTTCCCGGACTGCTTCACCGCCCTGGGCGGCAACCAGTACGTCAACTCCTCCGCGATCGGCGACTACGCCGACTACCTCACGCGCGAGATCATCCCTTTCGTGGACCGCGAGTTCCGCACCCAGGCCTCGCGCGAGCACCGCGGCTGCTTCGGCAAATCCTCCGGCGGCTACGGCGCGATCGTCCACGGCATGAAGTACGCGAGCCACTGGGGCGCGATCGCCAACCATTCCGGCGACACCTATTTCGACTTCGTCTACTGGCACGACTGGCCGAACACGCTGAACGAGCTGACGAAGCATCGCGTGCCCAAGCGCAAGGCGGGCCGCTACGACGCCCTGCGCGAATCGCGCCGCAAGGGCCTCGCCGAGGGAAAAGACGACGGCCGCATCGCGCGCTTCCTGAAAAATATTTCCACCCGCGAGAAATTGTCCGGGGCCGAGACCTTCGCCCTCATGAATCTGTGCATGGCCGCGACCTACGACCCCGATCCGCGCGCGCCGAACGGCTTTCGCGTGCCCTTCAACCTCGAGTCGGGCGAGCCGCTGGAAGAGCGCTGGCGCCGCTGGCGCAGCCACGATCCGATCCACCTGGTTTCGAAGCATCGCGACAATCTGAAATCGCTGCGCGGAATCTATATCGACTGCGGCTGGCGCGACCAGTTCCACATCCACTACGGCACCCGCATCCTGTCGAAGGAGCTCTCCGCCGCCGGCATCCGCCACACCTACGAAGAGTTCGACGACAACCACTCCGACATCGACTTCCGGATGGACATCAGCCTGCCGTTTCTGTCGCGTTCCCTGAAATAGCCTTTACTCTGCTTTCAGACCCTTCTCGCGGATGATCTTGCCGTAGCGCGCCCGGTCCGCGTCGATCAGCTTCTGCAGCTCGGCCGGCGTGCTGCTTTGCGGCACCGCGCCCTGCGCGATCAGCTTGTCGCGCACGTCGGCGGCGCTCACCGCGTCTTGTATGTTTTTTGAAATCTTTTCGATAATGTCCGTGGAAGTGCCGGCCGGCGCGAGCAGCGCGATCCACGAGCCCGACTCGCCGCCCGGCGCGCCCGCCTCGGCGATCGTCGGCACGTCGGGCAGCGCGGGGTTGCGCTTCGCGTGCGTCACCGCGAGGCCCTTCAGCTTCCCCGCCTTGATGTGCCCCGAGCCTTCCAGCACCGAGGCGAAGAGCAGGTTCACGTGCCCGGCCATCAGGTCCGTCATCGCCGGCCCGCCGCCCTTGTACGGCACGTGCGTCATGCGCGTGCCCGTGACGAGCTGGAACAGCTCCGCGGTGAGGTGCGGCGAGCCGCCCAGGCCCGAGCTCGCGTACGTCACGAATTCCGGCTTCGCCTTCGCCAGCGCCACCAGCTCCTTGACCGAATTCGGCGCGAACGACGGGCTCGCCATTAGCACGAACGGCAGCTCGCAGATGAGCGAGATCGGCGCGAACGCCGTGTCGGCGTTGTACGGCAGCTTCGGATACAGCGATGGATTGATCGACTGCGTGCCGACGTTCGCGATCAGCAGCGTGTAGCCGTCCGGCCTCGCCTTCGCCACCGCGTCGGCGCCGAGGATCCCGCCCGCGCCAGCGCGGTTCTCGACGATCACGGACTGGCCCCACTGCCGGCTGAGCTTGGCGGCCACGGTGCGCGCCGTGATGTCGGTCCCGCCGCCGGGCGAGAACGGCACGATGAAGGTGACGGCTTTGCCCGGATAGGCCTGGGCGAGAGCGCCCGACGCCGCGGCAAGGAACGCGATCGACGACAGGAGCCTGAGTGTTTTCATCGCCGAAATGATACGCGCGCGCGTCGCTCAGGTCCGGCGGCGCTTCGGCGCGCTTTGCGGCCACGCGCGCATCGCGGTCTCGGCCGCCGCGGCGAGGCTCTTGCGCGTCGCGCCGTCGCGGGCGCGGATCGACATGCCCTGCAGGACCATGGTGTAGAAGTCCGCGAGGGCGCCGGTGTCGGTGCCGCGCGGCAGCTCGCCTTCGCGCAGGCCGCGGTCGAGGCGCGCCTTGAGCGCGGCCTTCTGGTCCTCGCGGCGCCCGGCGAGCGCGTCCTGCACCGAGGCGGCGGAGCAGTTCGTGGCGGCGTTGATCAGCATGCAGCCGCGCGGCTCGCCGCTGCGCGCCATCTGGCTCGCGCTCTCCGTCAGCAGGCGCTCGACCGCGGCGCGCGCCGTCGGCGCCTCGTCGAGGATGCAGGCCACCGCCGGCCCGCACTCGCGCTCGTAGCGCCCGACCGCCTCCATGAAGAGACGCTCCTTGTCGCCGAAGGCCGCATACAGGCTCGGCGGGTTGATTCCCATGGCGCGGGTCAGGTCCTGGATGGAGGTGGCCTCGTAGCCCTGCTTCCAGAACACCTGCATGGCGCGCTCGAGCGCCTTGTCGCGATCGAAGGAGCGCGGCCGCCCGCGGGGTTTGTCGCTGTTCACTTTGTCCATATTACATGTGTAGCAAACGCTAAATAAAGTGAAACGTGTTCTACGCAGGAGCGCGTCAAAGTGCGCTCAATCTGTAGGGATCGCTACACATAGGAGACATCGCTTTATGGGTTCCGTTCAATTCACCCCCCGCCGCCGCGTCCTGGCGGCGGCCACCCTCGGCGCGCTGGTCGCGCTCTCCGCCGGCGGCGTCTACCTGCGCTCCTCGAGCGCGGAAACCAAGGGCGCCGCGGGAAACACCGCAGCGCAGGCCGTGCCGGTGCCCGTCGCCGTCGTCGAAGAAACCGAGGTCGCCATCTGGGACGAGTTCTCCGGCCGCCTCGAGGCGGTCGAGCGCGTCGACGTGCGCTCGCGCGTCGCCGGCGCGGTGCAGTCGATCCACTTCGTGGAGGGCGCGCTGGTGAAGCGCGGCGACCTGCTGATCACGATCGACCCGGCCCCCTACGCCGCGGACGAGGAGCGCGCGCAGGCGCAGGCGGTCGCGGCCCAGGCCCGCGTCGCCTATACGAAGAGCGAGCACGAGCGCGCCCAGCGGCTGTGGAGCGAGAGCGCCATCGCGCAGCGCGAGCTCGACGAGCGCACCAACGCGAGGCAGGAAGCCGAGGCCAACCTGCGCGCCGCGCAGGCCGCGCTGCAATCGGCTCGCCTGAACCTGAGCTATACGCAGGTGCGCGCGCCGGTGTCGGGGCGCGTCGGCCGGCTCGAGGTCACCGCCGGCAACCTGGTCGCCGCGGGCCCGGGCGCGCCGGTCCTGACCACGCTGGTCTCCGTCAATCCGATCTACGCCAGCTTCGACGCCGACGAGCATGTGGTGCTGCGAGCACTGAAGGAAGCAAGGCAGGACGGCAAGCCGGAAGGCGCGCGCGAGATCCCGGTGCAGGCGGAAACCGTGACGAACGGCGGCACGCGGCTGCGCGGCCGTCTCCAGCTCATCGACAACCAGGTCAACACGCGCAGCGGCACGGTGCGCGTGCGCGCGGTGTTCGACAACAAGGACGGAACGCTCATCCCCGGCCAGTACGTGAAGCTGCAGATGGGACGGACGAAGAGCGAGGCCGCGGTCCTCGTCAGCGAGCGCGCGGTCGGAACCGACCAGAGCAAGCGCTTCGTCATGGTGCTGGGTCCGGACAACAAGGCCGCGTATCGCGAGGTGACGCTCGGCGGCGCCGCGAACGGCCAGCGCATCGTCACCTCGGGCCTCAAGGCCGGCGAGCGCATCGTCGTGAACGGGCTGCAGCGCGTGCGCCCGGGCACGCTGGTCGCGCCGCAGCCCGTGGCCACGCCCGCGGCAGCGCAACCGGCTGCGCAGACCGCGGCGGCGTCGTGAACCTGTCCCGCTTCTTCATCGACCGCCCGATCTTCGCGGGCGTGCTGTCGGTGTTGCTGCTCGTCGCCGGCCTGATCTCGCTGCGCTTCCTGCCGATCTCCGAGTACCCCGAGGTGGTGCCGCCCTCGGTCGTGGTGACCGCCAACTATCCGGGCGCGAGCCCCAGGGTGATCGCGGAAACGGTCGCGACGCCGCTCGAGGAGCAGATCAACGGCGTCGAGGGCATGCTCTATATGCAGAGCCAGGCCACCACCGACGGCCGCATGACGCTCACCGTCACGTTCAAGCTCGGCACCAACCCGGACCTCGCGCAGCAGATGGTGCAGAACCGCGTCTCGCAGGCCGAGCCGCGCCTGCCGGAGGAGGTGCGGCGCCTGGGCGTCACCACGGTGAAGAGCGCGGTCGATTTCACGATGGTGGTGCACATCGTCTCGCCGAGCGGGCGCAACGACGTGACCTACCTGCGCAACTACGCGCTGCTCAACGTCAAGGACCGCCTGGCGCGCGTCGAGGGCGTGGGGCAGGTGCTGATGTGGGGCGGCGGCGACTACGCGATGCGCGTGTGGCTCGACCCGCGCAAGGTCGCCGAGCGCGGCCTGTCCGCGGGCGACGTGGTGCAGGCGATCCGCGGACAGAACGTCCAGGCGGCGGCCGGCATCGTCGGCGGCTCGCCGACGCGCGAGAAGATCGACCTGCAGCTCTCGATCAACGCGCAGGGACGGCTGCAGAACGAGGAGGAGTTCGGCGACATTATTGTAAAAAGCGAGCCGGGGGGAGCGGTGACGCGGCTGCGCGACGTCGCGCGCATCGAGCTGGGCGCCTCGGAGTACGCGCTGCGCTCGCTGCTCGACAACAAGCCGGCAGTGGCGATCGGCATCTTCGCCGCGCCCGGGGCCAACGCGCTGCAGATCTCGGACAACGTGCGCGCCACCATGGCCGAGATCAAGAAGAGCATGCCCGACGGCGTGAGCTACGACATCGTCTACGACCCGACGCAGTTCGTGCGCGCGTCGATCAAGGCCGTGGTGCACACCCTGCTCGAGGCGACCGCGCTGGTGGTGCTGGTGGTGATCCTGTTCCTGCAGACCTGGCGCGCCTCGATCATCCCGCTGGTCGCGGTGCCGGTGTCGATCGTCGGCACGTTCTCGCTGCTGTATCTCTTCGGCTTCTCGATCAACGCGCTGTCCCTGTTCGGGCTGGTGCTGGCGATCGGCATCGTGGTGGACGACGCCATCGTGGTGGTGGAGAACGTCGAGCGCAACATCGCCGGGGGCCTGAGCCCCCGCGAGGCGACCTACCAGGCGATGCGCGAGGTGACCAACCCGATCATCGCCATCGCCGCGGTGCTGGTGGCGGTGTTCGTGCCGCTCGCCTTCATCAGCGGCCTCTCCGGCCAGTTCTACCGGCAGTTCGCGCTGACGATCGCGATCTCGACCGTGATCTCGGCGGTCAACTCGCTCACGCTGTCGCCGGCCCTGGCGGCGTTTCTGCTGAAAAGTCATGGAAAAACCGAGAAGAAGAACGCGTTCTTCCGCGGCTTCAACCGGCTCTTCGGCACCGCCACGCAGGCGTATAGCCGCGGCGTCGGCGGCGTGCTCTCGCGCAAGGCGCTGATGCTGGGCCTGTATCTCGTCCTGGTCCTCGCGACCGCGGGACTGTTCAAGGCGGTGCCGAGCGGCTTCGTGCCGAGCCAGGACAAGCAGTACCTGATCGGCTTCGCGCAGCTTCCCGACGGCGCGTCGCTGGACCGCACCGAGGAGGTGATCCGCCGCATGGGCGAGATCATGCTGAAGCACCCCGGGGTGGAGCACGCGGTGTCGTTCCCTGGCCTCTCGATCAACGGCTTCACCAACAGCTCGAACTCCGGCATCGCCTTCGCGGTGCTCAAGCCTTTCGACCAGCGCAAAGGCAAGGAGCTCTCCGGCGGCGCGATCGCGGCGCAGCTCAACCGCGAGTTCGCCGCGATCCCCGAGGCGTTCATCGCCATCTTCCCGCCGCCGCCGGTGAACGGCCTGGGCACGACCGGCGGCTTCAAGCTGCACCTCGAAGACCGCGCCTCGCTCGGCTACGAGGCGCTCGACGCCGCGACCAAGAGCTTCCTGCAGAAGGCCTACCAGGCGCCCGAGCTCGCCGGAATGTTCTCGAGCTTCCAGGTCAACGTGCCGCAGCTCTACGCCGACGTCGACCGCACCAAGGCGCGCCAGCTCGGCGTGCCGGTGACCGAGGTATTCGACGCCATGCAGATCTACCTCGGCAGCCTGTACGTGAACGACTTCAACAAGTTCGGCCGCACCTACTCCGTGCGCGTGCAGGCCGACGCGCCCTATCGCGCGCGCGCCGAGGACATCGGCCTGCTCAAGGTGCGCTCGAATTCGGGCGAGATGGTGCCGCTCTCGGCGCTGCTCGACGTCAAGCCGAGCTTCGGCCCGGAGCGCGCGATGCGCTACAACGGCTTCCTCTCGGCCGACATCAACGGCCGCAACGCGCCGGGCTTCTCGTCCGGCCAGGCGCAGGACGCGATCGCGCGCATCGAAGCCGAGCTGCCGGTCGGCATCGGCGCCGACTGGACCGAGATCACCTACCAGGAGATCCTCGCCGGCAACTCGGCGGTGTGGGTGTATCCGCTCGCCATCCTGCTCGTGTTCCTGGTGCTCGCCGCGCTCTACGAGAGCCTGGCGCTGCCGCTCGCCATCATCCTCATCGTGCCGATGGGCCTGCTCGCCGCGCTCACCGGCGTGTGGCTCACGCACGGCGACAACAACATCTTCACGCAGATCGGCTTCATGGTGCTGGTCGGCCTCTCGGCGAAGAACGCGATCCTGATCGTCGAGTTCGCGCGCGAGCTCGAGCTCACCGGGCGCACCCCGCTGCAGGCGGCGATCGAGGCGAGCCGGCTGCGGCTGCGCCCGATCCTGATGACCTCGATCGCCTTCGTGATGGGCGTGCTGCCGCTCGCCTTCTCGTCCGGCGCCGGCGCCGAGATGCGCCAGGCGATGGGCGTGGCGGTGTTCGCCGGGATGATCGGCGTCACCGCCTTCGGCATCTTCCTCACGCCGGTCTTCTACGTGCTGCTGCGCGGCCTGACCGGCAACCGCCCGCTCAAGCACCACGGCGCGCCGACCCTCGAAAAAGAGGGGTTTGCGGGCTCCACCGCGATGGCGGCGGGAAAACTGAAGGACCTGCCATGAATCGAATCCTGCTTTCGAAGCGAAATCGTGGTCTGTCCCTGATTTCGGTCCTGCCTTTTGTCCTGTTGCTGGCGGCTTGCTCGGCCTCGCTGCCGCCGGTCGATCCCGAAAAATTGCCACCCACGCCCGCCAGCTTCAAGGAAGGCGACGGCCGCTGGACGCTGGCCGCGCCCGCCGAGGCGCAGCCGCGCGGCGAATGGTGGAAGGCGTTCTCCGACCCGGCGCTCGACGAGCTCGTCGAGCGCGCCGAGCGCAGCAACACCAGCATCCAGGTCGCCGCTGCGCGCCTTGCGCAGGCGCGCGCGCTGGTGCGCGCGACCGACGCGCAGCGCGCGCCGCAAGTCGACGTCGGCGCGAGCGCGAACCGCGTGCGGGGCATCGTCGGCGGCGTCTCGGTGCCGGCGACCAGCATCTTCGACGCGAGCGCCAATCTCTCCTACGAGGTGGATCTCTTCGGTCGCATCGGCCAGGCGGTCGATGCGGCGAAGCTCGACGTGCGCTCGCGCGAAGGCCTCCTGCAGAGCGCGCGCCTGCTGGTGCAGGCCGAGGTGGCGCAGACCTATCTCGCGCTGCGCGCGCTCGACGACGAGCGCGCGCTCGTGCGCGGCACCGTGGGCGCGTACCAGGACACGCTGTCGCTCACCGAGCGGCGCTTTCGCGCGGGCGACGTGGCGGAGCTCGATGTCTCGCGCGCGAAGACCGAAGTCGCCGCGACCGAATCCGAGGCGCTCGCGCTCGACCGGCGCCGCGCGGAGCTCGAGCATGCGCTCGCGGTGCTGGTCGGGGAAGCGGCCTCGGATTTTTCCGTGCAGGTGAACGAATGGAAAAGCGCGCTGCCGCTCATTCCCGCCGGCGTGCCCAGCACGGTACTGACGCGCCGGCCGGACGTTTCGGCGGCGCAGAACACGCTGCTCGCGGCGCAGACCCGCGTGGGCGTCGCCAAGGCCGCGTGGTTCCCCAGCGTCGCGCTGACCGCCACGGGCGGGTTCGCCTCGACCGACCTGGGCGATCTCTTCAAATGGTCGGCGCGCGCCTGGGGCATCGGCGCGCTCGCCTCGCTGCCGGTCTTCGACGGCGGCCGCCGCGAGGCGGGTATCCAGAACGCCGGCGGGGAATTCGACGTCGCGGTGGCGCGCTACCGCGAGCAGGTGCTCGTCGCCTTCAAGGACGTCGAGGACCAGCTCGCCGCATTGCGGCTGCTCGCGGAGCAGGCCGGGGCCCAGGAGCGCGCCGTCGCCTCCGCGTCGCGCTCCACGCAGCTCTCGGATATCCGCTACAGAAACGGCTACGTGAGCCAGCTCGACCTCCTCGACGCGCGCAGGAGCGAGCTGAGCAACCGGCGCCAGGCCTTGCAGGTGCGCTCGGCGCAATACCAGAGCACCGTCGCGCTCGTGCGCGCGCTCGGCGGGAGCTGGGACTAGGCCATGGACTGGGCCTTCTATTTCCGCGCCGCGTGCATCGCTTTCGCGTGCATCGCGATCCTCTATCTATCCGCATGAAAGGACCTCCAATGGACAAATTGAAAGGCAAGATCGCCGTCATCACCGGCGGCAACAGCGGTATCGGCCTCGCGACGGCGAAGGAGTTCGTCGCGCAGGGCGCAAAAGTGGTGATTTCGGGCCGCGACCAGAAAACGCTCGACGACGCCATCCGCGAGCTCGGACGCGAGGTCATCGCGGTCCGGGCCGACGTATCGAAGCTCCCGGACATCGACAAGCTGTTCACGACGGTGCGGGGGAAATTCGGCCGCATCGACGTGCTCTTCGTGAACGCCGGCATCGGCAAGTTCGCGCCGTTCGAAGCGGTGACCGAGGAGTTCTACGACGCCATCATCGATATCAACCTCAAGGGCGCGTACTTCACGATCCAGAAGGCGCTGCCGCTTCTCGCCGACGGTGCTTCGATCGTGCTCAACACGTCGATCAACGCGCACATCGGGATGGCCAACACGAGCGTCTATGCTGCGAGCAAGGCCGCGCTCCTGTCGCTTGCACGCACGCTGTCCGCCGAGCTGGTCGGACGCAACATCCGGGTCAACGCCATCAGTCCGGGACCGGTCGCGACGCCTATCTTCGGCCGCCTGGGGATACCGCCGGAAGCCCTGGAGCAGACCCGGCAGGCCATCGTCTCCCAGATCCCGATGAAGCGCTTCGGCCGGCCCGAGGAAATCGCGAAGACCGCACTGTTTCTCGCAAGCTCGGACTCGTCGTTCCTGCTCGGCTCGGAGATCGTCGCCGACGGGGGCATGAGCCAGCTATGAACCAGCTCGTCGAGCGTGATCTCGAGCAACTGCTCCGCGCGCGGGAGCAAGGCGAAGCGCGGCTCGCCGAGCCGGCGACGTCCGGCTACCTGCTGCCGGCG
>Ga0209131_1000936_pt1 | contig 20289 bp, 20 predicted proteins | sample GraSoi_2013_40cm_FD_185826 | JGI IMG/M metagenome (GOLD analysis project Ga0209131, IMG submission 185826) | Grasslands soil microbial communities from the Angelo Coastal Reserve, California, USA - Sample 9_17_2013_40cm (SPAdes) (version 2) | ecosystem: Environmental > Terrestrial > Soil >... | reverse complement strand
CGAGTGAGACGTTCTGCATGCCCAGCGATCCATTGGTGGTCTGGAATGCATCGATGACACTCGCGCCGCCAAATACCTTTGCCTGGAGCCGGTGGCGGGCACCGCCGAGGCGATGCAGCTCCGCCAGGAGCTCGCGAATAGCGACGTTGCCGAAGCGCGACGACGAGACGCCGTTGTTCACGCACTGCGGCAACAGAAAGTGATTGAGCCCGCCCACGCCGGCTTCGGAATCCCACAGGCAGACGGAGACGCACGATCCCAGGATCGTGGAGACGAGCCGTTGCTGGGCGGAGGCGTAGAGCTGGCCGACATGGACGTACGCGGTGTCGCCCGGCGTCGCCGGAGGTGGGCCGCCCTGTTCCGGCGTGTCGGCCGCGACCAGCTCCGCCATCGTGGCGGCCAGGTCGCCGAGTCCGAACTGAACTTCGCGCCGCGTCATACGCAGTTCGCGTACGCCGCGCGCAGGCCGGCGTAATGCATCGCGCGTGGGGCGTGTGTTTCGAGCAGCGCAAACAGCTCGCGGTCGATCGTATCGAGCTGGGGCTTTTGCGGCAGCAAGCGGAAGATCGCAATCATGCCGACGACCCGGTCGTTGCGCCGCAGCGGCACCGCCACGACGGCGTTCGCCATATCCGTGTCGTTCTCAGTGACCCCGATGCCGTCGAGCAGCTCGAGCGAGCCATCGGTGCGGGTCGCGTAGATGGCCATGCACTCCGAGCCGATCAGGTTCGCCACGATCTCCTTGATGACCGTGAGCACGCCGTCCTGGTCGGTGGCTTCGTGCAGCTGCTGGAGGGCAGCATGCAGCTGCGCCAGCTGTCCGAGACGCTGCTCGGCGGCGGCTTGCCGCTCGGCGAGGCGCTGATTCTCCTCGCGCAGATGGGTCACGGTGCTGCTCAACGCGAGCTCGCGCTCGTCGCGGCGGTCGTGTTCGGCGCGCCACAGCTCCATCTGCTCTTCGCAGCGCCGCAGGCGGGTGTCCGCGTTTTCGATGCGTTGCGTATCCATGGTCAGTTCCCGAGGATGCTGCGCACTTTGGCGAGCAGCACCGCGCCGTCGACCGGCTTGTTGATGTAGTCGTTGCACCCGCACTGGAAGCAGATCTCGAGGATCTTCGGCTCGGCGCGGGTGGTGATCATGATGACCGGAATCGCCTTGGTGGATTCCTGGCGGCGCAGCAGGCGCACCGCCTCGAATCCCGTCTTCTTCGGCATCACGACGTCCATGAGGATCAGGTCCGGCTGCTGGGCGGTCGCGACGTCGAACGCCTCCTGGCCGTCCTGCGCAATGAGGAGCTCGTAACCCGCGCCGCCCAGGATCATGCGGTGCATGGTGAGCGCGGTCAGCGAATCGTCGGCGAGCAGAATGCGTTTGTTGTGCATGGGGACCTAGGCCGAACAGGTGGCAAAAGGACGAGCGTTCGCCTCGGGGACCGTAGCCGGGAGGGGCTGCAGCCAGCCGCTGGCGATGAGCTCGGGAGCAGTGAGCGGTTTCGCGAAGAGGTAGCCCTGCGCGAGATCGATGCCGGCATCGGTGAGCGGCATCAGGTCGCGGGTTTCCTCCACGCCTTCGGCGACGACGCGCGCACCCAGTTTGAGACCGAGCTGCGCAATCGAATCGAGCACCGCGCGCCGATCGAGATCGGCGTGCGCGCCGTGAACGAAGTAGCGGTCGATCTTCAGGTACTGGGGATGCGTGTCGATCATCATCTGGTAGTTCGAGTGCCCCAGGCCGACGTCATCGAGCGCGATGCGTGCGCCGAGACTGCGCAGGTTGCGCAGCGCGCGGTCGAAGGTCACGCCGTCCCACCCGTGCGCGTGCTCGATGATCTCGATGGTGATGCGCGTCGGGTCGATCCCGACGTCATCGGCCATCGCGACGAGCACCGCGGGGAAATCGGGATCCCGCCCGAGCGTCGAGGCGTGGGTGTTGAACGAGAGGTGCGGGTTGCCGGGCAGCTTCGCCGCGGCGTGCAGCCCGACCAGGATGCAGGCGCGGTCCACGACCGGCTCGACGCGCTTGCGGCGGACGTACTCGAACATCACGTCGGCGCGCCCGGCGTTGGTGTCGCTCGGACCGCGCGTCAGGCACTCCAGCATGTGCAGCTGCAGGCGTTCGCCGATCATCTCGACGACCGGTTGAAACACGACGGTCAGTGCGTCAGTGGCGAGAATCTCGTTGAGCAGCCGTGTCATGCCGCGCATCCCAGCAGCTTGATCGCGGCGTCCGCGACCTCGGCGAGCGGCATGGACTTGTGCAGGACGGCATCGGCGCCGCGGCGCAGCGCTTCCTGCTGAATCTCGGCGGAGCCGTACGCGGTGAGCACGATGACGCGGGTGCTGGGACAGCACTCGCGGACCATCGCGACAAGATCGAGCCCTTCAGAGCCATGAGTGCCGCTGAGGCGCAGGTCGGCGACGACGAGGTGGTAGCGGATGTTGCTGAGGAGCGCTTGCGCTTCCTCGAGCTCGCGTGCCGTGTCGACCGTGCAGCCCTGCGCCATGATGTACTGGCCCATCGCAAACAGAATCGTTTCTTCGTCGTCAACGATCAGAATGTGCGCCACACCGTTCTCCATCAGGTTTGTGTGAGGCGCAGGATGCTGCGCCCCTTGTTCCGGGCGAACGCAGAGAAGGCAAGGCGCATGCCGTGGTGTAAGTGCTTGTGATGTAGCGAATTGGAAGAACAGCGGACTGCGGAGTCTGGAATTGGGACCGGCGCTTCTAGCTCTTGGACACCTCGATGCCGAGGGTTTTGATCTTCTGGTAGAGGGTACTGCGCGGCACACCGAGCCGCGTCGCTGCATCCGCCACCTTCCCTCCGACTTCGCGCAGCACCGTCTCGATGTGACGGCGCTCAACTTCGACGAGCGTCAGGTTGCCGTCGAAGGCCGGCGTCCGCGGCGCGCCGGGAGAGGCCAGCGCGACCGATGGCGCCGCGTCGAAATGCAGGTCAGCGGCCCGGAGCGTGTCCGCCCCGGAGAGCAGGACGGCGCGCTCGAGCACATTGCGCAGCTCGCGCACGTTGCCGGGCCACGCGTAGGCCTGCAACGCGCTCATCGCGTCCTGGCTGAGCGCGACAGCGCGGCGGCCGCGATCGCGCCCGAACCGCCCCAGCATCTCAGTCGCCAACATGGGGATGTCTTCCTGGCGCTCCCGCAGCGGCGGCACGCGAAGCACCAGGGTGCTGATGCGGAAGTAGAGATCGCTGCGGAACTTCTGCTCCTGCGAGAGGCGGCTCAGGTCATGTGACGTCGCCGCGATGAGACGCAAATCGACCGTCCGGTCCTGTACGTCTCCCAGTCTGCGAAAGCGCTTGTCCTCGAGCACGGTGAGGAGCTTCGGCTGGACGAGCGGATCGACGTCGCCGATTTCGTCCAGGAACACCGTGCCACGATGCGCCACCTCGAGCAGGCCGAGCTTGTTCGCCGCGGCGCCGGTGAACGCCCCTTTGGCGTAACCGAACAACTCTGATTCGAGCAGCTCCCGCGCCAGGCCGGCGCAGTTCAAGTCCACGAACGCCTCTTTGGCGCGCGGCGAGTGCTGGTGGAGCCAGCGCGCCACCACGCCCTTTCCCGATCCGGTCTCACCGAGGATCAGCACCGGACTGTCGGCGTCGGCCATTTTCGCCGCCTGTTCGCCGAGGCGCCGCATCGTGGGTCCGCCGCCCTGGAACGGGTCGACTTCGCGGCGCCGGTCCCGGCTTGCCTGGTTGGCGAGCTCGCGGCGATGCGTCCGCTCGCGCTCCAACATGCGTTGCAGCAGGATCAGCAGCGCGGGTAGCTCGACCGGTTTGATGAGGAAGTGGTCTGCGCCCTCTTTGATGGCGCGCACGGCGAGCTCGATGGTCCCTTGTCCGGTCAGGATCACCACCGGGAGGTCGGGATCGATCGCCTTGAGCCGCGGCAGCAGGTCCAGGGCGTTGCCGTCGGGCAGGCCGTAGTCGAGCACGACGGCGTCAGGTCGCGCGTCCCGGACCTGACTCTCGGCGGTCGCGCACGTATCGGCCTCCACCACGGTGTAGTCCTGCAGCTCGAGAAAGTCGCGGACCGCAAAGCGGATACGCTCCTCGTCGTCGACGATGAGGATCGTGGTCTTAGACACGAGCCGGTTCCGCCGCGCTCTCGCGGACCAGCGGCAGCCGCACCGTGATCATGGCGCCGCCGTTCGCGCCGTTCCGGGCCGCAATGTCGCCGTCATGTTGTTCGAGAATCCGCTGCACGATGGAGAGGCCCAGCCCGGTACCGCCGCGCCGCCGCGTGAAGAAGGGCTCGAACAGGCGGGGCAGGTCTTCCTCGCGGAACCCGGTCCCCTGATCGCTGAAGCTGATCTCGATCATCTCGTTCCTGCCCCTGCCGCTGCGGTTCGCGGTGATGGTGACGCTCTTGCCGCGCGGCGAATGCTGGACCGCGTTGTCGATCAGATTCTGGAACACTTGTTGAATGCGGCTCTGATCCATGGGGATCGGCGGCAAGTCGTCCGCCAGCTCCTCGCGGATCCACACGCCGCTGCTTTCGGCCAGTGCGGTGCACGCCGCCACGGCGCGGTGCACGACCGGTCCGAGCGCGCCGTGGCTGACGTCGAGCCGCTGCGGTTTGCCGTACTCGAGCAGGTCCTGCATCAGTTTGGTCAATCGGTTGACCTCCTGTCGCAGGGTTTTCGCGTAGCGCTCGTAGCCGGGTTGCGCGCCAAAGCGGGCCTCGAACGCGTCGATCGTCCCCGAGATGCCGAACAGCGGATTGCGCACCTCGTGCGCCACTCCGGCGACGACCGCTCCGAGCGCGGACATGGTCTCGCTGCGCCGCAGCGATTCCTGCAGCCGCTTGCGCTCCGTGACGTCGCTCGATACGCCCATCAGCGCGATCACGTTGCCCTTGGAGTCCCTCACTTGTGCGGTCGTGAGGGCGATGAAGAATTCGCTGCCGTCCTTGCGCCGATTGTACAGCTCGCCGTTCCATCCGCCGCGCGCCGTGGCGAGCTGAATCTCTTCCTGCAGACCCGGCGGATTGCGGGGAGAGCCGATCAGGGCAATGCTCGCGCCGATGATCTCCGCTTCGGTGTAGCCCGTCCTCTCGAGGAATGCGTGATTCACGAAGGTGAATCGCCCGGTGCGGTCGGTGATCGTGATCATCTCCGTCGTGCTCTTCACCGCCTGGGCCAGGAGGCGCAGCTGCTGGTCCGCTTTGCGCTGTTCGGTCACGTCGGAGAACCACACGATCACGTTGCGGACGGCCCCGTCTGAATTTCGCTGCGGATCGACGTTGACCAGGGCCCAGCGGATTTCGGGCCGGCCGCGCGCCGGGATGCCGACCAGCTCGTTGCGCAGCGCCCGGCCGCTCCGGACGGCGCCGAAGATCGGACGCTCGTCGGAATGGTATGGCGTTCCGTCTTCGCGAAGACCGATCATCTCGCGGTGCCAGAACGTCGGATCCCGGATCTCCTCTTCGGTGAGCGCGAGGATATCGCGGGCGGCCGGGTTGGCGTGCAGGACGCGGCCCTCAGAGTCGAGCAGCGCGACCCCGATGCTCATGTCCTGGACCAGCCGCCGGAATCGTTCTTCACTCTCCCGCAGCGCTTCAGTGGCCCGTTTCCGCTCGGTGATGTCCAGCCCTTCGATGAGCAGGTAGCCGCGGCCACCGAGCTCGATCATTTCCACTGACAGGAGCATTTGTACCGACACCCCGGCCTTCGTATGCAGCGCCAATTCGATTCCGCGGAGATGCCCTTCGGCTTTGAGCCGTGCGACGAGGGGGGCTCGCAGAGCGGGATTGTCCATCACGAGGTCACGGGTGCGCCGCCCCAGGGCCTCCTGCCGCGTGTATCCGAATCTCGCGAAGAATGCAGGGTTGGCATCGACCAGAATGCCGTCGTCGAGCTCGGTGATGACGATCGGGTTGGGGCTCGCGTGGAACACCTTGGCGAACTTCTCCTCGCTCTGCCGGAGCCCTTCAGCCGCGCGCTTGCGGTTCGTGATGTCCACGGCACTCGCCAGGAGGTGGGGCACGCCGTCGAGCTCGATGCTCTCCACCGACAGCAGCACGTCCAGCTGCGGTCCGGACTTGGTTTTCATCTTGAGCTCGAGGTCGCGGATGCGGCCTTCCTCGCGCAGCTGGCGCAGGAAATCTCCACGCCGCTCGGGATCGGGCCACAGGACCTCGGCCGCGGTCTTGCCGATGACTTCGGCGCGGGTAAATCCGCTCGTCAGGCAGTACGCCTCGTTCACGTCCATGAGGGTGCCATCGTCGAGCCGCGAGATCACGGAGGGGTTCGGGCTCATCCGGAAGGCCCGCTCGAACTTCTCCTCCGACTTGTGGCGTGCCTGCTCCGCCCGGACCCGATCGGTGACGTCGGTGGCAACGCTGATCGCTCCGGTCACCCGTCCATCGAGATCCCGCATCGGCGTGACCCAGGCTTCGAGGGTCGTTTCCTTGTAGGTCCCGATCCCGTGGAACATCTGGCCGCTCAGCGCGATCCGGTACGGTTGGGCGAATTCCGGAGCGTCATGCAGCTCGTCGAAGATGGAATGCCCCACGACTTCTCCGGGGCGCTGCCCGAGCGCGGCAAGTCCTTTGCCTTCGGAAACGGTGATGATGCCGTTGGCGTCGATACCGAACAGCATGATCGGGGCGCCCGCGACGACCGCACGGAACCGTTGCTCCGCGTCGCGCGCTGCGGTCTGGAGACTCTTCTCTTCCGTGACGTCTTCGATCATCGACACCGTGTGCGTGAGTTTGCCACCGGCTTCGCGCACGCCGGCCACCGAGACGCGGCCCCACACCACTGCTCCGTCCTTGCGCCGGTAGCGCTTTTCCACCGCGTACCGGTCGTACGAACCGGCGGTCAGCCCCGCAAAGCGGCGATCGCTCTCGGCGACGTCGTCTGTCATCGTCACGTCGCGATAGGATTTGCCGCGCAGCTCCTGCTCGGAATAGCCCAGAAACCGCTGCAGCGTGGGATTGGTGTGTGCGTACCGGCCGGCGGAATCGACGATGGCGATCCCGATCGGCGCCGACTCGAACATGGCCGTATAGCGTGCTTCGCTCTCGCGCAGGGCGTTCTGCGCGCGCTGGCGCGTTTCCTCCGCCCGCTGGCACAAAATCGCCGTCGCTTCGTTGAAGTGCTCGCTGAGACGCCCCAGCTCATCGACGCGGCGAACGGGGATCGTCCACCCGAGGTCACCCTCGGCAACCTGGGTGATGCCTTCCTCGAGATCGGCGAGCGGAGCGTACAAGCGCCGCCGCAGCAGCAGCGCCACGAACGGCGTGACCAACACGCCGAGCAGCAGCCACCACCCCACCGCGCGCAGACTCGCGCCTGCCGCCCCGGCCAGCGACTGTTCGCGAACGATCAGGTCCTCGAGGCCGAGGCGCTGGGCGGCGGTCTGATACCGATCGTTCAGGTTCGCCATGGAATCGGCGCGGGCGAGCTGCCGCTCCGCTTCGCGGCGGCGTCCCAGCTCGATGTTGGCGAGGGCCTCGAGCAGCGCCACGGCCGCGCGCGACTGCTCCACATTGGCCTGAGAGAACTTCACGCGCATCGCCGCCGGAATCCCTGAGAGCCCTGAGGCGCTGGTTGCGGACGCGTTGAGCGAGTCGATGCGCTGGCGGAGGTTCGCCAACGCGGGCGTCAGCGCGGCGGAACGCTCAACGGTGTAGAGCCACATCTGAATCTCGTCGATCGTCGATCGCAGCAGCGCCGAGCGCGCGTCGATCGATTGGTATTCCGCCCGCACCCGCTCGCTGTGAGCGCTGAGCGCACGGGCCGTGGGCGTGATGCGGATCGCGATGATCGCCGCGATGACGACCACGTACACGAGCACGCCGATCCCCAGCCAGCGCAGCGTCGCGCGCAGCGTCAGCGGCTTCACTGGACCACCACCAGGGGCTCGCTGCGTGTCCCGATGCGCAGCATGTAGAGGGGGCGACGCGCCGCGGATCCGAAGGTGACCGCTCCGGTCACACCGTCATAGGCGGGACGCGTCACGCCCGCGGCGTGTGCCTGCCACGCGGGCCGCCTGGGCGAGCAACAACAGCCCGTCGAACACCAACGCCTGGCTGGCGTGGGCCGGCCGGCCGACGAGCTGTTCGAACGAACGTGCGAAACGTGCCGACGCGGCGCCAGGCGCGCCCGGGTACCAGAACGCCACGACGTATCGCCGGCCCGGGGCATTGCCGAGGAGGTCATAGAACGCCGAGTCCGGTTCGACGCCGTCGGCACAGATGACGCGAATGGCGGCCACCCGCGTGGTGACGCGCCGGGCAATACACGCGGCGTCGCCCGTACGGCCGGCGATGACGATCAGGTCAGGTGGCCGCGCCCGCGGCGTGGCACGGAGGATCGATCCCTCGGCAGTCTCCGGCACGCCGCACGGGAGGGCGATCGGCTCCTCGACGATCGCCTGGACGCCCCGGGTGCCCAGCGCACCACGCAACGCATCGCGCAGGCCGATGCCGTATTCGTCGTTGTCATAGAACACGGCCGCGGTGCGGGTCCGCAGCGTGCCGACGGCGAACGCGGCGATGAACTCGGCTTCGGCGGAGTCGTCGGGGGCCATCATGAAAACCCAGGGACTCACGGTGCGGAGGCGGCGACTGGTGCCGGTGGGCACGAGCAGCGGGATGTGCGCTTCCTGATAGACGGGCGCCGCGGCCAGGCTCCCTCGGCTGTCGCCGTGTCCGACGACCCCGATGAGGCCGGGCGTCGCGGCGAACCGCGAGGCGATTGTGATCTGCCCCGGTGCGCCGCCCGTGCCGATCAACCCGGTGGCGGTGACGACGCGAGGCTCCCGCTCCGCGGGTCGCCCGATGAATTCGTGATGCACGACGTCCAGTACGCCGGGGTGCTCCTCACCGAACGCAAATCCGATCACTGCTGCATCGCGCTGCCCACAGCCTGCAGCTCCCGCCAGCACTGCAACGACTGCGAACAGGCGCCCGAGTAGGAAGCCCATCCGCCACCTCGACGACGAGTGTCGCTAAGGTATCGCGGGTCGACTGTAACTACCAGCGGATGGCAGCACTGCCCCAGGTAAAGCCAGATCCGAACGCCGTGAGCACGAGCAGGTCGCCTTGCTTCAGGCGGCCCGCGGCGAGCGCCTCGTCGAGCGCGATGGGGATCGAGGCGGCCGTGGTGTTGCCGTACTTTTGGATGTTGCTGTAGACCTGGTCGTCGCGCAGACCGGCGGCTTTCTGGACCATCTCGATGATGCGCAGGTTGGCTTGATGGGGAACGAGCAACTTGATGTCGGCGGGAGTGAGGCGGTTGGTCTTCAGCGCGATGGCGATGGACTCGGGCATTTTCAGGGACGCGAATTTGAAGACGTCGCGCCCTTCCATCACGGCGCGATGCAGGCCTTGCTCGATCATCTCGACGCTCACATACGGATCGTGCGCCAGGCCGGGACCATCCACCCAGAGCTTTTCGGCGTAGCGCCCGTCGGCAAAGATGTGCGTGGACAAGACGCCGCGGCCGTTGTCTTCCACCGGTCCGAGAACGGCGGCGCCCGCGCCGTCGCCGAACAGCACCGCCGTGTCGCGGCCCCGCGTCGTCTTGTCGAGCCCGCGTGAATGCACCTCGGCGCCGACGAGCAGGATGTGCTTATACTGGCCGGTGCGGATCCAGGCGTCGGCGATCGACAGGCCATAAATGAAACCGCTGCACTGATTGCGCACGTCGACCGCCGGAATGTCGGTGAGGCCGAGCTCGCGCTGCAAGAAGACGCCATTGCCGGGCTCAAAGTGGTCGGGGGTGCAGGTGCAGTAGATGATGCAGTCGAGGTCCTGCGGCGCGAGGCCGGCCTTGGCGAGCGCTTTCTGCGACGCCTCACGCGCGAGCGCGACGCCCGTATCGCCCTTGTCCACCCAGTAGCGCGTCTTGATGCCGGTGCGCTGCACGATCCACTCGTCGGACGTGTCCATGATCTTCGCGAGGTCGTCGTTCGTAACGACGCGCGACGGGACGTGAAATCCGGTGGACAGGAATGCAGTGCGGGGCATCAATGCTCTGGGTTGCGAGTGACAACGAAGGTACCCAAGATTAGCGCATGGACCTGACGGTGACTAGACAACAGTACGATGCGGTGCGCAACGCCAAGCACTTACCCGACGTGCTCACGAACGTGCTCGACAAGGCGAGCAAGAACGCGAGTGGCCACGTGCTGCATCTCACGTATGAAGAGGCAACCGCGCTGAACGAGCTCGCCGCGTGGAACGTGCACACGGACGCCGCTGGGAACGTGACGCCTGAATCGCAGCTGTTCGATGACTTGGTGCGAGCCATCCTCACACATCCGGAGTATTGATGCGCGTTGCGTGTCTGCTGCTGCTGATCGCCTCGCCGTTAGTCGCACAGAAACGTGCTATCACATTCGAAGACTTCATTGCATTGAAAAGCGTGAGCGATCCGCAGCTCTCGCCCGACGGCAAGTGGGTCGCCTACACGGTCTCGATTCCCTCGCTCCAGGATAACCGCAACGTCTCGCGCGTCTGGGTGGTCGAGGTTGCGACAGGCAAGTCGCGCCAGGTCACCGGGGGCCCGGGGTCGGACCGCCAGCCGCGCTGGTCGCCGGACGGCAAGACGCTCGCGTTCATCTCGACGCGGGAGGGCGGGGCACAGGTGTGGCTGCTACCCATCGCCGGCGGCGATGCACGGAAGGTCTCGGGCTTGGCCGACGGTGCGTCCGATCCGATTTGGCTGCCCGACGGCTCGGGCCTCCTGGTCGTGAGCGACATCAAGTGGCCCGCGAATCAGGAGATCGATCAGCGGAACGGCGCGTATCCGACCGACGCGCGTATTTGGACGGGGTTGATGTGGCGCCATTGGGATGATTTCCGGGCCGGGAAGCGCCAGCACCTGTTTCGCGTGGATGTCGCCACGGGAAAGGCGACGGACCTCACACCGGTCGATCACGACGTGCCGGCGATCGCCACCAGCGGCGACGGGGACGTAACGGTCTCGCCGGACGGTAAAGACATTCTGGTCGCGATGCACGGCGACTCCACAGTCGCCGACAACACGAATGTCGACATCTACGCGGTGGATGGTCCGGTGCTCCGACAAATCACCACGAGTCCCGGCGCGGATAACACGCCGCGGTATTCACCAGATAACCACTGGGCCACCTACCTCTCCATGGAGCGGGCGGGATTCGAGGCCGATCGGGTCCGTCTGATGATCGCCGATCGGACGGCAGGGAGGCCCGCACCCGTGGATGCGACAGCCGGCTGGACGATCTCGGTCGGCTCCTACACCTGGTGCCCAAACTCCAAATGCATCTATGCCGTCGTCGAGGAACGCGGCCGCGACAACATCTATCGCATCGACGTCCCGGGATACAAACGGACTCGCGTCATCACGGGTGGTGTGAATACCGGCGTCCAGGTCGCGCCGGATAACCGCTCGGTGGTTTACCTGCACCAGAGTAACACCCAGCCCCCCGAAGTCTGGCTCTCGGGGAAGGCGCTGACGCATCACAACGACTCCGCACTCGCGACCCTCGATCTTCCGCCGCTCGAGGAGTTCGGCTTTGTCGGCGCCAACGGCGACTCGGTGTTCGGCTGGTCCCAGAAGCCGCCGGGCTTCGAGCCCACGCGCAAGTATCCGCTCGTCTATCTCATTCACGGCGGTCCGCAGGGCGCGTGGACCGACAGCTGGGGCCCCAGGTGGAATAATCAGCTGTTCGCCGCGAGGGGATTCGTCGTCGCCGAGGTCAACTTCCACGGCTCGACCGGCTACGGCCAGAAGTTCACCGACGCGATCTCCCAACATTGGGGCGACTACCCGTACGACGACGTGATGAAAGGCGTGGACGCCGTCGCGCGGCTGCCGTACGTGGACTCGACGCGCATGGGCGCGGCCGGCGCGTCCTATGGCGGCTACATGGTCTACTGGATCGCCGGCCACACCAATCGCTTCAAGGTGCTGGTGGACCACGACGGTGTGTTCAATACCACGAGCATGGCAGGCTCGACCGAAGAGCTGTGGTTCACCGACTGGGAGTTCGGCGGCTCGGTCTACGCGAACCGCGCCCTCTACGAGAAATGGTCGCCGCTCAATTTCGTCAGCAATTGGAAGACGCCGATGTTGATCGTGCATTCGCAGCTCGATTACCGCGTGGATCTCTCCGAAGGCTATCAGGCCTTCACGGCCGCGAAGCGCATGGGCGTCGACGCGAAATTCCTCTCCTTCCCTGACGAAGGGCACTGGGTGCTGCGGCCGCGCAATCGCCGCATCTGGTGGGGCACGGTCCTCGACTGGCTGGAGGTGCACCTGAATGAAAGCCCTCACCCGTAACACGCTGCTGGCAATCCCGCTGGCACTCGTCGTGTCGGCTGCCATTCCCGGTCAGGGTGCGATCGGGTGGGACTTTCTCGACGCGTTCACAATCGCGTTCTGCTTCACCTACGTCGGACACTTGGTGGAAGTCCTGCTGCTGAAGATTCCCGGGATCGAGACTCCCGCCGGGAAGTTCGTCCGTGTGGTGGGCTGGTTTGCCGGTGGTTTGTGGTGTTATGAGCTGGGGCGCTGGCTGTTGATCCTGTATGGCCGCAACACCGCCCAGCTCCCATCCCTTATCTGGGGCGGCGTGTTCTTTGTCGGCGTGGAATTCGTGCTGCACGCCATCCTGCGGACGTCGGGGAAGCCAAACTTTTACAGCGGCCAGCTCCGGGGGGTTGAAACCACCATCGGACGCTAAGCGGGACGCGCGGCCTCCTCGACTTCCGGGTCGAGCGGTTTCTTGAGCCCCTCGAGGAGGTACCCGGCAGCGACACCGCTCACGACCATCAGCAGTCCGATCCAACCGAGCCCGGTCAAACGCTGCCCGAACAGCAGCAACGCCAGCACGGCGCCGACAACCGGTTCGATCGTCGCCGCAACCGACGCGGGCGCCGCCTCGATCCGCTTCATCGCTCCAAAGAAGAGGATGTTCGCGGCGATGACCGACCCTGCCGCGAGACCGAACAAGCCGCGCCACGCCGCGGCGGAGGGCGGCACGGCCGGCGGCCGTCCCCAGATGGCAAGGCCAATCCAGATGAGCAGCACACCGCCGACCGCCTCGAGGAACAACACCTTCACGGCACCGTAGCGTGGTGCCGCGTAGCGTCCCATCAGCGATGTCAGGGCATAGCTCAGCGCCGACAGCAGTCCGCCTGCGACGCCGACTGTGACTCCCATGCGCGCCGCCTCGGCGCCGGCGTTGCTGCCGCCTGTGACCGTGAGTGCGACCCCGATCATGACGAGGATTGCGAGCGCGACGCGGGTGGGCGTTAGCGCTTCCTTCAGAATCACGCGCGCCAGGACGGCCACGATGACCGGCGCGGTGTAGAGGAGCGCCGCCGCGCCCGCGACGCCCACGCCGCCGATGGCGAACTGGTAGGCGATCTCGAAGAGCGCGACCATCGCGCCGCCGCCCAACCCGACGAGCAGCCAGGCGCGCCGGTCGGCGCGAAACAGGTCGCGCCGGAACAGCACGCCCCAGATCACCAGGGCCACGGTGCCGATCAGGACGCGCCAGAAACCGATGCTGGTTGCCGGCATGAGGCTGTAGAGGCCGGTCGAGAGCGGGCCAGTGGTGCCCCACGTTGCCCCGGCGCCGAGGGCGCAGAGGTAGCCGATCACTCGGGTCGAGCGTTGGTCGGTGGTCACGACGCCATATTGCCCGCGGTCAGTTCGCCGCGCAACACCGTGACGGCTTGGCCCCCGATTTTGACGCGGTCACCGACCAGCCGCAGCCGCAGCTCGCCACCGCGCGGCGATGCCTGATACGCCACCAGCTCTTTCTTGGCGAGCTTGGCACTCCAGTAGGGCGCCAGCGCGCAGTGCGCCGATCCGGTCACGGGATCTTCCGGGACACCGGCTTGCGGCGCGAAGAAGCGGGACACGAAATCATACCGGTTCTTGCCGTTCGTGCGGCTCGTCACGATCACGCCGCGCGCGTCGACGCGTGCGATCGCTCCCATGTCCGGATCGAGGCGGCGGACGACTTCTTCACTCTCGAGCTCGATGAGGTAGTCGAACTTGCTTCGCCCGACGAACTGTGGCGTCGCGCCGATCGCGTCGTTGAGACCTGGCGGCGGCGGTGCCGCCGCCGCGGGCGTGGCGGGGAAGTCGAGCTCGATCCACGAATCGCGCCGCTCGGCCGTGAGCAGCCCACTCTTGGTATGGAATCGCGCCTGGACGTCCGGTTTCAGATGACCGTCTTCCCACAGCACGTGGGCGCTCGCGAGCGTCGCGTGACCGCAGAGATCGACTTCGACGGCGGGGGTGAACCAGCGGAGGTCGTAGCCGTCGCGCTGCGGAACCAGGAAGGCGGTCTCGGCGAGGTTCATCTCGCGCGCGACGTTGAGCATCCAGGCAGGTTCGGCGGCTTTTGGGAGAATGCAAACGCCGGCGGGATTGCCGGCGAAGGGGCGATTGGTGAACGCATCTACCTGCGTGATGCGGAGGCTCATGCCTACAATCTATTCCGGTGCTGAGGTGCCGGCCTCGGCCGCCTGACGCGAACTGACAGCCGCACGGCCGCATAAGAGGCAGTAGACCATGGCCACGTGGCCGGGTATGGCGAATGCCTCGCCGAACTGCACTGCCTGAGTGAGCACGATGGTTTCAAGGGCGATGAGTCCACATATGACGAGTGTGCTAGTCCAGGGCCACCAGCCCACAGGTCGTTGCCAGAGAATGGCCGGCAGCCGCGCCCGCCGGAGACATACGACAAGCCCGAAAGTGAGGATCGGAGCGGCGTGCTTCCAGGCGCTGATGAGCCATGACATCGGTATGCCCAGCGAATCTGCCCAGGGAGGGTATTCACCACGGATTTCGTCGCGCACGATTCGTAGCCATTCACCATAGAACAATCCAAGCAGACTCACGTTGGCGAAGACCACGATGACCCATTTCCGGGAAGGAGTGGCGAGCGCGCGGATTGGTCCCCAACTGTGAGCTTGCAATGCAGCGGCAGCGACTGCCAAGGAGAGCGCCAGGGAGGCGAGGCCAACCCCAACGTCCGCGATCCGTCCCTCCACCGTTCGGTTCCGCTCTGCCGCTGCAAAGAACGCTGGCGAGTCTCCGTCCGTGACCCAGGGCCAGCTGCCGGCGAGGCGGAATCGTGGTTTCGAAGAGAGCGTGACAAACAGCATGATCCCAGAAACGAACAGGAACGCGAGGCCCCGGTAGATCCTCACGTGAGTCTATCCCAGACTCTCGTTGTCCGAAACATGCACTCGTTTAAGAACGAGCATCCCGCATATGCAACCGAAAAACGAGCCGATGAAGCCACCGATGACGCCGCTGACCGTCGCGGCCACGAGCCAGACCAACAGCATGCTACGCATGCTGCACGCGAGAGCGAAGCGCGATAGCGGCAATCACACATCCGACGAACGCGCCCACGTAGCTGCCAAGGACACCGCCGATGATGGTTCCAATGGTGCACGCGACAAACATCCTGCCGAGCGGTACTGTCCTGAGCAGCAACCACGAGAGCAGCGGAGCGGTTAGCGCGCCGAGGACAGCACCCTCCGCGGCACCGCCCGCAGCCCATGCAAGGTCGACCGGCTCTCCCATAATCAATAGCACCACCGTGATCGCCACCGCTCCCGCTGCGGCTCCACAAACGGTGCCCGCGCCTATGAGTCCGAGCGTAACGGCGACAATTCGGTCGGCACGGGTCATCGTCAGCATTGTCAGCTCACCCTTTGCAACGCGAACGTAGTCTTGCCGTGCAGCGGACTGTTTTCATGCCCGATAATGAATGCGGTTTCGGGATCGTTATTGCGCAGTACCAACCGCAGGCCCTTCGCCTCGGCAGGCACGTCGAACGCGATGGCTGTCGTGTACGATTCGCCCGGCGCGAGCGCGCGACGCAGCCCGTCTGTGGAGCCCTGATACTGGTTTCCCTGTGCATCGACCAACGCGACGTAGCGACTGTTTGGTGTGAGCGTCGCGGTGCGTGAGCGCCGCGCCGAGATGGTCTCCTCGTCAAACCGCACTCTGACCGTCACCGTGTGCCGAACCTGTCCGTCAGGAAGAGTCTCTGACTTCGTTGCCGCGACCGAGTACGCGAGATGACAATCGATCTCGCAGATGTGTTTCTCTTCCCCGACCGCGAGCACGCGAGTCCGGCTGGTGAGCGATACGACGAGGAACAGCAGGACATAGAGCCCCATTCCGCCCAGTAGTGCCCGCAGGGTAATGCGCGCGAACGGCTCCCGCTTTGTGACTCGCGCGACCACGTACAGGACGATGAGCGCCGCCCCCGCCACCACCGCGCCCAGGAAGAGCAGCACCGTGAGCGGATTCAAGCCGTCAGTGATCATTGTGCTGCTCCTGGGGCTTGGCGGGACATGACGCCTTCAGGGCGTCGGCTTGACTGCGGACGAGCGAACGCGCGCGCGCGCGGCTCCAGTTCCAGGTGCGCCAATCGACGTCCACCGTGTCCCAGCGGGCGAGGAGGCCGTGCACGACGACACAGCGGTCTTCCGCAGTCAGCTGCGCCACGGCGTCGAGCAGGGCAGGGACCGCATCTCCCCCGAGCGTCAGCGCGTACTTAGCATCGAACGGACGCTCCGCCGCGGGACGATGGAGATTCGTCTTGACGATGAACGCATCAGGGTTGAGCAGATGGAGGCCGGCCAAGACCGCGAGGCCCTGCATGAGCGAGCCGAACACGAAGCGCTGCCGCCGCCCGCGCAGCACAGTCCAGGCAAACCACGCGAAGATGCCGAGCAACAGGATCATGAACGCCGTGGCGTACAGCCGGTCCGTCGACAGTCCGAAGGCCGACACGTACAGCCGCATCCGCTGGAGCGCCGAGGCCATGATGACGGCGAGCAGGCCCAGCAGCAGGCCGGCGAGCTGGCGGAACACGCGGAGCTGCGGCGCCGTCGCTCCATGGACCAGCGCTTCAGCGCCGAGCAGAATCGGCAGGACGAGGCCGCTGGCGGTCATCAGCTCGAAGAACCCGCGGCGCGCATACTCCGCGTACGTCAGCCCACTCGTCTCCTCGACAAGCGTGGCGCCGCCAAAGAAGTAGCGCAGCTGGACGACGACGAACAGCAAGAACAGCGCGTTGAGCAACCCCAACGCCGTTCCGAGCGGCACCACGCTCTGGACGGGCTTCCGCGCCGGCGTGAGGCCGAAAAAGGGATGCCCGAGGAACGACCACCGGAAATATCCGGCGGCGAGCAGGCCCCAGAATCCGATGAAGAACGTATGCGTCACGACGGACTTGAGGTCGAACGCGAACAGGTTCGTCAGCACGTTGTTGAACACCGGGTCCGCCGACGCGAAGAGCGCCGCGAATACGATAAGCGCGGGCACCGCGAGGGCCACGCCGAGCAGCGTCCGCCGCACATTGCGGAGCCGGTCGTCCTGTGGCAGCTCGTGCCACTGAATGTCGCTGAACAACAGCAGAAATCCGCCGAATATGCTGGCCGCGCTGGCGGTGACGACGCCGCGGATCAGATCGAAGGGATACCACTGCGAGATCAGCTCGCCTTGGAGGCTTGCGGCGACTAGCGCAAGCGTCCCGACGAGTGCGATGGCATCGAACGCCGCAAGCGTTTCCGCGTCCCGCCGCAGAAACGCGAGGCCGAGCAGCAGCGCCGTGATCGCGAGCCACGCGGCATCCGGTCCGTGCTTGACCTGGTGGCGGCGGACCAGCCAGGCGCCGGTGCCGACGAGCGCCGCCGCCCCGACGGCGACGTTCAAGCCCCACGGCATCGCGCGCAGCAGCGAATCGCCGACGATCCCGCCGGCAACGCCGGCTGCCGCGATCTCGAGTGCGAGCCTGGTGCGTGGCGCGAGAGTAGGGACCACCGTCATACGGCCTCCTGCGTCGGCAAACCGCCAAAGCGGCGGTCGCGCGAATGGAATTCGTGGATCGCGGCGGCCAGGTTGGACGCGCCGAAGTCAGGCCACATCCGCTCGGTGAACCACAGCTCGGCGTACGCGCATTCCCAGAGCAGGAAATCGGACAGCCGTTGTTCGCCCCCGGTGCGGATGAGCAGATCGACGTCGGGCAGCAGCTCGGCGGCGCGGATCGCGGCGCGGGCCGAGTAATCCACGGCAATGCGAAGCTCCAGCCGCGTCCCCTCGGCCGTTCCCTGTTCGGCGGCGGCGATCGCCGTGATGAGCGAGTGCGGCAGCCGGTCCTTCCGGCCGATCACCGTGAGCTTGACGCCTTGCGCTGCGAGCTCGGCTGTTTCCGTCCGCAGATGGCGGGCGAACAGCCGCATGAGCGTCGAGACTTCCGCCGCCGGCCTGGTCCAATTGTCGGACGAGAAGGCGTACAGGGTCAGCGCGGTGATGCCGCAGCCGGGTGCGATCCGGACCACGCGGCGCACCGCTTCGGCGCCGGCGCGGTGTCCGGCGGCGCGCGGCAGCCCGCGGCGCGTCGCCCAGCGGCCGTTGCCGTCCATCACGATGGCGACGTGCAAAGAAGTACTTTGTCTCATAAAGCTATCCCACAAAAAAAAGCGACCACGTCAGCGTCCACCCGCGCGCGTCGCGCGAATCAGCGCTTCCATGTGATCGAGGTAGCGCTCGAGCGCCCGCCTGCCGAGGGCGGTAAGTCGGTATTCCGTCTTGGGGACGCGGTCTGCGAACGACTTGTCGCACGTGATGTATTCGGCGTCCTCGAGCTTGCGCGCGTGGACACTGAGATTGCCGTCGCTCGTCTTGAGCAGCGCCTTGAGCTCGTTGAATGTGAGACGCTCGCGCACCGCGAGCGCGCTGACGATCGCGAGCCGTACCCGCTCGTGAATCAGCCGGTCGAGCGCCACGGGCGCGGGTTGGGGTTTCGGTTTCCCCGGCCGGTCGGGTTCCGCGCGGGTGATCCGCGCCGCACTGCTCTTAGCCACCGTACCTCCGTGCGATGATCAGCCCAAACAGGATGTGCAGGCCGCCGAAGCCAAGTGCGAGGAGCCAGGCCTGCCAGGCGGCCGGCGTGAACAGCGCCACCGTGCCGAGGATCATGAAACAGATTCCCATCACGGGCACGACGCGCATCGAGAATGCGCCGCCCGTGACGACGCCCGTGCCATAGCACAGCAACCACACGGCCGGGAGGAGCGCGAGCTGCTTCGCCTGCCACAGCACGAACGTCAGCAGCGCCCCGACGATGAACGGCGGCAGCACGCTGAGTCCAAAGCGCCGCCCGGGGCCGTGGACGATGGCATCGCCTGCGCGCAGTGCCTTGTACAGCAGGGCGGCGACGCCAACGCCGGCGCCGAGCAGGGCCTCGAACATCCAGACCCAGAGCCAGCGACTGTGCGGCGCACCGAAGACGGGCGCCACGGGCAGGGATCCCGCAATCGTCGAGGCGGCCAGCGCCGTCACGCCGAGCACGACCATGCCCCATCCGGGGACGGCCGTGAACGAGCCGGCCCGCTCCATCGTGGAGCGGATGAAATTGAGGTTGTCGAGCGCGCGGTCACGCAGCGGCTGCGGGGACGTCATGGCTGAGAAGCTAAGGCAGGGGCCAGCATTGTGTCAAGTACTTTGTAACACAAAGCAGTCAGCGGTTTTTGAGCCGCCGGACCAGCTTGAGCCCCGACCAGACGTCGTCCACCGCGGCGACCTTTACATCCACGAGCCCGGTGGGCAAGGCGATCGCGCGCACGACGTCCTCCGTGATGTCGGTCGCCACGCCGGACGCTTGCTTGGGCCACGAGACCCACAGGGCGCCGTCAGGCTCGAGGGCGCGGAGCAGGAGCGGCACCTTCGACTCGAGCAACGTTCGACTGCGGGTGAAGAACTGAATGAAGGGAAACGTGCCACGCGCCGCGGAGGCTACCACGACACCTGGCGGCAAACTCCCCAGTGTCGCTCGGTAGCCTCGCGGCGCGTTCAGAATCGCAATGCGGGTCCCGGGCTTGATCCCGAGCTTGTCAACGAGCGGACGCCCCGAGTACCCAGCCACCAGCTACTGCACGCAGTTCCCGTGCGGGTCCGGCTTCGGCTTGTCCACCACCACCCGATGGTCCAGGTTCGCGACCGCCGTCGCGATGTCATGCACGAACTGCGACACGTGCGCGAGCTTGTCGTAGTCGATGTACTCCGGCTCGTCCGTCACCTGGTGGTAGTCGCGGTGGTTCCCCGTCGTGAAGAACGCGATCGGAATGCCGTAGCGCGCATACATGTAGTGATCGCTGCGGCAGTAGTACTGCTCCGGATGGCCGGTGGCGTCGAACTGATAATCGAACGTAAACGGCTGCTTCCGCGCCTTGTTCACGGTCTCGATCAAGTCGCCCAGCTCGGTCGAGAGCCGGCGGGTCCCGATGAGCTGCAGGTA
>Ga0209131_1000935_pt1 | contig 20317 bp, 17 predicted proteins | sample GraSoi_2013_40cm_FD_185826 | JGI IMG/M metagenome (GOLD analysis project Ga0209131, IMG submission 185826) | Grasslands soil microbial communities from the Angelo Coastal Reserve, California, USA - Sample 9_17_2013_40cm (SPAdes) (version 2) | ecosystem: Environmental > Terrestrial > Soil >... | reverse complement strand
GCGGCTGGCGATTGATGGGCTGGTGGCGAGGCCGACGACGTTTTCGCTCGACGAGATCAAGCTCATGCCGGCGAAGACGCAGATTACGCACCAGGCATGCGAAGAGGGCTGGTCGTTTATCGCGGAATGGACGGGCGTGCCGCTATCTTACGTGTTGAATTTGGTGGGAGTTTCGGAGAAGGCGAAGTTTGTCGTGTTCTGGCCGTTCGACGAGACTTGGGACAGCTTGGACTTGCCGGATGCGTATCATGCGCAGACATTCCTTGCGTATAACTTGAACGGAAAGGATTTGCCTGCGGATCATGGAGCGCCTTTGCGGGTGCGTGTGGCTAGGCAGCTTGGGTACAAGAGCGTGAAGTATTTGCAGAAGATTACGCTTGTGGATTCGATGAAGCATGTGGGCGATGGGAGAGGGTCGGCGGAGCCTGCGGCGGGATATTCGTGGTTTGCGGGGATTTGAGTTGGCGCCTAAACATCAGAATAGTTGATATGCGGTGCGGGTGAGAGTTTAAGATTTGGTTAGAGCGGCTGACGCCGCTGCTGGGACGCGCTAAAGCACGCCCCTACAAAGCCTGGGCGCTTTCCTTCGCTGCAACATTTGACAACTTTGCGCGGGCGGTTGAAACGATTTCGAGGAATTTGCGGGCGGTTTCCACTATTCGTTCGGGATTGTTGGATTTTAGGGCTTCGGCGTGAATTAGTTCGCCGCCGATGCCTAGGGCGGCGGCGCCGGCTTCTATGAATTCGGCGGCGGTGTTGAGATTTACGCCGCCGGTGGGCACTAGCGGGATTTGCGGGAGCGGGCCTTTTAGGGCTTTGATGTATTTTGCGCCGCCTACTTGGCCGCAGGGGAAGACTTTCACTAGGTCGGAGCCGGCGGTCCAGGCTTCGATAATTTCGGTGGGCGTCAATGCTCCGGCTAGGATTAGCTTGGATTCACGCGCGGCTAGTTCCACGGTTGCGCGATTGAATCCTGGGCTGACTAAGAACTGGGCACCGGCATCGAGGCAGCGGCGGGCGTCTTCGGCGTTCAGTACCGTGCCCGCGCCGATTAGAACTTCTGTGCCACAACTCTTTGCTAGCTCGCGGATGACTTCGATGGCGCCGGGAACGGTCATGGTGATTTCTACTATGGGGATGCCACCCTTGTGGACGGCTTCGGCGGCGATGCAGGCTTGGCGTGGGGAGGAGGCGCGGACTACGGGGATGATTCCGATTTGTTCGATGCGGTTGCGAACTTGTTGCTTGTTCAATTGAGATTTCCTCGCTTGAATCCGCCTAGGATTGCCGAATGAAAAATCTTAAAAGCCGCAGGGCTCCGCGGACTCCGCCCTGCGCTACAGGTCTGCTAAATGTACGCATCGTGCTGCTGGGGTGCAGCGGTGCTGCACCCATACAACAGAAGTCGCATCAGCGGGCTATGCGGGCGCCTACTCCTTTCATCACTTGCAGGACTTCTGGGAGCGTTACCATCGAGGTGTCGCCGGGAGTGGTCATGGCTAACGCGCCGTGGGCTGCGCCGCATTCGACCGACCATTGCGGATCTTGGCCGGAGAGGAAACCGTAGATCAGGCCGGAGGCGAAGGAGTCGCCGCCGCCTACGCGGTCGAAGATTTCGAGGTTTTCGCGGTTCTTGGCTTGGTAGAACTTGCCGTCGTGGTAGCAGATGGCGCCCCAATCGTTGATCGTGGCGGTTTTGACTTTGCGCAGCGTGGTGGCGACTACCTGGAACGGATAATCCTTCACGACCTTTGCAATCATTTGCTTGAAGCTTTCGACTTCGAAGGCGGAATGATGCTCGTCCATGCCGCGAACTTCGTAGCCGAGCGCGGCGGAAAAATCTTCCTCGTTGCCGAGCATTACGTCGACGTGCGGGGCGATACGTTGATTTACTTCCTGGGCTTGTTTTTTGCCGCCGAGAGATTTCCAGAGCGAGGCGCGATAGTTCAGATCGTAGGAGACGATGACGCCATTGCGCTTGGCGGATTGCATGGCTTCGATGGCGACTTCCGGCGCGGTGGAGGAGAGCGCGCAATAGATGCCGCCGGTGTGGAACCAGCGGGCGCCTTGCTTGCCGAAGATTTCGTCCCAATCGACGGCGCCTTTTTTTAGCTGCGAGATGGCGGTGTGGCCGCGGTCGTAGGAGCCGAGCGCGGCGCGCACGCCGAAGCCGCGTTCGGTGAAATTCAGTCCGTTGCGCGCGGCGCGTCCTACGCCATCGTGCTCGACCCAGCGGATGAGGGATGGATCGACGCCGCCCTGATAGACGAGATCTTGCAGCAGGCGGCCGACGGGATCATCGGCGAAGGCCGTGACTACGGCGGTGTCTAAGCTGAAACAGCGCTTCAGGCCACGGGCTACGTTGTATTCGCCGCCGCCTTCGCAGACTTCGAACGAGCGCGTGGTGGCGATGCGCTTTTCGCCGGGGTCGAAGCGAACCATGATTTCGCCGAGGCTGACGAGATCCCAGCGGCATTGCTGTTTTGATTTGATCTGCAGGGTCACGCGTGCCCTCTCAAGAGATTGTGGCGGGCTCCAATTTAGGCGCCAGGATGTGAATCAGGAATAGCGCGATCAGGTAAGCGCTGCCGGCCATCACGAATGGAATCATGTAGCTGCCGGTCCACTGCAAGGCGTGGCCAACCACTTGGGCGATCAGCATGCCTCCGATCGCGCCGGCCATCCCGCCGATGCCGACCACGGATGCGACGGCGCGGGCGGGAAACATGTCCGAGGTCAGCGTATAAAGATTCGCGGAAAATCCTTGATGCGCGGCGGCGGCGAGGCCGATGACCAGGACAGCGCCCCACATGCTTTCGATGCGGTAGGCGAAAATAATCGGCGTGACGCAAAGTGCGCAGATGAGCATGGTGATTTTGCGGCCGGCGTTTACACTGCGGCCGCGATTAATCAGCCAGGAAGAGAGCCAGCCACCGGCGACGCTGCCAACGTCCGAGATCACGTAGATCACCATGATGGGCAGGCCGATTTTCATCAGCGCTAGATTGTGTTGGCGTTGCAGGAAGTCTGGCACCCAGAAAAGGTAGAACCACCAGATGGGATCGGTGAGAAATTTGCCGGCAACGAAGGTCCAAGCTTGACGGTGCCGGAGGAGCGCGGACCAGGTGACTTTTGTGATTGGTTCGGAAGGATCGCAGCGGATATAGGCGAGCTCGGCTTGGGAAACGCGCGGATGCTCGTCTGGCTTGCGGTAAATCAAAAACCAAAAGATGAGCCAGACAAATCCGAGCGCGCCGGTGAGGAGGAAAGCGGAGCGCCAGCCCCAGTGTAGAGCGATCCAGGGAACGACGAACGGCGTGATGATGGCACCGGCGTTGGTGCCTGCGTTGAAAATTCCGGTGGCCAGGGCGCGCTCCTTTTTCGGGAACCATTCGGCGACGCACTTGATGCTGGCGGGAAAAACGCCGGCTTCGCCAAAACCGAGCGCAAAACGCGCGGCGGCAAAGCTGGCGAAAGAACCTGCGGCGGCGTGCGCCATGGAGGCGAGGCTCCAGAAGGTCATCGCGAGGGCGTAGCCCAGACGCGTGCCGAGGCGGTCGATTAGGCGGCCGACGAGCAACATTCCTGCGGCATAGGCCGCTTGAAAATAAAAAACGAGATTGCCGTACTGGATTTCGTTCCAGCCGAAATCGTGCTGGAGCGTTGTTTTCAAGACGCCGAGGACCTGGCGATCCATGTAGTTTTTTGTTACGCCGAAGAGGAGGAGCGCGCAGATGACCCAGCGGAAATAGCCGACGCGGATGGAGGCTGCCGCGCGGGTTAGTTCGCCCGCTTGCGCCGAGGTGAGATCGGTGGAAGCGGCGAGTGCGCCGGGTGGAGAGATGGGACGCGCGGGATCCATTGTCAGGAGTCGCGACGGCTATTCGCGCGGCCGGCTTCGAGTCCGGTGGGGCCCTGATTGAAGCCGGGCTGCACGTTTACGACTCCGAACTGGCGGTCTTCGACTTCACGATGCGCGGCCATGGCCCAGAGGAAACAGATGCGATGGCCGGGAACGGAAACGTTGGGATGATAGCCGCTGGGAATGAGCACGGCGTCGCCGTCGCGGACTACGGTGACTAGCTCGGGATTTTGCGTGTCGCTGTAGACGAGCTGAATGCCGTAGGCGGGTTCGGGCATATCGAAATAGACGTAGATCTCTTCGAGCAGGGCGGCGTGCTCGTGGGGCGGCCAACTGGTCCAGTTGCCGGGATCGGCTTGCGTGATTCCGGCGATTAGGCGGCCGGCTTGGATATTTTTTGCTAGGAGCATTTGCAGGTGGCGGATGCAGCCGGGGGTGCCGGTAGTGAACTGCAAGCCGGGATCTTTGGCGATTTCGGTGGCGCGCACCACTTGCAGGGGGTAGCGGTTGGCTACGTCGCAGGAAAATTCGGCTAGGTCGGCGGAGGACTTGGTGGCGATTTTAATGTTGGAATCGCGAGGAATGTAGATAGCGTCGCGCTGGGCTAGCGGGATTTCCTTGCCATCGACAGAGATGGTTGCTTCGCCGGACAGGCAGATTAGGCCGGTTTCGCGGTCGCCGGTGGAAAGAGATTCGCTGGGATTTGCGGCGTTGAGAATGATGCGGCTGTACGCGAGATGACTCATGGAGCTGTTTTTGGGCGTGATGCAGACGCGGCGGCCGGTGTGCGCGTTGGTCTTGCGGACGATGTTTTTTTCTGTGGCAGTTGAGACTGGAGCGCTCATCAATAACTCTCCCTGGGGAATGGCGAACGACAACGCTGACTATAGAAACGGGCTGGTGTTCTGTCAAACCGGAAAATTGAAAGCTCGCGGATCCGGGTTGGCAGAAGAAGATCCTCGCTTCGCTCGGACTGGGACGCGCTAAAGCACGCCCCTACAACTGCTAGCACGCCCACAACTGCTACCAACTGTGCATGGTGCCGTCTAGCTTGCGATTGATGGGCAGGTAGGCGCGGCTGTAGGGATATTTGGAGGCGAGCTGCTCGTCGATGTCAACGCCGAGGCCCGGGGTGTCGCCGGGATGCATCATTCCGTCGGCGAACGTGTAAGCGTGGGGGAAGACGCGATCGGTTTCGTTGGCGTGGCGCATGTATTCCTGAATGCCGAAATTGGGCACGCTGAGATCGAAATGCAGAGCGGCGGCGCTGCAGACGGGGCTCATATCCGTGGCGCCGTGACAGCCGGTGCGGACCTGATAGATTTCGGCGAGGCTGGCAATTTTTCGGACGTGGGAAATTCCGCCGGCGTGCACGACGGCGGTACGAATGTAGTCGATCAACTGCTCCTGAATGAGCTGCTGGCAATCGTAGATGGAATTGAAGACTTCGCCGACGGCGAGCGGCGTGGTGGTGTGGCGTCGAATCAGGCGAAAACTCTCTTGGAGCTCAGCGGGCGTGGGATCTTCCAGCCAGAAGAGATGATAGGGCTCGAGCTCTTTTCCGAGGCGGCCGGCTTCGATGGGTGTGAGGCGATGATGCGCGTCGTGGAGTAGATGCAGGTCCGAGCCGAATTCCTTGCGGAGGCGCTCGAACAGGCGTGGGACGAAATTCAAGTAGAGCTCGGAACTCCATGCATCCTCGACCGGGGCTGTTGAGACCGGGCACGCCGCTTTGTGCGCGAATGGCTTTGTAGCCGAGCTTGGCATACTCGGCGACGGCGGCGACTGTGTCGTCGATATCTTTGCCGCTGGCGTGACCGTACACGAGGACAGCGTCACGCGACGCGCCGCCGAGCAATTGGTAGACGGGAACGTTGAGGGCTTTGCCCTTGATGTCCCAGAGCGCGGTATCGACCGCGGATACCGCCGCCATGGTGACAGGACCGCGGCGCCAGTACGCACCTTTGTAGAGATAATGCCAAGTGTCTTCGATGCGCCGCGCGTCGCGGCCGATGAGAATCGGGATTATGTGATCGGAGAGATAGCTGGCGACGGCGAGTTCGCGGCCGTTAAGCGTGGCGTCACCGAGACCGTAGAGGCCGTCTTCGGTCGTGATTTTTAATGTGACGAAGTTCCTGCCTGGGCTACAGACGATTACTTTTGCATCGGTTATGCGCATTGCCGATTCGCACCTTTTCCACAAATTTTATTCGAACTGAACGAGGATGACATTACACCGTATTTCGAGGACGTTCACGACGGACGAAATCAGTGTCCTGCAGGGGCTCGGACTCGCATTCGATGGCGATAGTGGTGACCGGATGATCCGGTGCTTCGTGGGGGAGGCCGGTGAAGCGCACTCGGAATCGATCCTGTTGGAATTTGACTTGCTGGCCGCTGGCGAGAAGCCGCGCGGACTTCACCCCCGTTTTCAGTCCCGCGAGCGCGACCGTTTCTCCGGGCCAAAAATAAACGTGCATGTAGAGAGTGTTTCCCTTGCGCGTGAAGGCCGCGTAATTCGATTCATGCGGCTGGCAGCGGTCCTGGGTATGGATGGACTCGCCATTGCGCGAAGTCCAGCGCCCGACCTCGGTCAGGATGCGCACAGACTCTTCCGGGATAGAGCCGTCTGGCTTGGGGCCAATATTGAGCAGATAGTTTCCCGAATCGTGTGCACAGTAGATGAGATTGCGCACGATGGTCTTTGGAGTTTTCCAAGCGTCATCAGCCTGGTGATATCCCCAACTTTCATTCAGCGTCATGCAGGATTCCCATGCGCGGCCGCGTTTGTCGGCGACAATCTCCTGCTCGGGCGTTGAGAAATCGCCTGGGAGCGCGTTGCGGTTGTTGACGATGATGTCGGGTTGAAGCTCGAAGACCATTTTGTTCATGCGCTCGGATTCCCAGCCGCGTGCATCGAGAGGCCAGGACACGTCGTACCAGAGCACGTCAATTTTTCCGTAATTCGACAGCAACTCGCGGATGAGGCCGTGCGTGTATTCGACGAAGCGCTTGCGGGCGTCTTCATTGGTGGCGCAACGCGCGCCATCGGGATGGTGCCAATCCATCAAGGAATAGTAAAAGCCGAAGCGCAGCCCTTCTGCGCGCGCGGCTTCGACGTATTCATGGACGAGGTCGCGGCCAGGCCCCTGTTTCGGAGCGCAGTAGTTTGTGAGCTTTGTATCGAAGTTGCAGAAACCCTCGTGGTGCTTGGAGGTCATCACCATATATTTCTGACCGGCTTGTTTTGCGAGCTTGGCCCAGGCCCGAGCGGCATTCGGTTTTGGCTGGAAGCGTTTGGCGAGTTGTTCGTATTCGCTGACGGGAATGCCTTCGTTTTCCATTACCCATTCATGGCGGCCGAGGACACTGTACAGGCCCCAATGAATGAACATGCCGAAGCGTGCTTCGTGCCACCATTGCATGCGGCGCGCGCGGTCGGCTTCCTCGGCGTCGGAGCTTTTGGATGCATTTGACTCCACGTGAGCAGCTGTTGATTTGCCGGCGGTAGCGAGGGATAGAAGCGAAGCCCCGGTGCCAACCAGCCAATCGCGGCGCGGTATGCCGTTCGGTTTCATGAGCAGCAGTCCTCCTGTTTAGTTAGTTCCAAATACGCTTACGGCTCCAGCTTGAAGATTCGTTCCATGAGCAGCCATTTTTCGCCTGGTTTGGCTTGTGGGAGCGGCTTCTGGAATTTCCACATCAGGTCTTCCCATTCGCGGACCTTGGGATTTGCGCGATCTGCGTTGGCTTTTGCGTCGAAGGAAAATGCTTCGTCTACTTCCATAATCATGAACATGCGCGTACCGAACAGATAAATTTCCATGCCGAGGACACCGGCCTCTTTGATGCTGCTGGTGATTTCCGGCCAGATTTTTTGGTGATAGCAGCGATACTCGGCGATTAGCGCCGGGTCATCTTTGAGGTCGAGAGTGAGGCAGTATCGCTTGTTCATCGATTTTTTCGTGAATCAGCTCAGAGCGCTCCGGTCACGTCAGCGCGCGATCGAGGTGAACATAACCGCCGTCCACGGATACATGCTGGCCGGTTACATGGCTGGCTTGCATGGACATGAGGAACAGGGCCATGGCGGCAATTTCATCGGGCTCGGTCATGCGTTTGCCGAGCGGAATTTTCGCCGTCACCTGCTTGAGCTTCTCTTCAGGGTCCGAAAATGTGTCCAGCCACTGTTTATAGAGCGGCGTCATGACTTCCGCGGGAAGCAGCGCGTTCACGCGAATGCCATAGGGGAGCAATTCGACAGCCCATTCTCGTGTGAGCGAAAGAATCGCGCCCTTTGCCGCGGCATAGCCGGAGGTGCCGCCTTGGCCGGTCACGGCGACCTTGGAGGCTATATTGATGATGCAGCCCTGGGATTTCTTCAAAGCAGGCAGCGCGTAGTGGGTCATGTTGTAGTAATGGTGAAGGTTGAGCTCCAACGAGCGCAGAAATTTTTCCGGACTGCCATGCTCGAGCCCGGCATTATCGTTGATGCCGGCATTGTTGACCAGCACGTCCAACCTTCCGAAGTCGCGCAGCGTTGACTCAATTGCGGAAGCACAGTTTTCGGCCGGCAGCAAATCCGTGCAGATCACCCCGCAGGACGCGCCGAACTGTTGCAGCTCCATGCGCAACTGCTCTCCCGCAGCGCAATCTTTATCCACGACAATAGGAATGGCGCGTTCGCGCGCGCAACCTCGCGTGATGGCGGCACCGATGCCCTTCGCGCCGCCGGTGATCAGGATTACCTTGCCTTTAAGCTGCAAATCCATATTGCGCCGTTTTCAATCCATAGAAACGCGCGGCGTTGCCTCCAAAGATTTTGTCTTGGTCCGATTGGTAGAACCCTTTGAGGTAGTTGTCGATGAGCTGCTTTACCTGGCCATACGTCGCGGCGAGGAGGCACACCGGCCAATCGGAACCGAACATCAATCGGTCCGCGCCGAACGCGCTGAAGACCGCATCAAGGTAAGGCTTGAAATCATCGGCTTTCCAGCGCTTCCAATCCACTTCGGTGACCAAGCCGGAAATTTTGCAGAATACATTTTTGTTTTGCGCGATTTCTCTCATCTGTGCAGCCCAGGGCGAGGTTTTCCCAGACTTTATCTCAGGCTTGGCCAAGTGGTCGATAACGAAACGCTGTTCAGGAAGCCGGGTGACAAGATCAATGGCGGCCGGCAATTGTTTCGGATAGATGAGAATGTCGTAGGTGAAACCGAACGCGCGCAATTGCGCGACGCCTTTCACAAATTGTTCCCGCACGAGGAAACGATCATCCGGTTCTGCTTGCGCGACATGGCGAAAACCGCGCAGCTTTGAGAAGTGGGAGAAATATTCGAGCCGTTCCGCGACGCGAGGCGAGAGAAGGTCGAGCCATCCGACTACGCCGGCGATTCGTTTATCGTTTTCCGCCAGGCCGAGCAGGAAAGTTGTTTCGTTTTCGGACTGAGCAGCTTGTACTGCGATGGACGCGTCAATATCGTTTGCCGTCAATTCCGCCGCAAGATGCTCGGGAAGAAAGTCGCGCTTCAAGATGGCCATGGAATCCGTGATCCACGCATCGCGTGCGGCATCATAGCGCCAAAAGTGCTGGTGCGAATCAATCTTCATCTGAGATTCCGTTCGCACGGAGTAAATGCGCGCTTTCGTTTACCCACGGAGATTGAAAAATCCTCCGTCGATCGGATAATCCGTTCCGGTGATGAACGCGGCTTCGTCAGAGCAGAGGAAAAGAGCGAGCGCGGCAACTTCTTCCGGTTCGCCCATGCGACCGATGGGCTGCGATGCCGACAGCTTTTGAAACATTTCCTGTTCGCGGCCGGGGTAATTTTTGTGCAGGTAGCCATCGACGAACGGAGTATGCACGCGGGCCGGCGAGATGCAGTTGCAGCGGATCTTGTGCGCCAGGTAATCCTTCGCGACGGAGTAGGTCATGGCGACTACCGCACCCTTGCTCATCGAATACGCAAAGCGATCGGCTAGGCCCGCGGTGGCCGCGATGGAGGCCATATTCAGAATCACGCCGCCGCCTTGCGATTTCATTTTACCGACCGCGGCGTACATGCAGTTGTAGACGCCCTTGACGTTGATGCGGAACAGCCGGTCGAAATCGGCTTCCGTCGTAGTCTCGACCGTCCCGACGTGCGAGACGCCGGCATTGTTTACCAGAATATCGAGACGTCCTTGGCTCGCCAGTCTGTCGAAGACTTCTTTTGTGCGCGCCTGATCGGAAACATCACACGACTCGGCCGTTGCGTGGGCGCCACACGCCGCAATTTCTTGCGCCGCGGCGTTGGCTGCTTTTGCGTCGAGATCGAGGATACGCACTGCCGCGCCTTGCTGCGCGAAACGTTTGGCAATAGCGCGGCCAATCCCGCTCGCGGCACCGGTGATGACAGCGACCTTGCCGTCGAGCCGGAAAGCATCGCGATGTTGCGGAGCGCCGCTCAGAGAGAGACTCCGCGCTTCCATGGGATGAAATCGTTTTGCGCCAGCAATTCCGCTTTGGTGAGGAGCTCGCCGCTGGCCACTTGTATGACGCGCTCCAAAATTTGCTGGCCCATTTGCTCGATGGTAGTGTCGCCGGAAATGATACCGCCGGTGTCGACGTCAATGATGTCCGGCATGCGCCTCGCCAAATCGGAGTTCGTGGAAAGTTTGATGACCGGCGCGATGGGATTTCCGGTTGGCGTGCCGAGGCCAGTGGTGAACAAGACCACATTCGCGCCTGCGCCGACTTGCGCCGTGACGCACTCCACGTCGTTCCCGGGCGTGCATTGCAGGTTTAGGCCGGGCTCGGAGGAATATTCCGGATAGTCGAGCACTCCGGTGACGGGCGACGTGCCGCCTTTTTTTGCGGCGCCCGCCGATTTCATGGCGTCGGTGAGCAGCCCGTCACGGATATTTCCGGGTGAGGGGTTCATCTCGAAGCCGGAGCGCACGGCTTTGGCGCGCGCCGCATAGTCGCTCATCAGGTGCATGAAGCGCTGCGAGACGGTGGTGCTCACGCAGCGATTGATGAGTTCCTGCTCAACGCCGCACAGTTCAGGAAATTCTGAAAGAATTCCGCGGCCGCCGAGCGTCGCCAGGAGATCTGCGACATGGCCGATGGCGGGATTGGCGGAGATTCCGGAGAATCCATCGGAGCCGCCGCATTTCAGGCCGACACATAACTGCGATAAGAGTGCAGGCCGGCGCTGCGCTTTGTCGGCTTCGACCAAACCGAGGAACGTTTCGCGGATTGCCTGCGAGATCATGGAGGCTTCGGAGGCGCTCTTTTGCTGCTCGAAAATGAGAATTGGCTTTGTAAAGTTTGCATCGCGGCGCTTTAATTCTTCCTGCAGAATGGCCACTTGCGCATGCTGGCAGCCAAGGCTCAAGACGGTGGCTCCGGCAACATTGGGATGATGAATGTAACCGGCCAGTAGGGCGCACAGATTCGCAGAGTCCTCGCGTGTGCCGCCGCAACCGCCTTCGTGCATCAGGAATTTTATGCCGTCGACATTGCGAAATACCCGTGCGGTAGATACCGGCGGCGTATTTTCGGTGGACGAAAAATCGCGCAGGTCCTGGTTCTTGCCCTCTCTATAAAGGCGCACCATTTCCGCAACCTGGCGGCGATAGATTTGCGGAGCGGCAAAGCCGAGCTCTTCTTCGAAGGCTTGCTTCAAAACGGCTAGATTGCGGTTTTCGCAAAACACCAATGGAAGCACAACCCAATGATTGCGCGTGCCGACTTGCCCGTCGGCTCTTTCGTAGCCGAGAAACGTTTGTTCTCGCCAGCGCGAAACATCCGGCGGCGACCAGCGCGGGGCCGCGTCGCGATTGTGAAATGCGGCGGCGGCGTGACGGAGATTGCGCGTGGACAATAGATCGCCGCGACGGAGCGGCTCGGCCGTGCGGCCAACGAGCACGCCGTACATGATTACCTCGCCGCCGGCGGGAAGATCCTCGGTGACGAATTTGTGCTTGGCCGGAACGTCGGAGAGCAAGTTGTAATCGATGCCCGCGAAACTTACGACTTCACCTTCGCGCAGGTCTGTCAAGGCGACGAGAGCGTTGTCTCTCGGATCGAGCTGCAAGACGCGGCGTTGGGTTGCTCCGTTTCCGGACATGGCGTTCGATTCTATACCACGCGGTTCTTCGTTCGGCGTGCGGCAATATGTTTCATCGCCGCTAAAGATGGCGCACGGTATTCGTCAACGTTCCGATTTTCTCGATCGTGATGCTCACTTCGTCGCCGTCCTTGAGCCACAGCGGAGGATTCTGCGCCATACCTACTCCGTGCGGCGTGCCGGTAAAAATGGCGGTGCCCGGGAGCAGCGTCGTGCTCTGGCTCAAGAATTCGATCAGCGCTGGGACGTCGCGCACCATGTCGCTGGTGTTGCCGTCCTGCATCACGCGACCGTTCACCGAGGTTTGGATGCGCAGCCCGCTGGGGTCCGCGATGGACTCCGGAGTCACGAGGCAAGGGCCGATTGGGGCAAACGTATCGAAACTTTTTCCTCGGCACCACTGGCTGCCGCCCTTCTTCAACTGCCAATCGCGCGCGCTCACGTCGTTGCCGCACGTGTAGCCGGCGACATACTCGAGAGCGCGCTCGCGGCTCACGTCTTTACAAGCTTTGCCGATGATGACCACGAGTTCGCCTTCATAGTCCAGCTCTACCGTTCCGGCGCGCGCGGGAATGGCAATGGGCGCGCCGGGATCCTGAGCGGTGTTCGGGCCTTTGGCGAATACAACGGGGTAGTCGCCCGAGCTCATGCCGACTTCGTCTGCGTGGCGGCGATAGTTCTGCCCGATGCACCAAATCATGACGGGAAGCACAGGCGCTAGAACCTTGGCAACGCTCGCCGATTCTTGAGTGACGCGATTTTTGCCGAAAGGATCGCCTTCGAGTCGCAGGTACGCGCCGCCAGCCTGCTCGGCGGCATATTGAATTTTTCCTGAGTGATCGAGATATCGGGTTAGCTTCATATTCGATGAATGCTCTCAACGACCGAGGGAACGTGGGGAAGGCGGAGTGCTTTCGGCTCGAACCTGCGCGCGTGCGCCGCGGCGGCTGAGCGCGAACATCAGCGCGCCGAAGGCGAGCAACACGACTCCCCAGTAGAGGTTCACGTTGATTCCGAGGGACTGCTGATAGAGCGAGGGATCGCTCAGCGCTCCGTAAACTAGCAGGATAGCTCCCAGCAGCAGAAACAGACCGCCCAGCGGCAAGCGAATGTCAATTCCCATCAGGTCTCCTACCAGAAAATTATATTCAGCAAGACGGTTCCGGCAATGACCATGATCGCGAGGGACACCGGCCTTGCATACCACGCCATCGCTTCTTCTTCCGGCTTCGGCGTGAGTGAATAGACCAGCCCCACGAGCTTACCCTCGTCGGGCGCGCGCGTGATGAGGCTCACGAGTATGGTGACGACGAAGCAGGTACTCCAGGCGTAAATCGCGGTCCAGAAGTTCTGCGCCATTTCGCTCGGATAGATATGGGTTACCGCGAGCCATCCACCTTTGATGCCGGCTATAGCTCCGACCGGAAGCGTCAGCCCGTGATGAATTGCCGCGGCAGCGGTTCCCGCTAGCAAGCCAGTGAAGGCGGCGTGCCCGGTTGTGCGCTTCCAGAACATGCCGAGCAAAAAGGTGGCAAAGAGCGGGGCGTTCACGAAGGCGAAGACGAGCTGCAGCATGTCCATAATATTATTGAAGCGGTTGGCCATGTACGCGGCAGCGATCGAAAATGCGATTCCAAACACGGTGGCGACACGGCCCATCCACAGATAATGCTCGTCGGTTGCGCCGGGCCGAATGTAGGACTGATAGATATCATACGTCCAGACGGTGTTGAAGGCGGTCACGTTGCCGGCCATGCCGGACATGAAGCTGGCGAGCAGCGCCGTGAGCCCAAGTCCCAGCATGCCCGGCGGAAAATAATGCAGCAGCATGCTGGGCACGGCGAGATCGTAATCGAGCTGCGGCTTGCCGTCCTTGTCGAGCATGGGCTTGCCGGAGCTTGGGTCGACTTTCATGGGAATGATGCCTTTGCCCGGCGGCTCTGCGCTGACAACCACACGTGCGTGCGGTGGAACCGCCGGCTGCGTGGGCAGCGCGATGGCAATCAATCCCGGAAGGATAACTAAGAAGGGAAACAACATCTTTGGGAACGCGCCGATTAGCGGCGTGCGCCGGGCTGCGCTCATGGACTTCGCTGCCATGGCGCGCTGTATGACAAGAAAATCCGTGCACCAGTAGCCGAAAGAGAGCACGAAGCCCAGGCCCATCACGAGGCCGAACCATTCGACGCCGAGACGGTTGGTATTTGCGTGGCTCAGTCCCGCCCAGGAATGTGTGTAGCTCGGACCCAGCGTGGCTTTCAACCCTGACCAGCCGCCGACATTCTTCAATCCCAAATAGCTGAGCGGCAGAAATCCCGCGACAATCAGGAAGAATTGCAGCACTTCGTTATAGATAGCGCTGGATAGCCCGCCAAGAAAGGTGTAGACGAGCACTACGATAGCGGAGATGAGTATGGCGAAATCAAAGATCCATGAGCTGTTGAGGCCTAACCGCTGAAACACGCCGTCAAAAACATGGAGTGTCTGAATTAGCTTAGCGATTGCGTACATCGAAATACCCGACGAGAAGATCGTCATGATTGCGAAGGAGATGGCATTTAAGCCGCGCGTTTTTTCGTCGAAGCGCAACCGCAAATATTCGGGCACGGAGCGGGCACGGGAACCGTAGTAAAACGGCATCATGAAAAGGCCGACGAAGACCATCGCGGGTATTGCGCCAATCCAGTAAAAATGCGATGTGGCGATTCCGTACTTCGCTCCGGACGCGCCCATGCCAATGACTTCCTGGGCCCCAAGATTGGCGGACATGAACGCGAGACCGGCAACCCACGCGGGAATGGCGCGGCCGGCGAGGAAGAAATCCGTGCTCGTCTTCATCGAGCCCTTCAGCGCCACGCCGATACCGAGCACGAATGCAAAATATAAGCCGAGGATTAGCCAGTCGATTCCCGTCATTCTGAATGGCTCCTTCCTCCGCTTGCCCTGAGATTTCGATGGGGAACGCGTCTCGCAAAAACGTGCGTTTACGAAACACGGAGCGTACATGACGCACGAAGCCGCCGCAAGCGTTTGTCCGCTAACGCGTTCCCTCGCATGCTTATCCTGCGTGGCTCCGGATTGGGTGAAAGTGAGCATTTTTCGGTTTGACAAAGATGCTGCTCCCCTTTTATGTTCAGAGTTGCCCGAAGACTTCGTTTTAGCCCAGCTTTATCCGCGCAGTAATCTTTGCGTTCAGGATTTCGACTATGCCATACAAACTTACGGTGAATGGACGGCCTGCCACGGTGGACGCCCCCGCGGACATGCCGCTCCTATGGGTGATTCGTGATGTGCTCAATCTTCGCGGCACGAAATACGGCTGCGGAATAGGACAGTGCGGCGCTTGCACCGTGCACATCGGCGGGCGAGCCGTGCGCTCGTGCCAGACTCCAGTGGCCGCAGCGGACAACGCCAAAATTACAACGATTGAAGGGCTATCGCCCGATGGCTCGCATCCCGTGCAGCTCGCGTGGGCGGATCTTGATGTGCCGCAATGCGGGTACTGCCAGGCGGGACAGATGATGTCCGCCGCAGCGTTGCTGACGAAAACTCCTAAGCCGACGGATCGAGACATTGACGCCGCGATGAATGGCAACATCTGCCGGTGCGGGACGTACATCCGCATTCGGCAGGCGATTCACAAGGCCGCTGCCCTGTCGGCAAGCAGGCCGGGGCGCGCCACGCATACCATGGGCAGCGCGTCAGGTACGGACTAGGGAGGCGCATATGGCAACCACGACCGTTTCTAACATCATCGGGCGCCGATCCTTTCTTCGCGTGAGCGCAATCGCAGGCGGCGGCTTGCTCTTCTCCGCCTATATCGATCCAAAGGTCTTCGGGCAAGCACCACAAGCCCCACCGCCGGCAAATCTCACGCCGAACGCGTTCATCCGCATCGCGCCAGACGGCATCGTCACCATCACCGCCAAGAACCCGGAAATCGGTCAAGGCATCAAGACCATGCTGCCAATGCTCATCGCGGAAGAGCTTGATGTCGAATGGAAGAATGTGCGCACGGAACAAGCCGACGTCGATTATGCGAAATATGGCGTGCAAGTCGCGGGAGGCAGCACCGCCACTCCCAACAACTGGGACCCAATGCGGCGCATCGGGGCAGCAGGCCGCCAGATGCTGGTTACCGCCGCAGCACAGACGTGGAGCGTGCCGGAATCGGAATGCACCACATCCTCAGGCCGCGTGCATCACGAATCGACGAAGCGTTCCCTTGGCTATGGCGATCTAGCCGCAAAAGCCGCGACGTTGCCTGCGCCCGATCTGCAGACTGTGCATCTTAAAGATCCCAAGGATTACAAAATCATCGGCAAATCGACGCCGCAAGTGGACAACGCGGCGATCCTGACGGGCAAGCCGCTCTTCGGAATCGATTTCACCGTACCCGGCATGCTTTGGGCCGTGTTTGAGAAGTGCCCGGTTTTTGCCGGCAGAGTAATTAGCGCCAACGTAGACGAAATCAAAGCGATGCCAGGTATCCGGCATGCGTTCGTTGTTGAGGGTGGAAGCGACCTGACAGGCTTGCTCTGTGGCGTGGCCATTGTTGCGGATAGCTGGTGGCAAGCACGAACCGCGCGACAAAAACTGCAAGTGAAATGGGACGAAGGCAAAACCGCGCAGCAGAGCAGCGAAGGATTCGCCCGCCGCGCCGAGGAACTCTCGAAACAGCCGCCCGCGCGCACGCTACGCAAAGATGGCGACGCGGAAGCGACGTTGCAAAATGGCGCGAAAGTTCTCGAAGCGTATTACTCCTATCCATTCATAGCGCACGCGCCGCTCGAGCCGCAAAACTGCACCGCACATTATCAAGACCGCAAGCTCGAAATGTGGGTGCCCAGCCAAACGCCGCAGCGCGGCCTCGGCCAAGTCGCAAAGACTCTCGGCATCAGCGAGAAGGACATCACCATTCACCTGACGCGCATGGGTGGAGGGTTCGGGCGCCGTCTAACCAACGACTACATGATCGAAGGCGCATGGATTTCCAAAACTATCGGCGCGCCCGTGAAGCTTTTGTGGACGCGCGAAGACGACATGCGCCACGATTTTTACCGGCCAGCGGGTTATCACTATTTAAAGGCGGCTGTCGATGACTCCGGTAATCTGGTCGCCTGGCGCAATCACTTCATCACTTTTGGCGAAGGCGAAAAGTTCGCGTCTGCGGCCGGTATTTCCCCTGACGAATTCCCCGCGCGTTTCGTTGCCAATTTTGCATTGCACACTTCACTAATGCCCACCGGAGTGCCCACCGGCGCGATGCGCGCTCCCGGCAGCAACGGTATCGCTTTCGCGATGCAGTCGTTCATCGACGAACTCGCGCACGCAGCGGGCAAGGACCCCGTACAATTCCGTCTGGCCCTGCTCAGCAAAGAGCCGCTCGCGTTCACACCGCCGGAAGGCTACACGCCCGGTGGACCGCCACCTTTTGTGCTCGACCCGCAGCGCATGCGCGGCGTGCTCGAACTCGTCGCGGAGAAATCGGGTTGGGGCTCGCGCAAGCTGGCGAAAGACACGGCGATGGGCGTGGCGTTCCATTTCAGCCATCGCGGACACTTTGCGGAAGTAGTCGAAGTCAGCCTCGCTCCCGGCAACAAAATCCGCGTCAACAAAGTCTGGGTGGCCGGCGACGTCGGCAGCCAAATCATCAATCCCAGTGGCGCCCTCAACGAAGTGCAAGGCGCGGTGATCGAAGGCCTCAGCCACATGATGGGCTACGAGATCACGATTGAACGCGGCCGCGCGGTGCAGAGCAACTTCAACGAATACCCGCCCGTGCGCTTGACGCAAGCTCCGCCGGAAATCGAAGTCCACTTCCTCAAGACCGACAATTCCCCCACGGGATTAGGCGAGCCCGGATTGCCGCCAGTGTTGCCGGCTGTGTGCAACGCGCTCTTCACGTTAACAGGCAAGCGCATCCGTACGCTTCCCCTTGCGAAGCAGGGTTATTCCTGGGCGTAACCGAGAAAACGCAGGCACAATCAGCGGCGCAAATCCTGAAAGTCCCTCGCCGCCGATGGGGCATAGCCTTGCTCCTCGGCTTCGGCGTGTTGGTCAACTACTTCGATCGCGTTAATCTCTCCGTCTCCCGCGATGCCTTGCAGGACGCCTTCGGAATCTCCGCCGTGATGTTCGGGTATTTGTCCAGCGCCTACAACTGGACCTACGCGCTTTTGCAACTTCCTTCCGGACTGTTGCTCGACCGCTTTGGCGTTCGCCGCGTGGGCATCGTCAGCACGGTCATTTGGAGCGTCGCCTCTTTCGCGGCCGCCCTTTCTACGGGCATAAGCAGCTTGTTTGCAGCGCGGCTTCTTTTGGGAATCGGTGAGGCTCCGACTTTTCCAGCATACGCGAAAGCCACGGGTTACTGGTTCCCCAAAAACGAACGCAGCTTGGCAACCGCGATTTTTGACTCGGCGGCGAAATTCTCATCAGCCATCGGGATTCCTATATTGGGTCTGGTGCTGCTGCATTTCGGATGGCGTTGGAACTTTGCCGTGACCGGCCTGATCAGCATTCTTTTTCTCGCGCTCTTTTACGCTTTCTATCGCAATCCCAGCGATGACAAGTTCCTCACAAAAGCCGAGCGCGAGTTCATCGCGCGGGGCGAAGCCCAGCCGGAAGATCGCACGCGCGCAGCTCAAGGTGCACCTCTCGGCTATTTACTGCGGCAGCGAAGAGTTTGGGGACTCGCCCTGGGATTCGCGTCTTACAATTACAGCTTCTACTTGCTGCTTACCTGGCTGCCGAGCTATTTGTCCACCGCTCATCACGTCGATTTATTTCATTCAGCGATGTACACCAGCGTTCCCTGGCTCATCGCCACGGTAATGGATTTGGCCATTGGCGGATGGCTCGTAGATTCACTCATACAACGAGGTTGGAATCCGGTTCGCGTACGCCAGGTCGTGCTGATCGGAGGAACCGCTTTGGGCTTGGGCGTTTTAGGCGCGAGCAGCGCGCAAAGCGCCGCAGCCGCCCTGTTTTGGATCAGCGTTGCTTTAGGAGGGCTTTCGGCGGCTTCGCCGGTGGGTTGGTCCATTCCTTCATTGATCGCGCCCAAAGAAAGCGTCGGCACCGTCGGCGGAATCCTGAACTTTTGCAATCAAGTCTCAGGAATAGCCGCGCCCATCGCGACCGGCTACGTCGTGCAGGCGACGCACTCTTTTTTTTGGGCCTTCGCCGCGGCAGGCATCTTCCTGCTGATCGGAATTTCCGGCTACATCTTCCTCTTAGGCTCAATGGAGCCCGTGCCGGAACCCGCTTGATTCCTTAATCCGCGCCGCGTTCACGAAAAGAAGCCGGGGTGCTATACTCCCCGCCATCTTTCCACGGGGTGTGACCGATGAAGCATGGTGGTCTTCTCGGGTTCATTATTCGTCTTGTCTTCCTTCTTACTTGCACGCTGTCATTAACGATCAGCATCAAAGCCAAAGTTCCGCCAGAGCCCTGTACTTTGAGCGGAACCGTCTACTACGCCGGCGGAAACCGGCCTGCCGAAAATATCAGCGTCGAATTGCACACCACAGAAGGAAGCATGATCGCGCCGCAGACAACCTCCTCAAACGGATGGTTTGAATTCCGTGGTTTACCTCGCGGCACATACGTCATTGCGATCAACGCGGCCGGATTCGAGCCCGTCAATTTCAATGTCGATCTTGCTCTCAACTCCGGTCGCGGGAACGTTATCTACTTGAGGCCTCGGCCGAGCAACTCAACGAACTCGCCTCACGCTATGCCAATTTCAATGCATGAGCTTTCCATGCCACACAAAGCGCGCACGCTGATGGAATCAGGCAAGAAAAAAGTCTATACGGACAAAAACGTACAGGCTGGCCTTGTGGACTTTCAGCAAGCCGTGGCGATTGCGCCTGGCTACTACGAAGCCTATTACCAGATTGCGCTTGCGGGTCTCCTTTTGGGTCAACCCGATTTGGCCGAGAAGAGTTTCCGTAAAGCCATCGAGGTGAGCGGCGATAAGTATGGTGACGCCGATATCGGCCTTGGCACCGCGATGCTGGACAAGCGAGATTTTTCCGAGGGTGAGAAGGCAATCCGTCGTGGGATCGAGCTAAGCCCCGACTCATGGCTAGGTCATTACGAACTCGGTCGCGCTCTTCTAAACGAGGAACGCATTGAAGACGCGGAGAAAGCGGCTCTGCAGGCGCGCTCTCTTGCTCCTAATGCAGCGATTGTTTACCGCTTGCTCTCCAACATTCACCTCCGACAAAAGAACTATCCAGCTCTGCTGGGCGACATTGACGCATACCTTAAGCTCGATCCCGGCAGCCCCGCTGGAATCAGAGCGAAGCAGATGCGTGAGGAAGTACAGCAG
>Ga0209131_1000934_pt1 | contig 20319 bp, 11 predicted proteins | sample GraSoi_2013_40cm_FD_185826 | JGI IMG/M metagenome (GOLD analysis project Ga0209131, IMG submission 185826) | Grasslands soil microbial communities from the Angelo Coastal Reserve, California, USA - Sample 9_17_2013_40cm (SPAdes) (version 2) | ecosystem: Environmental > Terrestrial > Soil >... | reverse complement strand
TACGCCTCGGCGCCGGGCGGCTACGCGGTCGTCCCGCCGCCGCCCAATCCAACCGTCGCGCCGCCACCGCCGCCGGTCGCCGCTGCGCCCGCGCAGCTACAAGCCCCGCCCGCGCAGCTACAAGCCCCGCCCGCGCAGCTACAAGCCTCGCCCGCGCAGGCGCAAGTCATCCCCGGGCCGGCGGGAAACTGGTACTACTGCGATTCCGCGAAGAGCTACTACCCGAACGTCTCTCAGTGCCCCGAAGGCTGGCGCGCCGTCCCCGCCACGCCGCCGCGATAATCACGCGAAGCGCGCGATTTCCTCAAATTCGAGCCGCGGGCTGCGCGGGACCAGGCTCCCTTTCTTTCACTCGTACGAGAGTGCGCGCGCCTTGCCGCGGAACACCCAATAGGCATACGCGTTGGACGCGGCCATCACGGGCAGGACGATCACCGCGCCCGCGAGAATGAAGCTCAGCGAGTTGGGCGCGGCCGCCGCCTGCCAGAGCGTCAGCCGGTCCACGACGACGTACGGGAAGATGCTGAAGGCGAGCCCGAAAAACGCCAGCACGAAGACGCCCACGGTACCCATGAACGGAAGCCAGCTCCAGCGCTCGTCGGCGCGCGGCTGGTGCTGGAGCGTAATTACGACCAGCGCGAATAGCACGGCCGTCATCAGCGGCACCGGCGCCAGCAGCACGATGTTCGGGAACGAGAACCACTTCTGGAAGACGTAGGCGCTGACCAGCGGCGTCGTCACGGAGATCGCCGCGATGCCCGCCGCCGCGAGCCAGACGCTTCTGCGCGCCCAGCTTACTGCGCGGCTCTGCAGCCCGCCTTCGGTCTTCATCAACAGCCAGCACGCGCCGAGCAGCGTGTACCCGGCGGCCAGGCTCACGCCGACGAACGCGGCGAACGCCCAGGCCCAGGCGCCGGCCTGGAAGCCCGTGACGTAGCGGCCAAGCATCACGCCTTGCGCGAGCGCCGCGATCAGCGAGCCGGCATGGAAGGCGTGGTTCCACCAGGCCTTCTGCGCGGCGCGCGCCTTGACGCGGAAATCGAACGCCACTCCGCGCAGAATCAGCCCGAGGAGCATCACCGCGACCGGCAGGTAGAGCTCGCCGAGGATGACCCCGTGCGCGATCGGAAACCCCGCCAGCAGGAGACCCACGCCGAGCACCAGCCAGGTTTCGTTGCCGTCCCAGAACGGCCCGATGGACTCGATCATCGTGTCCTTCTCGGCGTCGGTCGCAAGACCGAGGAGGATGCCGACCCCCAGGTCGTAGCCGTCCAGCGCGACATAGAGCAGCATCGCCAGGCCCATCAATCCCATGAACACGAGCGGCAGCCAGCCGGCGGGTTGCGCAAGATCAGGCAGGTCGGGCATGTTGTATCTCCATCGGGACGCGCTCCGGCGCCGCCTTGCCGGCCAGGTAGAACAGGACCGAGACGTACCCGACGAGCAGGCATACGTACAACGCCAGATACATCGCGAGCGTCGTCGCGATCATCGGCGCAGGAACGGACGAAGCCGCGTCCGCGGTTCTCAGGATTCCGGTCGCGAGCCACGGCTGGCGGCCGACTTCGGTCGTGTACCAGCCGGCGACCACCGCCACCCAGCCGGAGAATGTCATGGCGACCAGACTGCGCGCCAACCCCGCGGTCAGCGCCCTGCCCCGGCGCAGCTTCCACGCGCTGAACCACGACACGAGCAACATCAGCATGCCCATGCCGACCATCACGCGGAAAGCGAAGAACACGGGCGCCACGGGCGGATGCACGCCGGCGAACTCGTCGAGGCCCTTCACCTCGCCGTCCAGCGAGTGCGTCAGATAGAGGCTCGCGAGGCGCGGGATCGTGATCTCGTAGCGGTTGGCGCCCAGGTCCTCGTCGGGCACGCCGAAGAGGACCATCGGCACGCCGCGCCCGGTCTGCCACAGGCCTTCCATCGCGGCGATCTTCGCCGGCTGGTGCTCTAGCGTGTTCAGCCCGTGCTGGTCGCCGGCCACGATCTGCAGCGGGATGAGCACCGCGGCGAGCCACACCGCCGTGCGCAACGCGACCTGGACATCCGGGCCTCCCTGGCCGCGCAGCCAGCGGTACGCCGAGAGCCCCGCCACCAGGAATGACACGGTGAGCCCCGAGGCGAGCAGCATGTGGGTGAGCCGATAGGGAAACGACGGGTTGAAGATGACCGCCAGCCAGCTCGTGGCATGCGCCTGGCCGTCGATCATGACGAAGCCCGCGGGCGTCTGCATCCAGCTGTCGAGTGCGAGAATCCAGAACGCCGACAGCGTGGTGCCCACGGCCACGAGGGTTGCGGCCACGGCGTGCAAGCGCGGCGGGACGCGCTCCCCGCCGAAGAGCATCACGCCGAGAAAGGCCGCCTCGAGCATGAACGCGGTGAGGATCTCGTAGGAAAGCAGCGGCCCGGCGATATTGCCGACCGTGCGCAAGTAGCCGGGCCAGTTGGTGCCGAACTGGAAGCTCAGGGTGACCCCGGAGACGACCCCGAGCGCGAAGGTCAGCGCGAAGACCTTCACCCAGAACGTGTAGGCCTGCACCCAGCGCGCGTCGCCAGTGCGCGCGGCTTTACTCCGGTTCGCGCGCAGCCGGAAGTAGAGCAGCAGCCAGGAAAGCCCGATCGAGATCGCGGGGAAAAGGATGTGGAACGTCATGTTGGCGGCGAACTGCATGCGCGCCATGACCAGTGCGTCGGCGGTGGCCGTCATGCGAGCATCCGCTCCACGGCCTGGCGAAGAACCTCGGCGCTTTTGGCGAGGGCGTGCCGCTCCTCTTCGGACATCGCCGGCTCGAGAAGACGGCTGACGCCTTCGCGGCCGACGACGCCGGGCACCGAGAGGGTGACACCGTAACTGGCGTTGTAGGCGCCGACCGGCAGCACCGCGCGCTCGTCGCGCAGCACCGCTTCGGCGATGCGGGCGGACACGATGCCGATGCCGAACTGGCTCGCCTCGTTGCCCTCGATGATCGTGATATTGGCGTAGCGCACGTCGCGCTCGACGGCGCTGCGCAGCTCGTCCATCGAGGTTCCTGCCGGCAAGGCCGCGGCGAGCCGCGCGCCGCCCACCCGCGCCGACGACCAGAGAAGCACCTCCGAAGTGCCGTGCTCGCCGACGACCTGGGCCTCGATCGAGGCGGCATCGACCCCGAGCCGCGCGGCGAGATGAACACGGAAACGCAGGCTGTCGAGCAGCGTGCCGGTGCTTAGCACGCGATCGTGCCCGGCGAGCCGGCGCGCCAGGTCGGCGAGCGGATCGGGCGGGTCGGTGACCACGAGAAGCACCGCGCCGGGCGCCGCCGCCACGACCCTGGGGACCATGTCCCTGTATATGCCGGCGTTCGTATGGAGGAGGTTGAGGCGTCCCTTGGGATCGCCGCGGTCGGTGGCGCCACCGCTCTTTTCATTGACCCCGCCGGCGAGCATCACGAGATCGGCGCCGGCGAGATCCGCGTAGTCGCCGTCGCGCAGCGCGACCGGCGGGCAGAGCGGCGCGCCGTAGCGCAGATCGGCGGCGACCGCCTTCGCGCGCGCACGGGTCCGGTCGACGATCACGATCTCGCGCGCCGAGCCGCGCGCAACGAGCGACAGCGCGCAGGCCGCGCCCACTCTTCCGACACCGACGATCCCTGCTTTCATCGCTTCCTTTCTCTCCTGTGCAGCGGCTGACGGAGGCCAGGTTTGAAACCGGAAGAAGCTACGCGCCTACCGGCAAAGGGTAAACGCGCCGTTTGCGGTACTCGATTCTCGCCGTGCGCGCCTCCTTGACCGGTTGCGGCTCGTCGTGCCGCTCTGCGTCTACTTGGCTGCTGCGACCTGCTGCCGGACGACCTGCTGCAGGCAGGCGGTTATGGGCGTACAGGTAGCCCGCTGCGGTTGCTGCTGCACTCACGTTTTTTCCTTTGCCGGCGTCACAACCTAGCTCCGCGCCGTATCCAGGCGCTCGGCTGCCTGGCACGGGTCTGGGCCCTGGCGTCAGGAGCGTTCATGTAGCGATCCTTTTGAGTCAAGCAATGAGCAGATCCTCGATTTTGATCGGCAGCTCGCGCACGCGTACGCCGGTGGCGTGATGGACGGCGCTCGCGATGGCCGCGGCCATCCCCGCCAGCCCGATCTCGCCGATCCCCCGGGCGCCGAGCTCGTTCAGCTTCGTGTCGGGGTACTCGATGAACTGGACCTCCAACGAGGGCACGTCGGCGTTTGCGGCGACGATGTAGTCGGCGAGATTGGAATTGATCGGCGCGCCGTTTCGCGGGTCGTACGAAGTCTCCTCGAAGAGGCTCATGCCGATGCCCATGACCACGGCGCCTTCGACCTGGTTTCGCCCGGCGAGCCGGTTGAGGATGCGGCCGGCATCGATGACCGTGACCACGCGGCTCACGCGCAGCCGCGCGATCTCCGGCTGCCAGGTGACCTCCACGAAGTGCGCGCCGAACGAGTGGCTCGAGAATTTGATCTCCGCAGTTCCGAATGCGCCGCTGCCCTCGGAGCTGCCGGTACCGGACAGCGTCCTGACGCTGCCCAGCCGCAAGAAGTCCTCGAACGCAATGCCGCTCGCAGCAGGTTCCCCCCTGGGATGCACGCGGCCGTTCGTGTATTCGAGACCCGAGGCCTTGCGACCCGCGAGCTTCGAGCCCGGCGCATTGGAGGCCAAAGCCAGCAAGGCATCGATTGCCTTTCCCGCCGCCTCCAGGACGGCCGGTACCACGGCCGCGGTCGCCCCGGATCCACCGGAAAGCGGGCCCGGCGGCAGCCGCGTGTCCCCGAGCACGGCCTCGACCTTGTCGAGCGGCAGGCCGAGCTTTTCCGCGCCAAGCTGCGCCACGATCGTATAGGTGCCGGTGCCGATGTCCTGCGTGGCGCACGACACACGAGCGGTCCCGTCGTCACGCAGCTCGACGCTCGCGGCGCAGGGGAAGCGCGCAGCCTGCCAGGAGCAGCCCGCCATTCCCCAGCCCAGCGTCAGGCCATCGAGTTTCATGGAGCCCACGCGAGGATCGCGCTTCGCCCACCCGAACCTCTCCGCGCCCGTGGACAGACACTCCTTCAGGTGCCGCGAAGAAAACGGAATCTTCAATCCTTCATCGATCTGCGGCTCGTTGATAAGACGCAGCTCGACCGGGTCCATGCCGAGCTCCAGCGCGAGCTCGTTCATTGCCGACTCCGTGGCCCAGAGGCCGGGCACCGCGCCGGGTCCCCGCATGGGGGTGGGCGTGCCGACGTTGCGCCGCGCCAGCGCGGAAGTGATCCGCAGGTTGGGGACGCTGTACATCTGCGGCGTAGCTTCACCGCAGTTCTCCTTGTAGTCGTCCAGGATCGACGTGTGATTCACCCAGTCCTGGCGCAGGGAGGTGAGCCTGCCGTCGCGCGTTGCGCTAAGCCGGATGCGCTGCTGGACGCGCGGCCGATGCCCCACGCTCTGGAACATCATGCGCCGGCTGACCACCAGCTTCACCGGCCTGCCGAGCTGCCGGGCGGCGGCCGCCGCGAGCGCCGACTGGGTCCAGGGCCAGAGCTTGCCGCCGAAGCCCGAGCCCAGGAATTTCGTGATGACCCGGACGTTGTCCTTCGGCACGCCCAGCATCTGCGCGAGCACGTTGCGGTGGTTGACCACCCCTTGCGAGGTCTCGTACAGGGTGAACGCGGATCCATCCCACAGCGCCACGGTCGCATGCAGCTCGATGGGATTGTGAGTCTCGGGCGGCAGGCCGTAAGTCTGATCCACCCGGATCTCGGCCTCGGCGAATGCCGTCACCGGGTCGCCGCGCTCGCTTTCGACCTTTTGGTTGATCTCCGGCGCCAGGCGCTCGTCCACGTTCGGCTTATGCTCGTGGTACGTGACCTTCACGGCCTCCGCGGCCGCCGTCGCCTGCGCGAACGTGCCGGCGACGGCCAGCGCCACGTACTGCCCGTAATATCGGACGACGTCGTCCTCGAGCGGCGCGCGCATCTCGTCGAGGCGCACCATATCCGCGCCGAATTCGTGGTTGACCGTCGCGCGGGACAGCTTGCCGATGTTCTCGCGGTGGAAGATCGCGCGAACGCCCGGCATCTTCTGCGCGGCGCCGGCGTCGATGCGCCGGATTTCTCCGCTGGCGATGGTGCTGCAGACCGGCACCGCGTAAACCATGCCGGGGAATTGATGGTCCGACGCGTACAGGGCCTGGCCGCTCACCTTCAGCGGCCCGTCGACGCGAGGCTGCTCTCTACCGGTGACGGACGCCATGCGAGTTTTCCTTTAAGCGGTTTCGGTCGCTTGCTTCAGCGCGTGCACGAGGCAGCGTCGGGCCAGCTCCAGCTTGAAGCCGTTCTGGCTCTGAGGCTTTGCCCCGCTTAATGCAGCGTCCGCCGCCCTTCGAAAGGCTGCCTCTCCGGCGGGCTCACCTGCGAGCAGCGCTTCAGCCGCGGTCGATCTCCAGGGTTTCGTGCCGACTCCACCCAACGCGACGCGCGCGCGTGTGATGTTTCCATTGGCAACGGTGACCACCACCGCCGCCGACGCGAGCGCGAATTCGTACGACGCACGGTCGCGCAGCTTCAGGTAGAAGGAGCGGCTTGCGGGGACCGGCGGCGGCAGCGTCACGTGCGTGATCAGATCGCCCGGCTCCAGCACCGTCTCCCGCTCGGGCGTGTTGCCCGGGAGCAGGTGAAAGTCGGCGATCGGGATGCTGCGCTCCCCGTTGATGCCCCGCACGTGAATGGTCGCCTCCAGGGCCGCCATCGCCACGTTCATGTCCGAAGGATTGGTGGCGATGCAGTGCTCGCTCGTGCCGAGGATCGCGAGCGTGCGGTTCGCACCGCCGATCGCCGAGCAGCCGGTGCCCGGCTCGCGCTTGTTGCAGGGCATTCGCGTGTCGCGGAAGTACATGCAGCGCGTGCGCTGCAGCAGGTTACCGCCGGTCGTTGCCATGTTCCTGAGCTGGCCCGATGCGCCGGCCAGGAGCGCCTGGGAGAGCACCGCGTAGTCGCGTTGCACGATGGGGTGGTGCGCCAGCGCCGAATTGCGCACGGTCGCGCCGATCTTCAGCCCGCCGCCGGCGAGCGGCTCGACCTTGTCGAGCGGCAGGCGGCTGATATCGACGACCTGCCCCGGCCGCTCGACGTTCAGCTTCATGAGATCGAGCAGGGTCGTCCCGCCCGCCACGAAGCGGACGCTGGCGCCTTGCTGCGCGGTGCCGGATTTCGCGCCCGCCGCGATCGCGGTGGACGCGTCTTGCGCGCGGCGGAACTCGAACGATTGCATTGCGGCGCTCCTAGGATTTGCCGCGGGCCTGCTGGATGGCCGCGACGATGTTGGGATAGGCCCCGCAACGGCAGAGGTTGCCGCTCATGCCTTCGCGGACATCGGCATCGTTCGGCCCGCAGGGCTCCTCGAGCAGCGCGACCGCGGACATGATCTGGCCGCAGGTGCAGTAGCCACATTGGTACGCGTCGTGCGCGACGAAAGCCGATTGCACGGGGTGCAGCGCCCCGGGCTGCCCGATCCCTTCGATCGTCGTGATCTCGTCGCCTTCGTGCATCGCGGCGAGGGTCAGGCACGAGTTCACCCGCCGGCCGTTGACATGCACGGTGCACGCGCCGCACTGGCCGTGGTCGCAGCCTTTCTTGGTGCCGGTCAGGGCGAGGGTTTCGCGCAGGCAATCGAGGAGCGTCGTGCGCGGGTCGAGGCGCAGCCGGTGCTCGTGCCCGTTGATGCGCATTGTCAGGGGTACGGCAGCCTCGGCCGCCGGAGCGGACTCGGATACCGGGCGCAATTCAGTTCTGACGTTCAGGGTTGTCTCCTTCGTGTCTGTTGCGAGTCTGAAAAAGCGTGGTGTTGCGACGATTACCGCCAGGTTACGGACGTAACGATTCTGAAAATCGAGTCCAGCAACTTTCAGTCCCCGCCGCGTGTGCAAAGGCGCTCGAGCAGCCCGATTCCCTCTCGAGCTGGCGTCGCGTCGAACAGCAATTCCAGCCAGGGGGCCGGTTCTTCCTAAGGGGCCGGCGCACGCGCCTGGCCGCTGCGCGCGCGGGCAATCGGCTCGGCGATGTCGCCGCGGACCAGCGGCTTGCGAAGCACCGCGTCCACGCCCGCGAGCCCGGCGCGTTGCATGAGGTCGCGGCCGCTGTAGCCGCTCATCAGCAGGATCGGCAGGTCGGGCCGCAGCTGGCGGATCTCGGCGGCGAGACTGGTGCCCGAGAGCTGCGGCATCAACTCGTCGATGAGCACGACCTCGAAGCGCCGCGGCTCGGCGCGCAGGATCTCGAGCGCCGCGACGCTCGAGCGGAAACCGGTCGGCCGGTAGCCGAGCTCGATGAGCATCTCTTCGGCGAGCTCCACCAGCACGGGATCGTCGTCCACTACCATCACCGCCTCCCCGTCGCCACGCGGCAAGCCGGGCTGCGGCTCAGCCTGCGGCGCGGGCGCATCGCTCGCCGCCGGCAGCCATAGCGCGAACGTGGTTCCCACGCCTACCTCCGTTGTGACGTCGATCGCGCCGCCGAGGTCCGCGACGATCGCGTGCACGAGCGACAGTCCGAGGCCGGTGCCTTTGCCGCTGCCTTTGGTGGTGAAGAACGGCTCGAACAGGCGCTCGAGCGCCGCGGGCGGAATGCCGGCGCCGGTGTCGCTGACCGCGAGCCGGACATAGTCGCCCGTTGCCAGCGTGCCGTGGGAGAGCGGGAGGTGCCTGTCTACCCGCGCCCGCGCCAACCTCACCGTCACCACGCCATGCTGCTCGATCGCGTGGATCGCGTTGGTGCAGAGGTTCATCACGGCCTGATGCAGCTGCGTGGCGTCGCCGATCACCGCCGCATCGGCGGCGTCGAGGGCATGCTCGAGGCGCACTTCGTGTCCGACAGACGGTCCAAGCAGCGCGAGCGCTTCCTCGACGACGGCCTGCACCTGGACTGGCGCGCGCGCGTTCTGCTCCCTGCGGCTGAATGCGAGGATCCGCTCCACGAGCCCTTTGCCACGGGCCGCGGCCCGCATCGCCTCGTCGACGTGGCGCCGCCCCGGCGAGTGCTTCGAGACCTTGAGCTGGGCAAGGTCGCCGTGGCCGAGGATCGCGCCCAGGATATTGTTGAAGTCGTGGGCGATTGCCGCCGCCACCCGCCCGATCGCCTCCATCTTGGCGGCCTGGCGCAGGCGCCGCGAGCGCTCCTCGAGCTCGCGGCGCTCGCGCTCGCTGTCGGCGAGCGCCGTCTCCGCACGACTGCGCTCGAGGAGCAGTCGCCTCGCCCGCAGCCAGATCGTCAGCTGGTTCACCGCGGCGCCGAGCAGGGCGGTGTCGAAGTCGGTCGGGAAGTCGGCCCGGCGCGAGCCGGCCACGACCGCGCCCTGCTCGCCGAGGCCGAGCGGCAGAACCCGGATTCGCAGCGTTTCGCTGTGCAGCGGATCCGGCACGGTGGCCACGCCAGCCGAGCTGAGCATTGGCGCGAGCGCCCGCCCGATCTCCTGCGCGCGCTGGGCGACCTCGAGCCGTCCGCTCGCGCGTGCGGCTTCGATCGCCGGCGCTTCCCGCGACTCCGTGATCCGCGCGTAGGCGAGATCGAGCCGGAGGCTGCCGACCAGGGTATCGAGAAAGCCGTCGATCACGTCGGCCGTCTCGTACTCGACCCACACCAACGGAAGCGCGCTGAGGGCCGTGAGGTCGCGGACGCAGCCGCGGAGGCTGCGTAGTTCCTCATCCCGGCCGTCCATCGTGGCGCTAGCTCGTTCCCGTCCGCGCTTCGCGTTCGCGCAGCTCGCGCAGGAACTCCTGCGGCGGGACGTAGAACGGGTTCATCTGCAGCACGCCGCCGAGGATCACCATCGGATGGGTGCGCAGGATGTCCATGATGATTCCGCCGCTGAACTTGGCGAGGCTGTAGGTGCAGATGACCGCGTCGCCGCGCAGCGGGATCAGGTTGAACTTCGCCTCGTACTCGAGGAGCTGGTTCACGCCCTTGCGCTCCTCGAGGGCCCATTCCATGTGGGCGACGAGGCGGGTCAGCGGGAATCCGTCCTGCCCGGCGGCGCTGAGGGTCTCCTTCCACAGCGCGATCATCCGGTCGTGGTCGAAGTCGCCCTCACGCAAGTACATGGCCTCCCAGTCGACGAGCTCGAACTGGCCGGCTTTCTCGCGCTCGGCCACGTCGATGCCCGCGGAGCCGAGGCGCCGCAGGTGCTCGTCGCGCAGCTTCGGATCGACGACGTGGAAGGCCTTCTCGCCGCGGTCGAGGCCTTCCTTGATGAACGGAAGGAGCACTCGATATTCCTCCTCGGCGTCGTGGAAGAAGGCGCAGATGTGACGGGTGTCGCCGAGCGTTCCGCCGGCGAAGTGGATGGGCTCAAATGGCGCAGACATGACGGACCTCCTTGCTCGAATTGCAGGGGCAGAAACACCCCGGCGGCGCGCGCACCGGCTCTTCAGGGTACGCCGTAATGAGCACGGTGGGAATGGGACTGTTTGCGAAGCGGCGAGCGGATGGCAATGTTAACGGGCGTGAAATGGAGGCGACATGCCGGATCGGCAGAATGTGTCAGATGACATGCCATTGGTGAAGGGTCGCCATGAACATCGCTGCACGCGCAGGAACAACGCTTCTTGCAATAGCCGTCTTTCCCTTGCTGCTGGAGGCGGGGGGTTGCGCCTCCTACGACGGCTACACGCTCAAGCCGGGGCAGGCGACGAGCGCCGACGTCGAGCGCGTCATGGGAAAGCCGGTGGAGACGCGCAAGGTCCGCGGCCAGACCCTGCTTTACTATTCGCGCGAGCCCAACGGCGGCGCCATCTTCGTGGCTCGGATCGGTCCGGACGATCGGCTCATCGACATCGAGGACCGCCTCACGGACGCCAATGTGGCGAAGATCGTCCCGAACGTCACCACCGCCGGGCAAGTGCGGAATTTGCTGGGGCCGCCGTGGGAGACGGGGCACTACGCGGTCGGCAACAACACCGTCTGGACCTGGTACATGAATTCGGACCCGTCGGAGCTCGACGTGCGGATGTCGCCCGATGGCGTGGTGCGCGAGGTCTTCAGGCTGGACCCGAACGACGACTAGAGCCGCCGGGACGTCCCTGCGAATCGCGTAGCGCCGCTTCATGCGCCCGCGGAAGCGGTGGCCGGGCGCAGCGCCCGCCCCAGCGCTTCGGCGATGTCGCGGCGCACGAGGGGCTTGCGCAAGACTTCGGCGACGCCCGTGGCGCGCGCCCGCTCCGCGAGCTGCGCGCCGCTGTAGCCGCTCATCAGCACGATCGGCAGGTCGGGCCGCACGCGCCGCATCTCGCGCGCAAGCTCCACGCCGCTCAGGTCCGGCATCGTCTCGTCGGTGAGCACGAGATCGAAGCGCTGCGGCTCGGCGCGAAATGCCTGCAGCGCGGCGACGCTCGAGTCGAACCCAATCGGCTCGTAGCCAAGCGCGGCCAGTGTCTCCTCCGCCAACGCGACCAGCGCACGCTCGTCGTCCACGATCATCACCGTCTCGCCTTTGCCGCTGGGCAGCTCGCCCATGGGCTCGGCGAGCAGCCGCGGCGTCTCGCCCGCCGCCGGCAGCCAGACGGTGAACGTGGTGCCGAGGCCCGCCTGCGTCGCCACATCGATCGCCCCGCCGAAGTCGGCGACGATGCCGTGCACGAGCGACAGGCCCAGGCCCGTGCCGTCGCCCACGCCCTTGGTGGTGAAGAACGCATCGAACATGCGCTCGAGCACCGCCGGCGGGATGCCGCTGCCGGTGTCGCTCACCGAGAGACGCACATAAGGACCCGGCGACAGCGCGCCGTTCGATAGCAGCCGGCGCTCGCGCACCGCGACCTTCTCGAGCGCCACCTTGAGCACCCCGCCGTGCTCCATGGCCTGCAGCGCGTTGGTGCACAGGTTCATCGTCACCTGGTGCAGCTGGGTCGCGTCGCCCACGATCGCCGTGTCGCCCGCGTCGAGCCGCTTCTCCAGGCGCACCTGCGGCAGAAGCGACGCCGACAGAATGTCGAGCGTCTCCTCGACCACCGACTGCACGTGCACCGGCACGCGCTCGCCCAGCCCGCTGCGGCTGAAGGCGAGGATGCGCTCGACCAGCCCCTTGCCGCGCGCTCCCGCCTGCATCACCTGATCGACGTAGCGGCGCACGCCGTTGCCCTCGCCCAGGACCTTCTGCGCCATCTCGCCGTAGCCCAGGATCGCGCCCAGGATGTTGTTGAAGTCGTGCGCGATGCCCCCGGCGAGCCGGCCGATCGCCTCCATCTTCGCCGCCTGCTGCAGCTGCCGCTGCATCTCCTCGCGCTCGCGCTCGCGCCGGGCGAGCTCCCATGCAGCGAGCGCAATCAGGGCGAGCATGGCGGCCGACGTCAGAAGAGCCCGCAAGGCGATGCGCCAGGCCTCGCTGCGCCACGGGGCAAACACTGCATCCTCGGTCGATCCGGCGAGCACGTCCAGCGGAAAGCCGCGCACGGCGACGATCGACTCGAGCACGGTCTGGTTCATGATCTTGCTCATCAGCCACCCGGTGAAGCGGCCCTCACGCTCGACCGCGGCGGACACTTTGGGATTGTCAAACCTGCGTTTACGCGCCTCGGGGGCATCGGGCACCCGCGTGATGATGATGCCATCGCGAGTGCTAAGGTTGATGAATCCTCCTTCGCCGAGGTCGATCGTGCGGTAGAGCCGGTCGAAATTCTCCGTCTCCATCACTGCTGCAATGATTCCGCCGAATGCGCCGCCGGGCCCATCGAGGCGCCGCGACATGACGAAGCGCCATTTCTTTCCGTCGGGTCCGCCCTGGTATGGCTCGCTGAGGAGAAGGCCGCCGGCGCGCCCATCGCGGTGCGCCGTCGAGAACCAGCGCTCGGCAAAGTCGGACTTGATCGAGCGCGTCTCGGTGGTGCGGTCCACGATGCGCCCGTCCGCGTCGACCACCAGGAAGGCGGCCACCTGCGGGATGTGCGTCATCTCGTCGCGCAGCCGCGGCATGATGACCGCCGCCTTAGCCGCGGGCCCGCCGCGCGCCGCGTCGCGCAGCACCAAGTCCACCGCCTCCAGCACCGCCGCAGTCTGCTCGGCTAGGAGCCCCGAGATATTGGACAGGTCCCGCCGCGCACGCGCCTCCGTGCGGTCGCGATCGATTCGCACATCCCAGATGGCGGAAGCGACGTTGATGCCGACAAGCACTCCCCCAAGCGCGACGAGCCCGCGGCGCAGCGTGATCTTCATTTCGGGATAGTTGCCAGCGTCAAGCGCAGCGCGCGCGCGAGGGCCTCGGCGATGTCGCGCCGCACGAGCGGCTTGCGCAAAAGCTCGGCCACGCCCACAGCACGCGCGCGCTCGGTGAGCTGCGCGCCGCTGTAGCCGCTCATCATCACGATCGGCAGCTCCGGGCGCACCCGCCGGATCTCGCGCACAAGCTCCACGCCGCTCAGGTCCGGCATGGTCTCGTCGGTGAGCACCAGGTCGAAGCGCTGCGGCTCGGCGCGAAACGCCTGCAGCGCCGCGACGCTCGAGTCGAACCCCAGCGGTTCGTAGCCCAGCGCGGCCAGCGTCTCCTCCGCCAGCGCCACCAGCGAGCGCTCGTCGTCCACGATCATCACCGTCTCGCCGTTGCCCTGCGGCAGCTCGCCTGCAGGCTCGGCAAGGATCCTGGGCGTCTCGCCCGCCGCCGGCAGCCAGACCGTGAAGACGGTGCCCATGCCGGCTTGCGTCGCCACATCGATCGCCCCGCCGAAGTCGGCGACGATGCCGTGCACGAGCGACAGCCCCAGGCCCGTGCCGTCGCCCACGCCCTTGGTGGTGAAGAACGGATCGAACATGCGCTCGAGCACCGCCGGCGCGATGCCGCGGCCGGTGTCGCTCACCGAGAGGCGTACATAGGGCCCGGGGGAGAGCGTGCCGTGCGAGCGCAGGCGGCGCTCGGTCACGGATTCTCGATCAAGCACGACTGTGAGCACCCCGCCGTCCTCCATGGCCTGCAGCGCATTCGTACAGAGGTTCATCGCTACCTGGTGCAGCTGGGTCGCATCGCCCACCACCGCCGTGTCGCCCGCATCGAGCCGCTTCTCCAGGCGCACCTGCGGCAGCAGCGACGCCGCGAGAATCTGCAGGGTCTCCTCGACCACCGCCTGCACGTGCACCGGCACGCGCTCACCCAGCCCGCTGCGGCTGAAGGCGAGGATGCGCTCGACCAGCCCCTTGCCGCGCGCCCCCGCCTGCATCACCTGATCGACGTAGCGGCGCACGCCGTTGCCTTCGCCCAGGGTCTTCTGCGCCATCTCGCCGTAGCCCAGGATCGCGCCCAGGATGTTGTTGAAGTCGTGCGCGATGCCTCCCGCGAGCCGGCCGACCGCCTCCATCTTCTCTGCCTGGCGCAGCCGCTGCTCGCTTTGCTGCAGCGCCTCTTCGGCCCGCTTGCGTTCGGTCACATCCATGACCGTTCCGACGCGCGTGAGATCGCCCGTGAATCCCGGTCCCGCCTTGCCGCTCAAAGACCGGAGGTGCTTGACCGTGCCGTCGGGCATCAGCAACCGATACTCGATGTCCAGATTCGCGGCGTCGGGGGACGTCTCGTCGACGAGGTGCCGCACGGCAGCTAGATCATCGGGATGAATTCGTTCCAGGATCAGCTCCAAAGTGGGCTTGACCGCCGGATCGAACCCATAGATCCGGAACATTTCGTCCGACAAGAACATCTCTCCGCTTGCGATGTTCCAGGCGAAACTGCCGGTGTGGCTCAGTCGCTGAGCTTCGGACAGATAGGCTTTGCTTCGCGCGAGCTCGGCCTCCGCCTTCTTGCGCTGGGTCAGGTCGAGGACGAACGACACCCCTTGTTCGCTCGAGCCTTCGAAAGTTGCGCCGGCAATAAGGACCGCGACGCGCTCGCCGTCCTTGCGGATGAATTCCTTCTCGAAGGGTTGGCAAGTCCCGGACTGCCTTATCTCTTCAATCGAGCGCGCGTCAGCGGCGCGATATTCCGGCGGCGTCATGCTTTCCCAACCGGCATTGCCGGACAGCAGATCTTGCCGCGAGTAACCCACGCTCCGCAGAAATGCGTCGTTCGCCTCGGTGATGCCGCCTGCAAGGTCCCAGAAGAACACGCCGATGATGTTGGACTCCACCAGGCGCCGGATGCGGGCTTCGCGTTCCCTGAGGTCTGCGAGCGCCCTCTCCAGCGCGGCTCTCGCATGGTGCTGCTCCGTGACGTTCATGGTCGTACCGACCAATTCGACGACATTGCCGCCGGCATCGAATGCAGGGTGACCCACGGCATGCACGTAATTCACGGAACCATCGGGAAGCACGACCCGGAAATCGACCTCGAAGTCGGTCTTCGCCTCGATGGCGCCTTCGAATGCTGCGGCGTGCCGTGCCCGGTCCTCCGGGTGAACGCGCTCCCGAAACGCCTGGATGCGCAAGTCCTTGGCCGGCTCGAAGCCGAATATCCGGTACGACTCCGCCGACCGGTAGATCATCTCCCGGCGCGCGACACTCCAGGCCCAGCTCCCCATGTGGCTCAATCTCTGGGCATCGGCGAGATACGCCTCGCTGCGCCGGAGCTCCTCATAGAGCAGCGCGTTCTCCAGAGAGATCGCCGCCTGGGAGGCGAGCAGCTCCAGCACCATCAGCCGTTCGGGCGTGAACGCATGCGTGGCGAGGCCGTTCTCCAGGTAAAGCAGGCCGATCAATGCAGAACGCCGCATGATCGGCAGGCACAACACCGACTTCGGTTGCCGGCGGGCGAGATAGTCGTCTTTCGAAAAGGGATTCGGTCGCGTCGCATCGGCCAGCATCACCCGCTCCTGGCTGCGCCGGACGTAATTGATGATGGACGCCGGCAACGCTGCAGGCAGCGCCGACGAGAGCAGCGCCTGGTTCGGGTTCAATCGAACGTGGATCGCCTGCTGTTCGACGCTCGCTTCGGCCGCGGGGACCAGGCTCCCCTTGCGCTCGAGAAGCAAATGGCCGGTCTGCGCGCCGGCGTTTTCCAGCACGATGCGCATCAGCGTGTCGACCAGATCCTCGAGCACGATCTGGCCGGAGATCGCCTGGGAGGCTTTGGCGACGGACAGCACATCGAGCTGCGCAATGTCGGCCGGCGAGATGCTCGACGGCGACGCGGGCTCTTCGTGCGGCGGCGCCATGCGCCCGTCCAGCTGCCTGACCTTGCCGTCGGCGCCCCAGCGCGCATAGCAGCGGCGCGCCTCTCCCAGATGGCTGCGGCCCGCGGTCATGGACCCGCGGGCGAGGTAAAAGCCTGCGGCAAGCTCGTGCGCGACGGCTTCGTTCTGGACGAAGCCGTTCTCGCGCGCCAATTGGATGGCCTCCTCGTACAGGCGCATCGCGTCGGCGTCACGCCCTTCGAGGCGCGCGATCTCGGCCGACACGAGCGCGTGCTTGTCGCCGAACGTCGGAGGATAGTTATCGGCCCACTCGCGCAGTTGCGCCTGGTAGGTCGCCAGGCGCTCGCGCCAGCCCTTCCGCTCGCCGGCAGAAGCGTTCTCATGGAGCGCCGCCACCGTCAGCGCGGCGTAGTAGTAATAGTCGATCAAAGGGAAATGGGCGGTCGAGGACCAAAGCAGCGCCTTCGCCTTGTCCGCCGCCGCGAGCGCCCCGGTGTAGTCGCCCGACAGGAACCGCGCCTTCGCCTTCACGATCCAGTACCAGCAGATCATCGTGGGCATCCGCTCGCCCGCAAGCAGTTGCGCCTCGAACGCCGCTTCGTCGAACTGCGCGTCGTTGAAAGTGGACAAGGCCGCAGTGCGACCCTGCATGGCGGCGATGAAGCGCCGGTTCGGGACGAGGATGTCCTCCATGTCGCGGAACTTGCTTTTGTGCAAGTAGTCCAGGGCGATGTCCGACTCGCGCCACACCGCATCGAGCGGATCGTTCCGCAGGAGAAGGAGCATGACGATGTGGTACATGGCGTAGCATGCGTAGGTCAGATCCCCCGACTCGATCGCGGTGCGAAGCGACGCCCGGACGAAATCGATCGCGCTCGCCAGCGGATGCGTCCAGAAGGCGGCGATTCCCGTCGCATCCTGGACCTTCGCTCGATACGCGACGAAGCCCTGCTTCTCGACCAGGTCGCATCCGAGCTTGGCGAGACGGAAACCCTCCGGATAACGCTGAAAGGCCGGTCCGAGGCTGAACCCGAGGTAGCCACAGGCGTGGGCGAAAGCGCCGTTTACCCCGTGCTGCATGCCGAGGTTCAGGGTGCGGCACAGCTCCAGACAAAAGAGATTGCGATCGGTAACGTAGGCTGGGTTCGAAAGCGCGCACAACACACGCGTCGCGGCCTGCAGTTCCGGATCGCGCATCAGCGGCAGGTCGATCAGGTCCTCGATCGGACGCCCTTCCAGCTTGCGCCAGAGCGTCTCGTATTCGGCCTGAACCTCTTCCCAGCTCGGATGAGCCGGGATGTCGATGCCGAGCAGCTTCAAGCACGCGAGCGCGCTGTCGACGGCTTTCGGGTTCTCCGACTTCACGGTATGGAGCAGGACCTTCAATTCATAGACGGCTGCCAGGTCGACTTTCGACGCCGCGCGCTGCAGCAACTCCGCAAGCAGTTGCTCCGCTCTGTCCAGTTCACCGGTCAGAAACTCGCACTCCGCGCATTCGAGCCGGAGGCTGAACATCAATTCGTACTGGCTGGCCCAATACGTTTCGTCGAGCAGCGCCATGCCGGCGGCGAGGTAGACGCGCGCCGACGCATAGGCCGCCGACGCCTTGGCTTTTCGCCCGGCACGCAGGTCGAGCTCGGCCACCTGCGTCTTCTCGCCCCGGTCCGCGAGCCCTGCCGCGCCTCGATCGAGCTGGTTCGCGACATCGAATAAGTTCCCGGCGAGCTCGTCCGCCGTCATGCTCGCCAGCAGCACGCGGCCGATGCGCAGGTGGACTCGCGCCCGCTCTGCCTCGGGAATCAGCGAATAAGCCGCCTGCTGGATCCGGTCGTGCAGGAACTTGCCGCGGCCCGCCTTCGTTTCGGAAGAGGTGCGCACGATCAGATTTTCCTGGAGCGCCGCCGCGAGGTGTCGCTCGACCTCCGGTTGCCCGGCCTCCCCGCTGACCAGCGCGAGATGGCGCAGGTCGAAGCGGTTTCCCAGGCACGCGGCGAGCTGCAGCGCTTCCTGAGTCGGCAGCGGCAGCTGGCGCAGCTTTTCCACCATCAGGTCGACGACATTGTCGGCGAAGTCCTGCGCCCGGATTTGGTCGAGGTCCCACCACCAGGTCCGGTGTTGCGCATCCCGCCGCAGCAAGCCTTCCCGGTGCAGCGCATCCAGAAACTGGGTAAAGAAGAACGGGTTGCCCTCGGTGCGTTCACAGACCAGGCGCGTGAGCGGCTCGCACGCCGTGGACGGCGCATGGAGCGTGTCCGCCGTGAGCTGGTTCAGATGCGCGAGCGCCAGCGGCACGAGCTGGATGTCCGTCACCGTTACGCCGCCGCCGCGGATCGTGCCGAGGGTCGCCCTCAGCGGATGCGCCGCGCTCACTTCATTGTCGCGGTAAGCGCCGATCAGCAGCAGGTAGCGGGTGTCCGCGTGCGTGAGCAGGTGCTCCATGAGCGTCAGGCTCGCGGCGTCGATCCACTGCAGGTCGTCCAGGAAGAGCACCAGCGGATGCTCCGCGCTCGTGAACACCGCTATGAATTGCCGGAATACCATGCGGAAGCGGTTTTGCGCATCGGCCGGCGGCAGCGGCGGCACGGCAGGCTGCTCGCCGATGATCAACTCGACCTGGGGCAGCACGTCGATGATGAGCCGGCCGTTGACGCCGACCGCCGCCTGGATCCGCCGGCGCCACCCGGCGATGCGTGCTTCGCTCTCGGACAGCAGCTGCTGCACCAGGTCGCGAAACGCCTGCGTAAGCGTGGCGTAGGGAATGTCGCGCTGGTACTGATCGAACTTGCCGGAAATGAAGTAACCCTGCCTCGCCACGATCGGATTGCGCAATGCATCGACCAGCGACGACTTGCCGATCCCGGAGTATCCGGAGATGGTCGCGAGCTCCGCCCGGCCGGTGGCCGCCATGCGGTCGAATACGCCGAGGAGCAGGGCGGCTTCCGGCTCGCGTCCGTACAGTTTGCGCGGGATCTGGAAGCGTTCCGAAATATCCTCCGTGCCGGGCGCGAACGGCTCGATACGGCCGGAGGCCTGCCATTGGGCAAGGCAGCGGTCCAGGTCGCAGCGCAGGCCGCGCATGCTCTGGTAGCGATCCTCCGGCAGCTTGGCGAGCAGCTTCATCGCGATGTCCGACACCGTTTGCGGCACCCCGGGCGCGATATCGCGCGGCGGCGGCGGCATGCGCGCGATATGGCAATGCGTCCATTCCAGCGGATCGTGGGCCTGGAACGGCAGCCGCCCCGTCAGCATGCGATAGAGCAGCACGCCCATCGAATAGAAATCGGTCCGGTAATCCGGCGCGCGATTCATGCGGCCGGTCTGCTCGGGGGAAACGTAAGCCCAATCGCCCGCGGGCGCGACCTCGTCGGGCGAGACCGCCCCGGGCTGCTGCGCCGTCGCGCTGCTGAAATCGACCAGCAGAATCCGCCCCGTGTCCGGCGCGACCAGGATATTGGCAGGCCGGATGTCCCGATGGATGACCCGGGCGGCGTCGATGCCCGCCAAAGCGGCCGCCAGATGGCCGGCGATCCCCAGGCAAACAGGAAGCTCCATGCGCAAGTCGCGACCTAGAAGAGCTTCGAGCGACTCGCCCGCGAAGTCTTCCAGCGGCATCGCGAGGCACCCGTGTTCGTCGATCAGGGCGAGCGGCTTCGCGGCGCCAGCGACATTCAGCGATTGCAACAGCCGGTATTCGCTTCTGAAGCCGGCGGATTGGGCTGCGCTGGCGTGTCCCGCGCGGTGCCGTTTCAATAGCACTGCCGTCCCGTCGGTCAAGCGGCGGGCGCGGTAGAGCTCCGAGCCCGCCGTCGCGCAGATCCGGCCGAGCATCTGATGATTCGCGACAATCACTGCAGAGCGCGCCCCAGCGCTTCGGCGATGTCGCGGCGCACGAGCGGCTTGCGCAGCCCCTCGGCCACGCCCACCGCACGCGCCCGCTCCGCGAGCTGCGCGCCGCTGTAGCCGCTCATCAGCACGATCGGAAGGTCGGGCCGCACGCGCCGGATCTCGCGCGCAAGCTCCACGCCGCTCAGGTCCGGCATCGTCTCGTCGGTCAGCACGAGATCGAAGCGCTGCGGCTCGGCGCGAAACGCCTGCAGCGCGGCGACGCTCGAGTCGAACCCGACCGGCTCGTAGCCGAGCTCCGCGAGCGTCTCCTCGGCCAGCGCCACCAGCGAGCGCTCGTCGTCGACGATCATCACTGTCTCGCCGCTACCGCAGGGCAGCTCGCGCATGGGCTCGGCGAGCAGCC
>Ga0209131_1000932_pt1 | contig 20336 bp, 13 predicted proteins | sample GraSoi_2013_40cm_FD_185826 | JGI IMG/M metagenome (GOLD analysis project Ga0209131, IMG submission 185826) | Grasslands soil microbial communities from the Angelo Coastal Reserve, California, USA - Sample 9_17_2013_40cm (SPAdes) (version 2) | ecosystem: Environmental > Terrestrial > Soil >... | reverse complement strand
GGCCCCAGGTGGCGGCCCACCTCGCGGCCGGCCCGATCGACCAGCAGCGTCGCGGGCAGGCCCGCCGCGTCGAGCACGAAGGCCGCCTTTGCCGTCGGATCGACATACAGCGGCAACGCCTTGATGCCCACCTCACCGTAGAACTTGCGCGCGATCGGCGCGCCCTGCAGGTCGACCGACAGCGCCACCACCTGGAAGCGCTCGCCGCCCAGTTGCGCCTGCAGGCGATCGAGCGCCGGCATCTCCTCGCGACACGGCGCGCACCAGGTCGCCCAGATGTTGAGCAGCAGCACCTTGCCGCGGAAGTCGGCGAGCGTCAGCGCGCGGCCGGCGCCGTCGACGAAGCGCAGCTCGGGAATCGGCTTCGGCTTCGTTGCGCGACCAAATGGTGTGGCGCTCGTCCGCCAATAGGACACAAACATGCCGACGCCGGCCGCGCCGATCGCGACCGCGGCGAAGGCAAGCGCGACGCGCCGGTTCATGCGCCGCGCAGCATCTGCCGCGCGCAGTTGTAGCCGGCGACACCGGGAACGGCGGGATGCATCGCCTGGCCGCCGAGCCACAGCCCCTTGATCGGCGTCGCATAGCCGGCGAGTTCTGGCAACGGGCGCATCCACAGCGCCTGGTCGAGCGAGAGCTCCGCCTGGTGCGGCTGTCCCTCCGGCCAAGCGCGCGGCGGCGGAAGGATCTTGCAGTCGATGATGGCTGGCAGATGCGGCGCCAGGAGCTTGACGGCGATGTTTGCATCGGCGGCTTGCGCATGGGGCGCGTATTGAAAATGCACCTCGGCGCTCTTTCCATCGGCGACCACGTCCAGCCAGGGTTGCGCCGACACGCGCCGGTACTTCGCATCGTCATACGCTCGCTCGACGTAATCCAGGGATGGCGCGAGCGTCAGCGTCTTCCAGTCGGGGGTCCGCTCGAGTGCGAGGGCAAGCTTCGCGGCTACGCCGCGGCTGCGCACATGACGCAGCGCGCGCACGAGGTCGGGATCGAGCCAGCCGGGCTCGAGCAGATCGATCAAAGTCCGGCGCGGATCGACTGCCGAGACGACCAGCGATGCACGCAGCTCCTCGCCGCCGTCGAGCACCACCGCGCTCACTTGGCCGCTCCGCACCACGATACGCGACACCTTGGCTTCGCGCACAGCGGTCGAGCGTGCGCGGAGCAGCTGCGCAAGATTCGACGCCGGGACACGGAACACGCCGGGCGGATTGCCAGCGTGGTAATGCAGCAGCCGGAAAGCGGTGCCGGCAGAGCGCGGGCCCTGCAGGAGATGGCGCACCGCATGGGCGCCGAGCGCGCCTTTGAGCACATCGCTTTCGAACCAGTCGTCGAGCCACTCGGCAGCCGGCATCGGTAAGAGCCGCATCAGATCTTCCATGCCCTGCCGGCCGAGGCGGCGCAGCTTGAGCGCAAAGCGCAGGTCGACCAGGCTCGGCGGAGGTTCGACATACAGGCGCTCGAGCAGCCGTGCCAGCGTTGCCATGCGCTCGCAGAAGCGCGGCCAGTGCTCGGCGTCGCGCGGGCTGACGCGGCGGATCGCTTGCGCGCTGCGCGCGACGTCGCGCCACAGCTCGAGCATCGTGCCGTCGCCGAGCGGCGCCCGCAGCCAAGGGTCCGGGCACGCCATGGTCAGGCCGCTGAGGTGCAGGTCGGCGGCAAGCTGTGGCGGCACCCAGCCCATGGTGCGCTGGGGCGTTCGCTCCTCCTGCACCACGGTCACCTGGTGACCCGCGCGCGCGAGTACATCGGCAGCCACCAGGCCGTTGGCGTCCGCGCCGATGATGACGACGTCGCTCAAGCGCGCCTGCCGAGAATCGCCAGCGCCGCGTTGCGCCCGGAAGCGCCCATCACACCGCCGCCGGGGTGCGTACCCGAGCCGCACTGGTACAGGCCGTGGATCGGCGTGCGGTATCTCGACCAGGCGGGCGCCGGGCGCAGGAAGAACATCTGCTGCAGCGTGAGCTCGCCCTGGAAGATGTTGCCCTCCGAAAGGCCGACGATGCGCTCGATGTCGGCGGGCGTGATCACCTGGCGATGCAGGATCGCGCTCTTCAGGTTCGGCGCGTACTGCGCGAGCGTGTCGATCACCGTGTTGCCGAACTCTTCGCGGCGGGCGTCGCTCCAGCCGCCGTTCAGGTGATACGGCGCGTACTGCACGAAGATCGACATCACGTGCTTGCCCGGCGGCGCCATCGACGGGTCGAGCATCGACGGCATCACGATGTCCATGTACGGGCGGCGCGAGATCTCGCCGTACTTGGCGTCGTCGTAGGCGCGCTCGAGATAGTCGACGCTCGGGCTGATCGAGACCGCGCCGCGCAGATGTGGAAGTAGATGCGGCGGCCCGTCCTGCGGCATGCAGGTGAAGCGCGGCAGCTCGCCGAGCGCGAGATTCACCTTGCCGGAGGCGCCACGGAACTTGTAGCGCCGGATCGAGCGGACGAAATCTTCCGGCAGATGCTCCTCGCCTACCAGGCCGAGGAACGTGCGGCGCGGATCGGCGCCGGACACGACCACCGATGCGCGCAGCTCGTCGCCGTTCTCGAGCACCACGCCGGTGGCGCGGCCGCCCGAGATGAGCACCTTAGCCACCGCAGCCCCGGTCCGGATGTCAGCCCCATGAGCCTGCGCGGCGGCGGCGATGGCGGCGCTCACCGAGCCGTTGCCGCCCTTGGCGAAGCCCCAGGCGCGGAACACGCCGTCGAGCTCGCCCATGTAGTGGTGCAGCAGCACGTACGCGGTGCCCGGCGAGCGCGGGCCGAGCAGCGTGCCGATGATGCCGCTCGCGGACTTGGTGCCCTTCAGCGCCTCGCTCTCGAACCATTCATCGAGATAGTCGGCGGCGCTCATCGTCAGCAGCTTCCAGAGCGCGTGCAGATCCTTTTCCGGCAGGCCGCGGAAGTAGCGGCCGAGCCGCAGCAGATCGAACAGCTCGCGCGGATCGAGCGAAGCCGGATCGGGCGGCGCGGTCGAGAGCAGGGGCTTCACGGCGCGCGCCATCCGGTGGAGCAACAGGCCGAATTCGTCGTATGCCTCGGCATCGCGCGGGGAGTGGCGCGCCAGCTCGCGCCGGTTCCGGTCATGGTCGGACCACTGCGCGAGATAGTCGTTGTTGGCGAGCGGCGTGAGCGTGCTCTCGAGCGGCAGGATGTGCAGCCCGTGGCGCGCGAGCTCGAGCTCGCGGATGATTTCCGGGCGCAGCAGGCTGACGACGTACGAAAAGACGGAGAAACGAAAGCCCGGGAACACCTCTTCGCTCATCGCCGCGCCGCCGACGCGCTCACGCCGCTCGAGCACCAGCACCTTGCGTCCTGCGCGCGCGAGATATGCAGCGCAAGCGAGGCCGTTGTGCCCGCCGCCGACGATGATGACGTCGTAGGCCTTCATGCTCTCTTCCGAGGCGGGTCGAAGAACGGTTTCCGCGCCACGTACGCTACGACCCACTTGCGCCGGTGCTCCACCGTCACTTCCATCTCGAGCCGAGTCCCCGGCGCCGCCCAGCGGGCCTGGACGTGGGCGAGGGCGATGTATTTCTTGAGAAGCGGCGACCAGACGCCGCTCGTGGCATAGCCGGCCTGCCCGCCGGCGACGTAGATCGGCACGCTCGTACGCCACGCCGCCCCGGGCAGGCGGGTGGCAAGGCCGAGCTCGGAATAGAGCCGCTCGAGCCCCTCGTAATGGAGCTCGACGCCGACGAAGCGCCATTGCGCTTTGCGCTCTTTCTCGGCGACGAGTGCCTGCCGGCCGACGAAGCGCTCCTTGTCGAGGTTCACGGTCCAGGCGAGGTCGAGCTCGAAGGGCGAAGAGAGCTGGCTGTCGATCAGCGCCTTGCGCGCCGGGACGTAGTCGACGTCGATCAGCATCAGCCCCGCCTCGATGCGCGCGACGTCGAGCGCCAGCATGCCGGCAGGCATGATGCCGTAGGCGCGGCCGGCGTCCATCAGCGCGTCCCACAGCGCGATCGCATGCTCGCGGTCGGTCCAGATCTCGAAGCCCAGATCGCCGGTGTAGCCGGTGCGCGAGACGGTGACCGGGATGCCGCGCAGAGTGGCGGGCGCGATGCGGAAATACTTGAGCGGCGGTGCTCCGAGCGACTGGACGATGGCCTCGGCGGCGGGGCCTTGCAGGGAGAGCGCCGCAATGCTGTCCGACACGTCGGCGATGTCCACGTCCAGCCCGACAGCGTTGTCCTCGAGCCAGCGCAGGTTGGGCTCGGCCGCCGTCATGCGGAAAAGCTGTTCATCCAGGCGCGCCACGGTGCCATCGTCGATCACCTTGCCTGCGTGGTCGCACCACGGCGTGTAGAGGACCTGGCCGACGCTTGCCTTGAGCACGTTGCGGGTGATGACGAGGTCCAGCAGGCGCGCCGCGTCGCGGCCGCGCAGCAGGTACTTGTAGAGCGGCGAGACGTCGAACAGCGCCGCCGCCGTGCGGATCACGTGGTATTCGCGCTCGTGGGAGAGCTCGTAGGAGCTCGCGACGATGTGTCCTGCCCAGCGCCGCCAGGCATGGCTCGCGCAGAGCGCGGCCGTGCGCTCGTGGAACGGCGTGGTCTTCAGCATCAGTTGCTGAAAATCGGCTTGCCGATTTTCACTCTATCCTCGCGCCGCTCTCCGCGTCGAAGTAATGCGCGTCGGCCGGACGGTAGCGCAGCGGCAAGCGGCCGGTGCGCGCCGGCAGGGAAGCGTGCAGGCGGGCCGCGATGCGCACACCCTTGCCATCGAGGTGGCCGTAGACCAGGGTATCGGCGCCGAGCGGTTCGATGAGGTCGATCTCGGGCACGAGCAGCGCCTCGGCCTCGGCGCAGGGCTCGAGATGCTCGGGCCGGATGCCGAACAGGACTTTGCGCCCATCGCGCTCCTGCGGAATCAGGTTCATCGGCGGCGAGCCGATGAAGCTCGCAACGAAGGTGGTCGCCGGACGGGCGTAGACCTCGAGCGGCGCGCCGATCTGCTCGGCGCGGCCGGCGTTCATCACGATCATGCGCTGCGCGAGCGTCATCGCCTCCACCTGATCATGAGTCACGTAGAGGCTGGTAGTTCCCAGCCGGCGATGCAGCGACTGCAGCTCGGCGCGCATTTGCACCCTGAGCTTGGCGTCGAGGTTGGAGAGCGGCTCGTCGAACAGGAACACCGCCGGCTCGCGCACAATCGCCCGGCCCATGGCCACGCGTTGGCGCTGGCCGCCGGAGAGATGACGCGGCTTGCGTTCGAGGAAAGGCTTGAGCTCGAGGATGGCGGCGGCCCTCTGTACCCGTGAGTCGATTTCCTGCCGCGGGAGACCCTTGATGCGCAACCCGTAGGACATGTTCTCGTACACCGACATGTGCGGGTAGAGTGCGTAATTCTGGAACACCATCGCGATGTCGCGATCCTTGGGCTCCAGGTTGTTGACCACGCGGCTGCCGATGCGGATCTCACCGGAAGTGATCTGCTCGAGGCCGGCGACCATGCGCAGCAGCGTCGACTTGCCGCAGCCGGAAGGGCCGACGATCACCACGAACTCGCCGTCCGCCACGTCGGTGGAGACACCGTGGATCACCTCGAGGCCGGCGTAGGTTTTCCTGACGTCACGGAAGGCGAGCGCCGCCATTACTTTTCCGTCTCCACCAGACCTTTGACGAACCATTTCTGCATCAGCACCACGACCGCGGCCGGCGGCAGCATCGCCAGGATGGCCGTCGCCATGATCAGGTTCCACTCATTGGCGGCGTCGCTGCCGACGATCATGCGCTTGATGCCGATCACCACGGTGTACATGGACTCGTCGGTCGTAATGAGCAGCGGCCACAGATACTGGTTCCAGCCGTAGATGAACTGGATCACGAAGAGCGCCGCCATCGTGGTCTTGGAGAGCGGCAGCAGCACGTCCCAGAAGAACCGCATCGGACCCGCGCCGTCGACGCGCGCCGCTTCCGCCAGCTCGTCTGGCACCGTCATGAAGAACTGCCGGAACAGGAACGTGGCAGTGGCCGAGGCGATCAGCGGCACCGTGAGGCCGGCGTAGGTGTTCAGCATGCCCAGGTCCGCGATCACCTTGAAGGTCGGGATGATGCGCACCTCCACCGGCAGCATCAGGGTGACGAAGATCATCCAGAAGATCAAGCCGCGCAACGGGAAGCGGAAATAGACCAGCGCGAATGCCGAGATGATCGAAATCGTCACCTTGCCGAGCGGGATGACGAGCGCCATCACCGTGCTGTTCACCAGCATCGAGGACACCGCTGCCCTCGAGCCGGTGGTGCTGCCGGCGCCGAGCACCTGCGAGTAGTTCTGCAGCAGCTGATCTCCGGGGATGAGCGGCATCGGCACCTGCAAGATCTGCTCGAGCGTGAGCGTCGAGGCGACGAAAGTGACGTAAAGCGGAAACGCCACCGCCAGGACGCCGGCGATGAGCACCGCGTGGGAGAAGAAGGTGAGCCAGGGCCGGTTTTCGACCATGGTCAGTATTGGACCTTGCGCTCGATGAAGCGGAACTGCAGTACCGTAAGCGTGATGACGATGAACATCAGGATCACCGATTGCGCGGACGAGCCGCCGAGGTCGGCCGCCTTCACGCCGTCGTGGTACACCTTGTAGACCAGGATCTGCGTCGACTGCGCCGGGCCGCCCTGCGTGGTGGCGTCGATCACGCCGAAGGTGTCGAAAAACGCGTAGATGATGTTGATCACCAGCAGGAAGAAGGTGGTCGGCGAGAGCAGCGGGAAGACGATGGTCCAGAAGCGGCGCGAGGGGCTCGCGCCGTCGATTGCCGCGGCCTCGATCAGCGACTTCGGGATCGACTGCAGCCCGGCGAGGAAGAACAGAAAGTTGTACGAGATCTGCTTCCATACCGACGCGATGACCACCAGCGCCATCGCCTGGTCGCCCTTGATGATCCAGTTCCATTCGATGCCGAAGCCCTTCAGCAGGTAAGTGACGATGCCGATCGACGGCGCGAAGAGAAACGCCCAAAGCACACCGGCGATCGCAGGCGCCACCGCATACGGCCAGATGAGCAGCGTCTTGTAGGCGAGCGCACCGCGCAGCACGCGGTCGGCCATCGCCGCGAGCAGCAGCGAAATGGCGAGGCCCGAGAACGCGACCAGCACGCTGAAGAGCGCCGTGACCTTGAAGGATTCGAGGTAGTTGCTATCCCTGAAGAGCGCGCTGAAGTTCTGCAGGCCGACGAACTGCGACTTCAGCCCGAAGGCGTCCTGCAGCTGGAACGAATACCACACCGCCTGGGTCGCGGGCCAGAAGAAGAACACCATGGTGATCGCGATCTGCGGGGCCACCAGCGCATAAGGCAGCCACGCAGACCGGAACAGAACCCGCTTTTCCACGGGTTATTGCGGCTTACTTATTCGCCGCTTCGAACTGGCGCAGGATTTCGTTGCCGCGTTTCACCGCATCATCCAGCGCGGGCTTGGCTTCCTTCCTGCCCGAGAACACCGCCTCCAGCTCCTCCTCGATCACCGTGCGCCCCTGCACGAAATTGCCGAAGCGCAGGCCCTTGGAGTTCTCCGTCGGCGGCTTGTTGGTGAGCTGCTTCACCGGCATGTCCGCACCCGGATTCTGGTCATAGAAGCCGGACTTGCGCGTGAGCTCATACGAAGCCTGGGTAATCGGCACGTAGCCGGTTGTGGTGTGCCAATCCATCTGCACCTCGGGCCGCGACAGGAAAGCGAAGAACTTCGCCACGCCCTTGTACTCCTCGGGCTTCTTGCCGCCCATCACCCAGACCGAGGCGCCGCCGATGATGGAATTCTGCGGCGCGCCCTTGACGTCGTCGTGATAGGGAATGAAGTTAATCGACCAGTCGAACTTGGCGGCCTTCTTGATGCCGGCTTGCGCGCCGGCGCTGCCGCTGAACATGGCGCACTCGCCGCTCGAGAACTTGGCATCGCCCTGGTTGGTGCGGCCGGCATAGGTGAACATGCCCTTCTTCGCCATGTCGCCGAGCATCGCGATGTGACGCACGTGCAGCGGCGAATTGATGGTGAACTGCGTATCCAGGCCGCCCATGCCGTTCTGCTTGGTGCCGATCGGCACGTTGTGCCAGGCGCTGAGATTCTCGATGTGCATCCAGGACGGCCAGCTGGTGGTGTAGGTGCACTGCTGCCCGGACGCCTTGAGCTTCTCCGCCGCGGCCACCACCTCTTTCCACGTCTTCGGCGCCTTGTTCGGATCCAGCCCTGCCTTCTTGAAGGCGTCCTTGTTGACGTAGAACATCACGGTCGAGCTGTTGAAGGGGAAGGAAAGCATGTTGCCCTTCAGGTCCGTGTAATAGCCGCTCACCGTCGGCAGGTAGGCCTTCGGATCGAAGGGTTCCTTGGCGTTCGCCATCACCGTCGCCACCGGAACGATCGCGCCCTTGGCCGACATCATGGTGGCAGTGCCGACCTCGAACACTTGCAGCAGGTGCGGGGCATTGCCGGCGCGGAATGCCGCGATCGCCGCCGTCATCGATTCCGGGTAGGTCCCCTTGAACGTCGGCACGACCTTGTAGTCTTTCTGACTGGCGTTGAATTTGCTGGCGAGCCCGTTGAGCGCATCACCGAGCGCGCCGCCCATCGAATGCCACCACTGGATCTCGATCTGCGCCTGGGCGTTGCCCGCAAACAGCGCCGCGCAGGCAAGCACCGCCAGCAAGTTGAGTCGCATGCAGTCCTCCTCCCTAGGGGAAAGCTTATTCTACGGTGACCGACTTGGCGAGATTGCGCGGCTTGTCGACGTCGGTGCCGCGCGCCAGGGCGGTGTGATACGCGAGCAGCTGCAACGGCACGACGTGCAGCATGGGCGAGAGCAGTCCGGCGTGCGCGCCGAGCTCGATGACGTGCACGCCGTCCGAGGCCGCGATATGCGCGCCCTTGTCGGCGAAGACATAGAGCTCGCCGCCTCTCGCGCGCACTTCCTGCAGGTTGGATTTCAGCTTCTCGATCAGCGTGTCGGAGGGCGCCACCGCCACCACCGGCATTGAGGCGTCGACCAGCGCGAGCGGGCCATGCTTAAGCTCGCCCGCGGCGTACGCCTCGGCGTGGATATAGGAAATTTCCTTGAGCTTGAGCGCGCCCTCCATGGCGATCGGCCAATGGATGCCGCGACCGAGGAACAGCGCGTGCTCCTTGCCGGCGAAGCGCGCCGCCCATTGCGCCACTTGCGTCTCGACGCCGAGCACTTCGCTGATCGCCGCGGGCAGATGGCGCAGCGCCTGCAGGTGCGCACGCTCGACATCGGCATCGAGACGCCCGCGCAGCTTGGCCATCACCAATGCCAGCAGGAACAACGCTGCGAGCTGGGTGGTAAATGCTTTGGTGGAGGCGACGCCGATCTCCGGCCCGGCACGCGTCAGGAAACGCAGGCGCGAGGCGCGCACCAGCGAGCTCTCGGGCACATTGCAGATCGAGAGCGAGGCCTGGTAGCCGAGCGACTTGGCGTGCTCCAGCGCGGCGAGCGTGTCGGCGGTCTCGCCGGACTGGGAAATGGTGACCAACAGTCCCTTCGGATCGGGCACCGAGCGCCGATAGCGGTATTCGCTCGCAATCTCCGCGCGGGTCGGCACGCCGGCGATGTCCTCGAGCCAGTAGCGCGCGATGAGGGCGGCGTGAAAGCTCGTACCACAGGCGACGATATGGATCGAGGCGGCGTCGCGCAGCAAGGCCTGCGCCTCGGCGCCGAACAGGCCCGGCTGCAGCGAGGCTGCGCCGGTGACCACCTCCAGCGTGTTGGCGAGCGCGCCCGGCTGCTCGTGAATCTCCTTCTGCATGTAATGGCGGTAGGGTCCGAGCGCCACCGCCTCGTCGCTCACCTCGGACAGGTGCTGCTTGCGCTCGACCGGCGCGCCACGCGCATCGACGATGCGATAGCCCGTAGGCCGGAGCTCGGCGCAGTCGCCGTCCTCGAGATAGACCACACGGCGCGTCACCGGGACGAGTGCCGAGACATCCGAGGCGGCGAAGTTTTCGCCTTCGCCGACGCCGAGCAGCAGCGGCGGGCCACGCCGCGCCACCACCACCGTATCGGGATCGCGCGCCGAAACCATGGCGATGGCGAAGGCGCCCTGCAGTTCGGCGATCGCCTTGACCGCCGCGGCAAAGAGCGACGCCGCCGACTTGCGGTGCTCGCCGATCAGATGCGCCACCACCTCGGTGTCGGTATCCGAAGTGAACTCGTAGCCGGCGCGCTTCAGGCGCTCGCGGATCGCCTCGTGGTTCTCGACGATGCCGTTGTGCACCACGGCCAGATCGGCCGAGATGTGCGGATGCGCGTTGCGCTCGGTTGGCGCGCCATGCGTCGCCCATCGCGTGTGCGCGATGCCGGTCTGGCCGCCGACCTGCTGCGTGCTCACTTGCGAGGCGAGCTCGGCGACGCGCCCCGCGGCGCGTACGCGCTTGATGCTCTCGCCATTGACGACGGCGATGCCGGCAGAGTCGTAGCCGCGGTATTCCAGCCGCCGCAGGCCGTCGACCAGGATCGGAACGATGTCGCGGCGTCCTGCCGCGGCGACGATGCCGCACATGCTAGGTCTTCTTCTTCGTCGGCGGCTTCCACGACGCGATGGAAACCTGCCGCGCGCGCGCCACGGTCAGCTGGCCGGCGGGGGTGTCCTTGTTGATCGTGGAGCCCGCGCCGATATAGGAGCCGCGCGCGATGCGCACCGGCGCCACCAGCGTCGCGTCGGAACCGATGAAGCAGTCGTCCTCGATCACGGTGCGGTGCTTCGCCGCGCCGTCGTAGTTGCAGGTGATGGTGCCGGCGCCGACGTTGACGCGCTCGCCGAGCTCGGCGTCGCCGATATAGGAGAGATGGTTCGCCTTCGAGGCGGTGCCGAGGCGGCTCGCCTTCACCTCGACGAAATTGCCGATATGCACCTCGTCGGCGAGGCTCGACCCGGGGCGCAGCCGCGCATAGGGGCCGACGCGGCAGCGCCTGCCGATTTCCGAATCCTCGAGATGCGAGAAGGCGTGCACCTCGCTATCGGCGCCGACCGTGACGTTGCGCAGCACGCAATTGGGCCCGACGTGCACGCGCTCGCCGAGCACCACGCGGCCCTCGAAGATGCAATTCACGTCGATGGCGACCTCGGCTGCGCACTCGAGCGTGCCGCGCACGTCGATGCGCGCCGGATCGGCGAGGCTCACGCCCGCGTCCAGCAGCTGCTCGGCCTGCCGCAGCTGAAACGCGCGCTCGAGCGCCGCGAGCTCGCGCTTCGAATTCACGCCCGCCACCTCGCTCGCATCCGGCACTTTCACCGCGTTGACTGGCACGCCGTCCTTCACCGCCAGGGTCACGACGTCGGTCAGGTAGTACTCCTTCTGCGCGTTGCGATTGCCGATCTTGGCGAGCCAGCCGCTGAGGCGGCGCGCATCGAGCGCCATCAGGCCAGCATTGATCTCGCGAATCGTCTGCTGCTGCGGGGTCGCGTCCTTTTCCTCGACGATGCGCTCGACGCGGCCCGAGCCATTGCGCACGATGCGGCCGTAGCCGCGCGGATCGTCGATCTCGGTGGTCATCACCGCCACGCCGTCGCCGGCGGATTGCACCAGGCGCTCGAGATTGGCGACGCGCACCAGCGGCACGTCGCCGTACAGGATCAGCACTTGGCCGTCGCCGCCGAGGAGCGGCAGCGCCTGTTGCACGGCGTGACCGGTGCCGAGCTGCTCGGCCTGCAGCACCCATTGCACACCGGCATCGGCGAACGCCGAGCGCACCGCTTCGGCGCCGTGGCCATGCACCACGACGGTGTTGCGCGCGTGCAGCGCGCGCGCTGCATCGAGCACATGCGCCAGCAGCGGCCGGCCGCCCAGCGGATGCAGTACTTTGGGCAGCGCGGATCGCATGCGCTTGCCCTGACCCGCGGCAAGCACGATCACGTCGAGTGGCATCGGGGCATTTTAGCTAATATCGGTTACGGTGCTGACCTCGGAGCTCGCCAGCCGCTTCGCGCGCGTCGCGCTCGCCAACATCGACCGCGAATACCCGAGGCATGTGCAGCATCTGATGAGCGGTCCGGGCGAAGAGTTCCGCGAACGCGTGCTGCATCCGGCGTTCTACGGCAGCTACGACTGGCACTCGGCGGTGCACATGCACTGGGCGCTGATGCGCGTCCTGCGCCTCTACCCCGTGTCGCGCGAAGCGGTAGCCATCGCCGATGCCTTCGACCTGCATCTCACCGCGCAAGCCCTAGAGCAGGAGCTCGCCTACTTCCGCAGCCCGGCGGGCCGCACTTTCGAGCGGCCCTACGGCTGGGCGTGGCTGCTCGAGCTGCAGGCGGAAGCCCTGGCGCTCAAGTCGCGCTGGTCGCGTGCCCTCGCGCCGCTCGCCACCGAGCTCGCGCAGCGCTTCGGCGACTATGTCCGCATGTCGCCCTACCCGGTACGCTCGGGCGCTCACGGCAATACCGCATTCGCCTGCGTGCTCGCGCTCGACTATGCGCGCAGCGCCGCCGACCAGGCGCTGGAATTCGAGATTCGCAAGGCGGCGCGGCGCTGGTACGGCTCGGATCGCGCGGCGCCGATCGGCTATGAGCCCTCGCTCGATGATTTCCTCTCGCCGAGCCTGGTCGAAGCGGCGCTGATGGCGCAGATCCTGGACACGGCGCAGTTCCATGCCTGGCTGCGCAAGTTCGCGCCCGAAGGTTTCGGTGCGCTCGCGGAGCCGCCGACGGTGGTCGATCACGCCGACCCAAAGCAGAGCCACCTCGATGGGCTTTGCCTGACGCGGGCGTGGTGCTTTCAGCGCCTGGGCGACAGCGCCACGGCACAACGCCTGGAGGCGGCGGCGTTGCCGCACGTCGCGGGGGGCGACTATGCCGGCGAGCACTGGCTCGCTTCCTTCGCGGTGCTCGCGCTCAGCGCGGCAGCTCTGAAAACCCCATGAGGAATTCGTCGACCGCGCGGGCGCATTGCCGGCCTTCGCGGATCGCCCAGACGACGAGCGACTGACCGCGGCGCACGTCGCCGGCGGCGAAGACTTTCGGCGCCGAAGTGACGTAGGCTTTCACCCCTTCGGTCTCGGCCCTGGCGTTGCCGCGCGCGTCCGTTTGCACGCCGAACTCCTCGAGCAGCGACTGCTGCGGCGAGACGAAGCCCATGGCGAGCAGCACGAGATCGGCCGGCATCTCGAACTCGGAGCCCGGGATTTCCCGCGGCTTGCCATCCTTCCATTCGAGGCGCACTGCCTGGAGCGCGCGCACGCGCCCATTGTCGGCGACGAACTGCTTGGTGGCGATCGACCAGTCGCGCTGCACGCCCTCCTCGTGCGAGGACGAGGTGCGAAGGCGCGTCGGCCAGTAGGGCCAGACCGGATTGCGCTCGACATCGGGCGGCATCGGCAACAGCTCGAACTGCGTCACCGATTTCGCGCCGTGGCGGTTCGAGGTGCCGACGCAGTCGGAGCCGGTATCGCCGCCGCCGATGATCACCACGTGCTTGTCGGTGGCCCACAGGTCGGGCACCTGCGTGTCGCCGGCGACGCGCTTATTCTGCAGCGGCAGAAACTCCATGGCGAAGTGCACGCCGGGCAGATCGCGTCCGGGGATCGGCAGATCGCGCGGCTGCTCGGCGCCGCCGGCGAGCACCACCGCATCGAACTGGTTCTTCAGCTGCTCGGGCGAGATGCTCTCGCGCGCATCGCTCGGCACGCCGCGCGCCGGCGGCTGCACGCCGACGTAAACGCCGGCGCGGAACTTCACGCCTTCGGCGCGCAGCTGGTCGAGGCGCCGGTCGATCACGCCCTTGTCGAGCTTGAAGTCGGGAATGCCGTACCGAAGCAGGCCGCCGATGCGATCGCTCTTCTCGAACACCGTCACTTCATGGCCGGCGCGCGCCAGTTGCTGCGCACCGGCAAGGCCCGCGGGTCCGGAGCCGATGACGGCAACGCGGCGTCCCGTCGGATGCACGGCACGCTGCGGCCGCACCCAGCCTTCTTCCCAGGCCTTGTCGACGATCGCGTGCTCGATCGACTTGATGCCGACCGGGTCTTCGTTGATGCGCAGCACGCAGGCTTCCTCGCACGGCGCCGGGCAGATGCGGCCGGTGAATTCCGGGAAGTTGTTCGTGGAATGCAGGACTTCGATCGCCGCCTTCCAGTCCTGGCGGTAAACCAGGTCGTTCCAGTCCGGGATGATGTTGTTGACCGGGCAGCCCTGCATGCAAAAGGGAATGCCGCAGTCCATGCAGCGCGCGCCCTGCACGCCGGCCGCATCGTCGGCGAGGCGCAGATAGAACTCGCGGTAATGCTTCCTGCGCGCTTCGGGAGCCTCGTGCGGCTCCTCGAGCCGCTCGTGCTCGAGAAATCCGGTGATCTTGCCCACTACGCTGCCGCTTTCTTGTGGGCGGCGGCGAGCTCGCCCAGGGCGCGGCGGTACTCCTTCGGAAATACCTTGACGAAGCGCGAGCGGTAGTCGCCCCACTGCCCGAGGATTTCGGCCGCGCGCTTCGAGCCGGTGTACCGGAGGTGTTTCTCGATCAGCGCCTTGGCGAGCGACTCGTCGGACTGTCCAAGGTGCCACAGGTGCTGCGGAACCTTGGCCTGCTGCTCCGACTCCGCGGCGAGCGGCTCGATATCGACCATCGCGCTGTTGCAGCGCTTGCGGAACTCGCCGTCCACATCGAGCACATAGGCGATGCCACCGGACATCCCCGCAGCGAAATTGCGCCCGGTGGCGCCGAGCACCACCACGGTGCCGCCGGTCATGTATTCGCAGCCATGGTCGCCGACGCCTTCGACCACCGCGGCGGCGCCCGAATTGCGCACCGCGAAGCGCTCACCGGCGACACCACGGAAATACGCTTCGCCGGCGATCGCGCCATAGAGCACGACGTTGCCGGTGATGATGTTGTCCGCCGGGTCGCCGCGGAACTTGGGCGAGGGCTGCACCGAAATCCTGCCGCCGGAGAGTCCCTTGCCGCAGTAATCGTTGGTGTCGCCGACCAGATCGAGCGTCACGCCGCGCGCGAGGAAGGCGCCGAAGCTCTGGCCGGCGGAGCCGGCGAAGCGCACGTGGATGGTGTCGTCCGCCAGGCCCTCGTGGCCGTAGCGCTTGGCGATGTGCCACGACAGCATCGTGCCGACGGTGCGGTTGATGTTGCGGATCGGCATCTCGATGGTGACCTTCTCGCGCCGCTCGAGCGCCGGCTGCGCGAGCTCGATGATGCGGTTGTCGAGCGCCTTCTCCAGGCCGTGGCTCTGCCTCTCGGTGTGGAAGCGCGCCACCTCGACCGGCATCTTGGGCGAGCTGAACACCCTGCTGAAGTCGAGGCCGCGGGCCTTCCAGTGCTCGATGCCGCTCTTCATATCGAGCAGCTCGCTGTGGCCGATGAGCTCCTCGAGCTTGCGCACGCCCAGACGCGCCATCAGCTCGCGCGCTTCCTCGGCGACGAAGAAGAAGTAGTTGACCACGTGCTCGGGCTTGCCCTCGAACTTGCGCCGCAGCACCGGATCCTGCGTCGCCACGCCCACCGGGCAGGTATTGAGGTGGCACTTGCGCATCATGATGCAGCCTTCGACCACCAGCGGCGCAGTGGCGAAGCCGAACTCGTCGGCGCCGAGGATCGCGCCGACCACGACGTCGCGGCCGGTCTTCATCTGGCCGTCGACTTGCACGGCGATGCGACCGCGCAGGCGGTTCAGCACCAGTGTTTGCTGCGTCTCGGCGAGCCCGAGCTCCCAGGGCGTGCCAGCGTGCTTGATCGACGACCAGGGCGAAGCGCCGGTGCCGCCGTCATGGCCGGCGATGGTGACGTGATCCGATTTGCCCTTCGCCACGCCAGCGGCAATGGTGCCGACGCCGACTTCGGAGACCAGCTTGACCGAGATCAGCGCCTCGGGATTGGAGTTCTTCAGGTCGTGGATCAGCTGCGCCAGATCCTCGATCGAATAGATGTCGTGATGCGGCGGCGGCGAAATCAGCTCAACGCCGGGCGTCGCGTAGCGCAGCTCGGCGATGTACTCCGACACTTTCTTGCCGGGGAGCTGGCCGCCTTCGCCGGGCTTTGCGCCCTGCGCGATCTTGATCTGCAGCATCTCGGCGCTCGCCAGGTACTCGGCGGTGACACCGAAGCGGCCCGAGGCGACCTGCTTGATCTTCGACTTGAGCGAGTCGCCTGCGCGCAGCGGCAGGTCGATCTCGACGCGCCCTTTTCCTAATCTGCTTTGCAAAGACTCCCCTGCCTTGACCGGCGCGTAGCGCCGGCGGTCCTCGCCGCCCTCGCCGGTGTTGGACTTGCCGCCGATGCGGTTCATCGCGATCGCGAGCGTGGTGTGCGCCTCGGTCGAGATCGAGCCGAGCGACATCGCGCCGGTCGAGAAGCGCTTCACGATCTCGGCGGCGGGCTCGACCTCCTCGAGCGGCACCGGCTTGCGATCGCCGAAGCGGAATTCGAACAGGCCGCGGAAGGTCATGTGGCGCCGCGACTGGTCGTTGATCAGCGCGGCGTACTCCTTGTAGGTGGCGGAGGAGTTGGCGCGCGAGGCATGCTGCAGCTTGGCGATGGCGTCTGGCGTCCAGGTATGGTCCTCGCCGCGCACGCGCCAGGCGTATTCGCCGCCGGCTTCCAGCATGCTCGCGAGCACCGGGTCGCGCTCGTCGAATGCCGCGCGCTGCACGCGCAGCGCTTCCTCGGCGACCTGGAAGACGTCGATGCCCTCGATGTTCGACGCGGTGCCGGTGAAGTATTTCTCGACCAGCGATTTCGCCAGGCCCACGGCTTCGAACTGCTGCGACCCGGTGTAGGACATGTAGGTCGAGATGCCCATTTTGGACATGACCTTCTTCAGCCCCTTGCCGATCGCCTTGATGTAATTCTTGACCGCCTTGGTCTTGTCCGGCGCCGAGGAGAGAACCGTTTCCAGCGCGAGGTACGGATGCACCGCCTCGGCGCCATAGGCAGCGAGAAGAGCGAAGTGATGCACCTCGCGTGCGCTGCCGGTCTCGACCACCAGACCGGTGGAGGTGCGCAGGCCCTTGCCCACCAGGTGCTGGTGGATCGCGGAAAGCGCGAGCAGCGCGGGAATCGCGACGCGCTCGCGATCGACCAACCGGTCGGAGATGACGATGATCGAATAGCCCGAGCGCACCGCGTCCTCGGCCTGCGCGGCGAGCGAGGCGAGGCGCGCCTCGACGGCTTCCTTGCCCCAGGCCACCGGGTAGGTGATGTCGAGCTCGCAGGACTTGAACTTGCCGCCGGTGTAGCGCTCGATGTGCCGGATCTTCTCCATCTCGTAGAAGTCGAGCACCGGCTGGCTCACTTCCAGCCTGAGCGGAGGATTCAGTTCATCGATGCCCAGCAGGTTGGGCTTGGGCCCGATGAAGGAGACCAGCGACATCACCAGCTCTTCGCGGATCGGGTCGATCGCCGGATTGGTCACCTGGGCGAACAGCTGCTTGAAATAGTGGAACAGCGTTTTGTTCTTGTTCGAGAGCACCGCGAGCGGCGAGTCGTTGCCCATCGAGCCGATCGACTCCTCGCCGGCCGCGCTCATCGGCTCGAGGATGAACTTCAGGTCCTCCTGCGTGTAGCCGAAGGCCTGCTGCCGGTCGATCAGCGGCACGCGCGACTTGTACGGCTGGGTCTTCTCGCTCTCGACTTCGTCCAGCTTGACGCGGATGCGCTCGATCCACTCGGCGTAAGGCTTGGCGCTCGCGAGCGAATCCTTCAGCTCCTTGTCGTCGACGATGCGGCCCTTCTCCAGGTCGACCAGGAACATCTTGCCCGGCTGCAAGCGCCACTTCTTGACGATGCGCTCCTCGGGCACCGGCAGGCAGCCGCACTCGGAGCCCATGATCACGAGGTCGTCGTCGGTGACGATATAGCGCGAAGGCCGCAGTCCATTGCGATCGAGCGTCGCGCCGATCAGGCGGCCGTCGGTGAAAGCGATCGAGGCCGGGCCGTCCCAGGGCTCCATCATCGCGGCGTGGTACTCGTAGAACGCGCGCCGCTGCGGATCCATCAGCGTGTGGTTCTCCCACGCCTCGGGGATCATCATCATCATGGCGTGCGCCACCGAGTAGCCGCCCATGACCAGCATCTCGAGCGCGTTGTCGAACGAGGCCGAGTCCGACTGTCCGGGGTAGATGAGGGGCCACAGTTTTTCCAGGTCGGCGCCGAGGATGGGCGAGGAGATCGCGCCCTGCCGCGCCCGGATCCAGTTGACGTTGCCGCGCAGCGTGTTGATCTCGCCGTTGTGGCAGATCATGCGGAACGGGTGCGCCAGGTCCCACGAGGGAAACGTGTTGGTCGAGAAGCGCTGGTGCACCAGCGCGAGCGCCGACTCGACGCGCGCGTCCTTGAGATCGAGGTAGTACTCGCCGACCTGGTTGGCGAGCAGCATGCCCTTGTAGCAGACGGTGCGCGCCGACATCGAAGGCACGTAGAACGCCTTGGCATGCTTGAGCTTGAGCGCCTGGATGGCGTGGCCCGAGCTCTTGCGGATGATGTAGAGCTTGCGCTCGAGCGCGTCGGTCACGGTGACGCGCCGGCCGCGGCCGATGAACACCTGGCGGATCACCGGCTCGAGCTGGATCGCCGACTGCGCGAGATCGGAGTTGTCGACCGGCACATCGCGCCAGCCGAGCAGGACCTGGCCTTCGTCCTTGGTCGCGCGCTCGATCTCGTACTCGCAGGCGATGCGCGAAGCCGGATCGCGCGGCAGGAACACCATGCCGACGCCGTATTGACCGGAGGGCGGCAGCTTCACGCCCTGCTTGGCCATCTCCTCGCGATAGAAGCGATCCGGGATCTGGATCAGGAGGCCGGCGCCGTCGGAGAGCTTCGGGTCCCAGCCCACCGCGCCGCGGTGCGTGAGGTTGCGCAGCACCGTCAGTCCCTGCTCGACGATGGTGTGCGACTTGCGGCCTTTGATATTCGCGACGAAGCCTACGCCGCAGGCGTCGTGCTCGTTTTGGGGGTGGTAGAGGCCCTGGGGCTCGAAGCCCATGCGGCTGTGCACAAAAAGTATAGGTCGGTCTTTGAATATACCCATGTAGTCCGCGTGCTACAAGGCTTACTGCACTGCAGCGGCCGAAGTCGCTGCAATGGCCTCGTCCACCAATCGCTCGTCTATGCCGGCCTGGAGCTTCGCGCGGCCCAAGCCTTCGAGCAGCACGAAGCGCACCCGGCCAGCCGCGCTTTTCTTGTCGAGCGCCATGAGCTCGCGCCAGATCCGGGGCTCGAGCTTCGGTCCGCTCGTGGGCAAGCCGGCGCGCCGAATCAAGAGCTTGACGCGCTCGGCATCGCCTGCGGCGAGCAGGCCGGCGCGCGTCGAGAGCTCCGCGGCCATCACCATCCCGGCAGCCACTGCCTCGCCATGGAGCCAGGGGCCGAAGCCCGTGGCCGTCTCGATGACGTGGCCGAAGGTATGGCCGAGATTGAGGAGGGCTCGCACGCCGGTCTCACGCTCATCCTCGGAAACCACAGCGGCCTTGAGCTCGCAGGAGCGCCGCACGGCATGCACCAGCGCAGCGCGATCGCGCGCCAGGAGTTTCTCGACATTGCGCTCGAGCCAATCGAAAAACGGCGCATCGAGCGCCGCGCCGTGCTTGATCACCTCCGCAAGACCCGCGCGCAGCTCGCGGTCGGGCAGCGTGTCGAGCGTGGCGATGTCGCTGATCACCGCGCTCGGTTGATGAAAGGCGCCGATCAGGTTCTTGCCGCGGGCATGGTTGATCGCGGTCTTGCCGCCGACGGAGGAGTCGACCTGCGCCAGCAGCGTGGTCGGCACCTGGACGAAGGCGACGCCGCGCTGGTAGACCGCAGCGGCGAAGCCGGCGAGATCGCCGATGACGCCGCCGCCGAGCGCAACGATGAGCGCATCGCGCCCCAGGCGCGCCGCAAGCAGCGCATCGATCACCCGGTCCAGCGTCGGCCATCCCTTCGCCTGCTCGCCGTCGGCGACCACCACCTGCGCGACGCGCGTGCCCGAAGACTCGAGCGCCGCGCGCACGCGCGCCAGATAAAGCGGCGCCACGACCTCGTTGGTAACGATGGCCGCGCTGCCCCTCAGGTGCGGGCCGTACAGCGCGCGCTGATCGATGAGACCCGCGCCGATATGGATCGGGTACGAGCGGCTGCCGAGGGCTACGCTGAGGCTTTCCATCGATCGGCGAGCTGGTCGACGAGGGCGCGCGCAAGGCTCTGCACGGTCTGCCGGCCGGTATCGACCACGTGGTCGGCCACGGCGCGATAGAGCGGATCGCGCTGCACGAAAAGCTCGCGCAGGCGCGCCAGTGGATCGGCGGTGGCGAGCAGCGGACGGTTGCGGTCCTGGCGCACGCGCTCGTAGAGGTCCTCGGGCTGCGCGCACAGATAGACCACGGTGCCGCCGGCGGCGAGCCGCCGGCGATTTTCT
>Ga0209131_1000930_pt1 | contig 20362 bp, 20 predicted proteins | sample GraSoi_2013_40cm_FD_185826 | JGI IMG/M metagenome (GOLD analysis project Ga0209131, IMG submission 185826) | Grasslands soil microbial communities from the Angelo Coastal Reserve, California, USA - Sample 9_17_2013_40cm (SPAdes) (version 2) | ecosystem: Environmental > Terrestrial > Soil >... | reverse complement strand
CCAAAATAGTTTTAAACCAAAATTGTCTCATTGCGTATATAGTCTATATAAGATGGAATGCGACGACATTTCGTCGTCGCTTATAAACCGGATTATAATCTAAAACATGGATAGGCGAATTTTTCACGGAAATATCAAGCCCGGCGATATTGCCAGGGCACTCGTCGCAGAGTTTAATCGTGGCAATATGAATGCACAGATGGTTGGTCAAGCCAATAAAATAGCTGTGCAAATCTCCACGAGGATGGGGGCGCAATCTGGCGGGGACACAGCATTAACGATCACCATCCAGGACGCAGAAGATGGTGTGATGGTCGAAATTGGGCAGCAAGCCTGGCTCGGGGTTGCGGCAAGCCTGGGTCAAACTGCCATCTCGGCACTCCGCAATCCATTTAATCTATTAGGGCGGCTTGACGATCTGGCACAAGATATTGAAAACATTCAATTGAGCGAAAGAGTTTGGCAGGTTATTGATCAATCCATTGCATCGGCTGGCGCATCCTTCCAGCTTTCAGACCGCCTAAAACGTATTACCTGCGATTATTGTCTAACCGCCAACCCGGTTGGGGAAGCTTCTTGCATAGCCTGTGGTGCACCGCTGGGAAATGCCCAGCCAACATCTTGTCCTCATTGCGGGTTTGCTGTTTCTCAAACAGAAACAATCTGCCCGAATTGCAATAAAAGGCTATAGCCTTTTCCCTTATAAACCTAATCATTTTGAAACTGTAAGTATAATGTTCTTGCAGTTTTCCCATCTCCCTTCTATAATTCTTATCACATAATAAAGAAATAACGGGTTGTTAATGAAGCTAAATCTAGACCAACTTGAAGCCAAAATCCAATCCCTAGTTGAAAGTCAACTTACCGGGATGATGCCGGGCATCAAGTTGGAAGATAGAATTATTCAAAAATTAGCCGTTGCATTGAAACAAAATATTATTGAGCAAAAGGACAAGGGTGCAGTCGCGCCCAATGCTTATACTTTGATTGTCGCTGGCAAGTCAGCCCCGATATGGGACAACACACGAATTGTTGATACACTTAAATACATCATATTCACTGCAGGCAAAGATGTTGGATTAAATTTTGAAAGTGCTCCGACAATTACAATAAAAACAGATAATAACTATTCCGAAGGCGAAGTAAGTGTGATCGCATCGCATTCACTTGAGCTCGTGGAGGAAACACAAGGTATGGCTACCAATACGAACGATGACGCTAATACAAACGATACAATTCCCGATAATGCTTTCTTGATTATTGAAGGTGTTAAAGTCCACCCACTCAAAGAGTCGGTGGTAAACATCGGACGGCGACTTGAGAACCACCTCGTCATAGATGACCCGCGCATCTCACGCAACCATGCGCAGCTCCGAGCCATCAAAGGGCGCTTTGTCTTGTTTGATCTCAACTCCACGGGCGGAACCTTTGTCAATGGACAGCGCACAAGTCAAACGGTTTTGTATCCAGGGGATGTAATCTCACTGGCTGGCGTTGCGCTGATCTTTGGGCAGGACAATCCTCCTCCACGTCCCGACCTCATGGAAACATCCCCGCTCAGCGACCCGGGTTCAAATGACCGGCCCACTGCCACGCTCGACAATCAGACTGTTGATATCAAAACCGGCAGTCTTTATAACAACGACAAAGATAAACCGGGCAAATGACCGCACTGCTGGTGCTAATTCTGCGAATTGCGCTCGCAATTGCACTATATGCCTTTTTAGGGTGGACACTTCGAACGTTCTGGCAGGATCTAAAACAACAAGGGGAATTTCTTTCGTCACAAAAAAAACCGGGCATACACATTCACGCAGTCATGGAAAACGGTAAGGATGTTCAGCATCGGTTCGTTCAATCAGAAATTGTAATCGGGCGTGATCCCAAATGCGATTTCCCCATAATCGACGAAGCCATATCATCGCGCCACGTACGCGTTTCATATCACCATGCCCAATGGTGGCTCGAGGACCTGAATTCCACCAACGGAACTTTTATCGGTAAAACTCAAGTGACAATTCCAACTGTATTGATAACCAGCGACCAATTCAAATGCGGGGGCACTACCTTCACTATCCTCGTTGACATGATCGACGAAAAGTTATTAGCGAGTTAAGTAACCAGCCAACTTTAAGTAAACAGCATGTTTAGTTTATGAACAAAATCATTCAGGCACGCCTCCTTCAGATCACAGCACTCTTCCTCATACTACAAACGCTGATCATTACCTTGGCGCCAGCTGTCCGTGCGCGCACTTGGGCCGCTGATTATCATTTCTCACAATGGATTGCTTTAGGACTATGGGGACTGTTCATTGCCCGCGCCCATTATGACATCACGCGCAAGCTACCTGATGCTGATCCCTATCTCTTTCCAGCCGCAGCGCTCATCAGCGGCTGGGGGTTGTTAACTATCTGGCGCCTGGACCCAAGCTTCGGAGCTCGTCAGGCATTATGGTTTGGGGTAAGCTTAGTTGTATTAATTCTGGGCACACGTCTGGCAACTATCGATTTTCTACGCAGATATAAATACATCCTGCTTACCTGCGGCGTGTTTCTCGTTGCACTTACCCTCATATTTGGAACCAACCCTAGTGGCAGCGGTCCTCGTTTATGGTTGGGGTATGGCGATCTCTATCTACAACCTTCAGAACCGCTCAAGCTATTACTCGTGGTTTTCCTCGCTGCCTATCTTGCAGACAAACTCCCCTCACGTTTAAGAACAATTCACATCCTCTATCCCACTGTTATTTTGAGCGGCATTGTAATATTGCTACTCATTGTTCAACGCGATCTGGGTACCGCATCTATTTTCACAGCGCTGTATACAATCATTATTTATCTGGCAATCGGCCGCAAAAGAATTTTATTCATCACCATCTTTTTACTAGTACTCGTAAGTGTCTTGGGTTATGAATTCGTCGGTATTATTCATGCCCGCATGAATTCATGGCTCAACCCTTGGGACGATCCCACCGGCAGTTCATATCAGATCATTCAGGCTTTGATTGCAATCGCCAATGGTGGCATTGTTGGACGTGGACTTGGTCTGGGAAGTCCGGGATTCATCCCCGTTGCGATTTCTGATTTCATCTACGCGGCAATTGCGGAAGAGAGCGGTCTTTTAGGGACCTTGGGCCTGCTCGCCATTTTCAGCCTGATCGTCACCCGTGGTTTTCGCGCCGCGCTGCGCGCGCCTGACCTTTTTCGTCGTCTTCTTGCGGCGGGCATCACAACCTATTTCGGTGTTCAAACGATTTTGATTGTAGGTGGCAACCTGCGCCTGCTACCACTCACAGGCGTGACTCTACCCTTTGTTTCATATGGTGGCTCGTCACTGCTTACATCTTTTATTGGGATATTAATTCTCATCAATATCAGCAACCATCAGGATATGGATCCTGCGCCGCTTCTCAAGCCGCAACCTTATTTAATATTAAGCTCATTGCTCTTTACCGGGTTATTTGCCGCTGCACTCGCCAACGGCTGGTGGTCGGTTGTGCGTGGAGCAGACCTATTAACTCGCTCTGATAACCAACGCAGAATGATCGAGGAACGCTACGTAGCCCGTGGTTTATTGCTCGACGACACGAACAGCGTCATCACTACCAACAAGGGTCAAATCGGAAATTATTCACGCGACTATAAATACGTAGACCTGGCCTCTGTAACAGGTTATATCGACCCGATCTATGGACGCGCTGGATTGGAGGCCTCCCTCGATGATTATTTAAGCGGACTGCGTGGCACACCAGTCAGCCAGGTGTTGTGGAACAATCTACTTTATGGGATGGACCCGGAAGGTTTAGATGTGCGGCTCAGCATTGACCTATATTTACAAGACCGCGTGGATGAAATGATGGTCGGCGCGCAAGGCGCTGCAGTTTTGTTGAATGCAAAAAGTGGTGAAATTCTTGTAATGGCATCTCATCCAACTTTCAATCCAAATCACTTGGCTGAATCTGGCGGAAAGCTCAATGCTGACCCATTGAAGCCTTTACTTAACCGTGCCGCACTTGGACAATACCCATCAGGTTCGATCACGCAGCCATTCCTGCAAGCTTTATTTGGAAATAATTCGGTGAAGGATAAAGACTTAATCCAGATGTATAAAACATTTGGTTTTTATCAAACGCCGCAAATCCAGCTACCAGTCGCTGGTGTGTCATTAGAAGCGGACTTGAAAACGATGCGTGTTTCTCCACTGCAGATGGCATTGGCTTCGGCTGCATTAAGCAATCACGGCATGATCCCTGCACCGCGAATTGTGATGGCAATAAATACACCGGGCGAGGGTTGGGTTTCGCTCCCAGCCATGGGAACGCCGTTCGAAGCGCTGCAGGCTTCGGCTGCGGATGAAGCGGCAACATTTTATATTGCTCAAAATCAGCCGTATTGGCAGCAAATCGGCCTGGCACAGGAAGGTCAGTCATCCTTTACCTGGTTTATTGGCGGCACACCGCCGAATTGGCAGGGCACACCGCTGGTGATCGTTGTCGTGTTGGAGGAAAATAACGAGAGGCTGGCACAACGCATCGGGCAGGAGTTGCTGGTCGACGCGATGAATCCCTAGTAAATAAAAAAGAGCCAGGCTTTCACCTGGCTCTTTCATAAGGACGATATTACATGCCCGTGTCGGTATCTTTAGATGCGTAACCGGGACCACCCTTGAAGAAATCGTAGTTGGGTTTAATATCGGGTGTCAGGTCAAGCACTTCGCCAGCCGCAAGTTGTCTGGCGTTATCCATCACGATGGGATTACCATGGTGATTGGTTCCTTCAAAGCGGCCCGTTAACCCAACATTCGTGATATATTCACCGCCTTTGGCAGTGTATGCCGCAGGGACTTCATCTTCGGGGAAGATCGCGGCAAAAGGACATTCCGGGACGCACGCGCCGCAATCGATACAGGTATCTGGGTCAATATAAATCCACGGCCATTCATTGATGGGATTGCCGGGAACCATACATTCAACGGGGCAAACATCAATGCAACCGCGGTCACGAACGCATAAACTGGTGATAATGTGGGTCATGAAACATCTCCTAATGGGAATGTGATTATGCTAGATGGCCTTATTATATCTCGCTTCGAAATACTTCGGAAGTGAGCCTATTTATATTTTTCGGCAACAGCATCCCAATTGATCACATTCCAAAACGCAGCAATATAATCAGGGCGGCGATTCTGATAATTCAAATAATAGGCGTGCTCCCAAACATCGATGCCCAGGATCGGGGTCATGCCATCAGAAAGCGGACTGTCTTGATTTGCAGTAGAGACTACCGCCAAGCCACTGCCCTTCTTAACCAACCAAGCCCAACCGGACCCAAAGCGCGTGGTGGCTGATTTGGTAAATTCATCCTTGAAAGCGTCAAACGAATTGAAAGAGGCATCAATCGCCTTTGCCAGTTCGCCCTTAGGTGCGCCACCTGCTTTCGGCCCCATGATTTCCCAGAACAGGTTGTGATTGAAAGTGCCGCCACCGTGATTGCGGACCACGCCGCGCACGGCTTCAGGTGCAGCGTTCAAATCGCTCAACATTGCCACGAGTGATTTGCCAGTTAATTCGGGCGTCTTATCTACTGCACCATTCAGGTTGGTGATATAGGTCTGATGATGTTTGGTGTGATGGATTTCCATCGTGCGCGCGTCAATGTGTGGTTCGAGCGCGTCGTATGCATAAGCAAGTTTTGGAAGTTCAAAAGCCATGTTAATCTCCTTGGTGAGTTGGTAAAGTTTTTTGGGAAAATGCAACAAAATTGTAGCCTTGTAGAGGGAGCGTGTCAAGAAAAATATTCAAAACGATGTAATGTCATCTCATCCTGCATTTAATTAGACAAGCGGTAGAATTGGCGAATGACTGAACAAAGGGCACGCATCTTTCTACCCATCAACCTGCTCATTGCAATCATAGCCGTTTCCACAGCCTCACTCTTTATCCGCTTCGCGCAAGTCGAGAAGGTAACTGACTCCAAATTAAACCCGGAGACTGAATGACTCTCTCGTTGAACGATAAAGACCAAGCCATGCTGCGCGGAGATCATGGACCTGCCACCAAAATGGCAATGTCCATTCTGGTGCGCATGGCGGAAGTTGCTGGCGCCCAGGAGTTATTGGATATCACTGGCGCACATATTGACAGCACGGTGTATATCGGTGACGCTGGTCTCGAATTTGCTGAAAAGTTGGCAAGCTTGAGCGCTAAAGTCTCTGTACCCACCACACTAAACGTTAGCGGACTCGATGAACATCACTGGCAGGAATGGGCCGTTCCGAACGATTGGGCAAGGCAGGCATATCGTCAAATGGTGGCATACCAAAGCATGGGCACAATTCCCACGTGGACATGTGCACCATATCAAACCGAAATGAAGCCGTCTTTCGGTCAACAAATTGCATGGGGCGAATCGAATGCAATCGTGTTCGCCAATTCAGTATTGGGTGCGCGCACCGAACGCTACCCGGATATGTTCGACATCTGTTGCGCCATCACAGGCCGCGCACCCGCGATCGGACTCCATCTCACAGAAAATCGCGCGGGTAATTTGTTGTTGCAACTACAGGATGTTCCCGAAGATCTGCAACACAGCGATGATTTTTATCCTGTGCTTGGACATCTGGTTGGAAAAATATCGCTGGATAAAATCCCAGTCATCGCTGGGATGAAGGTCAAACCAAATGAGGATCAACTCAAAGCGTTGGGGGCCGCGTCGGCATCATCCGGTGGCGTGGCATTATTCCACATCATCGGTGTCACGCCTGAAGCGCAGACGATTGAATCCGCATTTCAGGACAAGCAGCCTCAAGAGAAAATTACGATTACGATGGATATGCTACGCGAATCGCGCCGCGCGCTTACCCACACGGATAGCGAAAAACTGGATATGGTCGTGCTGGGCAGTCCGCATTTCTCATTGGCAGAGTTCAAACAACTTGCGCAGCTTGTAGCTGGAAAACAAAAACATGCAAATGTAAAGTTTTTAGTAACATCCAGTCGCGCGATGACCCAACTTGCCAAACAAGCTGGTTTTCTGGACGCGCTGCAAACCTTTGGTGCGCAATTGACCGTGGATACTTGCATTCTCACCTCCCCTATGCTGCCACCCGAAATAAAATATTTGATGACCAACTCCGCAAAATTTGCATATTACGTACCCGGCTTACTCAGCAAACAAATCACCTTCGGCAGTTTGAAAGATTGTGTCGCTTCGGCAATGGAAGGCAAAGTTATTCGGGATGATTCATTATGGATAAGTTGAATATCCAAGGCAAACCGTTTATTCCAGGTTCAGCAAACGGACTTGCGCTCGTCAGTCATGAACCGCTTTCCTTTTGGGGCGGCTATGATTGGAAAAGCGGTGAGATCATTGACCGTCGGCATGCGCTTTCGGGCATGAATGCCAAAGGGAAAATACTCGCCATTCCATTCACACGCGGTTCATCAACGACTACAGCCGTGCTACTTGAAGCCATCCGCACCGGGACAGCTCCCAACGCGATCATCACCACCTCCGCAGATTTTTTCTTCGCCCTTGCGTCGGTTGTAGCAACTGAGCTATACAATACATCAATTCCGCTCGTGGCAATTTTTGAATCAGATTTTGCCAGCTTGCAAACAGGACAGCAAATCACAATTGACGAAACTGGTTCGATCACCGTAATATCGTAAAGCCGCCAAAAAGGATACTACATGCTCAACTTCAACTCAGCACTGAAATATATCCCACCCTCTGATTGGCTCAAAGTCACAGCCATTGACGCGCACACTGGCGGCGAACCCTTCCGCGTGATTGTGGATGGTTTTCCTGAATTGAAAGGAAACACCATCCTTGAACGCAGGCGTTTTGCAAAAGAGAACTACGACCACTTACGCACAGCCTTGATGTGGGAGCCACGCGGGCACGCAGACATGTACGGTTGTATTCTGACTCCACCTGTCACACGTGATGCAGATTTTGGCATTCTGTTTATTCACAACGAAGGCTTCAGCACCATGTGCGGACATGGCATCATCGGTATTGCAACCGTTATTCTCGAAACAGGCATGTTCCCCATCACAGCGCCAACGACGAAACTCAAAATTGATAGTCCTGCCGGTTTGATTACCGTTTATGCCCACATAGAAAACGGACATGTAAAGAGCGTCTCTTTTCATAACGTTCCAGCCTTTGTATCTGCGTTGGATGAAATAGTTGATGTTCCAGAACTTGGAAAAATTAGATACGATCTCGCGTTTGGCGGTGGATTCTATGCCTATGTCAACGCGAGCGACGCAGATGTTACCTGCTCGCCGGAAGATTTTCGTCCGCTAATTGAAAAAGGCATGGCGATCAAAAGAGCCGTCATGCAAAGCCGCTTGATCGAACATCCCTTTGAAAAAGATTTGGGATTTTTGTACGGTACGATCTTTGTCGGTCCGCCCACGCAAGCTGGTTCACAGAGTCAGAATGTATGCATCTTTGCCGAAGGCGAAGTGGATCGGAGTCCCACCGGCACAGGTGTAAGTGGACGACTGGCAATCCATCATCGCCGTGGTGAAATCAAAAAGGATGAATCCATCACGATTGAAAGTATCATCGGCAGTAAGTTCACTGGCAAGGTGATCGAAGAGACGACCTTCGGTTCTTATCCGGCGATCATCCCGGAGGTCACGGGTGAGGCACATATTATTGGTCGCAACGAATTGTGGATCAATCCCAATGATCCACTCAAAGATGGGTTTATTTTGAGATAAGTTATGGCTCTAAAGCTTAGCCCGAATACTCAAGCTTTAGTTGAGAAGCTATTCATCCCGTCAGAACAATCCGATGTTATAAAATGGCTTGTCGAAGATTGTGGAAACAATCTGCCCTTTTGCAAAGATTCAGATGAATACCAAATGGAGCGTATACGCTTTGCTGTGTTGAAACTTAGCAAAGGTGACACATTCAAACTTTTGGAAGCCATCGAACTGGCGAAAAAAGATTGGCGCGATGTGCTCGTGTGGTCTGGTTTCGGTAATGATCTTGATGCTCACGATAAATGGGCAGAGCAAATACTAAAATAATAACTTCAAGGAACGAATTCATGAAACTTCCTCCCCATTTATATCTTGAAGAACGAAACATTCCATACGAAGCGCGCAGTTTCTCACCCAATACAGAAAAGGGTGCTGCAAATGTCGCTCACGTACTGGGCTTCTCTGAACGTCAGGCTGTTAAGACGCTGATCTTTCAAGTGGATACTGGCGAGCGCGTGCTCGTGATGCTGGGCGGCGATCAAAACGCGATCTCGGGAAATTTGAAAAAAGCCATCGGGTCACGCAATATTCAAATGGCCGCCCCAGGTGTAGTCAAAGAAACGACCGGATACATTATCGGCTCCATCCCAGCCTTTCACTGGCAGCCATCCGGTTTCAGATCCTTTCTGGAAGCGAGTCTCCTTAACGAACCCATCCTGGGCACGGGCGCGGGGCAATGGGGCGAGGAGATCATGATCACGCCCGAAAATTTAATCAAAGCCAGTAACGCCATGGTGGTCAACTTGACAGATAGAGATAAACCAGTAATTGAATGGAGCTAAAGAACATATCATATGGTTCAATGGATCATCAATGAAAGGAGAACTTAAACAATGGATGAAATAGATAACGCCGGAGACAAGGAAGAAAGATCATCCTTGATTGTTGAATGTCCACATTGTCATATAAAAGTTTTGCCCAAGGCAAACAATATCTGCCCAGCGTGCCGAAACGATATGTCAGATTTACAAGATGTCGATCCCAATCAGGTCTCTTTGACCATTCGCGAGTCTGAAGAACTGCCATCCCTTTGCTATTCCTGTAATCACTACACCGAAAGGCGTATTCGAGTTTCTGGAGATAAAGAATCTGACCTAGAAAAGGCACTTTTCGGGCAGGCTTCACCGGAAAAAACAACCAATGTCATCATTTATCTTCCTCAATGCGAAGAATGCGCTGAATGGAAAGAACCGGAACGAATAAGCGTTGATTACGAACATCAGGCAATAACGATCGTAGTTCACAAAGGGTTTCGAGATCGGGTTCTTCAATTACGAGATGCATAAGATAGGTATACATAACTTGCTCTTCATCATTGCCATCGCGGGTCACCCCGGCGCAGGAAAATCAACCGTGCTCAGAATAGATGACTACCAAGCCTTATCTTTTTATCCTCCTACAGCCAAATGGCTTGATGAAGGATCTGACCCCAATCAATTTCAAATTGTTTTCCACTGAGAATATCGACGAAGAGATGTATCATACTGTGATACAGAGAATTCATAGTTAATAAAAGTAATTCATATACTAAAACAGCCCGCCAAATTTGGCGGGCTGTTTTCTTTATCTCAAGTAAAGTTCATTCAACTCTCGCAGGCCATCTGCGAGATGATCATTCATATCTTCGGCTTTCACACGCCATTCCCAATTGCCGCCCAAACGGGATGGAAAGTTCATGCGGGCATAGCCGCCGAGATTCAACAGATCCTGCATCGGCGCAAGGGCATAGACTGCCACTGAAGACCACACTCCGCGAACCAATTCCTGAACAAAGTGATCAGCATCGGTGTTCAAATAACGTAATGCAAACTTACGCTCCTGTTCAGGCGCTGAGTCGTACCAGCCGCGCGCCGTATCATTATCATGCGTGCCAGTATAAGCCACACAATTAGCAGGATAGTTATGCGGCAAAAAGGGATTCTTCGGATCGTCAAATCCGAATTGCAGGATTTTCATGCCGGGCAATTTAAATCCATCGCGTAATTCAACAACATCAGGCGTGATGACACCCAAATCTTCTGCAACGATGGGCAATTCAATTTCTGATGTCCGTGCATCGCTGAGCTTTGCATCGAGCACTTTGAAAAAGTCGCTGCCCGGACCTGGTACCCAACGTCCGGTTTCGGCAGTCTTGGCACCAAAGGGAATTTCGTAATAACCAGCAAAACCACGGAAGTGGTCGAGACGTACAATGTCCACAAGTTTCAAGACCGCGCGAAAGCGGTCCAGCCACCAAGTGTAGCCCGTTTCTTTATGCACGTCCCAACGATAGAGCGGATTGCCCCATAGTTGACCGGTAGGTGAAAAATAATCAGGTGGCACGCCAGCTACCACGGTAGGCAAGCTATCTTCATCAAGGAAGAATAATTCAGGGTTTGCCCAGGCGTCCGCACTATCATAGGCAATGAAGATCGGAATATCACCAACGATCTTGATATCAAGTTCATTGGCGTATGCTCGAACTTTATTCCACTGACGGAAGAATAAAAATTGATAGAAGGAATAGCGTTGGACGCTCTCTTGGTTTTCTTTCCGAGCTTTGTCCATGGCTGATTGCTTGCGAGTGCGAATGGATTTATTCCAGCCATTCCATGCGCCGCCACCATTCGCTTCCTTCAAGGACATGAACAGAGCATAATCATCGAGCCAGGCAGCGTTCTCAGCGCAGAAGTAATCGAACTCCTTATGCAGATCATCAGACGCGGAGGCGAAGCGCGAAAAAGCTTTCAGCAGCAGGTTCAGCTTCCACGGGATGAGCAGGCCGAAGTCCACGCGCGAGGCGTTGAAGTCTGGCATATTTTCTAAATCAGCTTGAGTCAATAATCCATCTTGAATTAAAAATTCGGGGCTGATCAAATAGGGATTGCCGGCAAAAGCTGAAAAACATTGATACGGGGAATCCCCATAACCGGTAGGGCCAAGCGGCAACACCTGCCAAAGTTTACAACCCGTTGAAGAAAGCCAGTCAATAAACTGATAGGCTTGCGAACCCAAATCACCGATGCCATAAGGACCGGGCAGGCTGGTAGGGTGAAGGAGAATACCGCCAGAACGCTCAAACTTCATTTGCTTGTCTCCGCGTTTGAATTAATTGGCCTGCATGTACAACCGAATCATCGAAATCAGATTCAACAACATCCGTGCCAACCTCACCTTCAGGTTCAACAATATATCCAGCTGGGATCGTACTATTTTTACCCACCAATGCGATCTTAATAATTTGATCAGCAACACCCCAACCGATGCGGGCGTTCTGTTCAATATGCACGCGCTTATCGATAACTGCTCTTTCAATCACTGCGCCGCTCTCGATTACGCAATCGGTGGCGATAACCGACTCGCGCACCACTGCGCCCGGGCGGACAATAACCCCAGGGGAAAGCACACTGCTCTCAACGTGCGCACCCGATTCGACAAAGCACCCATCGCAAAGCATACTAGCGTACACATGAGCACCAGCTGGCAAACGCGCCGGAGGTCGTTCTTCAGTGCGGGTGTGGATAATCCAAGTGCGATTATATAGTTTCAGATTAGGTTGAGGCGCAAGCATATCCATGTGCGCCTGCCAATATGAGTTGACTGTTCCCACATCCATCCAATAACCACTGTACGGAAAGGCAAACACACGCGCCTTGGATTTTATGAGTCCCGGAATAATATCCTTGCCAAAATCATGCGAAGAATCTTCACGTTGATGATCTTCCCATAATATTTTATCGAGCAGTTCGCGGTTGAAAAGATAAACGCCCATGTTGGCAAGATTCGAAGGCGGGTTGGCAGGTTTCTCAACGAACGATGTTACCTGATATTTCTTGTTGACGCCGAGAATTCCAAAACGCGAAGCCTCTTCAATGGGAACGCTGATCGTGCCCATCGTCAGGTCAGCTTGATGATCCATGTGGAAGGAAATCATCGGTTCGTAATCCATGGTGTATATATGATCACCAGAGAGAATGAGGATTAAGTCGGGATCGTCTTTCTTGATGAAAGTAAAAGTCTGCTGAACGGCGTCTGCAGTGCCTACGAACCAATCTGAATCATTACGAGCTTTGTAGGGCGAAAGAATTTTGACTCCGCCAGTAAAATCGCGGTTCAGATCCCAGGGTGCGCCTGAACCCACATGTTCGATCAAGGATTGTGGACGATACTGCGCCAATATCATCACATCAAAGATGCCTGAGTTGACACAGTTCGATAATGGGAAATCAATGATGCGATATTTCCCTGCAAAAGGGACAGCAGGTTTTGCCCGCTTTGCTGTGAGTACACCCAACCGTGAACCTTCGCCACCTGCTAGAATGATTGCACGCGTTTTCATGTTGGATTAGTCCTCTCCGTTCGCTGCTACGGTTTTTACTTTCTCTTCGCGAACCTTCCGATTCGGAACTGCAACCGGATTTGGATACGCTTCGACAGATTTCAGGAAACTGGAACTTTCAATAAGTTTTTTATACAAGTCTAAATATTTATTCGCAGAACTTGACCAGGAGAAATCTTGAGCCATACCGGCTTTTTGTAAATTCGCCCACCGTGAATGATAGGGATACAACTTCAGCGCGCGTCGTACCGTGTCGTTGAATGATTTTATTTTCGTATCGACAAACACGAAGCCAGTTTCACTATCAGTTACTGTATCATGCAATCCGCCCACGGCGCGCACTAACGGTACACTCCCATAGCGCATGGCGATCATTTGCGAGATACCACAGGGTTCATAACGTGAAGGCATGAGAAAGATATCTGACCCAGCATAGATTTGTCGCGCGAGCCTCGCATCGAAACGTGTTTCAACCCGCACACGGTCTGGCAAGGTCTCTTGTAACTTCTTCGCAGCTTCTTCCAGTTTGGGTTGACCAGCTCCCAAAATCACCAGTTGCCAATTTTTCTTGGTTAGCATCTTCAAACCTTTGAGGGCAATATCGATACCTTTGGCCTGGTCCATGCGCGTGACCATGCCAAGCATAGGGACATCAGGTAGTACAGGCAGTCCCAGCTTTTCCTGCAAAGCGACTTTGTTCTTTTTACGGGTGAGTAGATCATCAGCGTTGAATTTAGCTGTTAGTACAGAATCAGTTTGAGGGTTGTAAGAGGCGATGTCGAGTCCATTCAGGATGCCGCTCAACGTGTCGCTGCGATTCTTGAAGAAATCCTGTAATCCTGAACCAAAGACCTCGTCGTGTGAAATTTCCTCCGCGTAAGTCGGCGAGACTGCAACCATCGCATCCGATGCCCAAAGCCCAAGCGGCATCGGCATTACACGCGCCCAATCAGGCAGGTCAGTGTTTGCCAGCGGCAAACCATAGGATTCAAGAATCTCTTTTACATTGGGTCCAAGAAAAGGCAGATTATGAATCGTAATGATAGAGGCGATACGATTCTTTTTATCCTCCCAACGTTTGACGAGATTGCCATACGTCGCCAAAGCGGTATGCCAGTCGTTGGCATGAATAATATTCGGATTCCAATTCAATTGGCGCGGCAATTCAAGCGCAGCTAAAGCAAAGAAAACATATTTCTCGGCATCGAGTTTGTTGTTGGATGAATAAACAGAACCAGAAGCGCGGATCGGATCGCCATTGATGAAATAGACTGGCATACCCTCAAATGAGCCTTCAAGCGCCTCCACTTGGACCTCGGTCTTGCCACGCGGAATCGAATAGATGCTCACTGGCTTGAGCCCCTCAGCCTTGATCACCGAATGCATCGGCAACACAAGGCGTACATCGAGTTTGATTTCATCGTTGGATAAGGCACGCAAGGCTTTTGGGAGAGTTCCCGCTACATCACCCAAGCCCCCCACTTTTACAAAAGGTTCCGCCTCTGCGGCTAGGAATAAGACATTGATGGTTTGGGACATATACCAATTGTACAACGAAAATCAAGAGGCTCTTAAGTCAGTTTTTGTTATCAACCTAATTCAGACAAATTTTGTAACCTTCTCGTCGTCACTAAATTCAATACGTGTGGTTAAATCAAGTAGCAATCCCATCTACTACCCAAAGGAGAGGAACCCATATGAAAGTCTTAAGTCAAATGTCTCGTCCGGTGAAAGTTGGTCTGTTCGTCACGCTGGCGCTCGCGCTTGTGCTGGCAGCTCTTGCTCTGCCCTATACCGAGTTCTACTGGGAATGGCATATGGAAGGCAAAGCCAAGGTCCGCGAGGAAGGCGGAGTCAATGCAGCCATGGCAAATCTATCCCCTATTCGGCCCGTTTCAGTTCAACCAGCAGGTCCAAGTGGGTTCACTCCACAAGTCCGCTTGGGTTTTGGGCAATCGCCTGAAAATGAATGGGAGCCTGCCATTGCCGCAGACCGCTTTGGTCATGTGTATATGATATATCCGCAGTACGGCGGCGTACCCGGTTGCCCTGCTTGTTATAGCCCAACTATGATCTTCCAAATGAGCAGCAATCATGGCACAAATTGGTCATCGGCAATTGTGATCGATCCTGCTGGCTCGAACCAGTATCAAGTGGATGCCCAAGTCGTAGTAGACCCTGTTGATGGCAAGACCGTTTATGTTTCGTGGCTGCAAAACAATAAGTCGGATATCTTGGTCGGCAAGTCTACTGATTACGGCGCAACCTGGTCATTCGTTACAGCCGATCACACTAATGCTGGTACCGACAAGCCCATCCTCGCTGTGCGTGGACAAGATGTCTACGTCTCTTACGATCATACGCAAACTGCTTATGTCTCTTATTCACACGATGGTGGAGCAACATTTACAGAAGTCAAGATCAACCAAAACGCAAAACTGGGCTGGTCGTTGGGTGGTGGCGGAACAGTAGTCGCACCGAATGGCGCACCGTATGGCAATGTCTACTTCTCATGGGATGGTTATGAACAGAATGGTGGCGCTAAAGGCAACGTGAACCTTTATGTCAGCAAATCTAGCGATGGTGGTCTAACGTGGACAACAAAGTTGCTTGATGTATCCAAAGCGCCACCCGATTGTTCCGCCTTCAATTGCGGTTGGGCATTCCTTGGCGCGGCAATGACCATGACTTCCGATGCAAACGGAAACCTTTACACTTTATGGAACGCTGGTTCCACTGCAGGTGGACCTGAGCGCGTCTATTTCAGCAAATCCACGGATGGCGGCAACACCTGGTCTGCCAAAGTAGATGTCTCCACTGCGCCCTCTGGCACACATCACGCCTTCCCTGCCATTGCTGCAACCGGAAATGGCGACGTCCGTATTGCATGGATGGATGCACGCGCTGCTAATGGCGGCATGGACAAGTGGAACGTTTACTACCGCCGCTCAACCAATGGCGGTTCAACTTGGAGCTCAGAAATTGATCTGTCGACCTATGTGAGTGGGTACCCCACTTACATCTTCACCGATGGGTATCGCTTCCCATTCGGTGACTACTTCGAGATGGATATTGATGAGCAAGGTACAACGCATGCGGTCTGGGGTGAGGGCTATAGCTACGACTCACCCGGTTCGATCTGGTACGCAAAAGGGCAGTAATTAAAAACAATAACCCCTAAAGGCTAAAGCCTTTAGGGGTTATTTATTTGGGTGCCTGAAGGGTTTCGAACCCTCAACATCTACAGCCACAGTAAGGGGGTAGGGAGTCCAACTTCATACTTACTTCTCATTGAATCTACAAACGGAATCTCTTTTCCACACTTAATACAGACTGTGGATATGAGATCATTTTTTATTTGCTGGCTTCTTAGTGCCGGCATACTTTATATCTGACACTAATAGTATAGCATTTTATTTTTTACTTATGTTTTCCTTTATTAGAGCAATTGTCTCTTCTATTGAAATTTCAAGATCTTCCATGTTGGCTATCATCGCTCTACCTAGCTTCGGAATCAAAAAAAGAGATAGAGGTAAGTTTAATAAGTTCGGATTAAGCATAAAATCCATATACTTCTCAGACAAAAACTTGACATAGTTTATTTTGGCATAGGTTAGTGCAATATTTTGCAGAAGAAGAGGATTTCGTAGCCATTGTAACTCTCCACCATCTGAAAAAGCTTTCCAAGTTTCGTCAGATATGTTACTTGCTTGAGGTACAGACCGCATCGGTCCTAAAAAACTTCTTTGCTTTGCTTGGTCTTTCCACCATTTTACAAAGGCGAGTATATCTTCCAGTTCGTTTAACAAAGCCCGTAGTATTTTTCCTTTTTTTCCCGCTCGGTTGTAATCTCCACTCGCCTATTTATCCAAAAGGCGACTGGAATACCTAAAGTAACTCCCATGAGCGTTGCCAGGAGATTTGCTATGAAACTTTGCCAGAAAGAGAAATCAAAGAAATGCAATCCATACCTCTGATTTTAAAATTATAACCGCTTAAATCAAAGGTAAAATTGACCTATCGACATAATTACTCTGATTCTTGCCGTTTGGGGAGCTGTACTCTCAACTATTTTGGGTATTCGAGAACTTAGAAAAGATAAACGATCCCTTAAAATTATTTTGGAACACGTTAATTGGATGGAAACTAAACGTCTAGTCATTATCAATACTGGCTTAAGACCAATTACCATAGATCAAGTATTTATATCTGTAAATATTAAAAATCATGGACCTTACGACGCTATGCCAAAAAAGGCATTCTGGAGTGACGCCGAAGATCACAAACCACCTCGATTACCGTTTACCCTAGAAGATGGAAGGATGGCCGTATTCTATGTTTCTGAATTTGTTAATGAACAGCTTCGACTAGAAAATTCTTTTCTAAAAATTCAAGTCTACGATGCTGAAGGAAATATATATACCAAATATACTAAAGGGCAATACGATCCTAAATATGGTTATAGGGGGAAACCATTTAAACCAGCAAGCCCACTTATTAAAAATTTGTTTCAAACTCTGTGGTACAGATTTAGGAAATAGCCTTAATTTTGGAGGTAAAAATGGAATACGAGATATGTCCAAAGTGTTTTGGTCGTAACTATATTACCTGTAACGGCTGCGATTAAGGTTTCACTTTTGTTTTTTCTTAGTCTCTAAAATCAGTAATGCAATCGCCATAGCAGCGGCTCTATTTCCAAACTCTATAAAAGCTATTTTGTCCAGGGAAATGTCGAAAGATAGAGTAGTAGAGAACCTTGAAGGCCCCCAGATAAGGTAGCTTTTTTTATGGATAAACACAAAACTGATACAGGTAAACAATTAAAGCGGGTTCTTCGTAGGTCATGGAGTAAACATGCTCATAAGTGGTGGAAAAGGTGGTTTGACGATAAACACCCTAAATATAAAAAGGGATATTCTGAAGAGCTAACTGTTAAGACACCTCACCCGAAAATCGGGTAGGTAACGCTCTGACTGGGTTCTCGAATCAGAGGTATGTGAGAAGCATTGGGGAACGAGGGGTTTCAAAAGGGGTACTAGTTTTATATAGTTTGTTATCTTTTCATAATTTTCTAAACAGCGTCGGCTCACAAAACCCTCCTAAATATAAACCGTGCCCCGTCTTATTTTTTCAATCTTTATGTGACAGTTATTGCAACGCACTTCACATTTATCTATCTCGTCTTGAAGAGCTTGAATACTATACCCCTGATTGACCATCTGGCTTACGTTCATTTTTTTAATACCTCTTACATGATCGAAGGTTGAGATATGCGGATCAGCTGTGCCACAGTCGATGCAAGGATGACTACGAAGATACTCAGTTACAAAACGTCTGGCTTCTTCTTTCTTAGCAACTTGCCTTTCAGCTTTGTATTTTAATTCTTTGTCTTTATTCCTTTCATAGTAATTCATTCGTTCCCCATTACGGCACGAGTTGCAAGATGAGTGTTTTTTAATATTCCTGATACTCCATGAATATTCGGAGTCTTCTTTAGGTAGACTGCATTTTGTACATACTTTCATTTCAACTCTAGTTCCGTACTTATTCCGTACCTTAATCAAAACCACTTAGGATTTTAAAATCAAACGACCTAGACTTTTTTTAATCTAGGTCGTTTTTGGGGTGGGCGACGGGGAACGATCCCGCAACCTTCTCCTCCACAGGGAGACGCTCTGCCGATTGAGCTACGCCCACCATAAGTGAAACGGACAAGATTTTACCATAAATTATCTTAACTTCAATACAGCCAACGTCTCACTATCATCTCCCAACACCTCCCCGGTTTCGACGAAACCTAAGCTGGCATATAATTTTCTTGCGACTTCATTTCCTGGCTCGTAGCTAATCCCCACTGCCCGGATAAGCTCATCAGCACGAAAAATTTCCAACATTTTTTGCATCCCAAAGCGCCCATAACCCTTTCTCTGAAATTTTTCGTCCACCATTAAACGCGAAATAAAAGCCTGCTGCTTCGGGTGCCCAAAATTATAGCCGTACATCAAAAAGCCAACTGGGAAATCACCATCATCGTAGATACCGAACGGATGAAAATCCCAATGTCCAAAGCCAGGTTCATCGAAACCAAATTGAGATTCGGCAATCGATTTCACATTGGACGCAACAAAATCTTTTTGATCGGCCCGCACCTGTAGCTTGATCAACTCACGCCAATTATCTTTTGAAACAGGACGGATCTCAGGCATTTCCCAAAATCCCTGTAATGGATTCAACCAACGCTTCGCGCTTCACTTGAACCTGCTCGCCATTCACCAAGTTTTTGATAACTACCAAGCCTTTATCCATCTCATCTGGTCCCAGCACAAGTACAACTTTCATCTTCATCTTGTCAGCAAACTTGAATTGCTTCGGCAATTTCGCAGGTTCAGGGAAAACCATCACACTCAAACCAGCATTACGGAGCTTCGTTGCCAAAGCGAACGACTGCATTGCGAGCTTCTCATCGAACACTGTCACTAACACCTGAGCCGGCGTAGATGGGAACTCAGGCAACAATCCTGCTTCCTGCAAGATGATTCCGATCACCATATCACCCATCGCGAAGCCGACGCCCGGTAAAGGCTGACCGCCTACGTCGGCGAGCAAATTGTCATAGCGTCCACCACCTAGGATCGCGCGCTTCAAAGAGCCACTGGTGTCAAAGGCTTCAAAGACCGTGCCTGTATAATACAACAAACCGCGCATAATATTCGGATCAAACTTTACATAGTCGCGAACATCCAGCGCTTCAAGAGCCGCAAAAGTCCGGATCAATTCATCACTTTGTTTCCATAAATCAAAATTACCCAAAATATTTTTCAAGCCATCGAGTTGCGATTGGATAAGCCCCAGCTCAAGAGCATACGCATCCCATTTCGCGGGTTCCATTTTCGAGCGGCGGTCGATCAGGTTGGAAACATCCATTCGTTTTTCAGCGGAGATACCAAGGGCGTTAAATTGGGCTTCCATCAGACGCCGATTATTCACATAGATCTGAGCCCGCTGCGGGCTGAGTCCGACCGAACGCATAAATGTCGCCGCCACTGCAATGAGTTCCGCATCCGCTTCTGGTGAGTTGACTCCCAGCATATCGATGTTCCATTGAAAGAATTCACGCGAGCGTCCCTTTTGCGGCTGTTCATATCTCCAGAACGGACCGAACGACCACCAGCGCACAGGGTACGTCAATTCATTTTGTTTCGCCGCAATCATGCGCGCAAGACTCGGTGTGAGTTCAGGGCGCAGCGTTACGACATCTCCCC
>Ga0209131_1000928_pt1 | contig 20391 bp, 25 predicted proteins | sample GraSoi_2013_40cm_FD_185826 | JGI IMG/M metagenome (GOLD analysis project Ga0209131, IMG submission 185826) | Grasslands soil microbial communities from the Angelo Coastal Reserve, California, USA - Sample 9_17_2013_40cm (SPAdes) (version 2) | ecosystem: Environmental > Terrestrial > Soil >... | reverse complement strand
TCCTTACAAGGGAACGTCGCCGGCGTTAACCGATTTGCTCGGAGGACAGGTCGATCTAATGTTCATCAGTTTGGTGACGGGGACGGCACACGTTCGCGCTGGAAAGCTGCGCGCCTACGGTGTCACCAGTGCTCAAAGGCAGCCGTCATTTCCTGATCTACCGACGATCGGAGAAGTCGTACCCGGGTTCGAGTCCACCGCCTGGTTTGGCGTTTTCGCACCGGCCAACGTTCCTGCCGGGATCACCGACAAATTGAACGCGGTGATCGTGGCAGCGCTCGAGAACTCGAGGTTGCGCGACCGCCTCAAAAATGAAGGCGCCTCGCCCGTCGGCAGCACGCCCGCTGAGTTTGCCGCGTTCGTGCGCGAAGATATCAGGCGTTGGGCACCCGTCGTCACTCAGTCAGGGGCAACGCCGAACTAGAAAGCGCTGGAAATCTCGAATGGAAAAACTCTTCGACCTAGTCATCAAGAACGCCCGAGTAGTGCGCCCAAATAAGACGTCGGTGGATTGTCTCGACATCGCGGTCAAGGATGAAAAGATCTCCCGCCTGGCACCCGACATCCAGGCGGAACAAGCGAAGCAGGTTTTCGACGCCAAGAATCTTCTGGCATTCCCGGGTTGCGTCGATGCTCACATGCACATCGGCATCTATGCGCCCCTCGGCCAGGACGCAGTTTCGGAAAGCAAGGCGGCAGCCATCGGCGGCGTAACCTCAAGCCTGAATTATATACGCACAGGGCATTATTATCTGAACCGGGGCGGTCCATATCGGGACTTCATGCCCGCAGTCCTCAAGCAATCCGAGGGGCGATTCTGGGTCGATTACGGTTATCACATTGCGCCGATTGAGGCTGGGCACATTGATGAAATGGAACATCTCGCCCTCGACTACGGTATCCCCTCGTTCAAGATATTCATGTTTTATGGAGGATACGGCCTGCACGGGCGGTCAGCCAATCAGAATGAATTTCTGATGATCGGCCCCGAAGATCGCTATGACATCGCTCATTTCGAATTCATCATGCGCTCGGCACAGCGTTTGATGACGAAATACCCCAAACTCGCCGCCTATATCAGCGTCAGTCTTCATTGCGAGCTTGCCGAAATCCTCAATGCCTACACGAAAATCGTCGAGCGCGAGGGCAAGTTAACCGGCCTGCACGCCTACAGTGCTGCCCGGCCTCCGCACTCTGAAGGGCTTGCCATCTGGATCGCCTCCTATCTGGCCAATGAAACCAGCTGCTTGAACATTAATCTCCTGCACCTGAGTTCGCGTAAGGCGGTTGATGCCGCGTGGATCATGCAACAGGTGTTTCCGCACATCGCGTTTCGCCGAGAAGTGACGGTGGGGCATCTTCTGCTAGATACCGATTGCAAATGCGCCATCCGAGCAAAGGTCAATCCGCCGATCCGTCCTCGCGAAGACGTGGAAGCGTTATGGCAGGCCGTGCTGGACCGTAAGATCGACTGGATCGTCAGCGATCATGCTTGCTGTTCAGCCGAACAGAAATGGTCGAATGACGATCCGACGAATATCTGGCTCGCGAAAGCAGGATTTGGCGGAACCGAATACCTGCTCTCAGGAGTGCTGAGCGAGGGCAGCAAGCGTGGCATGTCCTACAATCACATGGCTGAGCTTCTGAGCTGGAAGCCGGCTCAACGGTTTGGTTTGCTCAACAAGGGCGATATCGCCCCGGGTTACGATGCGGACATCGCTCTCGTCGATCCGCATGAAAGCTTCTTGGCTCACGCTGCGGAGTCCGAATCTAAACAGGGCTATTCACCCTTCGAAGGGCTGGAGCTCACGGGTCGCGTGAAGAGCACCTTCCTGCGGGGCGTTCAGATCTTTCATGGCGGGAAGGTCACTGGGCCAGCGCGGGGTCTATACTTACGACGGCCGAAGCGAGCTTCGATCCTTTGAACCGTGTCAACATCAGAAGGAATTGATCTCATCTATTCAAGTACCCATGGCGTCTTCTTTCCTAGTCAAGAATATGACGTCGAATATCGACACGCGCACGTGGGTGTCTAGATCGCCAATACTGATCAGCATTGTGTAATTTCCTTACCAGTGCGCCAAAAGGTCTCCTTGTCCGCCTGGCCTCGCGCAGCGGACGCCAGATCCGAAGATGCTGCTTAGTCCCAGTAGGGCCGCTGCTGAGCGCGACCGCTGCCGTGCCGGGAATGATGCGCGAATATCTCGGCCCGATGGATGCGATGGAGCCCCGCTGGCCTGCGGAGAATTCTTAGCGCTCGCATACGGTGCTGATCAAGGACGCTCGCAACGCCCCCCAAGTTCGACGACCTTTTCAAGGGCCTGTTCGAGGGCCTGGTTTCCCAGTCGACCAAATTCGAACTTACATCAATCCCAATTCCGCGGGCGTTGGCCACCGAAGATCAGCATTCGGCAGATGCAGCCTGTAAGGGCGGGTGGGTCGCAATCGATTTGAGGTCGATCGCAGGCTTGGCGAGTTTACCAATATCGGGACGCGGGCGTTGCAGCCCTGGGATATTAGCAAAGGCCTGTTCCATTGCCTCGGCGGCGTCCAGCAGATCCTGATCACCGCGAAAGCGGCCCGTGACTTGCAACCCGAAAGGCATCGCGTGCTCGTCGACGCCGCACGGAATGGAAATCGCCGGATTGGTGACGAGCGTAACGAAGTAGGTCAAAGCGAGCCAGTGATAATAGTTGCGCAGCTGCTCCCCTTCGAGCTTCTCGAGGTAGAGCTCGCTCCACGGAAACGGCGTGACTCCTACCGTCGGCGACAGCACGAGGTCGTATTCGTGGAAAGTTGATTGGAAGCGCCGGAAAATCCGTGTCTGTTCGGCGTGCGCCCAGGCCATGTCCGCGAGCGTCATGCGCGCTGCCATTTCGTAGTTGATGCGCACATTGGGGCCGAGCGAGTCAGGGTCTTTGGCGTAAGCGTCGCGATAGCGGTCGACGTAGCTCTGGGCGCGCACGACATCGAAGCAACGATCCGCCTCGCCGAAATCGAATTCGACCTCGTCACACGTGCGGAAAAGCTGCCGCATGGACGCGATGCGGCTGCGGAAGACACGCCGTATCTCGGCACTCACCGGGCATTGTCCAAAATCGTCGGTGAAAGCGACGCGCAGTCGGCCGAGATCGACCGGCCGCGCCGTCGCGATTGCAGCCGGATCGAGCGGGAACGCCAGCGGCTCGCGGTCGTCCATTCCGATCTGGGCCGAGAATAGAAGCCGCAGATCCGCGACGCTGCGGCCCATGGGGCCCAACACCGAGATCGGCGTCCAGCCGAGTGGCCGGCCATCCGCTGGCACGACGCCGGGCGAGGGACGAAAACCCACGACGCCGCAGATCGCGGCTGGTATCCGCAAGGACCCCCCGGTATCGGATCCGGTGCAGACCGGGAGCATGTCGCAGGCGAGCGCGACCGCCGAACCGCCCGAGGAGCCGCCGGCATTGAGCCGCGGGTCGAAGGGATTTCCAGTCGCGCCCCAGACGACATTGCGCGTATTCGCGCCGGCGCCAAATTCCGGCACGTTGGTCTTGCAGAGAATAATTGCGCCTGCCTTGCGCACGAGCGCCACCATGGCCGCGTCGTGCGTCGGCACGTGGCTGCGATAGAGCGGCGAGCCGTAGGTGGTCAGCAGCCCTGCGGTCTCATGCAGATCCTTGATGCCGGTCGGCAGGCCGTGCAGCGCCCCGAGTTGCTCGCCCTTGCGAGCGGCTGATTCGGCACTCATCGCGAGCTTGCGCGCGCGTGCAAAATCCGCCGCCGCGATCGCGTTGACCGCGGGATTGAGGGCCTCGATCCTTCCGATCGATGAGTCCACGAGCTCGAGCGGAGAGATTTCCTTCGTTCCAATGCGCCGCCGCATCTCCACGGACGACAGCGCCAGTAATTCATCCGATGGCATCACAAACCGCTCCATCAAATGCGTAGGGCGCAATAAGCGAAGCGCATTGCGCCACTCAGGGCTCGCCGAATTCACCGACCGCGTCGAATTCACCAGACACAAATGCGGGGCGCTAGTTCGGCATGCCTGCCGCGCGTACTCGGTGTGCTCCCCTCCCCCTTATACGGTGGGGTCGGCCGGTGGGGGTGCTGTAGCAGAGCGCCCATCGCCCGGCTACACGGCGCAATGCGCTTCGCTTATTGCGCCCTACAAGGAGGCGGCATCGTTCCGCGCGCGTTACTCCAACTGCTCCATCAAGCCCTGCAGCAGCCGCGTGCGCGGCTCGATCGAGGAGAACAGCATGTATTCATGATTCGTGTGTGCGCCGTCGCCATCGACGCCAAGCCCGTCCAGCGTCGGGATGCCCATCGCCACCGTGAAATTCCCGTCCGATCCACCGCCGACTCGTGCTGCGCTTTCGAGCTTGAAGCCGATCTCCTTTGCAATGGCAGCAGCCTTGTCGAACACGAGGTCGACTGCGCGCCCACGCACGAACGGCGGCCGCGTGATCTTGCCCGTCACGGTTGTCTCGATGTCGGGTCGCGACGATTTCAAGGCCTTGATCCTGGCTTCCATCTCGCCTGCACTCGTCTGGTCGCAGAAACGCAAGTCCACCTCGATCATGCATTCTTCCGCGACCGTATTGCGAGCGGTGCCGCCCGCGATCAACCCGACATTCGTCGTGATGCCGCGCGCAGGATCGTTCAGGGCGTTGATCGCAAGCACGATCTCCGCCATGGCAACGATAGCATTGCGGCCCTTGTCCGGATCACCGCCGGCATGCGCGGGCCTGCCCCTGGTGCGGATCACGAAGACGCCGATACCCTTGCGCTCGGTCACGATTTTGCCGCCGTGGCGCGCCGGCTCGGTGACGAGGACGTAACGTTGGCCACGCGCCTCGCGCTCAATGACGCTGCGTGAGGCCGGGCTGCTCAACTCTTCATCCGGCGTCAACAGGAACGTGATCGGCAATTTTGTGCGCCGCCCCGCCTGCGCAATTCGGCGAAACGCCGCGACCGCGAGCATCAGGCCACCCTTCATGTCATAAATGCCCGGCCCGTAAACCCGGTCGCCCTCGCGACGATACGCGAGCTTGCCGGCAAGCGTGCCGATCGGATGCACGGTATCCATGTGACTGAGCACCAGGATGCCCGGCTCGCTGCGCGTCGGATCACAGCGCACGCGCAGAATGTCGCCGAGCGAATCCGTCGTTGGCTCACGCTCGCACGTGGCGCCGGTGCCCTCGAACGACCTCGCGATTGTTTCGAGCACGCGGTTGACGCCCGCAGCGTTGCGCGAGGGGCTCTCGATTTCCACGATGATGCGGATGTCGTCGAGAATTGCGTCGCTATCGACGCGATCGTCTAGAAAGGAAGGCATGCTGGGTTGTTGCACCTTACGGCAATCGGACTTCGGTCGTGTGAGAACAGAGCATCGACTGTGTGACAACAGTGCAGTGTTGGAAGCTTGTCAGAAGGTATGTTCGCGGCAGAGCATGCGTTGAGTCGCTATTGGAGGTGAAGCGAATATACCGCAGGGCGAGGGCGCCAGTATCGGCCAGCCGCGAAATCTCCACGGGCGTCGGCTTCCAATCGGGGAAGAACGAGGGTCAAGTCTCCCCGGACCAGTTGGGCTTCGATCGTGGCAATATCGGGCGGCAGAGAGAGCCGAAGCGTGCCCGCCAGAGCGACGCACTCGGCTTGAACCTCGGCGATGCTTCGCCCGCCAGCACAAAGACGCTTTTAGCGCGATCGAACAGATGCCGTCCCCGGTCCGTCAACTCGACGCGCTTCTTATTTCGGCGCGTCAGTCGCACGTTCAGAGCTCAGGCCGCCGAACGTGATGCCGCGGTCGTGAAACGGCTGGCCGAGACTTCTTCATCGAGACGCTCGATCTCGTTCCAGATTTCCTTGAAGATCTCGCTGCGCACGATCTTCTCGATGCCTCCTCCCGGCGCGTAATCGGGATGGAAGCGCTTGGCGAGAAAGCGCTTGAGCGCCGCATATCTGGCGTCATTGACATTCCGACGGCCGTCATTGTTGCTAGTTTTGGCAGTGGCTTCGAGCAGTAGCACCTCTGCCATCAAGGCACGCACCTTCCAGCGCTCCCGATGCTCGTTTGACGCAGTCAACAGCGTTCGCAATCGCTCGATCTGTCGCACCATCGCCTGATTATGGATGAAATCCAATTGGTGAAGGTCGTCGAGCTCATTCACGAAGAGCTTCAGGTCGCCTGTCTTTTTGGTCAGGACCAAGCGGCAATTCTCTGCTGCGACGGTATAGTCGTGCATGAGCAAGTCGAGAGCGCGGTTCGCGATCGGATCGCAGCGAACGTCGCGCAAGGTGAGGGCAATAAGCCCTCCCCGTTTACGAGCAAGCGTCGCGCAGAGTTCTTTGAGATACCAGGCGGCGTTACGCGTGTTCGGAAATGACATGATTTGCCCCCGTTCGGCCCCCCGAGCGAGCGCTCCATGCCGATGAAGATGGAAAAATGTGACGGCTTGGCGGCTAAATGGAACTTTGCGCGCGGCACACTGAACAGACGCATCGAGGTCGGACCGCAACGCCATGTCGAACTGCAAAACGGTTGCGGACTACTACTGGCGGCGTCAGCATACCTCTCATTACGAGGAGTCACTTCATCAAGCAGACGTCGTCTTGCGCGCAGAGGACGGTTCCGCGGGCGCAGAGTAAGGTGTCTTGCGCCTCACTCCCAGCCGAAGGCGGACGTCTCCCAACGAGCATGCCGGGCGCTGTGTGATTTTTGCAACGCTCCAGAATTCTTTTTATGCGGCCACGGTACGGGACAAATTTTCTAGTCCGATGTCACGGATTTACTACAAGTGGGGGAGTCTCATGAAGTCTCTGGTCATCAAGCGCTCCATCGTCGTTGCTGGCCACAAGACCAGCGTTAGCCTTGAGGATGCGTTCTGGAATGCGCTGAAGGAAATCGCCAAGGGGCGGAACATCACGTTGTCGGATCTGGTCGGCGCGATCGATTCCGAGCGGCAACACGAGAATCTATCGTCGACCATTCGCGTCTTTGTGCTCGGCGTCTACAGGAAGCAGCTTTCGGATCTAAAAGAGGGGCGCGTCGCGGAATCGATTTTTTGGGCGGCGGCATGAGCCTTGTCGAGCTCGAGGGATCGGACGCAACTCAAACCGACCTCAGAGCACGAGCCTACCGGGTACACCCGCATTAACGATTTGCAAGAAGGTCGAGCCGCCGTCTTGCGTCCAGTGAGCCGAGGGTCTCGGCCTTTTCATACCAACTTCGTGCCTGTTCCACATCGGCGCTGACCCCCACTACGCCGAGCCTTGCGAGCACATTGGGATCGTAGGTCGCGCCTAACGCTATCGCAGCATTGGCATCGCCGGCTTCCGCGGCTCGCTGCAATACCGTTCGGGCCGTGACCACATCACCTGCCGCAATCAATTGCTCGCCCTGTTTCATGAGAAGCTTGATCTCCTCTGGATCAAGCACGCGAATGGCCTTGCTCGAGGGCAGAGCCCGATTGCCGGTTACGCTCGGCTGCAACATCGCCACGGTTTCACCTTCGGCTGATTCGCGTGGCTGCGACGTCTCTGGGCGCTGTGAGGATACCTCGCTCTGTGCAAACCCCGCACGATCGTCGTCTTGGGCCATCGTCTGTGGGAGTTCCTGTTGGCCTATGGACGACGGCCGCGCATTGGTTTTCGGACCGAGCGATGCCATTTGCGGTCCGGGCGCAGGCGGCGAGGATGGGCTCCAATCTCCCGTCGAAAAGTAATATCCGATCGGAGCCGCGACGATACTCGCGAACAAGGTGATGAGCGCAGCGCCTAGCCAACGGCGCCGCGACCTCATTGTGGGCGGAGGCAGCATCCGTTCTGGCTCCAGCGAGCGCGGCGCTCGAAAATCCAACATCTCGCTGCCGTGACGACGGCCTTTGACATCGGCGGGAGCAGGCCCGAGGACTGGCGGTAGCTGGGAGGCGCGAGGGAGCCGCGTGGCCGCTTCCTCCCGCTGAATCCAGCGAAGGGTGGCTTCCAGCCGCTTGAGGTCCGGGATGCCGGCATCACGGCGGGTGGCACCTGTTTGCTCGTGTTGCTGACTGTGCGGGTGAAGCGAGATATCTGATTCGTTGGCGTCGACGGCATGGCGCTCTGAATGTTCGCGCAGACGTTCTGGCGCGCGAGGAGGTACAAGCGGCGCGCCATCCTCCCAAGTGGCGGCATCCGGGCCCAGAGCCGGTTGTGGGCGCGCTTTCTTCGGCGCGTAACGCGACAAAATAGACTCGTGGTCAATTTCTTCGGGATGCCGTTCCGCGCTCGCACGCTCGCGTGCTCTCGACGGCGCGTAAGGGGAGCGAATGGGCTCGCCATCGCTCTCGACTGGATGATGTTCGGGGTTGGCGCGCTCGTACGTGTCTTGCGACGCATGAGCGAAAGGATCGATAGGCTTCCCCGGCTTTCCTGTTGGGGTACTCATCGCTGACGTTCTCCTGCTGCGTTCCCGGCTGAACTTTCTTCAGCTCTCTGTATTTCTTGTTTGAGGCGCGTTTCTGTTTTCGGTCTCAGGTGACCGGGTCTGCACGAGACGTGCCGCCAATAGGCGTCCTAGCGCTGTGCGCTGTTGCGCTGCTTTTCTTGCCACTGCAAAAATTCGCGGAACAGCGCCTCTCGCTGCTCTTGCGTAAAATTCGCGGTCGCCGAACCTTTATCCTTTAGGAAAGCGGAAAAATCGCTGCTAGCCACATGTGGGTCCACAGCATCCTTTGGGCGAATACGGCGTAACATTTCCTCCGCAACAACCCAGCGGTTCCAGCCTGGAACGGTCGCGGCAAGATTGACGTCGCGCCATTTTGGATGGCGCGGCGGCTCGCGAAACTTGTCCCACTGGGTGAAAAGGCGTTCGACGAACCTTTCAAGGCGCCGGTAGCGTTCATTTCCCTTCGACCAATTGAAAACCGCGAGCACAGCCGGCGCCGCGATCGTATCGACGGACTCACCTGCCGGAATCAGCGCGGGATATTCTTTGCTTGTAAGCTCGCCGACCGTATAATAATCGGCAAAGGCCTTCGAAAACGGAATCGGCATGAAGTGCAGACCTGAATTTGTGGGGATCTTCGCAAAAAAGTCGATTGGCTTTCCGATCACGCGCACGAGCGCAGCAAGTTCACCCGTCTTCAGTTTTTGCAATGCGGTAGGATTATCATACAGCACCTGCTCGACTTGGACGCCGAGCCGCTGAAAGACGATCGTGCCTGTGAGGCTCGAAGCGCTTCCTGCCGGCCCGAAACTCACCTTTTTACCGCGCAGGTCCTCGATCGACTTGATGTCGGTGCGCGCGAGAACGTGCATCTCCGATACGGGCAAGCGGACGATGTAGTTAACTCTATACTCGAGATTGGAAATTTTTCGCTGAGTGCGGAAATATTCAAAGACGTCCGCTTGAGTTACCGCGACGTCGATGTTGCGCAGATACAGCAGATCGTCGAGATTGGAAGCGGCGCCGTAGGTAACGATCGGAATGACCCGCAGATTGTCGCCGTCATCGAGGACCTCCGCCAGCTCGTTGGCAAAAGTCATGTAGGTGCCGGACAACTGCCCGCCGGCGACGCCAACGGTCCAATTGTTCTTTCGCCCTTTCATTGCAGCGTCGGTGCCACCCTCCTCGAGTGACTTCGGCACCGTCTGTGCTCGAGCCGTTTCAACCAATCCGACTCCGAGCGAGCCGAAGCCAATGGTGTGAGTGAGAGACAAAGCGATAAGGCACACTGCGCCCAAAAGTGCTGGAACGCGCATCCGCCACCTCCCCTACTGAGGGCCCATGCGGAACCTGAGTTTCGCGTGGGTTCATATTATGATCGGCTCGACGTGGTGTCTTATGATTTCGTTGGCGAGAAAGAAAATTTTATTTAGATGGAATGATTTTCAAGGTTACTGAATGCGCGTGCGGTTGGTACGCATGTACTCTTTGTCACCAACTTAGGTACGCTCGTACTACCTGTGACTTCTCGCTAAATGCTCGTGCTTGAGTTAGCAAAACGCATCAACTTAACGTGCGGCGCCAACCTGGCGCGATAAACATTGGAAAACCAAGTCGCTTGCTGCGGTAATCACTGGCATGAAGCGAAACGACCGTTGCTAAACTACAAGCAACCAATTTTGAACATCGAAAGTCAGTCATGTTGAAGCGGCTAGTCTGCATCGCAGCCCTTGGTCTGTTTGCCGCGCCACTCGGCGCGCGCGCGCAGAGTTATCCCTCGCGATCCGTCACGGTGGTCGTGCCGTTCCCTGCCGGCGGCCCAAGCGACGTCGTGGCTCGCATCGTCACCGAGGAGATGGGGAAAATTCTGGGGCAATCCTTCGTCGTCGAGAACATTGGCGGCGCTGGAGGCACGATCGGCAGCGCGCGCGTCGCGGCCGCGAACCCGGATGGTTATACCTTGCTCGCGGGCAGCATGGGCTCCCATGTCGCCGCTCCGGTGCTCACGCCCAACGTGAAATACGACTCCGAGCGCGATTTCGAGCCGATCGGCTTCACAGCGCATGCGCCGGCCGTGATCGTCGCCAACAAGGATTTCCCAGCCGAGGATCTGCGTGGACTTGTGGACTATCTGAAAAAGCACGGCAACGGCGTGAAACAGGCGCATGGCGGCATCGGCTCATCATCACACATGGCCTGTCTGCTGTTCGCCTCCGCGGCCGGAGTGCGGCCGACCCTGGTGGCCTATCGCGGCACCGGGCCGGCGCTGAACGACCTGATCGGCGGGCACGTCGATTTCTTCTGCGAGCAGGCGGTGAGCCTCGCCCCACAGATTGCGGCCGGCACGATCAAGGCCTTCGGTGTCTCGGCCGAGCAGCGCCTCCCTGCGTTGCCCAACGTGCCGACCGCGAAGGAAGCCGGCTTCGATTACCAGATGAGCATCTGGGCCGGGATTTTCGCTCCCAAGGGTACGCCGAAAGCGATCATCAACAAACTCGCAGGGGCCGTTGACCAGGCGTTAGATGATTCCGGCGTCCAGACGCGGCTCACCGACCTCGGCGGATCACTGCCGAGCAAGCACGAACGCACACCGGCAAAGTTCAGCGGTTTCGTGAAAGCCGAAATCGCGCGGTGGTCTCCCATCCTCAAGGCGGCGAATACCGAAGGGAAGTAACGCCTCGAACAATCACAAAGGACATCGTGACCGAGGCGGAGGACAGCTCTTCCGCATCATGCTCGTTGTTTGGCTCATAAGAAATCTCGAGGAATAGAGCGATCCCATTCGCGGCGACGGACTTCGTTCGCGCCTTCCCACGCACGTAAACTTCCCTGCAGCAGGAAGATATCGCGGGTGCACGACAGCCGCATCTGCGTCTCAGTGCGGATTTGCCAGGCCTCCCGCGACATCGTCCACGTCCGTCGCAGGTCGGCCACTGCGCTGAGCGGGTCGTCTTCCTCGACGTGCAAGTAGGACTTGCTCTGCATGCCCAATTCAAGGCCGATGCGATCGATGCGCTCGATACGCATATCACCGCGACGGATTATCGTCGGCTTCTCAGGTGGCGCCGACTCGGGGGCAGGCAACGGCGACAGCAGCGCGTCTTTGGCCCGGGGCGGGCGCACCGGCAGGTCGAGTGTGCCACCTGAAATCAGTAGCGTCGCTTTCTCGGGAGAAGGCCAGATCATCGGCCAATAAGCCGTGGATAGGGCAAGCCTTACCCTGTGGCCGGCCGGGAACACCGAGCCTGCATCGTTGAGCTGAATGCGCATCCGGTAGCGCTCCCCTATCGCCAACGGCGCGGGCCTTTCGTGTCCGTCGCGATGCGTGAGGTTGAGTGTGCCATAGCTGACGCGCAGCGATTCACCGGACTGGTGCACATCGCATAGCCGAACCACCAGGTTCGCAATCGGCCTGTCGGAGGCGAGGTCGAGCGTAACGATCGGCGCGCCGAGGATCTCGATCGGCCTATCGAGAGGCGGCGTCTCGAAGGTGAGCGAGCGCGCGTCGTCTTCCCGCTGATCAGGAGCCTGATCGTGTGCACGACCGAACGGAACCCATTCTCCCGAACACTTACCAACTGTCTGCGGAGAGCACACGGCGCGAACCGTCAAAGGTGCCGGTGCGCTTCGCAGCCCCGCATCTGTCAAGAACAGACGCTGAGGTGTTATCCCCGGCGGCGGCCATGAAGGTTCGCAAACCCACCGGCCTGGCAGAGTCTCGTGATGGGACGCAGGCTTCACGCTATCCGTCATCCAAGCGCGCAGCATGGGTTCATCCATCACGCCGGTATCGATGCCCTTGAGCCAATAACCCCACCAACGCAGCATCTCTTGCAGGAAGCCGATCTGCGGGCCAGGAAGCGCAAAATGCGGATACCCGTGCGCCCACGGCCCGATGAGACCCTTGCGAGGTGCGGTCAGTCGCTCAAGAAAGCGTGGAATTGCATTCTTATAGGCATCGGTCCAGCCGCCGACGGCGTACACAGGGCATTGGATCGCCGCGTAATCCTCGCATACCGATCCATGCTTCCAATACGCGTCACGTCGTTGGTGCTGCAGCCAAAGTTCGAAGAACAGCGGTACGTTCGCCAGGCGCTCCAACCACATCGCCCGCCAGCCATCGCCGACAAGCATCGGGTCGGGCGGGAGGCACATTGAGCCGAAAAAAAACGAGGCCCATTCGAGCCCGGCCGTGAGAAGCGTGCCGCCCATGTAGTGACAATCGTCCGCGTACCGATCATCGGTCGAGCAGATGGTGACGATGGCTTTGAGGGCGGGAGGGCGGCGCGCCGCAATCTGAAGTCCATTGAACCCGCCCCAGGAGATTCCCATCATCCCGACGACGCCACTGCACCAGGGTTGCGCCGCCAACCACGCGATCACCTCCACGCCATCGTCCTGCTCTTGCTTTGCGTACTCGTCGAACAGCAAGCCGTTCGACTCGCCGCAACCTCTGATATCGACGCGAACGCCCGCGTAGCCGTGGCCGGCCAGATACGGATGAGTCAGCGCGTCGCGCTCGTAAGTCCCGTCGCGCTTGCGGTATGGGAGATACTCCAGGATCGCGGGAACTGGGGTCTGTTCGGCATCGTCTGGCAACCAGATGCGAGCCGCCAGCGTCGTGCCGTCTTTCAACGGTATCAACGTGTGTTCGATAACACGCACAGTGCGTGGAAAAATCGTCACAATCACAGCGGATCCGTAAGCTTCGCGATCGGCAAACCCTTAAGGTTCATCTGGCTTGCGTAAACGACAAAGGCGCTAATGGGCACGGACGTCGCGGGATGGCCGAGTCTGACCTCAAGCGGTCATTCGGAAGCATTCGATGACTGAACGGATCCGGGCAAGTCTCAGTCAACGCACGAGCCGCGACTGGGTTCCATCAAAGTTTTTTTTATTCGCCGCCATCGCTTACCGACTTGCCGCGGTCCGCAATCGGTCTCGACATTGCGAAGTCGGTCTTTCAGTTCACGGCAGCTATCGCCCGCGCGCGGCCAGCGATAGAATGCGCCCTCTGCAGCCAAACGAGACGGTGCTTGTAGTCCTCCCGTATAGGAGTCGGTCCCATGAGCAAATATGCGACATCTGTCATCATGTCCGCCGCCGTCAGCGTCTCAACGTTTGCAACCGCCCACGCGCAACAAACCATCCTTATCCCTGACAATGACAGCGTCTATGTCGACGCAAAATCTTTTCAAGTCGTACCGGGAAAGGGAAAAGGCGACGCGGGAGCTCAAATCAAAGATCTAGCTGCCCGCGAGCTTGGCCCTGGGGCAATTATCATACGTTCGGGCAACAAGCTCTACATCGCCGAAGGTCAAACCCTCCGCGGCGTTGTCACCGGCTACGCCTACGATCCGCGGCAGTATAATCCGAACCTCACCGGTGGCGGCAGCATCGGCTATAACCAACAATTCGCCTACGATCCGCGACAGTACAATCCGAATCTCACCGGTGGCGGCAGCCCCGGCTATAACTCCATGCTCATGCAATTCGCCTACGATCCGCGGCAGTATAATCCGAATCTCACCGGTGGCGGCAGCCCCGGCTATAACTCCATGCTCATGCAATTCGCCTACGATCCGGACTATGTCCAATACAAGCTCAAAAAGGCCTTCGAGGAGAATTGGATCCCGGCGAGTACAAAGTGACGAGCCTGCGAGCCTTTAGTGCTCACGGGAGCGGGCTGACATAAGCTTCAGTCCGCCCCCCGCGTCTTCTCAACCTTTAACGTGCAACGTTCCTCGGCAGGATTAATCCGCGTCGCGGCATATCAACTCTGGAGAACCCGATGAGCAGTCTCCAAGGGAAGTCGATAAGCTGCATCGGTGCCATCGTCGGCATTGCATCGATCGTGTCAAATTTGGCGCTGGCTCAATCGCAAACGCTCCCGCCGGCTGCGATTGCCGACAATGACAGCATCTATATCGACGGAAAGACCTTTGCCATCACGCCAGGTCGAGCGAAAGGCGACACCTCGGCACAAATCGAAGCGCTCGGGGCCCGCGATTTGGGTCCCGGCGCAATTATTTTTCGTTCGGGGGAAAAGCTTTACATCGTCGCCGCCCCGGTACTTGTACCAGGCGCTCGCAACCAAGCCGGTCAGAACGTCTATGCCCCCGTTGAAAACGATCAACCAAATCGCGTCACGATCGAATATGTCGTACCCAAAAGCGCCGAGCTTCAGGAGCTCTACGGTATGTTAAGAGAACACCGTGTCCTCGAGGCAATGCAGGGGATATTGAGTCCGTTTCGTCTGCCCGAGGACTTGACCATCAAAACCGCGGACTGCGGCATGGTGAATTCCTGGTACGGCCGGGAGAATTCCAAACCGACGGTGACCATCTGTTACGAGCTTTTGCGGCACATTTTGCATTCCTTACCAAAGAAAGCGACCCCCGGCGGACTCACGCCGAGGGATGCAGCAATCGGGCAATTCTTCTGGCTCACGACCCACGAGGTCGGACACGCGATGTTCGATCTTTTCAAAGTGCCGATATTCGGACATGCGGAAGATGCCGCAGACAACTTTGCAGGATACATCATGCTGCAATTCGGCAAGGAGCGAGCGCGGCGATTGATCGCAGGCGGCGCTTGGGCATGGCGGGAGTACGTCGCGGATTACAGAACGAATCCCATCGTGCAGACGCAGTTGGCGGGCTTTGCCAGCAACCACGGCCAACCTGAAGAACGCTTTTATAATCTCATGTGCCTGGCCTACGGTGCCGACCCGGTGACGTTCGCCGATCTGACCGAGGACGGATATTTGCCGCCAAACCGCTTGCCAAGCTGCAGATACGAATACGACACGCTCGCCTATGCGTTTCACCGCGAAATCTCGCCGCATATCGATCAGCAGATGGCGAGGCAGGTCTTGGATACGGCATGGTTTTCGAACGTGCCGCCAACGGGCCCAACGCCGCCCCGACCGAGATGATGCTCGCCGAGATCGGCGCCATGGCGTTGGCTGGTTGGCCGGCCGATTTTTCGCACGACGACATCGGCGTCGTGCAAGACACGATGGTCCAAGAGCGCGATCACTTTGAGATCTGAGAGCCGGCGCCGAACGGACATAGCGAGACAAGCTCGCGATGTCCGCTTTCGGGGGGATTGTGTTGCAAAACTATTTTGCCCGTTCGAGCGCGTGAGATTGATTCAAGATCAGACGTCAATGCGCAACGTTGATTCAAGAATCCATTAGCTTCGATTCGATTGTTGCGTATTTTTATTCTACAGCTTCTCCATGGTGACTGCAGACGCGGATGATCGGGCACCCTGAAATCGATCAGGGCGTTTGGGGTATTGGTCTGTCCAGCGCCCTTTTTACAAACTCAACGGAATCGATTGCCGCCCCGAGTTGGACACGAAAGCTCTCGATCTCATCCTTCATGGGTGGCGGCAGTTCCCCCCCTGCCAACGTCTCGATCTCAACATTCGAGCCGACGCCCACGATACGCTCCCCGCTGATGGCGACGGCTTGGGCGACTTGATCGCTCTTGTCCATGGTGAGAACGATGCCATTCGAAAGGACATGCATCGGGTCGTCGCTTGCTCCCGCCAATGTCGAGAACAGCCACAGTGATACGGCTGCGAGCGCGGCGTGAGTTCTAAACATCGCCTCCTCCGCCCCGGTGATCCTGCCTGCCGCTCAAAGGTAGCAGAGAAATGCGCCTTAGGGGTTTGTCCGTCGCGCAACGGCCTACGAAGCTGGAGTCGTCCGGCGCCAAATCTATTCAAGAGATCGATCGGCTCTTCTCCGAGATGCCAGAGCCGGACCGGAGCAGGAAGCTATGTCCATACCCGTCGCGCTGTCTCGCACACCCTCTCGAGCTTACGTCTTTCGTCGTCGATGGAAAGGCGGTTTCCAACGATCGAGGAGGCAAAGCCGCACTGAGTGCTGAGCGCCAAGCGTTCCAGCGGCACAAAGCGATTTGCTTGCGTGATGCGACGGATGAGGTCTTCCGGCGCCTCCATTTGCGGCCGCTTGGTGCTGATCAGTCCGAGGACCACCATCTTGTCGTCGGGGACGTGCCGGAGCGGTGCAAACGAGCCGGACCGATCGCCGTCGTATTCGAGGAGAAGCCGCGTTGCACCGATGCGCCGGAAAATCGGTCGGGCAAGGTCAAAATCATTGACCCCAGGCCGTCTCGATCGTACAAGTAAAGCACGCCAAGTTTTTGGTCTGCCTTGCTCAGCTCCCGGTTTTGGGCCGCTCTCAAGTCATCTTCCAAAACTCGGATCGTCGCGCGATACGCGCGTAATCATTTGAGCACATAACGCAAGGAGACGACGATGGCCACAGGAACCGTGAAGTGGTTCAACCCGACGAAGGGCTATGGATTCATTCAGCCCCAGGGAGGCGGCAAGGACGTGTTTGTTCATATTTCAGCGGTCGAGAAGGCCGGCCTGAACACCCTCAACGAAGGGCAGATTGTTCAATATGAAGTCGTCAGCAACCGTGGCAAGGAGTCGGCAGAGAACCTCAAAGTTGGCTAGCCGGTTCCAGCGGTACCTCCCGGCTTGACGGTTCATCGCATTGAACGGGAGCTGCGCGCACCAAAGAGGCCTAGAATCGCTGCAACGTCAGGCTCCGGGAGAGAGAATGAAAGGAACCCCCGACAACACGGTCATCCTGCATTGGAATGAATGCCAGACTGCATGGATGGAATTGCCGTGGCGGGACTGGGTTCGATTTCGAGGACATGGTAGGGGAGGTACCAGCCTCCTAGCCGGCGCCGAAGCTGGCGAGCATTACTTCCTTGTCTGTGTACTTGGAGATGGCGGCGAACTCGCCAATGTGATCCCGCACAGATACGTCTTATCAACCGACGGCCGGCTCGTTTACGGATTCGACGGGCTTGGAGCGTCAGAGCGTGAAGAATATTGCAAAATTCAGACGCTCCTTTCGCCCACGATTGAGGACTCAGAGCGCTACAATGAACTTGGTTCCTGGGGCTTTACCGCCAACCTACCTCCGCTTCACACGGTTCAGCCCCTGCTAAGGGCACTGCCGGGTCTCGCGGGCGCGGAGCACAGCGCTGCATGCTGGGATTTTCTTTCGGCTATTGGAATTTGCCGCGCGAGCACGCGAGCCAATTGAGCATGAGTAGCATTATACGTTATCAGGTGTGGCGTAACGGCTGCGAGGCGTATCGACCACCTAAAGGAAGCTCATATGAGCGACGTGCGAATTGCGGCGGTTTTCGATGCTAATTTGCCCAACCTCAGCAGATCTGTTCGAATAAGCTCTTTTTACGACGCGCAAGTGTTTGTTCGCAGATGGGCGATCAGGGACAAAGACCGTGTCATTCGTGTGCTTCTTCGTCGTATGGAAAGGGCGAACAGTTCAGAAGCAGCCAACAGTGCTATGCAAGAACTGAAGCGAGAACTAGCCGCGAGAGGCTTGCTGCCTGCTGCGCATGGAACGAAGGTTTACTGAGGATCATTCTCGTTTCAGGCACGAGACGGATGATCATCTGCGCAAGTAACTCGGTGTCTTCGGAAACCCGCGGCAGCAACCCATCGAGCCACCTCTTCGTCTTGCGCGCGAGAGTGCATTACGAAGAACGCAAACAGGCGCTGAACCGATCAAGCGACCTCCCGTAATCCGGGCGCCGACAGCGGTGCCGTTGAGGCGCACGATCGGCTCTTGGGCGAGCGAACCGAGCATTCAATGCGTCGATGCTCGAGGGCGAGGCGGTATCATCCCGCCGGCAAATTCTTGCGGCCGCGAAGTAAAATTGCCCACTTGGAACTGCTCGCGTATGCGAGTCGCGCCAACAAAATATTCGCCGCTGTATCTCGTCAATCGGCCAACTTTGATCGCGGCGGTAATGGCTGTTTTGCCAAGCCGGCTAGGGCCAGCGGCTTGTGCGAGCGAGATTGCAGTCATTTGAGCCCCCGATCTAACCGAACGAGCTGTGAACGCCTTTAAATCTCGAAATTTAACGAACGATAGGGACGGAAATCCTCATGTGCTAAACGAAGCTGAAAATCAGTCTTTTTTGGGCTACAGATTGGGAGCCCTCATCTATTTAGAAAAGTGTGTGGTTTTTCTGCAACTGCGGAAGAGACCCATGGATCGACGCTTGTGACTTGTGTTTTCAAAGGCGTTCAGGCGTGACAATTCACGCCGGCGCGGACGCATCACCGCCGGCTTGTCGTTGAAGTGATCAATTTTATACAGACGGCGTTCGCGTGGGCGTCTTAGATCAACACGCCCGTATGCCCCATTTCGGGGGCTGGGCTCCCAAGTCGCCCTACTAGGCCCACTTCGTCGGGGCAACGGGACAGTGGTGGAAAAACTGCCGATGGACGTGCCGCCATGCGCACGTTTTGCGGCTGCACGCAGGCAATCGCCACCCGTTAGCTTTGCTTGTCATCCGGCGGGGCTTCGGCTGCGGCCCGATCGGCTTTGCGCAGCGCAAGCTTCTCATCCTTCTTTCTTTGCTTTTCCTCGGTCCGTGCGCGCGCTGCCCTCTGTCGTTCAGCCCGGTCTCTACCGTAATTTGGCTTGAATGTCATTGGATCCTCTTATGCGGTAGGTTGATTTCGTACCTGCCGACCATATATATGCATCTGTTCGGGCTTTGCCTGTCCTTGCTATTTGCCCGCCTAGGGCTCTTCCCAAGACAACGTTGAAGTCGGACGCAAGGCTGCGCTATGTCGCGCAGGTCGCAGACGCCAATCGGCGTTTTCAAAGGAGGCCGGATATGGCTCAAGGTAAAGTCAAGTTTTTCAATTCACAAAGGGGCTTTGGCTTCATTCAGCCGACCGACGGCGGAGCGGACGTATTCGTCCATATTTCCGCAGTCGAGCGCGCCGGAATGAGCAATCTCAATGAGGGGCAGACCCTCACATACGACGTTGTGAGCGAGCGCGGCAAGTTGGCCGCTTCGAACCTTCAGAACGTCTAATCTCTTCCAAGAAATAAAACATCAGGCCCTGGCGCCTAGGTATCGGCCCGACTTCCACTTGCCCGACGTGCCTCGATGACTGCGACGCCGCCCTCGATGTGTGGCGTATCCATCGTTGAACAATGACAGGAAACCAAAATGGCACGGAAGCCGGCCACGCGAGTTGAGTTCACTCTTTTTGACGTGGTTTACGAAGACGGTTCTCAGCGGTCCAATCGCAGAGTTCCGAGCGAAGTCCTTGGCGGCCTCGATGGCGACTCCCCTGCGCGCGCGATCATCGAAGAACAGGACCGGCTCATCGCGGAGAGGTCAGGCACTCCGGCCATTGCTGTGAAAAGCGTACATCGATCCGGCAGCAAAAAGGCCGACGAACCCTTGCGATCATCGCGGTAAGCGTCAGCATCGGATTGATGATGGGGTACTATTTCATGATCGAATTGATCTAACAGATGGCTGTCGAGCATTCCTCGCGCCGAAACAAAGGAGGCCATGTTGCCTGACCATTCGAAGGAGCGCGATCGAGCTGAAGCGCGGTTCAAGAAGACACAGAAAGCGACTCAAGATGCCAACGAGGCCAGGGCGCACTATGAGTCCGAGGCTCGGGCTGTTCGAGAAAAGACTGCAAGACTGAAAGCACTTCGGTTGGCCAAAGAGGCGACCGACTTGGAGACACGAGTTGACAAGAAGCCAATCGCTTCAAAAGCGATGCCCTCAATTTAAATTGGTGGACCAGTAAAGTGCATGGCGACACGGCAGCAGCGCATGGATGCCTTCATTCACGAAGGCGGACCACCAGCGGACCGGCTACTTGAGCTTCTTTAGTGAGGATCACGGCAGGTACGTAGTTTCCTTCCTATGTCAATGGGGTAGCGGTGATTGGAAGAAGGTGGAAACGGGCGAGCGCATCGGAGCCGCGGTCATAGGCTGGCGAGCACGCGTATCTGTTTTTGTAGATCGTTTACACTCGCATGAACTTCTGATGATACATGGATCGGCCTGCGCTCGTCCGTTAGACCCACCGTGCCGCCAAGCAGGCCCGACATTGCTGACCAGTGGAGTGAG
>Ga0209131_1000926_pt1 | contig 20399 bp, 15 predicted proteins | sample GraSoi_2013_40cm_FD_185826 | JGI IMG/M metagenome (GOLD analysis project Ga0209131, IMG submission 185826) | Grasslands soil microbial communities from the Angelo Coastal Reserve, California, USA - Sample 9_17_2013_40cm (SPAdes) (version 2) | ecosystem: Environmental > Terrestrial > Soil >... | reverse complement strand
CACGCCGCCGGCGATCGTCGCGCGCGTGAACCGCGAGTGCAACGAGCTCCTGAAGGAAGGTGACGTGAAAGACGTTCTGGAGAAGCAGGGTCTCAACGCCGCCGGCGGGACGCCGCAGCGCCTGGGTACCCTTCTCGCCCGCGAGCTTCCGCGCTGGACCCGCGTGGTCAACGCCGCAAAGATCAAGGCCGACTGATGAAAGAGCTCGAAGACCTGGTTGCCGCTTACCGCGTGCTCGCCGAATACGGCGTGATCGACGCCTACGGGCACGTCAGCGTGCGCTCGCCGCGCGATCCGAACCGCTACTACCTCGCGCGCGCCATCGCGCCCGAGCGCGTGCAGGTCGAGGATATGATCGAGTACGACCTCGACAGCCGGCCGATCGACGAGGCCGGGCGCGAGTCGGTGCGCGAGCGCTTCATCCACGGCGAGGTGTTCCGCAGCCGGCCCGAGGTGATGGCGGTGGTGCACAACCACTCCCCTTCGGTGGTGCCCTTCAGCGTCACCGGGGTCCCGATGCGGCCGATCTTCCACATGGCGGCGTTCGTCGGCGAAGGCCTGCCGAACTTCGAGATCCGCGACGCGCAGAAAGGCACCGACCTGCTGGTGAAGACGCCGCAGCTCGGCAAGGCGCTGGCGAAGAGCCTCGGGCCGAAGCCCGCCGCGCTGATGCGCGGCCACGGCGCGGTGGTCGTCGGCGAGAACCTGCCGCGCGCCGTGGGGCGCAGCGTCTACCTCGAGCTGAGCGCGCGCATGCAGATGCAGGCGATGCTTCTCGCCGGCGAAAAAGGCAGCATCACCTATATGGACGACGCCGAGGTGAAGGCGTCCGTGCCGGTGCAGAACTACAACCGCGCCTGGCCGGTGTGGCGCGAGAAAGCCCTCGCCCGCGCGAAAGCCGAGCGCGGGTAGACGACAAGCGACAAGCCCAGGGGAAAAACGCAATGCTTAAGCTGGACATCTTTCCGCACATCTTTCCGCGGCCCTACTTCGAGCGCATGAAGAAGATCGCCGACGGCAACCCGGCGCTCGCCGCGCAGCTCAAGCGCTGGCTGCACATCCCGGTGCTGTGGGACCTCGACAAGCGCATCAGGATGATGAAGCGCTTCCCGGACTACAAGCAGATCCTGACGCTGTCCCTGCCCGCCATCGAAATGCTGGGGAGTCCCGACGACACGCCGGAGCTCGCGCGCCTGGCGAACGACGGCATGGCCGAGATCGTGCAGAGGCACCCGGACCTCTTCCCGGCGTTCGTCGCCTCGCTGCCGATGAACAACGTCGCCGCCTCGCTCGAGGAGATGGACCGCGCCATCGGCAAGCTCGGCGCGAAGGGGATCCAGATCTTCACCAACGTCAACGGCCGGCCGCTCGACGAGCCGGAGTTCTTTCCGATCTTCGAGCGCATGGTGAAGAAATACGACCTGCCGATCTGGGTGCATCCGGCGCGCACCGCGAAATTCGCCGACTACCCGACCGAGCAGAAATCGAAGTACGAGATCTGGTGGCTGTTCGGCTGGCCCTACGAGACCAGCGCATTCATGGCGCGCCTCGTCTTCTCGGGCATGCTCGACAAGCTGCCGAAGCTGAAGATCATCACCCACCACCTCGGCGCGATGGCGCCGTTCCTCGTCAACCGCCTGGGCTACGGCATGGACCAGTTCGGCAGCCGCACCTCGGACGAGGACTATGCTTCCCTGCTGAAGGCCATGAAGAAAAGGCCGGTGGACTACTTCAGGATGTTCTACGCCGACACCTCGGTGAACGGCGCACCGTCGGCGATCCGCTGCGGACTGGATTTTTACGGATCGAAGAAGGTCCTGTTCGGCACCGACTGCCCGTTCGATCCGCAGGGCGGCCCGCTCTTCATCCGCGAGACGATCAAGGCGCTCGACGGCATGAAGCTGAAGAAGGACGACCTGCGGCGCATCTACTTCGGCAACGCCATGGGCATGCTCAAGCTAAAACTCAAGGCAAAATGATTTCTTTCTTACGCGTGTGGGCGGCAACGCTAGGCTTTACCGTTGCCGCCACGGCAGCCGCGCAGCAGGACTATCCGAGTAAACCGATCCGACTGATCACGCCGGCGGCGCAGGGCGGGACCACCGATCTGCTGGCGCGCGTGTTCGGCGCGCGGCTCGGCGAGGCGTTCAAGCAGCAGGTGCTGGTGGACAACCGCGCGAGCGCCTCCGGGGTGATCGCGGCGCAGATGACGGCGAGCGCGCCGCCCGACGGCTACACGCTGCTCCTCGCGTATCACCAGCACACCGTGAACGCGGCGCTGAACCCGAAGCTGCCCTACGAGCCGGTGGACAGCTTCGCGCCGATCACGCAGCTCACCCGCGCCGGCCTGCTGCTGGTGGTGAATCCCTCATCGCCCGCGACCAACCTCGCCGAGTTCATCGACTGGACCCGCAACTTCAAGGGCGCGCTCAACTTCGGCTCGGCCGGCATCGGCACCGGCGGCCACCTCGCGGGCGAGCTCTACAAGCTGATGACCGGCGTGAAGGCCGAGCACATCCCGTACAAGGGCTCCGGCCCGGCGCTGGTGGATCTCATCGCCGGCCAGTACCAGTTCAACTTCGCCGGCATCCAGGGCGCGCAGATCCAGGTGCGCGCCGGCAAGCTGCGCGCCATCGCGGTGACGACGCCGCGGCGCCTCGCCGCCCTGCCCGAGCTGCCGGCCGTCGCGGAAGCGCTGCCGGGCTTCGAGGTGGTCGGCTGGTACGGCGTGATCGGCCCCGCCGGCCTGCCCGCGCCCATCGTCAAGCGGCTGCACGACGAGCTCGTGAAGATCCTGAACCAGCCCGAGGTGCGCGAGCGCATCGTCGCCGACGGCTCCGAGCCGGTCGGCAGCACGCCGGAGGAGTTCCGCCAGTTCATGCACGCCGACGTCGCCAAGTGGGCGAAGGTCGTCAAGGAGAGCGGCGCGAAGCTGGAATGAATGCGCGCCCGCCAGGGCGCGGACGTCACCAGTTGCTGCTCGGAACCTTGCTCATCCGCGCTCCCCGGGCGCGGCGCGCTACTTGCCGGCGAGGAACTTGGCTTCCTTCATGAGCTCCCTGTGCCGCGCTTCCTCGCGCGTCAGCCAGTCGGCGTACGCCTTGCCCTCGAGCGACGTCGTGTTGAACGCGCCCTGCTCCATGAGCTGCTTCCATTCCGGCGTCTGCTGGACCTTCTTCAGGAGGTCGACGTAGTACTGGACCTGCTCCCGGCTCGCTCCGCCCGGCATGAAGATGCCGCGCAGCATCAGGTAGTCGACATCGAGGCCCTGCTCCTTGCACGTCGGGATGTCGCCCCAGGACTTCTCGGCGACCTTCTCCTTGTACGGCATGCGCTTCGTGTCGAACACGCAGAGCGGGCGCAGCTTGCCGGCGCGCCAGTGCGCCACGGCCTCGATCGGGTTGTTCACCGTCGAGTCGACGTGCTTGCCGACCAGCTGCACCGCGACGTCGCCGCCGCCCTTGTAGGGAATATAGGTGAACCGGGCGCCGGTCTTCTGCTCGATGGCGACGGTGATGATCTGGTCTTCCTGCTTGGTTCCGGTGCCGGCCATCCTGAACTTGTTCGCGCCCGCGCTCTTCGCCGCCTGGATATAGTCCGTGGCCGTCTTGTAGGGCGTCCCGGCGTTCACCCACAGCACAAACTGGTCGAGCGCCATCATCTTCACCGGCGTTAAATCCTTCCAGCTGAACGGCACTCCGGTGGCGAACGGTGTAGTGAATACGTTGGAGAGCGTGATGATGATCTTGTGCGGGTCGCCTTTGGCATCCTTCGTGTAGAGCAACCCTTCCGCGCCCGCGCCGCCGGCTTTGTTGATCACCACCATCGACTGCTTCATCCAGCCGCGCTTGGCGATGATGCCCTGGATCGCACGCGCCATCTGGTCGGCACCGCCCTCTGCGCCGGCCGGAACGATGAATTCCACCGTCCTGGTCGGCTCCCAAGGCTGGCTGGCGGCGGGCTCGGAAGCCGCCGCGGCGACCAGCGCCGCAGCAGCCGCGCGCCAAAACCAGGTCCTCATCTTCATGCTTCTCCGGCGATTCTTTTTCTGATGATGGGCCGCAGAACGAAAAGGGCGAGGACCGCCGCGATAATGTCGAATACGGCCGCGATGTAGTAAGGCACCGAGAAAGAGCCCGCATACATCGCCGCCACCGCGGCGGCGCCCCACCCGGCCATGATGGAAGCCATCCCCTTGGCCGTATACATGATGCCGTAGTTGCCCGAGGCGTTTTTCGGGCCGAAGACGTCTCCCGTGATCGCCGAGAACAGCGCATAGATTTCGCCCCAGGCGAGGAACACGAAGGGCATCAGGATCATGAACGCGATCGGGTTCCCCGAAATCTGCGTCATCAGGAAGATGAGCACGCCCTCGAGCGCGAAGGCGAAGGCCATCGTGTACTCGCGGCCGAACTTGTCCGAAACCGCGCCCCACATGATCCGGGCGAACGCATTGGTGACTCCCGCCAAGGTCGCAACGAACGGCACAATCGCGATCCCCATCACCTTCGCGTCGAACACGTTGAGGGACTTCGCGATCTGGGACATGTTGCCCGTCGTCATCAGTCCGCCGGTGCAGACCATGAGGAACATGAAGTACATGATGTAAAACTCTTTCGACGACATCATCTGCGCCGCGGAAAATTCTTTCCGCGTTTGCAGGACCGCCTTGGGCTGCACCCAATCCCTGGGCAGCCAGCCTTTGGGCGGGTGATGCAGAATCAACGCCATCACGATGGCCACGACGCCCTGGCCGATGCCCCACGCGGTCATGGCGCCGGCCCATCCCATCGTCGCAATGCTGCCGCTGATCGGGATGAGCGTAAGCGCCGAGCCGCCCCCGAATCCCGCGGCGGTCAGGCCGGCCGCCAATCCCCGCTTGTCGGGAAACCATTTGACCGCATTGGCCACGGTGGCGATGTAGATGATGCCGCAGCCGGTTCCGGCGAGCACCCCGTAATAGATGTACAAGTGGAAAACGGATGTCGCGAACATGCCTCCGAGCACCCAACCCAGGAAAATGAGCACGGCGCCTACGATCATGAGATTGCGGATGCCGAATTTATCGATGAAGTATCCGGCGACCGGGACCGGCCAGGTCTCGAAGAGAATGAACAGGGTATAAATCAGAGCGATGTCGGAATAGGGCACGCTCGCGAACTGCTGCTTCAGCCCGGGCGTGAAAAGGGTGAAGGCGTACTGAAAGTTCGATATGACGACCATCGCCAAAACGCCGGCGGCCAGCTGAATCCACCGGTTGCCGACGATCGGGCCATACTCTTTTACCGCGAAATCCAGCTCGGCAGTGGTGCCGTTTGACATAGCGCCTCCTCCTCCTCGTTGAATGTTTAGGCCTTGCGGCTCTCGGTTATTTTTTATTTTTCCGGATTGTTGCACGGCGTTCGTCTTCGCCGCCAGTCAGGGATTGGGCTCCCCCGCCTCGGCCGGCCGTTCTTGCACTGCAGCAGACTGATGGCGCTTCGCAAGCCACTTGCCGAGCGCGACCACGATCGTGACCCCGATGGCACCGCAGACCCATTCAAGGCTCACGTCCCGGACGAACGGGTGTTCGCCGCGGTATTCGATTCCCAAGCCGCTCAGCCAGCCCTTTAGCGCTTGGTCGGACGCGAGCATCTCGCCGGCGACCCAGCCGATGAGCCCCGCCCCGATGGTTATGATGACCGGGAAGCGCTCCATCAGCTTGATCAGGAGCGTGGCGCCGAAGATCACGAGCGGGATCGAGATCGCGAGGCCGAGGACCAGCAGCACGACGTTGCCGCCGGCCGCGGCGGCGACCGCGATAACGTTATCCAGGCTCATCACCAAGTCCGCAACCAGGATCGTCTTGATCGCGGACATCAGATGTTCGTGCGCCTTGATATCCGGATCGTCGTCCTCGGGAATGAGCAGCTTCACCCCGATCCAGAACAGCAGCAGGCTGCCGACGAGCTTCAGCCAGGGCAGCGCGAGCAGCGCGACCGCAAACAGCGTGAGGATGATACGCAGGACGATCGCGGCGCCCGCGCCCCAGAAGATCGCCTGCTTTTGCTGCCTTGCCGGAAGAGACCGCGCCGCGAGGGCGATCACGACGGCATTGTCGCCCGACAGGATGATGTTGACGCCGATGATCTTGGCGAGCCCGATCCAGAACTCGTGCGACATGAGCATTTCCATCGCCTGCGGCTCCCCCCGTCGGTAACAAAGCCGATTCTAGAACAGTCCGACGACCTTTCCGTCCACGAGATCGATCTTGTTCGCCGAGGGGACCTTCGGCAGCCCCGGCATGGTCATGATGTCGCCGCAGATCATCACCACGAACTCGGCGCCGGCGGCCAGGCGCACCTCGCGGACGTTGACCACGTGGTTCACCGGCGCGCCGCGCAGCGCGGCGTCGGTCGAGAAGGACGACTGGGTCTTCGCCACGCACACCGGGAAGTGCCCGTAGCCGTCCTCCTGGAGCTTCTTGATCTGGGCGCGGACCTTGGCGTCGGCGGTGACCTCCGAGGCGCGGTAGACCTTCTTCGCGATCTTGTTGATCTTGTCCCAGAGCGTGTCCGCGTCCTCGTACACGAAGGTCGGCTTGGACGGCTGCCCGCACAGGTCGACCACGATCTTCGCGAGCTCCGCGGCGCCCTTGCCGCCGTCGCCCCAGTGGGTGGCGGTCACCACCTGGACGCCCAGTTTTTTCATTCTTTCGGAAACCAGCTTCAGCTCGGCTTCCGTGTCGAAGGTGAACTTGTTGATCGAGACGACGCAGGGGATGGCGTACACCTTGCTCACGTTCTCGACGTGGCGCTCGAGATTGACGAGGCCCTTTTCCAGCGCCGCCACGTTCTCCTTGCTGACTTCCTTCACGTCCACGCCGCCGTGATACTTGAGCGCGCGCATCGTGGCGACGATCACCGCGGCGCTCGGCCGCAGGCCGGTCTTGCGGCACTTGATGTCGAGGAACTTCTCGGCGCCCAGGTCGGCGCCGAAGCCCGCCTCGGTCACGACGTAGTCGGCGAGCTTGAGCGCGCTCTGGGTCGCGAGCACCGAGTTGCAGCCGTGCGCGATGTTGGCGAAGGGCCCGCCGTGCACGAACGCCGGGTTGTTCTCCAGGGTCTGCACCAGGTTCGGCGCGAGCGCGTCCTTCAGCAGCACCGTCATCGCGCCGTGGGCGTTCAGGTCGCGCGCGCGAATGGGTTTGTTTTCTCTTGTATAACCAAAAACAATGTTGCCGAGCCGGTTCTTGAGGTCGTCCAGCGAGGTGGACAGGCAGAAGATCGCCATCACCTCGGAGGCGACGACGATGTCGAAGCCGTCCTGGCGCGGGTAGCCGTTGGCGGTGCCGCCCAGGCCGACTGTGATGTCGCGCAGCGCGCGGTCGTTCATGTCGAGCACGCGCTTCCACTGGATGCGGCGCACGTCGATGCCGAGCTCGTTGCCGTGGCTGATGTGGTTGTCGATCAGCGCGGCGAGCAGGTTGTTCGCGAGCTGGATCGCGCCGAAGTCGCCGGTGAAGTGCAGGTTGATGTCCTCCATCGGCACGATCTGGGCGTAGCCGCCGCCGGCCGCGCCGCCCTTCACGCCGAACACCGGGCCGAGGGAGGGCTCGCGCAGGCAGATGATCGCTTTCTTGCCGATGTGGTTCAGCGCGTCGCCCAGGCCGACGGTGGTGGTGGTCTTGCCCTCCCCGGCCGGGGTGGGGCTGATGGCGGTCACGAGGACCAGCTTGCCGTCCTTCTTGCCCTTCAGGGTATCGAGGTACTTGAGCGAGAGCTTGGCCTTGTAGTGGCCGTAGGGCTCGAGATGCTCCTCGCCGATGCCGAGCTTCTCGCGCGCCACCGCCGCGATGCGCTGCATCTTCGCTGCCTGTGCGATTTCGATGTCGGAGGGCATTCTGGTTTTCGCTCGTGGGGATTGCGGGAGACCCGGATTCTGCGGAGCAGGCCTGCCCGTGGCCTTGACTATGGTCAAGAACGCCCCTGCAAACAAAAACGCCGCGGGGTGCGCCCGCGGCGTCTGTCTACTGTGAACCGGATGAGATCGAGCTCGGCGCTCTGCGCGCCTTGCGTTACTCGCCCTGATTGCTCGGCGGCACCTGGTAGTCGGGCCGCATCACGGCCGCCAGCTGGGGACCTGAGTACTCGGCGTCGTTATAGAACGCGCGCTCGTCCGAGCCGTTGCCGGCCATCCCACCCGCGAACGCCGCCGCCACGAACAGCATCGCTGCCGCCACCATCAGAACATTACGCTTTTTCACGATTTCTCCCCAGTTAGTCCGGCCGTTCTTCGCCCGGTCGTATGCATAGGAGCAAAAGCGATGCCAGCGCCAAAACGCCCTCGCGAAGCCCGCCGGCGTGACGCAGCGCACGCTTCGAGCTCGAGCAGGCGTCGGCAACCGGACAGCGGTGTTCGCGAAGTCGACAGCGCGCGGAAAAAGATCGGCGATTCGTCAGGCTTTGCAAGGAATCGCCGCGCCGGTTGACCGCGCGCGGGACGCACGACGGACTACTGGAAGCGCGGCCGGATGGCGTCCGTGGTGCGCAGCTGGTCGTCGATGTAGCGTGCGCCGGCGCCCGCCGCCACCTCGCTCACCGCGATGCGCTGCTCGGACGACTCGAGCAGCCCGGTGAGCAGCACGTGCCCGTCGGCCGCGTCCACGGTGATGCGCACGTCGCGCGTGCGCGAGGAGACGCGCAGCGCCGCGCGGATGCTGGAGGCGAGCGCGAGATCGCGCAGGCGCGCGCGCGACTGCTCGGTCTCCGCGAACTCCGGGGATTTCACGAGGCGCATCACCTGGTCGACGCACTCGCGGACGCTCACGCGCTCGGTATTGAGGACCAGGTCGTAGTGCTCCGCGTCGGTCCACTGCACCGAGAAATTGCGCTTCATGATCGCGGTATGCGCCTCGTCGTTCTTCAGGATCTCGTCGGCGATCCGCGCCTCGTCGGCGCTGCCGAGGCGCTCCATCATGCGCCGCTTGCGCACCTCGAAGGGGGCGCACACACGCACGCAGACCGCGTGCGGCACGTCGCGCAGCAGGCGGGGCGCGCCCCAGCCGCGGATCACCGCGCCCGGCCCTTGCATCGCGAGATTGATGATCTCGTCGGCGGAGTAGATGGAGAGGCTGGTCCAGTCGGCGGTAAGCCGCTCGAGCAGCCCCGCGCTGCCGTCGAGCAGGCGGATCACGTGGCTCTTGCGCACCCGCATGCGGTCGGCGAGATGGTCGATCACCTCGTGATAGACGAGCGCGACGCCGAGCTCCTCGGCGAGCGCCGCCGCGACATCTTTTCCGAGCGAGCCCATCTCACGGGTGATCGCGACCAGCGGCATGCGTTCCTACCCTGCGTTCGTTCGATGAACGCAATTATCCGGCCGATGGAAGCGGGACGAAAGGTGCAAGATGAAAAAGAACGACAGCGGGACGTGAAATATTGCGGCGCGCGCCGCTATTCCGCCAGCTCCGCGAGCGCGCGGCCCTTGCCGTAGCCCGGGTCGCCCGGCGCCTCGCCGCCGCGAGTCACGCGCACCGCGCAGTACTTGAACTCCGGGATCTTGCCGAACGGGTCGAGCTTCGGGTTGGTCAGCATGTTCGCCGCCGCCTCGTAGAAGGCGAACGGGATGAAGACCGCGCCGCGCGGCGTGCCCTCGTCCGTCCGGGCGTACAGGGAAATCTTTCCGCGACGCGATTCGACGGTGATGATGTCGCCCGGCTTCGCGCCGAGCGCGGCGATGTCCAGCGGGTGCATCGACGCCACCGGCTCGGGCTCGATCGCGTCGAGCACGCCCGCCCGGCGGGTCATCGCGCCGGTGTGCCAGTGCTCGAGCTGCCGCCCGGTGATGAGGACCACGGGATATTCCGCGTCCGGACGCTCGTCGGCGGGGATCAGGTCGGCGGGCACGAACTTCGCGCGCCCGGTGGCGGTCGGGAACACCTCGGTGAACACCACCGGCTGGCCCGGGTCGCCCTCGTTCTCGCAGGGATAGACGACGCAGGAGTCGCGCTCGAGGCGCTCCCAGGTGATGCCGGCGATGGAGTTCATGCCCTGGCGCATCTCGTCGAAAACCTGTTTTGGCTTTTCGTAAGACCAATCCAGGCCGAGGCGCTTCGCGATCTCCACGATCAGCCAGAGATCCGGCTTCGCCTCGCCCGGCGGCTCGATCGCCTTGCGGCCGAGCTGCACCATGCGGTCGGTGTTGGTGACGGTGCCGTCCTTCTCGGGCCAGGCGGTGGCGGGCAGCACCACGTCGGCGAGATAGCAGGTCTCGGTGAGGAAGATGTCCTGCACCACCAGGTGCTCGAGCTTCGCCATCGCGGCGCGCGCGTGCTCCACGTCGGGATCCGACATGGCGGGGTTCTCGCCCATGACGTACATGCCGCGGACCTGGCCGGCGTCGGCGGCGCGGATCACCTCGACCACCGTGAGGCCGGGCTTCTTCTCCAGCGTGGTTCCCCACAGCTTCTCGAAGCGCTCGTTGGCCTCGGGGTTGTCGACGCGCTGGTAGTCCGGGAACATCATCGGGATCAGGCCCGAGTCGGAGGCGCCCTGCACGTTGTTCTGGCCGCGCAGCGGGTGCAGCCCGCATCCGGGGCGCCCGACCTGGCCGGTCATCAGGCACAGCGCGATCAGGCAGCGCGCGTTGTCGGTGCCGTGCACGTGCTGCGAGATGCCCATGCCCCAGAGGATCATCGAGCCCTTCGAGGTGGCGAAGAGGCGCGCCACCTCGCGCAGCGTCTGCGCCGGGATGCCGCAGATCGGCGCCATCTTCTCCGGCGAGTAGTTCTTCGCGTTCTCTTTCAGGGCGTCGAAGCCGCTCGTTCTATCGGCGATGAATTTTTTATCGACGAGATCCTCGTCGATGATCGTGTGGATGATCGCGTTCAGCATCGCGACATCGGTGTCGGCGTTGAACTGCAGCGTGTAGGCCGCGTGCCGCGAGAGCTCGGTGCGGCGCGGGTCGGCGATGATCAGCTTGGTGCCGTTCTTCGCCGCGTTCTTCATCCAGGTGGCGGCCACCGGGTGGTTCACCGTGGGATTGGCGCCGATGATCAGCACCACCTCGGCGTTCATCACGTCGCTCACCTGGTTCGAGACCGCGCCCGAGCCGACGCCTTCGAGCAGCGCGGCCACCGAGGAAGCGTGGCACAGGCGCGTGCAATGGTCGACGTTGTTGGTGCCGAAGCCGGTGCGCACCAGCTTCTGGAAGAGGTAGGCCTCCTCGTTCGAGCCCTTGGCGGAGCCGAAACCCGCGAGCGCGAACCTGTCTTTGTCGCGGATCTTCTTCAGGCCGGCGGCAGCGAAGTCGAGGGCTTCTTCCCAGCTCGCTTCACGAAACGCTTCCTTCCAGTTCGCTGGATCGACCACAAAGCCGGCTTCTTTTTTTACATCTGATTTTCTAATTAAAGGCCTGGTAAGGCGTTGCGGATGATGGGCGTAATCGAAGCCGTAGCGCCCCTTGACGCACAGGCGCCCGTGGTTCGCCGGGCCGTCGCGGCCGGTGACGAACTTGATGACGTTGGTGCTTTTCTGCACGTGATAGGTGAGCTGGCAGCCCACGCCGCAGAACGGGCATACCGAGTCCACCTTCTTGTCGACCACTTCCAGCCCGGCCTGGCGCGCCGGCATCAGGGCGCCGGTCGGGCAGGCCTGCACGCACTCGCCGCAGGCGACGCAGGTCGACTCGCCCATCGGGTCGTCGAAGTCGAACACGATCTTCGAGTGCTCGCCGCGCGAGGCGTAGCCGATGACGTCGTTCACCTGCTCCTCGCGGCAGGCGCGCACGCAGCGCGTGCACTGGATGCAGGCGTCGAGGTTCACCGCGATGCCGGGATGGGAAATGTCCGGCTTGGGCTGCTTTCTCGCTTCGAACCGGGGCTTGCCGACGTTCAGCTTCTTCGCCCAGACGTCGACTTTGTTGTTCAGCGTGTACTGCGTCTCCGGCATGTCCGACATCAAGAGCTCGAGCACCATCTTCTGCGAGGCGAGCGCGCGCGGGCTGTCGGTGGTGACTTCCATGCCCTGCGACGGAAAGCGGCAGCACGAGGGGGCGAGCACGCGCTCGCCCTTGATCTCGACCATGCAGGCGCGGCAGTTGCCGTCGGGCCGCAGCGTGCGCGAGTAGCAAAGGTGCGGGATCGAGATGCCGTTCTGGCGCGCGGTCTCGATGATCGGCTCGTCGGGGCGCCCGACCACGGTCTTGCCGTTGAGCTTGAACTCGATCGGGAGCATGGCGAGCTGCTGCGTATTCAGGCGGTCCATAGCGAATAGGTCCTTAAGGTCAACCCACCTCGTGCGGAAAGAATTTCATGACGCTCAGCGCCGGATTCGGCGCCGCCTGTCCCAGGCCGCAGATCGAGGCGTCCATCATGGCTTGTGAGAGCTCCTTCAGCAACGGCTGGTTCCATGGGCCCGCGTTCATGAGCGCGAGCGCCTTGGAGGTGCCCACGCGGCAGGGCGTGCACTGGCCGCAGGACTCCTCCTTGAAGAACTTCATGAGGTTGCGCGCAGCACCGGATGCTTTATCGGAATTGGATAAAACCACTATGGCCGCCGAACCGATAAAGCATCCGTACGGTTGAAGGGTGTCGAAGTCGAGCGGAATGTCGCCCATCGAGGCGGGCAGGATCCCGCCCGAGGCGCCGCCGGGCAGATAGCCGTAGAGCTCGTGCCCGTCCAGCATCCCGCCGCAGTGCTCCTTGACGAGCTCCTTGATCGTGATGCCCGCCGGGGCGAGGTGCACGCCCGGCTTCTTCACTCGGCCGGAGACCGAGAACGAGCGCAGGCCCTTGCGGCCATTGCGGCCCTGCGAGGCGAACCAGGCGCCGCCCTTCTCCACGATCTCGCGCACCCAGTACACCGTCTCCATGTTGTGCTCGAGCGTCGGCCGGCCGAAAAGGCCCACCTGCGCGACGTACGGCGGGCGCAGGCGCGGCATGCCGCGCTTGCCCTCGATCGACTCGATCATCGCCGACTCCTCGCCGCAGATGTAGGCGCCGGCGCCTCTTCTCAAATGAATCGGCGGGAGCGCGCAAGGCGCTTCCCGTTTAAGTTTTAAAAGCTCTTTTTCCAGAATCGAGCGGCAGCCGGCGTACTCATCTCTCAGGTAGATGTAGATCTCGCCGACGCCGGAGCACCACGCCGCCACCAGCATTCCTTCCAGGAACCGGTGCGGGTCGCGCTCGAGGTAGTAGCGGTCCTTGAACGTGCCCGGCTCGCCTTCGTCGATGTTGACCGCCATCAGGCGCGGCGAAGGCTCGGCGGCGACGATCTTCCACTTGCGGCCCGTCGGGAACCCCGCGCCGCCCAGGCCGCGCAGCGCGGAATCCTCCATGATCTTCGTCATCTCCTCGCGCGTGCGCTTGCCCGCGAGGCAATCGGCGATCAGCTTGTAGCCGCCGCCCTTCTTGTAGGCCGCGAAATCAAGGTATTTCGTTTCAGCGCACTTGACCTGCTTCCTCTCCACCGCGTCCTTCACGGTAGAAAGCGTGGCGTTCAACACCGGGTTCTGGCCGACCACCGCGCACGGCGCGGATTCGCAGCGTCCGACGCAGGGCGCGTGGAGCACGCGAACATCTTTTCCCAGGATTTTCGGAAGTTTCTCCAGCAGCTCATCCGCTCCCGCCAGCTCGCAGGACAGCGAATCGCAAACCCGGACCGTCAAGGCAGGCGGCGGGCTCTCGCCCTCCTTCACCACGTCGAAGTGGTGGTAGAACGTCGCCACCTCGTACACCTCGGCCAGCGCGAGGTTCATTTCCCGGGCGAGCGCCGCGAGGTGCGCGGCGGAAAGGTGGCCGTAGCGGTCCTGGATGCGGTGCAGGTGCTCGATCAGGAGATCGGCGCGGCGCGGCACGCCGCCGAGCAGCGCCTTGACCTCTTCCAGGGCCTTCGGATCGACCTGCCGGCCCTTGAGCTGGCGGCGCGCGCGTTTCTGCCGCGCGAGCTTGTCTTTTCCGGCCTTGTCGCCCTGCGCTATGCGATCGTTCATTCGCTCCGATTTTACAGCCGCGCCTCTATGGGTGACCCTTGACAGGGGTCAACTTTTCGAGCGCGGGCGTGACCGGCTCGAGAAAGTGCAGGTTCAGCCGCGCCTTGGCGTTGCCCGGGTCGAAGAAGAGCGCCGTCTCATATTCGCGCCGCGCCTCCGGAACACGCCCGGCAAGCTGGTAGGCGTAGCCCAGGTTGTTATGTCCACGCGCATTCCACGGCGCGAGCGCGACGCTCGACTCCCACAGCGCGATCTCGCTGCGATAGTCGAGCTGGCGGTAGACGCTGGCGGCCAGGAACGCAGTCAGCACAACGCCGGTAACGAGGGCGGTTTTTTCAGTTGTCAGGTCCAATTTCGAAAACTGAACGCAAACGGCGACGAAAAGACCCCAGCACGCGAGGTAGAGCTGCCGGTCGTTCGCCACGTCGAGGCGCGGCACGATCGAGTTGGTGGGCGCGAGCTGCAGGAAGAACCACAGCACGCCGAACGCGATCCACGGCCGCGAGCGCAGGTTCGCTATGCCCAGCCCGAGCAGCGCGGCGAGAAGAACCGCCTCGAAACCGAGCGCCGGAGTCCATTCGGTCAGCGTGGGCAGCACAGGATCGATGTTGTAGCCGTGCAGGGAAACGAGACGCAGCACGAGATAGGAGACGCCACCGACCTGCGTAACGAGATTGTCGAGGAGGCTGCGCTCGCCGAAGCCGTAGGCAACAAGGTCGAAGTAGCGCTGGTTCAGAAGGATGAACACGCCGCCGGCCAGCAGCAGGCTCCAGTGCGCCCATTGGCGGCGCAAGATCTCGCGCCAGCCGGGTGCTTCGGCGCGGCACAGCTCGCATAGCAATAACACCGCCGGCAGCGTCACCGCGGTCTCCCGCGTGGCCACCGCGCAAATGAACAAGACGGAAGAAACGACCCAATGCGCGCCGCGGAGATACGCGAGCAACGCGCCCAGATAAAAAAGCGCCATGAGCGAGGAGGAGCGGCCGCTGATGTAGGTGACGGCCTCGGTCGCGGCGGGATGCAGCGCAAAAAGCAGCGCGGCGATCAACGCGGCCCTACGGTCTCTGAAGAGGGCTTCGCCAATGAGAAACAGCAGCGCCGTGTTCAGAGCGTGAATTGCAATGTTGAAAAAGCTGAAACCAAAACCGAGAGTCCAGTTCAGCGTATAGCTCGCCTTGAGAAGCGGGCGCACACCATCCCCGGCACGTTCGAAGAGCGCGCCCCAGGAGTGCACCGTCGGATAGTTGACGATGACGTTGTAGTCGTCGAACTGGAACACGCCGGCGAGCGACGGCAGGTAAGCGACCACCGCAACCATCGCGACGGCCGCTGCCGCGAATCCCGGCCTCATCGCGGCACGGCGAACGCGAGCCTCATCGGGGCGCGGCGAAGGCGCGATCGAGCAGGCCCACCGCGTTCCACCAGCGGTTGGGCGCGTTCAGCAGCACCGCCAGCACGCGCACGCCGTCGCGCTCGGCAAGCACCACCAGGCACATGCCCGCGCCCTCGGTGTAGCCGGTCTTCAGGCCGATCGCGCCCGGGTAGCGCCCGATCAGCGCGTTGGTGTTGCGCAGCGCGAAGCTGCGGCCGCCGAGCGTATGGATCGTGAGGCGCTGCAGGCCGGCGAGGCGCATGTATTCGCCGTGGCGCATCACTTCCTCGGCGAGGCGCGCGAGGTCGCCCGCGGTGGTGTATTGGCCTTCGCGGTCGTGCCCGCAGGGATCGGCGAAATGCGTGTCGGCCAGGCGTAGCGCGGCCGCGCGCTCGTTCATCCTGGAAACAAAACGATCCTTCGTGGCGCCCAGATGCTCGGCGAGCGCGCGGCAGGCGTCGTTCGCCGAGCGCACCACGGTGGCCGCCAGCAGGTCGCCGGCGCGCAGCTTCTCGCCGGGCCTCAGGCCGATGCGCGTGCCCGTGACCTGCAGCACGCTACGCCCGACGGTCGCCGTCTCCTCTAGCGCGCCGCGCTCCAGCGCGAGAAGGGCGGTCATGAGCTTGGCGAGGCTCGCTGGCGCGAGGCGCCGCTCCGCCGAGCCCGCCCAGAGCAACGCTCCGTCGCGCTTCACCACATAGGCGGCGGCGATCCAAGGATAGGGATCGTCGGCAGCGCGCGCCGCGCCCGCGGCCAGGCAGGCGACGGCGAGGACGAGCCTCAGCATCTACCTGCCGAAAAGCCCTTTCAGCTTGTCCATCCCTTTGCTGACGCCCTGCTTGACCTGGTCGGCGGGACTCGCGTTGCCGCCGCTCTGCCCGGATTTCTCGAAATCGGCGTTGGCGAGGTAGCGCGTGCAGAACGTCGCGTACTTCCCGCCCATCTTCGAGGTGTAGTCGCGGCCGGTGCAGTGCTCCTGCGCGATCGGCTTCGCCTCCACCGGGCAGTACGTGCCCAGAAACGCGAGCGACTGGCTCTGCGCCGCACGCGGGCACTGCGCCGCCTTGATCGAGGCCGTGGTCACGCCGCACATCTGAGCCCCGGTCTCGTTGGCGCTCGCCTTCAGGAAGCCTTCCTGCGTCTGGTAGCGCTTGCAGTACTCGGCCACGCGTGAGCCGCAGGCTTTCGTCGCTTCCGGCTGCATGGTTCTCGACGATTCCATATGCGCGTCGCAGGTCTTGTCGCCGCTCTTGCGGTAGCACTGGCCATGGATGCCGAAGCCCTGGTATTGCATCGTATCGAGGGCGACGCTGCAGCGCTTGATCTGGTCGTCGCTCATCTGCTTCATCATCGCGGCGGACTGCGCCTGGCCGGCTTCGACCTGCTTCTTCGCCGCGCCCATCTTCTCGTCGCGCTCGCGCTTCGCCTCCTGCACGTTGCAGGCGCCGACCTTGCGGCCGGTGGTGTTGATGACCATGTCGCCGTCCTTGCTGGCCATCTTCATGCTGCCCTTGAACTCGGTGTGGGCGGCGTTGTACTGCTGGTCGATGGTCATCGTGCCGTCTTTGCAGACCATGGTGACGGTAAGACGCGTCGCGGTCTGCTTCTTGTCCTTCATCTTGCAGTTCTGGCGGTCCTTGCTCTGCGCGGCGGCGCGCTCCGGGTCGTCGCCCTGGCAGACGCGCTGCGTCTGCGCGCCCATGCCGGCGGGCATGCCGGGGATGTTCATCTGCGAGCTGATCTCCCAGAGATCGCCGGTCTGCGCCGCAGCCTTGTTTGAAACGAGCAACGACAGCGCGACGAGCGCGCAGGCGAAAAGACCTATTCTCATTTTGAATCCCCCTTGAAATGCGAGTGTACACTCGGCGCCGTTTTCCCTCCCCACAGGGTTTTTGGATTGGCTGAAACCGCAGAAGGCATCGATCCGAACAAGCTGCTCGGCGTGGTCGCCGCGGTGGCGCGCGAGGCGCGCCCGCACGTCGAGGCCTACGTCGCGCTCGACAGCTCGCTCGAGCGCGATCTGGGCCTCGACAGCCTCGCGCGGGTCGAGCTGGTGCTGCGCCTGGAGCGCGAGTTCGGCGCGAGCCTGCCGGAGCAGGCGCTCGCCTCGAGCGAGACGCCGCGCGACCTGCTGCGCTTCCTGCTCGCCGGCGCCGGGCAGGCGCCGCAGGCGGCCGACCGCACGGTGGCGAGCCTCGCGCAATCGCAGGGCGTGCGCCCGCCGGCGGAGGCCCAGACCCTCATCGAGGCGCTCGAGCATCACGTCGAGCGCCAGCCCGACCGCCTGAGCGTTTTCCTGTACGACGAGCAGAAGGAAATCCCGCTCACGTACCGCGCGCTCTGGGACGGCGCGCTGCGCTACGCGGCGAGGCTCGCCGGCGAAGGGCTCGCGCCGGGCCAGACGGTGGCGATCATGCTGCCGACCGGCGCCGACTATCTTTACTGCTTCTACGGCGTGCTGCTCGCCGGCGGCATCCCGGTGCCGCTCTATCCGCCCGCGCGCCTGACGACGATCGAAGACCACATGACGCGCCATGTCGGCATCCTGAAGAGCTGCGGCGCGGCGATCATGGTGACGATTCCCGAGGCGAAGCCGCTCGCGTGGCTGCTGCGCGCGCAGGTCGAATCGCTGCGCGCGGTGCTGGTGCCGCAGGACTTCGCCGGGCACGGCGTTGGCGCCTTCGCGCCGGTCCGCGGCCGCGCGGGCCAGATCGGCTTCCTGCAGTACACCTCGGGCAGCACCGGCAATCCGAAGGGCGTGGTGCTCACGCACGCCAACCTGCTCGCGAACGTGCGCGCGATGGGGAAAGCCGTAAGCGCGACCTCCGAGGACGTGTTCGTGAGCTGGCTGCCGCTGTATCACGACATGGGCCTCATCGGCGGCTGCTTCGCCACGATGTATCTCGGCTTCCCGGTGGTGCTGATGTCGCCGCTCGCTTTCCTGTCGCGGCCGGCGAGCTGGATGCGCGCCATTCACCGGCACCGCGGGACCATCTCCGGCGGCCCGAACTTCTCCTACGAGCTCTGCCTGAGGAGAATCGGCGAAGACGAGATGCAAGGCCTCGATCTTTCGTCCTGGCGCTTCGCGTTCAACGGCGCCGAGCCGGTGAGCCCGGACACGATCGATGCCTTCGTCAACCGGTTCTCGAAGCACGGCTTGCGCAAGTACTCGATCTCTCCGGTGTACGGCCTCGCCGAATGCACCGTCGGCGTCGCCTTCACCACGCCGGGCGAGCCCTGGCGCATGGATCGCCTGGACCGCGAGATCTTCTCGCAGACCGGCGAGGCGGTCCTCGCGCGGCCGGACGACCCGGCGCCGCTGCGGATCGTGGGCTGCGGCGAGGTGATCGAGGATCACGACCTGCGCATCGTCGACGGCGCCGGAATCGAGCTTCCCGACCGCAGCGAGGGCCAGCTGCAGTTCCGCGGCCCCTCCGCGACGAGCGGCTACTACCGCAATCCGCAGGCGACGAAGGCGCTGTTCGCGGGCGAATGGCTGAACACCGGCGATCGCGCCTATCTCTCCGAAGGCATGGTGTACATCACCGGCCGCGAGAAGGACATCATCATCCGCAGCGGCCGCAACATCAGCCCCTACGAGCTCGAGGAAGCGGTGGGCGACCTGCCGGGCATCCGCCGCGGCTGCGTCGCGGTGTTCGGCTCGGTCGACCACGCGAGCGGCACCGAGCGGGTGGTGGTGCTGGCGGAGACGCGCGAATCAAATCATTCGCACGATGAGGATCTGAAGAAGAAGATCAACGCCCTTGCGCTCAGCCTGATCGGCGCGCCGGTCGACGACATCGTGCTCGCGCCGCCGCATACCGTGCCGAAGACCTCGAGCGGCAAGATCCGGCGCGTCGCCGCGCGCGAATACTACGAGCGCGGCCCGTCCTCGGTGAAGCCGCAGGCGGTGTGGTGGCAGTTCGTGCGCCTCGCCGGCGCCGGGGTCGCGCCGCAGCTGCGCCGGACCTGGCGCGTGGCGCGCGGGATGCTCTTCGCCGCGCGCGCCTGGCTCGCGATCGCGCTGCTTCTCCCGCTCGCGTTCGCCGCCACCGCGCTCGTCCCGGGCAGGCGCGCCTGGAATTTCACCGGGGCCTGCGCGCGCCTTTTCTTCCGCGTCAGCAATATTCCGCTGATCGTGCACGGGCTGGAGAACCTTCCCGCGTCAGGAGCCGCATCGAAACCCGCATTTCAACCCGTGGTGCTGGCCTCGAACCACACCAGCTATCTCGACGGCGCGGCGCTGCTCGCGGCCCTCGAGTGGCGCGGCTACGGCTTCGTCGCGAAGCGCGAGCTCGCCGCCAGCGCGGTCACGAGGACTTTCGTCGCCGGCCTGGGCTCGGAGTTCGTCGAGCGCTTCGACGTGCAGAAGAGCGCCGAGCATGCCGACGCCCTGGTGGAGGCCGCGCGCAAGGGCAAATCGCTGATCGTGTTCCCGGAGGGCACCATGGTGCGCCACACCGGCCTCGCGGCATTCCGCGCCGGCGCGTTCCAGGTCGCGACGCAGGCGGGCATCCCGGTCGTCCCGGTCGCGCTGCGCGGCGTGCGTTCGGTGCTGCGCGACGGCACCTGGTATCCGCGGCGCCATCCGATCATGGTCACCCTCGGCGCGCCGATCGCGCCGGACGGCGACGACTGGAACGCGACCCTGCGGCTGCGCGACCGGGTCCGCGCGCAGATCCTGAAGCACTGCGGCGAGCCGGACCTGCAGCGCTAGCCTGCGGCGATCGTGCCGTCGACGCAGGTGACCGCGTGGCCGCCGAGGCGGATGCCGTCGGGCTCGACGCGAATGAAAACTCTCCCGTCACGACCGACCTGCATGCCCTGGCGCGCGACGTAGCTCTTCCCGAAGCGACTCAGCCCGTTCCTGGAATTCAGATACGCCGCGACGCTGATATTGCCGGTGCCGCAGACCGGGTCCTCGGGGATTCCGTGCGCCGGCGCGAAGGAGCGCACGTGGATCGCGGTCTCGCCGTCCGTGGAGCGGGCGAACACCGTCACGCCCGAGAGCGCGTGGCGGTTGCTGTAGCCGGCAAGCGCGGCCATGTCCGGCTTC